>Ga0268386_10000160_pt1 | contig 39830 bp, 29 predicted proteins | sample RVTome_15_FD_200260 | JGI IMG/M metagenome (GOLD analysis project Ga0268386, IMG submission 200260) | Soil microbial communities from uranium-contaminated site in the Upper Colorado River Basin, Wyoming, United States - RVT150D86... ... | reverse complement strand
TGCCGCGTTTCTGCCGGCGATCGAGCATCTTCCCGAGGATATGCGGCGGCGCTGGACGTATTTCGGCCTGTTTCCGAACATCTATTTCGACATCTACCCCGAGTGGCTGGATTTCTTTCATGTCGTGCCGACCGGGCCGGGCCGCGTGCGGATCCGCGCGCGCTCATTCGGGTTCCCGGACGACCGGCGCGAAATGCGTGCGGCGCGATTCCTGTGTGGGCGTCTCAACGCGCGGGTGCAGGCGGAGGACGAGATCCTCACGCGGTCCGTCCAGCAGGGGCTCGCCTCGGGCGCCTACGGCCAGGGCATCCTCTCGGACAAGGAAGTCGTGCTGGCCGGATTCCAGGACTGGATCCGCGACCGCATCCCGGTCGCGCGCCTTGCGCAGGCGCCCGCGCGCGGCTCGGTCGCTGCGAGGGATGCGGCGCTCAGATCGCCCGCAGATACCACTCGTAGTCGCGATCGCTGATCTGCGCGTGGATCCGGTCGCATTCCTCGCGCCGGCAGGTTGCGTACAGCTTGTGGTAGCGCTCGCCGAGATAACGCGGCAGCACGTCTCCAGCCTGGAAGGCGTCGAGGGCCGCTTCCCAGCGCAAGGGTAGCGAGATCGTCTCCTCGATGACCTCACCCGGGGACACCATCGGGCCGGGATCGCAGCGGTTCACGATCCCGTGATGGATGCCGGCCATGATGGCAGCCATCACGAGGTAGGGGTTGCCATCGGCGCCGCCGGGCCGGTGCTCGATGCGCGTGTCTTCGGCAGTGGACAGCGGAATCCTGAGCGCCACGCCACGGTGATTGATGCCCCAGTTCGGCGTCATCGGCACGAACAGGCCCGGCCGGTAGCGCCGGTAGGCATTCGCGGTCGGCGCAAAGATGGCCATCGCCTCGCCCATGGTGGCGGCCAGACCGCCGACGACGTGTCGCAGCGTATCGGAGAACGGCCCGTCGGCGCACTGCCCGGCGAACACGTTGCGACCCGACGCGTCTATGAGGCTGACGTGGACGTGCAGGCTGCAGCCGGCCGCGTCAGCGAAGGGCTTGGCCATGAAGCTCGCGCCGAGGCCGTGACGTCGCGCGACGGCCTTTACGGCGCGCTTCAGCAGCACGGCGTGGTCGCAGGCGAGCTCCGCGTTCGGGACGTGGTGGAGGTTGACCTCGAACTGACCGGGGGAGAACTCCTTGAGCGTCGCCCCGGCCGGGATGTTCTGCGCCGCGCAGACCGAGTAGAGCTCCGCGAGAAAGGGGTCGACGTCCTCGACGTCCTCCATGCTGCCGTACTGGGGTCCGTCCTGGGGCTTGCGTGTGCCGGGGATGCGGCCGACCTTGGGCGACGGGCGCTCGGCGTCGGCCTCGAGAAGGTAAAACTCGAGCTCGGTTGCGACGACCGCGGTCAGTCCCAGTTCCTGCAACGGCCGCATCGCATGGCGCAGCACCTGCCGCGGGTCGGCGAAGAACGGTTCTCCGGCCGAGGTGTTCATCGCGAGCAGCACCTGGGCGGTCGGCACCTGCCCCCAGGGCACCGGGGCCAGCGAACCGGGCACGGCCGTGGAGATGACGTCGGGGTCGCCGTCGCGCCCGCCGTTGTCGATGCGCTCGAAGGTCTGGCCCTTGCTGTCCAGCAGCACCGTAGCGCCGCAGAAATTGACGCCGTCCTTGAAAGGCTTCGCGAACTCGCCGCGCACCACCCGCTTGCCGCGCAGTATGCCGAGCATGTCGGGTTGCAGCAGCTCGAGGACCTGCGTCGCGGGGTACCGCTCGAGGAACGCGCGCAGCTCTTGCTTCCCGCCGGTCGGCGCCTTGTTCATATCGTTCATGTCGTTTTTCCCGAGGTCCGTTGTCCGGTCTGCGCGCTCCGCCAGGCGATCGCGGCTTTGGCGCCGTCGCGCTTCAGGATCGCGTTGAATTCCCGTGATTCGGCGGTCTCGGTGGTCTCGATGATCACGTCGAGTTCGAGCGCCTGCAGCAGCGCCTGCCGCATCCCGGCCACGTCCAGGCTGCGGTTGATCGCCTGCTTCGTGAGCGAGACGGCGAGTCGGTCGTTCGCAGCGATGCGCCCGCCGAGTTCGAATGCCGCGTCCATCAGCCGATCAGGGGCCACGACCTGGCTCACGAGCCCCATTTGCAGAGCCTCCGCCGCGGGCAACCGGTCCTCGCCGGTCAAGAGCAGCTGTTTCGCGCGCTTGGGTCCGATGAGCCACGGCAGCAGCATCGCGACGATGCCACTGCCGAACCGTACCTCCGGAGCGCCGAATACGCAGTCGTCCGCGGCGATCGTCAGGTCGCAGGCGACCGCGAGCTCCATCGCGCTGCCAAGGCAGTAGCGGTGAACGGCGGCGATGGTGACCTTCGGGCAGTCCCAGAACCGCATGATGACGCGGAAGTCGTTCTCGAGCGCGCGGCGTACCGCGAGCGGGTCGGGCCGTCCCTCGCCGCCGGTCTCCATGTCGAGATCGAATCCGGACGAGAATGCGCGTCCGGCGCCCGTGAGCACGACGACGCGGACGCCGTCGTCGGCTTCGGCAGCGTCGAGCGTCCGGTGCAGCCCGTCGATCATCGCGGCGTTGATCGCATTCAGCTTCTCTGGCCGATTCAGCGTGAGCACCGCCAGCGCATCGTGTCGTTCGTAGCCGATCAGACCGTCCTGCATGACTCGACCTGCGAGCATCCGGCGCGGCTACGGCTGCGAAAGCCGGAACCACGCGGACTTCGTCTGCGTGTAGCTCTTGATGCTGTCGAAACACTTGTCGCGCGCGTTGCCGGACTGCTTGTAGCCTCCGAAGGGCTGCGTCATGTCGCCCTCGTCGAACGAGTTGATCCAGATGACGCCGGCCTCGATCTCGCGCACCAGGCGGAACGCCGTGTCCACGTCCCGTGTCCACACGCCGGCGGCGAGGCCGTAGATCGTGTCGTTGGCGATCGCGATCGCCTCGTCGACGCCGTCGAAGGGAATCACCGCCGCGACGGGACCGAAGATCTCCTGACGGGCAATCGTCATGTCGTTGCGCACGCCCGTGAACAGAGTGGGGCTCACGTAGGCCCCGGCCTCGAGACCGCGTGGCGCGCCACCGCCGAACTGCATGCGGGCCCCTTCTCGCTGCCCGGCTTCGACCAGTCGTAGCACGCGCTGCTGCGCATCCCGCGTCACCAGCGGTCCCATGTTGGTCGCCGGATCGAGCGGGTCGCCTGGCTGATAGGCCTCCCGGCCCAGCGCAATGAAGCGCTCGACGAACTCGTCGTGGATCCGCCGCTCGACCAGCAGCCGCGAACCCGCGTTACAGACCTCGCCCATGTTGGAGAAGATGCCCTTGTAAGCGGCAGTGACCGCGCGATCGAGGTCCTGGACGTCGGCCATGAACACCTGCGGCGACTTGCCTCCGCATTCGAGCGCGACGCGCTTCAGGTTCGACTGTCCGGCGTACTGGAGTATCAGCTTGCCGACCTCGGTCGAGCCTGTGAAGCTGACCTTGGCGACGTCGCCATGCAGGGCGAGCGCCTTGCCCGCGACTTCGCCGAGACCGTTGACGACGTTGAGCACGCCGGGCGGCCCGCCGGCCTCGACGAAGAGCTCCGCCAACCGCAGGCAGCTCATCGGTGCCTGCTCGGCGGGTTTCAGCACCACGGTGTTTCCAGCCGCGAGCGCGGGTGCGATCTTCCAGGTCGCCATCAGCAGCGGATAGTTCCACGGCGAGATCGCGCCGACGACGCCGAGCGGCTCGCGCAGCACCATGTGCATGACGCCCGCCTCGGTCGCGGTCACCGCGCCCTCGATCTTGTCGATGCATTCGGTCATGAAGCGGATGGTGTCGATCACGGCCGGGAGATCGCTCGCGACGACGTCGCCGATCGGCTTGCCCATGTCGAGCGTTTCCAGCACGGCGAGCGACTCGGCATCGCGGTCGATCAGGTCGGCGAACCGGTAGAGCACCTCCATCCGTTGCCGCGGAGCGAGCCGCGACCACACGCCCGAGCGGAAGGCTTGCCTCGCGGCAGCGACCGCACGATCCACGTCTGCCTCGCTTCCCGCGGACATCTCGGCCAGCGGTTCGCCCGTCGCGGGATTGACGGTCGTGAAGCGACCACCGCGGGCGGCGTCGACGAATCGGCCATCGATGAAGAGCCGTGTCTCGATCCGCGGCCGCGCGGCATCGGCGATCGCATGCCATCGGGTTCGATCGTGCGCTGACAGTACTGCAAGGCTCATACGACTTGCCTCATGTTCGGCTGATTCGCGCCGGCGCCTTGCCGGCCGATGATCAGCGCGTCGACGATCGTGCAACCGTCGGCGTGCACGATCACTGGGTTGAGGTCGATCTCGCCGACGGTGTCGTAGAGGCCGGCGACGACGGCCGAGAAACGCGCCGCGGCGGCGCAGAAATCGTCGATAGCCGGCGCTCGCCCATGGCGGCGGCCGTCCAGCAGCGCGCGCAGCTTGAGGCGATCGAGCAGCCGCCGGGCCTCCGCGGCACCGAACGGCGGCAAGGCATACACGATGTCGGCGAGCGATTCCACGTTCACGCCGCCGAACCCGAGCACGATCACGGGCCCGAACTGCACGTCGCGGAACATGCCGAGCAGCATCTCCACGCCCGGGGCTGCGACCATCGGTGCGACGAGTACGCGCGGGCCGATGCGGGTCGCAAGATCCTGCCAGGCGTTCGCCACTGCAGGTTCGTCCGCGAGCGACAGGCGCACGCCGTCTTGCTCGGTCTTGTGTTCGAGGCCGCGCATCGCCGTCTTGAGCACTACGGGCATGCCCAGCTCGCGTGCCGCCGTGCGCGCTTCGGCCGCGCTACCGGCGATCCGCGAGGGATTCGCGGGCAGACCGAGCTCGCGCAGCAGCTGCAGCGCGTCGTGCTCGTCGAACCCCGTCCCGGCGGCGAGGCGGGCGCGCGCCCCGGCGAGCGCCGCCTCAGGCAGGTGCGGCGCCGGTTCGGCGACCCGGGCGCCGGCGTCACGGAAGTCGAGCAGGCACTTCACGCCGCGCAGGAAGGACGACATGCCGTCCAGGATCGGGAAGCCGGCGCGGGTTGCGGCGACGACGAGCGGATCGCCGCCCGTACCCTGCCGGTTCGACACGAGGAACGCGGGCTTCCCCGATGTTGCGTGGCCGATGCGGAGGTAATCGACATAACTGTCCTGGATCACGCCCCCGGATATCCGATCGTGCACGACGGCACCGAGCGCCGCACCGGGATCGGCCATGAGTGCCGCGAAGCACTGCTGCATCCCGACGTGATAGTCCGGTCCGCCGGTGCTCCACGCGTCGAGCGGATTGACCGCCGGCAACCCCGGGTCGAGCAGCGACTCGAGCCGCGCAGTCGTCGCGGAAGAGAGACGCGCGAGCGGCACGCCGGCGTCGTGGGCAAGATCGATCAGGAGCTGCCGCTCCCCGCCGGAGTCGTGCAGGCTCACGAGCCCGCCGGCGCCGGTCGCGTGCGGCTGTGCGAACATGATGAGCGCGGTCGCGAGCTGATCCATGTCGTCGACGCGCTGGACGCCGTAACGGTCGAACAGGGCCTGGTAGCTCGCATCTTCCCCGGCGATGGCGCCCGAGTGCGACACCGCGAGCTTTGCGGAGAGCTCGGTGCGTCCGACCTTGAGCGCGACGATGGGAATCCGCCGCGCGCGCGCCTTCTCGAGCGCGCGCACCACACCCTGCGGATTGCGCGCGGTCTCCATGAACAGCCCGACCACGCGCGTAGAGGGCAGGTCGAGCGCGAAATCGAGGTAATCGTCCATCGCGACCGCGAGCTCCTGGCCGGTAGAGACCACCAGGTTGAAGGCGATGCGCTCGTCGGTGTCGACGATGCCGCACATGCCGGAGCCGGAATGGCTGATATAGGCGACGTTGCCGTCGCGGCCGTGTGCGCGCGTCTGGAACCCGCATGCCCAGATTCCGTCGTTGAAGTTGTAGAAACCCATGCCATTCGCGCCGCAGACCAGCAGTCCCGACGCGCGGATTTTCGCTGCGACCCGCTCGCTGAGCGGCGGTTCGTGGTCGCCCGGGAGCACGAGCGAGGACATCAGCGTTGCGGCGCGCGCACCATGCGCGATCACTTCGTCGAGGGCGCCCTCGACGCGGGCGTCGCCGACGGTGAGGATCACGTGCTCGACCGGCGCGGGCAGGGCGGGCAGCGACGCGAAGCAGGGCACGCGGCAGACCGAGGCGTAGCCGGGGTTGACCGCGTACAGCGGGCCGGCGAAGCCGCCCTTCAGCAGGTTCTCGACGGTGGTGCGCCCGACGGTGCCGGCGCGCTCGGTCGCGCCGAGCACGGCGATTGAGCGCGGCCGGAGCAGGGCGTCGAGCCGATGCGGCATGTCGGCCACGCGAGCCCCGGGCGCGCTCAGAAGTCGGCGGCTGGGACGGCGCGGCGGCGGGGCGGATCGAAAAATGCGCCCTCCACGACGCGACAGCGCGCCATCACGCGGGCCCACTTGAGCTCGCGCTGGTAGTAGATCTCGGCCCAGAGCTCATCGCCCGGCCGTCCCCAGGGCATGTGCAGCGACGCGAGCGCGATGTTCGACTTTGCGGACGGCGACCACTCGGCCGAGGTCACCGTGCCGACGACGCTCCTGCGACTGTCGTACACATAGGAGGACTTCGCCGGCTTGTTGCCTTCGATGTCGAGCCGCACAAAGCGGAAACGCGGGCCGCGCTTCTGTTCCTCGAGCAGCGCGCGCCGGCCGTTGAAGAACGGCTTCGTAAAGTCGACCAGCCGGCCGAGGTCGAGCTCGAAGGGCGAGCGCGAGCGGTCCGGCCTCACGGCGGCGTCCGCCGGGTGGAAATCGACACCCGCCTGGATGAACCCGGCCTCGATCCGCGATACCTCGAGCGCGTGCGTGCCCATCGGACGGATACCGTGATCGGCGCCGGCGGCAAAAAGCTTGTCCCACAGCTCGAGGGCCTGCGCCGGCGCGACCCAGAGCTCGTAGCCGAGATCGCCGGTGAAGCCGGTGCGCGACACCATCAGCTCCGTTTCGGCAAACGGGAAATACGTGATTCCGAACGGCGCCAGCTTCTCGATACCGGCGCAGCCCAGCTTCCTGAGTACGGCGCAGCTGGTCGGCCCCTGGAGCGCGAGCGCAGCCACGTCATGCGTGTCCTCGACGATCGAGACGTCGAACCCGAGCGCGGAGCGCGACAACCAGTCGAGCTGGCGCTCCTGCGAGCAGAGGCGATAGTCGCCTTCGCGAAGATGGAAAATCGTTCCGTCGTCGATCACCTGGCCGCTGTCGTCGCACCAGACGCAGTAGCCCACCTTGCCCGGCTTGATCTTGGCAACATCGCGGGTGACGAGACGGTTGAGGAACGCCAGCGCGTCGGGTCCCGTGATCCGGTGCTTGGTCATCGGCGTCAGATCGAACACCGCGCAGGCATTGCGGATGGCGGCGTACTCGAGCGCCTCGTCGAAGTACGCATCCGCGGTGGTGTAGTCCTTCCAGCGATGCCACTCGTTCAGCACGTTCAACTGCGACGTGCGCGGGTGGAAAGGCGTCGGGTAGACCGCCGTGCGGAAATGCTCCCTGTGCCTCATGCCGCGCGCTCCACGCTCAGTACCGCCTGGGCCGCGTTCCTGCCGGCGGCGCCCATGACGCCTCCCCCCGGATGGCACCCGGCGCCGCAGAGATAGAGCCCGTTGACCGGCATCGCGTACTGCGCGGCCCCCGGGACGGGGCGCAGCATCAGCATCTGGTCGAGCGCGAGCTCGGCATGATGCCAGTGACCGCCGGTGATCCCGAACTCACGCTCGATGTCGAATGGAAGCAGCAGCTCGGCGGCGACGATGCGCCGGCGCAGATCCGGCGAATAACGATCGAGGACCGCGAGGGTCCGCTCCAGGAAGGCGGCCCGGGCTTCCTCGGTATTGGCTCGTACATCGTACGGCGCGTACTGCACGATGGCCGACAGCACGTGCCGGCCCTCGGGCGCGAGTGTCCGGTCGTGGGCGGTCGGGATCGTGATCTCGAGCGCGGGCTCGGGCGAGCATTCGCCGTACTTGGAAGCGTCGTACGCGTGCTCGAGATAAACGAGGTCCGGCGCGATCACGAGCCGCTCGCCGGCGAGTATGGGCGGCAGCCGGGCGAACTCAGGCAGCCCGTCGAGCGCGAGATGCAGCTTGGCCGCCGTGCCCCTGGAGCGGAGATGCCGGATGCGATGCACGAACCCCGTGTCGAGATGGCGGGCGCCGAGCAGCGTGAGCAGCGTCCGCGCCGGATCCGCATTCGAAACCACGGTGCCGGCGCGGATCGACTCGCCGCTCGCGAGCGCGACACCGGAGACGCGGTCGCCCTCGAGCGTGATGCGTGCGACCAGGCTGCCGGTGCGCACCGTGGCGCCGTGCGCTCGGGCGGCGGCCGCGAGCGCATCGGTCACGGCACCCATGCCGCCCTCGGGCAGCCACGGCCGGTTGGCGGCGTCCAGCGACTGGCCGCTCAGCCGATGCAGCAGCGCGAGGACGGAATTGTTCGAGCGCGGCCCGAGGTTGGTACCGAGCACGGCATCGAGGGCCAGCGCGCCTTTCAGCAGCGGCGTGTCGAAGGTTTCCTCGAGCACGTCGAAGATGTTTATGCCCGCGATGCGCAGGAACTCGCGCATGTCGTCGCGGCCGAGTCGGCGGATGTCGAGGCCCAGCAACGCCGCTCCGATCGTGTCCGAGCGGTCGCCGCCCAGGATCCTGGGTGGGGATCGGCCGTGCTGCCTGGCGAGGATCCGCGCAAAGCGCAGCATCCGGGCGTGATGGCCGGGGAGCGCGGCCCTGTCATCCGCGGACACGGTCCCGGATTCGAGCCGGCCGTCGTCGAGCACGAGGTGCTCGCCCTCGCGCGCGAGCGCCACGGTCTTGAGGTTCGAGCGCGCGGCCTTGAGCCCGTGCGAAGCGAGGTCGAGCTCACGCCTCACCGCGGCATCGAGCAGATACAGCAGGTGCGCACCGGCCGATACGCGATACGCCGGCGCGAACTCCCGCGTCACGGCGGCGCCACCGACGCGATCCGCGGCCTCGAGCACCAGCACCTCGCGCCCGGACTTGGCGAGGTATGCGGCGCAGGTGAGCCCGTTGTGCCCGCCGCCGATGACGACGATCCGATTGCTGTCAGTCATCCTGCCAACCCTGAGGAATGAGATTCGGTTTGCGCAGATCGAGCAGGATCTCGCGCGCTGCATTTGCGCCGGGCGCCGCCATGACGCCGCCGCCCGGGTGCGTGCCCGAGCCGCACATGTAGAAGCCCTTGGCCGGCCCGCGGTACTGCGCGAAGCCGGGGAAGGGGCGGTTGAACAGCAGCTGGTCCATCGTCAGCTCGCCCTGGAAGATGTTACCCTCGGTGAGGCCGACCTCGTTCTCGAGTTCGCGCGGCGTGCGTACTTCGACGTGGCGGATGAGCTGCCGGAAGTTGGGGCTGTAGCGCGAGATCTGGTCGAGCACCGTGTCGCGGAAGCCGTCGCGGTCGTCGTCGGTCCAGTCGCGCCCATGAATCTTGGGCGGTGCGTACTGCACGAACACCGACATGAAATGCTTGCCCGGCGGCGCCATGGTCGGGTCGGTCATGGACGGGATCAGCAGGTCGAGATATGGATCCTTCGACCAGGTGCCGTTCTTCCAGTCGTCGTACGCGCGCTCATAGCGCTCGAGCGAGTCGAGGAAATGCATGTCGCCGAAGCGCAGCGGGTTGTCGCGCCCGAGCGCCGGAAACTCGGGCAGCCCGTCGAGCGCGATGTTGAGCTTGCCCGAGGAGCCGCGGATCTTGAACTCGCGCGCCCGCTTGAGAAACGCCGGAGGCAGGTCCTTCTCGTCGAAGAGCTTCAGGAAAGTGCGCTTCGGATCGAGGTTCGAGACGACGATGTTCGCGCGGTACTCGTTGCCGTTCGCGGTCGCTACGCCGGTGACGCGTCCGTTGCGCACCAGCACGCGCTCGACCGGCGCATCGGTGAGGATCTCGCCGCCGTGCGCCTTGAACGCCGAGGCGATCGCCTTCGACACCGAGCCCATGCCGCCGCGGGCGAAGCCCCAGGCCCCGATCGAGCCGTCGACGTCGCCCATATAGTGATGCAGCAGCACGTACGCCGTCCCGGGCGAGTACACGCCCATCGCGGAGCCGATGATGCCGCTGCCCGAGAAGTGCGCCTTGACGAGGTCGGACTCGAAGTACTCGCCGAGAAAATCGGCGATGCTCATCGAGTAGAAGCGGATCATGTCGTAGATGACCTGCTCGCCGAGCTTCGCGAATTCCTTGCCGAGATAGATCATCTCGCGGATGTCGCGCGGCTTGAGCGACGTCGGGTCCGGCGGCGTGCGCAGCAGCAGCGGCCGGATGAACTTGCACTGGCGCATCACTTCGGTCGAGTACCGGTGATAGGCGTCCCCGTCGCGGGGGTTGTGACGCGCGATTTCGCGGCGCTGCACGGCGTCGTCGATGTAGTTGCCGAGGATGTCGCCCGTGCGCGTGAAGGTGACGCCGCCGCCGTAGGGAACGACCTGCAGACCGTGCTTGGCGAGCTCGAGATCGCGGAACAGCTCCGGTCGCAGCAGGCTGCAGACGTAAGAGCAGTTCGAATAGATCCAGCCCTCCTGGATCTCGCGGCTGACCGCGGCGCCGCCGATGTACGGGTTGCGTTCGAGCACCAGGACCTTGAGACCGGCCCGGGCGAGGTAGGCGGCGTTCGTGAGGCCATTGTGGCCCGCGCCGACCACGATCGCATCGTAGTTCGTCACCATCTATTTCCGCCTAGCTTGCGCACCGCGCCGGCTCAGGGCTCGGCTGCTTGCGAACAACCCGATCGACTGCCTCTTCGAACCGCTGCAGCGTCTCGTCGAGGCAGCGCTGATCGTGCGCCTCGCAGACGAACCAGGGTTCGCGGGAATCCGGCTCGCAGAGCACACCGAGGTCGTGCAGTACCGGAGCCAGTGCTTCGTAGAAAGTGTAATCGCTCCTGGCCCAGTCGCGGTAGTCGCGGGGCGGCGTCTCGCTGAAGAACAGGCCGCTCATCGAGGGATGACCGCTGAACGAATGGCGGATGCCTCGCTGAGAGAGGATCTGGCTGATCCCGCTGCGCATCTTCGTGCCGTAGTCGGCGATCGACCTCAGCGCCGGCGTCTCGTCGAGGATCTCGAGCGTCTTCTCGGCGGCGGCGAGCGCGACCGAATGGCAGGTAAACGTGCCTCCGTGCACGACGCCGTCGCCGACCTTGCGCATGATTTCCTCGCGACCTGCAAGCACGCTGATCGGGTAGCCGTTGCCCATCGCCTTGGCGAAGGTGCAGAGATCGGCCTTGACGCCCATCAGCTCCTGGACGCCGCCGCGCGCGACGCGGAAACCCGTCTTCACCTCGTCGATGATCATCAGGATCCCGTAACGGTCGCAGAGCGCGCGGGCATCACGCAGGTATTCGCGCGTCGCGGAAATGGAGCAGCAGTTGCCCATGATGGGCTCGATCATGAACGCGGCGATCTCGTGTCCGTAGGCCTTGAAGACGCTCTCCAGCCGGTCGGCATCGTTCATCGGCACGGCGTGCAGCAAGCCGCGCAGTATGCTGGGGACGCCCGCGCTGTACGGGACGAGGTGAGGGTCGCCGCAGGAGGGCTTCCAGTCCTCGATGGGCGTGTACCAGAGCGCTGCGTCGAATACCCCGTGGTAGCCGCCCTCGACCACCACGTAGGAGTCCTTGCCGGTATAGGCACGCGCGAGGCGCAACGCTGCCATGACGGCCTCGGTGCCGGAATTCGAGAACCGCACCAGCTCGGCGGCCGGCACCATCCTGGCGATGCGTTCGGCCACCGCGTACTCGCGTTCGGTCGAGAGGGCGAATACGCCGCCCGTCTCGATCCCGTTCCGGGCAGCCGCGTCGACGCGCGGGTCGGCGTACCCGAGGATGCAGGGCCCGTAGGCCATCCGGTAGTCGATGTACTCGTTGCCGTCGATGTCGCGCAGGCGAGCGCCCTTGGCGCCGGCGACGTAGATCGTCTTGTCCTCGCCCCAGTAGCGGAAGTTGGACGAGACACCGAGCGGCAGGCGCGTGACGGCCTTGCGGAAATGTGCATTCGATCGGCTGAGGCTGCGTGTCATGGCCGGCCTCCTGGCGGTTTGGTCCTGTGGGGAGGCGCACAGGCTCCCACAAAACGGCCCCCGCCGTCCACGCCCACTGAATAGCCATTCATTCATTGCATTGCGTTACGGAACCGGTACCATTGGGCGCACCGGCCTACACGGCATGATCTAAGTGCTTGATTATTCAGGAGCTGGATCCCTGAGGACCAAGGCAGTCCGGCGCGCCGCGCCGCGGCGCACGGCTCCCCCGGCCGAACGGCGCCAGCAGCTGATCGACGCGACGATCCGCTCGGTGGCGAACCGCGGGCTCGGGAGTACCACGATCGCGACCGTCGCGCGCGAGGCGGGCTTGAGCCAGGGGATCATCAACCTCCACTTCCAGACCAAGGAGCGGCTCCTCACCGAGACCCTGCGCTACCTGGCCGACGAGTACCGCAATGCCTGCCGCGAGGCGGCCGCGCGCACGGACGGGTCGCCCGAGGCGGGCTTGAGGGCCATGGTCGAGCTCGACTTCCAGCGTGGGATCTGCGAGCGGAACAAGCTCGCGGTGTGGTTCGCGTTCTGGGGCGAGCGGAAGTTCCGCCCGACCTACCGCCGCATCTGCGCCGAGCGGGACAGATCATATGACGACATGGTGCGCGAGCTGTGCGCGCGGCTCTGCGAGCACGGTGGGTATCCCGAGGTCGACGCCGCGCTCGTCGCCGACGGCCTGTCGGCCCTGACCGACGGCCTCTGGCTCGATCTGCTGGTGCGGCCGGAATCGATGACCCGGGAGCTTGCGCGACGCATCAGCATGACCTACCTGGCCGACGCCTTTCCAAGACATTTCCCGCGGCCCTCGGCGACCGGACGGAGGTAAACGGCCTTGCGAATTCCACTCGACAACGCGGCGGAGGCCTGGCGCGAGCGCGCCGCGCGATTCGCCACCGAGGAACTGATTCCGTGGGAAGTCGAGGCGGAGCTCAACGAGGGCCGCCTGCCGCCCGAGGTCAAGTCGCGGCACAAGCAGCTCGCGATCGAGCTCGGCTTCAGCGCCATGGACGTACCTGTAGTTCATGGCGGCCGCGACGCCCGCGTGGTTGAGCAGGTCGCGGTCTGGGAGCAGCTCGGCCGGGTCACCAACGCGCTCTGCTGGTGCTTCTCCGAGCCGCACCGCTGGATGTTCGAAGCCTGTACCGACGAGCAGCTGCGGCGCTACGTATTGCCGCTCATGAGCGGCAAGCGCAAGGAATGCTACGCGATAACCGAGAGCGGATCGGGGTCCGACGTCGAGTCGATAGAGGCCACCGCGCGGCGCTGCCCGGAGGGCTACCGGATCTCCGGCGAGAAGTGGTACGTCACGAGCGCCAACCACGCGGACTTCTTCATCCTCCAGGCTCGCTTGGCCTCCGGCCCGCACGCCGGCTCGCACTCGCTCTTCTTCATCGACCACGACCAGCCCGGCATCGAGCTGGTCCGCACGCCGGTCTTCAGCCACACCTTCAGCGACCATCATCCGATCTATCGATTCAACGACGTCCTGGTGCCCGAGTCGCAGCGGCTCGGGACCGAGGGCGACGGTATGCAGTACTCGCACAGCTGGTTCCGCCGCGAGCGGCTGATGATCGCGGCGCGCTGCTGCGGGGCGGCCAGCCGGCTGATCGAGGAGGCTACCGAGTTCGCCTCGACGCGCAGGGTGGGTGGTGAGCCTCTGTCCGAACGGCAGATGATCCAGGCCATGCTCGCCGACAGCGTCACGGAGCTATGGGCGGCGCGGCTCATCACCTACGAGGCCGCGCGGGCGCACGACAGCGGCGAGGAGCTCCGCTCACTGCACGCGCGCTGCTCGATCGCGAAGCTGTACGCGTCCGAGGCGGCGAACCGAATCGCCGACCGAGTGGTGCAGATCTTTGGCGGCCGCGGCTACATGCGCGAAAATGCCGCCGAGCGGTTTTTCCGGGAGCTGCGCGTGGATCGCATCTGGGAGGGCACGAGCGAGATCCAGCGCCTCATCATCGCACGCGCACTCCTGAAGCGCGGTCTCGAGGGCATGTAACTCGTGTCGTGGCTCCGGCTGGTCATCCTCTGCGTTGCGCTAACGTCGCAGACCGCCGCGGCGGCAGCGGCGCCGGAGGAGAGGGTTCTGAACGTCTTCACCTGGCCCGATTACATCGCGCCGAACACGATCGCCGACTTTGAGGCCGAGTACGGCATCAAGGTCAACTACGACACGTACGATTCGACGGAGATGGCGGAGGCGCGGCTGCTCGCCGGCCGGACGGGTTACGACGTCGTCGTGCATGCCGAGCGCTATTCGGCGCGCCTGATCCCGATCGGGATCTACCGGCCGCTCGACCGCCGCAAGCTCAACAACTGGAGCAACCTCGATCCCTGGGTGCTGGATGCGCTGCAGGCCAACGACCCCGGCAACCGCTACGGCGTCCCCTATCTATGGGGCACGACAGGGTTCACCTACAACGTGAAGATGATCCGCGAGCGGATGCCCGACGCGCCGGTAGGCAGCGGCGACATGATTTTCGATCCGGAGGTCGCGCGGCGCTTCGCCGACTGCGGCATCACCTTTCTCGACGAGCCGACCGACGTGATCCCCATGGTGATGCTGCACCTCGGTCACGACCCGAACAGCCTGGATCCCGCGGACCTTCGCGAAGCCGAGGCAGTGCTGAAGAGCGTGCGCCCGTACATTCGCTACTTCAGCTCCGCGAAGATGCTGATCGACCTGCCGAACGAGGAGGTGTGCATCGCGATGAGTTGGTCGGGTGATTACGCGCAGGCAATGTGGCGCGCCGAGGAGGTCGGCCGGCCGGTCGAGCTCGCCTACACGACGCCGCGCGAGGGGACCCTGGCCTGGTTCGACCTCTGGTTCATCCCCGCAGATGCCACCCACCCCGACAACGCCCATCTCTTTCTCAACTATCTGTTGCGGCCCGAGGTCATCGCTGCGATCAGCAACGAGACGCGCTATGCGGCGCCGAATCGCAAGGCGCGGCCGTTCCTCCTTCCCGAGGTACGCGACGATCCCGCCGTGTACCCACCCGACGAAGTCCGAGACACGCTGCGCAAGGGATACCTGCACAGCCCGAAGGAAGAGCGCTTGCGATCGAGGCTATGGTCGCGCGTCAAGACCGGCCTGTGATCCAGCCGTGAAAGAGAACGGAAACGGTGGCTCGAAGCAGACGGCGCTGCAGGCGCGGCAGGCCAACGGTGCGCGGGAGCAGGCCGGCGCGCCGCTGGTGCAGATCCAGGATCTGACGAAGCGCTTCGACGGCGTCACCGCGGTCGACGGTGTGTCGCTCGACATCCGTCGGAACGAGCTGTTCGCGATCCTCGGCAGCTCCGGCTGCGGCAAGTCCACGCTGCTCAGACTCCTCGCGGGATTCGAGCAGGCAACCTCGGGGAGGATCCTGATCGACGGCGTGGACGTGACGGATGTGCCGCCCTACGAGCGGCCGGTCAACCTGATGTTCCAGTCGTACGCGCTCTTTCCGCACATGACCGTGGCGCAGAACGTCGGCTACGGCTTGAGAAAGGAGGGCGTGCCGGCGGCACGAATAGGCGACCGCGTCAGGGAGATGCTCGCGCTCGTCAAGCTCGAGCCGCTTGCCGCCCGCAAGCCCGAAAAGCTCTCCGGCGGGGAGAAACAGCGCGTCGCGCTTGCCCGTGCGCTGGTGAAACGGCCGAAACTGCTGCTCCTCGACGAGCCGCTCGCGGCGCTCGACAAGAAGCTGCGCGAACACACCCAGTTCGAGCTTTCGAATCTGCAGTACCAGCTCGGCACCACCTTCGTCGTGGTGACGCACGACCAGGACGAGGCCATGACGCTCGCGAGCCGCATCGCGGTCATGGCGCAGGGGCGCATCGCGCAGGTCGGCACGCCCGGCGAGGTGTACGAGTACCCCGCCAACCGCTACGTGGCGGATTTCGTCGGCAACATCAACCTGATCGATGGCCGCGTTACCGGCGCCGCAAACGGCCGCCTGTGGTTGCGGTGTGACTCGCTCGAGGCCGACCTCGCCGCCCATTCCGACGAGGCGCCGGCGACCGGCACGGGCATCTGTGTCGGGGTCCGTCCCGAGAAGATCACGATCAGCCGGCAGCCGCCGGACGGCGCGGATCGCAACGTGCTCAGGGGCGTGGTCTGGGATCTCGGTTACTTCGGCGACCAGTCGCTGTATCGCGTGCGGCTGCCGAGCGGTGCGGTCGTCCAGGTGAGCGCCCAGAACCTGCGCCGCTCGGCGAGCCTGACCGTCGAGTGGGACGACGAGGTGTATCTGTCCTGGGACGTGGCCAGCACCATCCTGCTGCGCGAATGAGCGACGAAACCACAACGCTCGGCGGGCGCGCGCAACGCTGGCTGCGGCGGGCGGTCGCCCTGCCCTACGTCTGGCTCCTGCTCTTCTTCCTGGCGCCCTTCCTGATCATCCTCAAGATCAGTATGGCCGAACCGCTCGTGGCCCAGCCGCCGTTCACGCCGCTGTTCGAGTGGGGGCAACACGGCATCGAGGGGCTCAAGCTCACCTTCGAGAACTACGCCTTCCTGTTCCAGGATGGGTACTACGGGATCATCTATCTCTCGTCGCTGAAGATGGCGGCCATCGGCACGCTGCTTTGTCTGGCCCTGGGCTACCCGATGGCGTACTACATCGCGCGTCAGCCCGCGCGACGCCGGCAGGTGCTGTTGCTCGCGGTGATCCTGCCGTTCTGGATCTCCTTCCTGCTGCGCGTCTATGCGTGGATAGGTCTGCTCAACAACCGCGGCGTCATCAACGACATTCTCCTGGCCCTGGGTTTAACCGACGAGCCGCTGACCCTGCTCTACAACGATTTCGGGGTCTATCTCGGGATCGTTTACTCCTATCTGCCGTTCATGATCCTTCCGCTCTACGCCAACCTCGAACGGCTCGATCTCGACCTGCTCGACGCGGCCGCGGACCTGGGCGCCCGCCGCTGGCAGGCGTTCATCGACGTGACGCTCCCGCTGTCGGTGCCGGGCATCGTCGGTGGCTGCCTGCTGGTGTTCATCCCGGCCGTCGGCGAGTTCACGATCCCGGCGCTGCTCGGTGGCGCCGACACGCTGATGATCGGCCGCGTCCTGTGGGACGAGTTCTTCATCAGCCGTGACTGGCCGGTGGCCTCGGCGGTGTCGATCATCCTGGTGCTCTTGCTGGTGGCGCCGATCGTGTGGTTCCAGCGCGTCGAGACCCGGGAGCAGGAGGCCGCGCGATGAGCCGCCGCTCCCTCGGGCTTCTGAGCATCGTGGCCTTCGGCTACGCGTTTCTTTACGTGCCGATCCTCTCGGTCGTGATCTACTCGTTCAACGACTCGCGGCTCGTGACGTTGTGGGGCGGCTTTTCCCTGAGATGGTACGCGGGCCTGCTCGACGACCAGGAGGTCCTCGAGGCGGCGCTCCTGAGCCTGAGGATCGCGGCCGTGAGCGCCACACTCGCAACCGGCCTCGGCGCGCTCGTGGCCCTCGGGCTGCAGCGGCTGACCCGGTTGCGCGGCCGGCTGCTGCTCGCCGGCATGATCACGGCGCCGCTCGTGATGCCCGAGATCATCACGGGTCTTTCGCTCCTGTTCCTGTTCATATCGATGGCGGAGTGGATCGGCTGGCCCGCGACGCGCGGGGCGACCACGATTACGATCGCGCACATCACGTTCTCGATGGCCTATGTCGCCGTCGTCGTGCGCTCGCGTCTCGCCGGGATGGACGAGTCCCTGGAAGAAGCCGCGATGGATCTCGGCGGCAGGCCGCTCGCCGTGTTCTTCGACATCACGGTGCCGATGCTGCTCCCGGCGCTGGTATCGGGCTGGTTGCTCGCTTTCACGCTGTCGCTGGACGATCTCGTGATCTCGAGCTTCGTGTCCGGTCCGGGAGCGACGACGCTGCCGATGCTGATCTTCGCCAAGGTGCGCCTCGGGGTGACCCCGGACATCAACGCGATCGCGACCATCATCATCGTGCTCGTCGCCCTCGGTGTGATCACCGCGGCACTGGTCTCGCGCCGCCGCGAGAGCGCGGCGGCGCCGTGAGCGTCACCGGAGGCGGTGGACCATGGTGAACGACATCAGGGCGATCCTCGAGAGCTGGAGCGGCGACCACGCGCTGCCCGGGGTGCTGTATCGCGACGCAGAGCTGTACGAGACGGAGATCCGCCGCATATTCCTGCGTTCGTGGCTCTATGCCGGGCACCAGAGCCAGATACCGGGACGCGGTGACTATTTCCTGTTCGAGATCGCCGGTGAATCGGCCATCGTCATCCGAAATGCCGACGGCGGCATCAACGCGATGATGAACGTCTGCCGGCACCGTGGCTCGCGGATCTGCGACGATCCGGTTGGCCACGAGACGCGCCTGGTATGCCGTTACCACGGCTGGACTTACGGCCTCGACGGCGGGCTCCGCGCCGCGGGCCACATGCCGGAAGGGTTCGATCGTTCGCGGCTGGGGCTCCGGCGGCTGCACACGCGGGTGTTCATGGGCCTCATCTTCGTGAACTTCGCCGACGAGCCGCCGTCCTTCGACCCGATCGAAAGCGACCTGAGCGATCCGCTGCGTCCCTATTGCCTGGATCGCGTGAAGGTCGCTCATCGCCAGAACTATCCGATCAGTTCGAACTGGAAGCTCGCCATCGAGAACTACTGCGAGTGCTATCACTGTGCGCCGGCGCATCCCGAGTACTCCGTGGGCCATGGTCGCGCAGTCCCCCCGGACCAGTTCGAGTCGATGCTCGCCGCGGTAATCGAGCGTGCCCCCGAGGTGGGGCTCACGCAGCACACGCTCCGCAGGTCCTGGCTCGCCTCGGGTGAGGTTGGCACCGACCGGGGATTCGACCGCTATCCGCTGCTTCGCGGTTATCTCACCGGGAGCCGCGACGGGCAGCCCGTCGCGCCCCTGCTCGGCACGGTCACCGGCTACGACGGCGGCGCGACGGACCTGCACCTGGGCCCGACGACCTTCGGTCTCGCGTACTGCGACCACGTGGTGCTGTATCGGTTCACGCCCCGCGCGCTGCGCAGCACCGACTGTGAGATCACCTGGCTGGTCAACGAATCGGCCCGCGAGGGCACGGACTACGACCGGGCCGAGCTCATCTGGCTCTGGGACGTGACGACGATCGCGGACAAGACGATCATCGAGCGGAACCAGGCGGGGGTCGATTCACGATTCTACGTGCCGGGTCCGCTCTCGCCGATGGAGGACTTCACCCGGCGGTTTCTGCGATGGTACGTCGCCGTCATCCGCGGGACGTGGCCACCGGTCGCGGGTCGCACGGGAGTCGAAGATGGTTTGCAGCCGCACGGCGCTTTGCCGGCGCGGTGATCCACGGTTAGTATCGGTGCCACAAACGAGGGGAGAGTCGCATGTCCGAGATCAAGCGCGAGACATCAGACCGGGGTTCTCCAGCACTGGCTGCGGCGATCTCGGCGACCCTCGGCGTCGCCGGTACGGCGTCGGCCCAGACCTCGGGCGGGCTCGAAACGATCATCGTCACCGCCACACGCCGCGCCGAGAATCTGCAGAACGTCCCGGAGTCGATCAGCGCGTTCGGCACGGAAGCAATCGAGATGCGCGGGCTGAAGCAGATGGACGACTACGCCAAGTTCATCCCTGGCCTGTCGCTCGGTGTGCGCGAGCCGGGCAGCACGACCATCGTGTTCCGCGGCGTCGCAACCTCGGGCCATGAGTTCGGGGCCGTGTCGTCATCGGCGCTGTACCTGGATGAGCAGCCGATCACGCAGAGCGGCCAGAACCCGGACCCGCGCCTGATCGACATCGAGCGGCTCGAGGCGTTGCGCGGTCCGCAGGGCACGCTGTACGGCGCGAGCTCGCAGTCCGGCACGCTGCGCATCATCACCAACAAGCCGGATCCGACCGGCTTTGACGCCTGGGTCGACGGACAGGTGACCAGCATCGACGACGGCGGCACGGGGTACGACCTGAGCGGCATGGTCAACATCCCGCTGGTTGCCGACCGGATGGCGCTGCGCATCGTGGGATTCACGGCCGAGGACGCCGGGTTCATCGATAATGTGCTGAGCGACAGCCCCGGCGGCACCTTCACCAACGCGGACCGGGTTGACGACGACGTCAATTCCGCGAAGACGAGCGGGGCTCGCGCCTCGTTGCGCATGGACCTGACCGAAGACGTCGACGTGACGCTGAGCGCGCTGTTCCAGGACCTGACCGCCGACGGCCACGGCGACGTCACCGTGGGCGCGGCCGACCTGACACAGGTTCGCTTTGAGAACGAGAGCCTTGACGACGAGTGGTATCAGCTCGCGCTGACGCTGAACGCATCGCTGTCATTCGGTGATCTGATCGTATCGACGTCGTATTTCGACCGCGACTTTCACTACGAGGCGGATGCCTCCGCGTATGAGTTCAGCTTGCAGCAGTCCGGATTCGTCGAGTCCGGATACGTCGCGTACGACTTCGGAGGGGATCCACGCGGTTTCGCGACCAACAGCGAGCAGACGGAGATCACGACCTTTGAGGCCCGACTGCAGTCCCGGACGGACTCGGCGGGGCGCTGGGGGTGGCTGGTCGGCGCGTTCTACAGCGAGGAGAAGGAGCACAGTGATTTCAACAGCTTCATGCGCGGTTTCCAGGACACCGGTGCGTTCGCATACTTCGCTTACCTGCAATACAGCGTCTATGGCGCTGAGCTGGCGCCCACTGAGCGCTGGTTCCTGGGCCGCTACGACACCGAGCTCGAGCAGGTTGCCGTGTTCGGCGAGCTGTCCTACGAACTGACCGAGAGGTTCACGATCACGGCGGGCGGTCGCTGGTTCGACTATGACCGAAGCTTCGCCCAGGTACAGCAGCAGCCCGAGGGATTCGTCGGCTACACGGCGCTGGACGACCGGAAGGATACGAGCGAGGACGGTTCGGTCTGGAAGTTCAACCTGACATATCGCTTCGACGATGACCGCCTCGCGTATGCAACCTACTCCGAGGGTTTCCGTGTGGGCGGCAGCAATCCGGTCAAGGCAGCCTCGGTGCTGCCGGATGACTACGAGTCCGACACGCTGACGAACTACGAGGTTGGCTTCAAGTCGGAGTGGCTGGACAACCGGCTGCGGGTGAACGTCGCGGCGTACTACATGGACTGGGAGAACTTCGCGGTGCAGATCGAAGACCCGACGCAACTCTTCCAGCTAGGCTACGTGAACCTGCCCAGCGCCGAGATCCCGGGCATCGAAGCCGACTTCGCCTTCAGCCTGAGCGATCGCTGGCAGATCGACGGCGCGATGTCGTGGAACGAGGCTGAGGTCTCGGAATCGACGGTGCTCTTCCTCGGCGTGGACGAAGTGCCCGTGGAGGAGGGCGCGCGTTTGCCGCTGACCCCCGACTGGTCCGCTGCGCTCGGGATCGAGTATCGGTCGGACGCGCGCTGGTTCGATGCCCAGCCGTTCGCGCGCTTCGACTTCGCCTACGTTGGCGAATCGGTCAATTCGCTGGCGGGCATCGGTTCCGGGATCGAGCTTAACCCGCCCACGATCCAGGACGCCTACGAGACTGGTGACCTGCGTTTCGGGCTGGACGCCGACAGCTGGAGCGCATCGGTCTTTGTCGACAACCTGTGGGACGAACGCGGGGAGCAGTTTTTCAGCGACCGCTGGGCGGTGCAGCGGCTGTCGGTCAACCGGCCTCGCACTTACGGCCTGCAGCTCAGATTCGAGTTCTGACCGCGCCTGACTATCCTCGTCGCAACATCGGTTGTGCGCGGCAGTCGCCAGGGCGAAAGCCACGGCGGCGTCTACCTCATCGACTTCGGCGGCGACCGCGCCGCCCGCGCCCTCGACTGGAACACCATGGGCATCGACTGGCAGGGGCGCGGCTGGGATCGCGGGCTGCGCGGAATCGAGTACGACGGGGAGACCGTCTACATCGCCGCAAGCGATGAGCTGTTTGCGTATACCCCCGACTTCCGGCCGCTAGGTTCCTGGCGCAACCGGTATCTCAAGCATTGCCACGAGATCTACCGGCACGAGCGCACGCTCTTTATGACCTCGACCGGGTTCGACTCGATTCTGGGCTTCGACCTCGACGCCAAGAGCTTCTCGTGGGGACTGCAGGTGGCCGCGGTCGGGGACGGGTTCGCCGGCCGGCCGTTCGACCCGGAGTTCGACACCGGGCCGGCACCCGTTAACAGCCTGCACTTGAACAACGTTTTCTGCGCCCAGGGCGGGATGTACATCAGCGGGATGCGGACGGCCGGTGTCCTGCTTTTCAATGGCCGCGAGCTCAAGCGTTGGGTGGCGATCCCCGTCGGGGCGCACAACGCCCGGCCGTTCCGGGACGGCGTGCTTTTCAACGACACCGAGGCGGACGTCGTGCGGTTCGCGACGCGAACCGCCGAACGGGCGTTTCCCGTGCCTAACTACGACCCGGGGAAGCTCACGCATGTCGATCCCGGCGACACCCGCGTCGCGCGGCAGGCATTCGGGCGGGGACTGTGCGTGATCGATGACGATCGGATTGCCGCCGGTTCCTCGCCCTCGACGATCACGCTGCACGACCTGCGTCCGGGCGCGCAGTCGAGGAGGGCGACCCTGAGCTACGATGTACGCAACGCGATCCACGGCCTCGAGGTCTGGCCCTTTGGCTGGCCGGGGAGGTAGGCTTCCAGTCATGGACATCGGCCTTCCGATCCGCAATTTCGGCAAGGTGGACATGGAGCCGCTCGCCGCGGCGGTCCTGGCGCAGGACGAGGCGGCCTGGAACGAGAACGTCCAGCGCCAGCGGGACTATGAAGTCCACGAGCAGACCCGCTCGATCGTGCTCCTGTTTGCCGAGGTGAAGGACTGGCCGTCGGTCGAGGTCAGCAAGGAGCCGGGCTGGGAACGCCTCTCGGCGACCGCGGTGCCCGTGATGCACGCGATCATCCGCCAGTGGTACCCGCCGGGCGGCACGATCATCCGCGCGATGGCGGCCAAGCTGCTCGCGGGCGGGCGGATTCTGCCGCACCGCGATTCGCACCCTTCGTTCGGCGCCGGTCATCGCATCCACGTGCCGATCGTCACGAATCCCCGGGTGCGCTTCATGATCGACGGGCGGCCATATCAGCTCGAAGTCGGACAAGCCTACGAGATCAACAACCAGAAGACCCACAGCGTCATGAACAAGGGCGATACCGACCGCATCAATTTCATCTTCGATTACCTCCCGCCGTCGGCCAGGCAGGGCAGGGCGGCAGCGGGATCGCGCGGAGCACGCCGGTCGAGCACCGAAGGCGTCTGACGCCCTCCCGACGAACGTCGCGCCGAGCCGTCATCGGCTCCGGTCAGCGGCCGCGGGCGAACATCCCGCAGCCGAAGATGTCAGGCGAGTAGAAGACGCGACCGGTCGGCTTCTCGGGGCCGCCGGCTCATCCCTGCATTCCGAGCTCGTAACGTCTGTAGCGATCGCGTATCGGCTCGATCACGGTGACGAGTTCGTCGAGGTGCTGAGCGAAGTTGCGCCAGTGGCCGACGGAGCGCTCGTAGATCGGCTGGCGGACCTGCTCCGAGCTCGGTGTGCGCACCGGCCGGTCGCTCTCGTAGAAGCGCAGGCACGCATCCTCCCACGGCAGCCCGCAGAACTCGAGCAGTCGATGCACCTGGTTCGGGAAGTCGGCGACCACGTCCTCGTACTGCACGGTGAGCACCCGACCCGGCAGGACCTCGGCCCAGTGATCCATCAGCCGCTGGTACTGCAGGTAATATTCGCCGATCTCGGTCAGGTCGTAGGTGAAGTTCTGTCCCTTGGCGAAGAGCTGGCGGTAACAGCTCAGGCAGGCATCGAGTGGATGGCGCCGCGCATCGATGATTCTTGCCTCCGGCAGGATGAGCGCGAGCAGGCCAACGTGCGGAAAGTTGTTCGGCATCTTGTCGACGAACCGTGGCGCGCCGCGTCGCCGGTGCAAGCCTGCAAACCCGAGGTAGTCCTGGCCGAGTGACCGGAAATTCTCGGGCCTGAGCTCCCGCGCCGCCTCGGGGTAGTTGATGCCGTCGACGCGGTTGCGGTTGAGCCAGCCCGCGACACGGCTGAGGTAGGGCAGCTCGCTCGTTCCCTCGACCTGGCTGTGGCTGGCGAGTATCTGCTCGAGCAGGGTCGATCCCGAGCGCGGCAGCCCGAGGATGAAGATAGGCGATGGGTCCGCGAGCCCCACCCCACGGTTCGACTGCAGGAAATCGCGATCGAACACCCGCACGAGCCGATCGTTCATCGACTCCGTCTGCACCGGGTCGTACGTGACGGCGGCGCGCTGTTTCGCGTTCCCCTCGCGGTAGTAGCCCCACGCGCGGTCGAAGTCGCGCCGGTCCTCGTGCGCCTTGCCCAGCGCGAAGAGGAAGTTCACCTCAGATTGCATGCTGAGGCCCTCGCCACGCACGCGTCGCTCCATCTCCGCGACGGTCTCATCGGAGAACCGATATGTCTTCAGATTGGCGAGGCTCCAGTACGTCTCCCCGAGGTCCGGTCGCTGCCGGATGCACGCGTCGTAGGAGGCGACGGCTTCGTCGTAGCGACCAACTGCCTTGAAGAGGTGACCGAGTCCGAGCAGCGCTCCGACGTGGGTGGCACGCAACGCCAGGCATTTCTGGTATGCCTCGATGGCCTCATGCGTGAGCGCCGCGGGGGCGAGGGTGGCGCCACGCTGGAAGTGCGCCTGCGGATTGTCGGGTTGCTGCGCAACAGCCCGGTCGAAGCACTCGAGCGCCTCTGCGAAGCGGTCTTGATCCTTGCGCAAGCGCCCGAGATCCAGGATCGCCGCAACGAAATCGGGCGCCAATGATATCGCTCGCTCGAGCAGTTGCTCGGCCTCGTCCGCATGCCCGTTCTTGAGGGCGATCGAGGCCAGCAGGCGCATTGCGTCGACGTTCCGCGGACGCTGCCGCAGGACTCGACGGTAGAGTTGCTCGGCATCCTTGAGGCGGCCTTCCTTCTGGTGCTCTGCGGCAAACGCCATCAGCCGGCGTTCGGGCGACAGGTCGAAGCAGCGTTCGAATGCCTGGTCGGCGTCGGCGCCGCGCCCCAGCATGGCCAGCGCTTTGCCCAGCGTGAACCAGGCGCTCTCGAGCTGAGGATCGAGGTGCGTGGCGCGCTCGAGCAACGGCACCGCGTTGTCGGCGCGTCCTTGCTGGACGAGCAGGTAACCAAGGTCTTCATGAGGCTTGGCGAAGGTCGGAGCCTCGGCGATCACGCGGCGCAGCACCGTGTCGGCCTCGCTCAGGCGGCTGCGCTTTATGAGCAACGCGCCTAGCAGCGCCTGGAGGTTGACGTCGCGTGGATAATCCGCGAGCCGGCTGCGGATGCGCTCTTCGGCGGCGACGAGGTCACCGGAGTCGATGAGCGCGATCGATTCGTCGAAATGTGCCTTGGGAGCGTGCAGCGGACGCATGGAACGCGGACCTTCGATCATTCCGGAACGAAAAGGAGGTAAATTCAATGCCTTATCGCAGTATAAGCTAGGCGATGTTTTCTGCGTGACGCCGTTCCTGTAGAAAGGGCGGCCGGATCTGACAGCGGTGCAACCATGCAAAGCAGAAACGCACTGCGCGATCTTGCGCTGGCGACGTTGATCCTCGTTGTATCGGTTCCCGGCTGCGGGCGAAAGCCCGCCCCCGCGGAGGTCGCCGACACGATCTTCATCAACGGCGGGATCTACACTGTCGATGCGAAGCGCTCCTGGGCCGAGGCCGCCGCCGTGCGCGATGGCCGCATCGTCGCGGTCGGTCGCAACGAAGAGGTATTGCCGCTCAAGGGCGATACCACCCGGGTCGTCGATCTCGCCGGGCGCATGGCCCTGCCGGGGTTTCACGATGCGCACGTGCACGTCGCCTCGGCCGGACTCGAGGAAATGCAATGCCCGCTCAATGATCTGCGGACCGTCGAGGCGATCCTAGACGCGGTGGCGGCCTGCGCCAGCCGCACCGAGGATGAGTGGATCGTGGGCGGCGGCTGGGATCTTTCACTGTTCGAGAACAGCAGTCCGCGAAAGGAGCTGCTCGACCAGGCGGCGCCTGGCCGGGCGGTGATCCTGTCGGGCGCAGACGGGCATTCCGGCTGGGTGAGCTCGCGTGCGCTCGAGCTCGCCGGGATTACGGCAAAGACACCGAATCCCGAAAACGGCATCATCGAGCACGATTCGCGCACCGGCGAGCCGAGCGGCACGCTGCGCGAAACCGCCACCGGCCTCGTCATGGACAAGGTGCCGGAACCCAGCGCGGAGATGCGGCTCGCGGGTCTCAAGCGCGGACTCGAGCGCGTGAGCGAAGTCGGCATCACCTCGTTCATCGAGGCGTCGGTCGGCGAGGCGGACCTGGAGGCGTTCAAGACGGTTGCGGAGAGCGGCGAGCTCCCCGCCAGGGTGCGTTTGTCGATGACCTACGGCATGTTCGGCAGCGAGGACTTCGACAAGCTGCTCGTGCGCCGAACCGAGATCGATGGCCCGTTGCTCAAGGCGGACGCGATCAAGATCTTCATCGACGGCGTGCTCGAAGGTGAAACGGCGGCGTTACTGTCGCCGTACCTGACCAGGCCCGGATATCTCGGCAGCATCACGATGCCCGCCGCCGATCTGAACGCGGCGGTGACGAGATTCGACGGGATGGGCCTGCAGGTGCACATGCACGCCATCGGCGATGCGGCGGTGCGCGCCGGTCTGGACGCCTTCAGCGCCGCGCGCGCGAAGAACGGCGTAAAGGACAACCGCCACCACATGTCGCACCTGCAGCTGATCGATCCAGCGGACATCCCGCGCTTCAAGGAGCTCGGCGTAGCTGCGAATTTCCAGTCCTTCTGGGCCTGGCCGGACGATTACATCCTGAAGCTCAATATGCCGCAGGTCGGACCGGAGCGGGTCAATCGCATGTACCCGATCGCCAGCGTTCAGCGCAGCGGCGGCCGCATCGTCGGCGGCAGCGACTGGTCCGTGTCGACGGTCAACCCGCTCGCGGCGATGGAAGTCGCAATCACCCGCCAGGACCCGGATAACGTCCGGGCCGATGTGCTGAACGAAAGCGAGCGCGTCGATCTCGCGACGATGATCGCGGCCTACACCATCGAGGGCGCCTGGTTGATGCACCACGAGAAGGAGACGGGTTCGATCGAGACCGGCAAGGCTGCCGACATCGTCGTGCTGGACAAGGACCTCTTCAAGGTGCCGCCCGCCGAGCTCGACGCCGTGCGCGTGGACCTGACGATGCTCGACGGAAAGCCCGTCTACGAGCGCTCGGATGCGCCCTGAAGCGCGGATCGACGATAGGGGCCCGATCACGCGTCCTTGAAGCCCTCACGCGCGCGGCGGTTATCGAGCTCGATCGGCTTGCCCGTGACAGGGTGTTCGTAGTGGAAGGGCACGATATCGGTCGCCGGCCACAGCCGCGGCATCGGGTCCATGAGCTCGTCGGGGCCCCGCGGGTCCTCGGGATACGTCACGCTCGCCATCGGGACAAAGTCGAGGGGCGTCCTGGCCCAGCCCTCCTGAAAGCTGCCGTGCCAGTGCGGGTAGTAGCCCAGACGCAGGATCTTCCAGACCCCGTTCTCGCGAACGTAGCGGTTCTCGTAGGTGCCGCCTTCCCACCAGGCGCGCTGTCTTCCGCTGGCGGTCTCGTGCAGACCGGCCTGCATGAGGGAGCGACCGCGCACGCTGGCCGTCCGGCGGTCCGGCGCCACGTCGACGATCATCTGGATCTGCAGGTGGTCGAGCAGCCAGCCGTAGCGCGGACCGTTGTGACCTTCGGTGAAATTGTTGCGGAAGCGCTCGATATAGAGCCGGCGGATTCCCGCCTTGCCCTTGTAGATCCCGCCGAGGAACCAGACCTCGGCCTGGTCGGAGAAAAGATCGACGACCTCGTCATACTGTGACTTGTCGATGAAATAGCCATATGCATACTGCAGCCGGCGGACCGCATGGATGTCCTGCTGAATCCCGAGCTGGTGCTCGAGCTCGTCGATTCGCCGGCTGAGCGCCGCGATTTTGGTCTCATCGGACATGACGTACTTTCCTCTTGCGGGCGCGGTTGAGCGGTGTCGGTAGTGTACCCAGCGCCAGCAATGCTGACATTCCCTTCCGCTGCCGGGACGCGCAAGATCGCGCCGATGCGGAACGCGCCGCTGACGCAGCGGGTTTGGAGCGCAAACCAGTCGAGCGAGCAGATCCGTGCCTGAGATCGAAGTGCCGGTCTTGATCGTGGGCGGCAGCATGGTAGGCATGACCGCGGCGATGCTGCTGGGCTACCACGGCGTCCGCCCGCTCGTCGTCGAGCATCACCGGGGCACCGCCATCCATCCTCGCGCCGCCTCGGTGACTCAGCGCACGATGGAGATCTTTCGCAGCGTCGGCCTCGAAGAGCTCGTACGCGCGAAATCCGAAATGCAATTCGTCCAGGACGCGGGCGTGGTCGGCGTCGAGACGCTGGCGGGCGGCGCGACGGCGCACTACATCGCGAACTTCAACGAGGGCGTACGCGACCTCAGCCCGACGGTGCGTGTGTTCCTGTCGCAGAACGTGCTCGAGCCCGCGCTCAGAGAAACCGCCGAGCGGCTCGGCGCCGCGATCGAGTTTTCGACCGAGTGCATCTCGTTCGAACAGGATGCCGGCGGCATCGAGGCGCTGATCCGCAATCGCGATACAGGAAAGACGCGTCATGTGCGTGCGCGGTACCTGATCGCGGCGGATGGCGCGCACAGCCGCATCCGCGACGCTCTCGGAGTGCGGATGCGCGGGCACGGGACGTTCTCCAACAGCATCACGATCTACTTCCGCGCGAACCTGCGCAGCCTTCTGGAGAACAGTCCCTGGGCGGTCGTATACGTGAATCACCCGCAACTGCGAGGCTTCTTCCGCTTCGAGAAACCGTTCGACAGCGGTTTCCTGGTGGTCAACACGCTGGGTGATCCCACGCAGCGGAACGTGGATGTCTCGGCCGGTCTGACCACGGACGACGCGCTGCGGATGGTGCAGACCGCCATCGGCTCTGCGGAGATCGCCGTGACGGTCGAGAGCGTGATGCGCTGGCAGGCGAGGGCCGATACGGCCGAGCGCTTCCGTGGCGGGCGCATCTTCATCACCGGCGACGCGGCGCACGTGATGCCGCCCACCGGTGGATGGGGCGGTAACGTCGGTGTGCAGGACGCCCACAACCTGGCGTGGAAGCTTGCGCTGGTGCTGAACGGCGTCGCAGCTCCGGAGCTGCTCGACAGCTATGAAGACGAGCGCCGTCCGATCGGTGAGCTAACGGTCGAGCAGGCGTATACACGCTACGTGCTGCGTACCGATCCGGCGATTCCGAGAGACACGATGCAGCCGCTCGTGGCCGACATCAACGTCGAGCTCGGTTACGTCTATCGATCGGCGGCGGTGATCCCTGAATCGCGAACCGACCCCCAGCCACACCTCAATCCCCGCGAATCCCGTGCCATGCCCGGGACACGTGCGCCGCACTACTGGCTGCAGAAGGATGGCCGGCAGATCTCGACGCTCGATTTGTTCGGGCGCAGCTTTACTCTGCTCGCCGCGCCGGATGGTGCGGCGTGGAGCGAAAGCGCGGTTCGCGCCGCAAGCGAGCTCCGAATGCCCCTTGTGGCCTTTCAAATGGGACGGGACGGGCTGGAGGATCCGGCGGGCGGGTTCAACGAAGCCTTCGGGCTCGAGCCGGCCGGCTGCGTGCTCGTGAGGCCGGACGGTTTCGTCGCGTGGCGGGCCCGGGATCGCGACGCTGCGCGCACGGAGCGCGCGGGTGCCGCCCTCAGAGCCGCTCTATGTCTCCGGTGAACTTCTGTCCGTCCTGTTCTGCCACGCAGCGGAGCACGTCGCGAAGGTCCGCGAGCACGCGATGAGGGCGCCGGGCCGCGGGTTGACGCATCCACTCCTCGATCGTCGTGACGCCGGTCGTCACGCCGAAGGCGGTAGCACCGCCGCGGCGTGCCATGACAGCCTCGACCATGGGGTCATCGCCAACGACGCCAATTTCACGCACTGGAACGGCCAGCCTCCTGGCGACGAACCGCAACGCGTGCAGCGACGGCTTGCCAGTAAGAATCGCACGGGCCTTGGTTACTCGCCGGATGGCGCCCACGATCGCGTACGTATAGCCCATGGCGCGACCCTGCCGGGTGGCGAAGAACGGCACGTTTGAGGCGACGTAGAGCTTCGCACCGGCCCAGATCGCGTGACAGGCGGTCTCGATATCCTTCATTCCGCAGTCCGGATGCCAGCCGACGTAAACCGCGTCGACCTCGCCCGTTCGGGGCTCACCGGTATGGATCGTCTCGATACCGGCCTCACGCAGTGCGTGCCCGACCCCGCGTGTGCCGAGCACGAGCGCGCGCCGGATGCCCCGCCTCGACATCAGGTCCGCGGTCACGCTGGACGGAGTGATCATCTGGGCGTCGTCGACCGGCAGGCCGATACTGCGCATTCGCGCGGCCTGTTCCGCAGGCGGATATGCGCTGCCGTTCGTGAGGAGGACGAATGGGACTGCGCGTTGGGTGAGCGCCGACAGCGCTTCGATGGCGCCGGGCAGCACCTCGTATCCACCGAGGGAGCGATCGCTGAGCAGGAGCGTGCCGTCGACGTCGAGCACGAGGCCGCGGATCGGCGGCAGGACTTCCGAGTCCGCGCCGGCAGCGATCGACGTCACGTCTGGCTCGCGGCGGTGGCAGGGTCCGACCGGCTGAGGGCAAGGCGGAAGCCCGCCTTCTCGAGTGACACGCTCCACAGGTCGCGGCGCGCGGTCAGGGCACGGATGAGGCTCATCAAGGGCTTGATCGACGGGTCGTAGTGCAGCTCGGCCGGTCCAGCCGCCAGCATCGTATCGACCTGGCTCGCCGGCATCGTCGCGCGAAGCAGAAACTCCTCGTCGGGGAGGTGCGCACCGATTCGCTGGCGCAGCTCGGGAAGCGACGCCACGGGTGGCTCGGCGCGTAGCTCGCGGGTGCGCGGCAACGACTCGATCCGCTCCAGTACCGCGGGCTCGATCGGCACGGTCGGCTTGCCGAAGCGGCCGAGCGCATAGCGAATGAGCTCATCCGGAACGACGCTGTAGCGCTCAGCGCCGGTCACGTTCATCACGGCCTGGGTCAGGACGATCTGGGAAAAGGGCGTCATCACGATCGGCCAGCCGAGCTCCTGGCGCACGCGGCCCAGCTCCTCGATCACTGCGCCCTCGAGGTGAGACACACGATGCTCGGCCAGATGTCGGCGCATGGTCCCGACCATGCCGCCCGGCAACTGATGATGCAGATATCCCGCGTCGAAGCCCTGCGGCCGGCCCGCGGGGAAGCCCTCAGCGTCGGCGAGCCGGGTGAAGTAGCCGCCAACCTCGGCCAGCGCCTCGCTGTCGATGCGCACCGCGTGACCCAGCGCACGCAGGTTGGCGACGATCCGTTCGGCAGGCGGATTGGATATGCCGTCGGCAGCGGCGCCGGATGCGCACTGGAGTGCGCTCACGCCAAGACCGGGTGCATCCATGTAGGTGAGCTCGGCTAGCCCGATCGTGCAGTGGGAATGAAGCTCGAGCGGCTTGCGGCCGATCTGCGTCTTGATCGCCGGGATCAGGGTGCTTGCGCGTGCGGGTGAGAGCAGCCCGCCGGGATCCTTGACGTACAGGGCGTCGATGTCCGGGCTCGCGGCGAGCCTGCGCGCACGCTCGGCGTAGTAGTCGTCATCGTGGATCGGGCTCAACGTGAAGACCAGGGCCGCAATGACGTGCTCGCCCCCAGTCTGCTTTACCATTTGCGCGCAGGCGATGTTGGCGTCTGCGTCGTTCATCGGATCCGCAAGACAAAAACGGCGGATACCGTTGCGCGCGAGGACCCGGAATGCGAGTGCCATGAATTCCGGACTCGCGGTCTCCCAGGAGATGAAGCGAAAGCCGGTCGACATGAACTGCAGCGGCGTGTTGGGGGTTGCCGCCGCCATGAGCCGGATCCGCTCCCAGGGGTCCTCGCGCTTATAGCGAACCGCCACGCCCATGTGGGTGGACGTCGTGAAATCGATCGCCCGGAAGCCCACTTTGTCCATCACGGGCGCGATGGTCAGGGTCTTCGCGGTGTCGATGCCGAGAGCGGCCCAGAGACACTGATTGCCGTCTCGGAGCGAGGTGTCGACGAGCTCGATGTCAGCCACGGGTGGCGCTCTCCACGCGCACGGCGCTTACTCCCAGCAGCTGCGTCACGAACTCTGTGTCGACGGCGCCCGCGCGAAAGCGTGGCTCGCCGAGCACGAGCGCATGGAACGGAAGGTTGGTCGTCACGCCGGTGACGCGAGTCGCGGCGATCGCCTCCTGCATCCGCTGCAGAGCGGTCGGGCGATCCGGCCCGTGCGCGATGACCTTGGCCATCAGTGAGTCATAGTACGGCGATACATGCGAGCCCGCGGCGATGTGCGTATCGACGCGGATGCCTGGGCCGGTCGGCCACGACACGTCAGTCACCAGCCCGGGGCTGGGGCAGAAGTCGCGGGAGGGATCCTCGGCATTTACGCGGCACTCGATCGCACAGCCCCGCCGATGGATATCCGACTGGCCAAGTCGCAGGCCGGCGCCGCCGGCGATCGCGATCTGCTCGGCGACCAGGTCCACGCCGGTCACGGCCTCGGTCACCGGATGCTCCACCTGGATCCGGGCGTTCATCTCGAGAAAATAGAAAGCGTTCTGTTCGTCGAGCAGGAACTCCACGGTCCCCGCGCCGCGGTAGGACAGCCGCTCGGCGAAGCGCACTGCGGATTCCTGGAGGCGTTGACGCAAGGGTTCCGACAGTCCCGGTGCCGGCGCCTCCTCGACCAGCTTCTGATAGCGACGCTGCACCGAGCAGTCCCGCTCGCCGAGGTGGATCACGCGGCCCGCGCCATCGCCGAGAACCTGCACTTCGATATGACGTCCGCCCGTCACGAAGCGTTCGAGGTACACGCGCGCATCTCCAAAGGCGGCCCCGGCCTCCGAGGCAGCCAGCGCCATCGCATGAGGCAGCTCCGCCAGCCCCTCGACCCGCTTCATTCCTCGGCCACCGCCACCGCCGACCGCTTTGACGAGCAGCGGGCTGCCGATCCGACGGGCCACGGACACTGCGCTGTCGATCGAATCCACGGCGGCTCCCGGCACCACGGGAATTCCCGCGGCCTGCGCGGCGGACCGGGCCTGCAACTTATCTGCGACTGCCTCGATCTGCGCTGCGGTTGGGCCTATGAAGGCGACACCGTGCCGCGCGCACAGGCGCGCGAGCTCGGGCCGCTCGGACAGGAAACCATAGCCGGGATGAATGGCGTCCACGCGCGCGCCCAGTGCCGCCTGAACGATCGTTTCGACCTTCAGATAGCTGTCCGCCGGTCGCGCCGGGCCGATGCAGATCGTGCGATCGGCAAGCCGCGCCGGCAACGAGTCGCGATCCGCGTCCGACGCTGCCAGCACGGTTTCGATCCCGAGCTCGCGGCAGGTGCGGATGATCCGGATCGCAATCTCTCCGCGATTCGCGATCAGGATGCGGCGTATGCTCACGGCTCGGTCGTCCTGCGGACGCGAAGCAGTGTCTCGCCGTATTCGACCAGAGCGCCATCGCGGCCTGGGATCTCCGCCACCGTGCCTCGAACCCCGGCGCGCACCGTATTCATGAGTTTCATCACTTCGATGATGCCGACGATCGTTTCGGGTTCCACCCGAGAGCCGACCTCGACGAATGGCGGCTCGCCGGGTTTCGGAGCTCGATAGAACGTTCCGAGCATCGGCGCATCCACGTCCTGCAGATCGCCGGCGTCGGCGACAGGCTCGTCCGCCTGCACGCCAGCGAGGCCTGCGGGTACAACCGACGCCGGCACGGCAGCGACCGCGGAATGCTGCTCGGGCCGCGCCGGACTCGGGGCTCCACGTTTCAGATGAAGCTTGAGCCCATCGATCTCGAGCTGCAGCTCATCGAAGCTCGAGTCCTCCAGCAGCCGTGTAATCTCCGCGATATCTCTGGCCGTGAGCGTCACCGACGGCCTCCGAAGATCGACAGCACGTGAGCCAGCGGATTCTCGGCCGCGCGTGCGGTCGGCTCCGTCTCCCTTGTGGACCACACGGTCTCGGGCCGACTCTGCAGAATCAGGATGTCGCCGCTCACACGGTCGACCGCCCACTCGATGTCCTGCGCGCAACCGTAATGGCGCTCGATTGCGCGCGCGATCGTCCGGAGCGCCTGTAATTCCTCGTCGCTCATGCAGACGGCGTGCCGCAATTCGACGGCGACGGGGACAGTGTCGATGCCGCCAACGGAGGCTGGGACGTGCTGGATCGTCTTGTCCGATATCTCGCGCACCGAGATCTCGCCCGTGATCTTGCCGATCACCCAGCGGTCAGGGGTCACCTCGCCCCCGACTACCGCCGAGCCGAGCCCCCAGGCGCCCTCGATCGTAACGACCGATCGGTCGCCGCTCGTCGGACTGCGCGTGAACACCACGCCCGCGGTCCGCGCGTCCACCATGCTCTGCACGACGACCGCCATCGCGACTCTCTGCTCCGGGATCCCCTGTCTGCGGCGGTAGCTGATCGATTCCACCGAATACAGACTCGCCCAGCAGCTGCGCACTTTCTGCAGCACGTCGGGCGTACTCCTGACCCATAGATAGGTGTCCTGCAGGCCGGCGAAACTCGCGTCGCTCGCATCCTCGGTAGTCGCCGAGGAGCGGACCGCGACCGCAAGGGCGCCGGAGCTGCCTGATAGCGACGCGTGCGCGGCGGCGATCTCCCCGAGAAGGTCGGGCGGCAGATCGCTGGCCTCGACCCGGTGGCGCAGATCCCGCGAACAAGCAACGATGCCCGGCAGGTCATCCGGGTCGAGCGCTTCGACCCGGGACCGCACCGGCGCGTCGCGTTCGAGCGCCTCGATGGCGCGCTCGAAGGCACCCGTCCTCACCACGAATCCCGGAGGAACCGCGATGCCGGCCCGCTGCAGCTCGCCGAGGCTGCCGCCCTTGCCGCCGACGTCGGCGCGGTCGGCGAGCCCGATGTCGGCGAACCAGCTGACCGAGGGGCCGCTACGCTTATCCACCGTCCGTTACAGGTAGAGCTGCTCGTTGATCGGGACGCCGTGCTGGCGGCAGAAGCTCTCGTAGTGGTTGATGTACCACCAGATGTCGAGCGTCTCGATAAAACTGCCGTTCTCGTCGAAGAAATCGGTCGAGCCCTCGAGCCAGCCGAAGAGCTTCACGCCCTGCGGGTGGTCGCTGACCAGCGTGTGGGTCAGTCCCGGTGTCTCGTAGATGAAATCGCCGGGTCCCGCGACCCAGTCGTACTCGAGATAGCGCGCGCTGCCTTCCAGGCAGACCATCACGACGGTTCCGCGGTGGCGGTGCGTGCCAACCACGCCGCCGGACTTGATCCAGAGGATGTTGCTGTAGACGTTGCGGCGCACGTCGAAGGCGAGGTGGCGGATCGCGGCATTGCTGCCGAAGGGCACCCAGGGGCTTTCCTTCTCGTCCGAGCTGACGAACTTGCCCTGCACGCCGTGGCGATCGATCACGTCGCGGTACGGTTGCGGAACGTCGACGATCCGGTACGCGGTGGACGCCGGTGCGGACATCGGCTTGCGGCTGGACTCGGTCATGTCGCTGCTCCTATTCGAGGATGGTGACCAGGCCGCGGCCGCCGTCTACACGGATGCGTTGACCGTCCCTGATGCGCGAAGTCGCGGTCCCGGTGCCGACGACCGCGGGAAGACCGTACTCCCGCGCCACGATGGCAGCGTGGCTCATCGAGCCGCCGATATCCGACACCGCGCCCGCGATCTTCTGAAAGATCGGGGCCCAGGTCGGGTTCGTCACCTGGCACACCAGGATATCTCCCTTGCGAAGGCGCGCGATTTCGTCCACCGACTTGACGACTCGCGCAGGGCCTTCGGCCACGCCGCTCGACGCGGCGAACCCCCGGATCTCGTTGCCGGAAGCGTCGCTGTCCGCGTTCAGCCACGCGTCGAGACTTTCGCGCGTTATGCCCCAGAGCATCACGATGGCCGGATCGTCGATCACATCGGGCACCGGCCCGAGCGCCGGGGGTGTGTCGTGCTTCGCCCACTCCACGATCGCTGCCCGGCGCTCCGCGACGATCGCGGGCCACACGGCCGGGCCGCGCGGCGGCGAGCCGGTCGACCAGGCGTTCATCAGGTCGATGATCGCCGACTCGAGCTCGTAGTGCGTGAGCTGGAAGACGTCCTCGGCATCGGGGAAGAAACCGTGGCTCAAGAGCAGGGCGCCGAATTCCCGGATCTTGTTGAAGAACAGGTTGGTGTACCAGTGCTCGCAGTAGAACTTGTGTCCTTCCACGTACGGGAATACGCGATGCGCGAGCGAGATCATCTGGTCGTACGCCGCGCGCTCGTCGTCGGTAGCGAGCAGCTCCCTGTAGTCCTCGATGAGCCGGCGGCGTTCGGTCTGGAGCTTCGCGACCGGGCGCTCGAGCGACTCTCCGGCCCTGACCCGCGTCATGTACTCGGGAAGCCCGGCGAAGGCCATCGAGAGGTCGTCGTTCCAGGAGCGGTGATAGTGGTAGAAGCCGTCGCCGACGTTGATGTTGAACCACGGATGCCGCGACGTCTCGAGCTCCTCGAGCCACTTGCGGCCGGGCTCGCCCGCACTCCGCAACGCAGCGATGATCGTCTCGACCTTGGTGCCTTCCTCGAATCTGGAATCCACCTCGAGCTCCACCGCGCGCCGCGCGAGCCGCCGCACTTCGTCGTCCGGACGGAAGATCTCCGCCTCGATGCCCGCGACCATGCGGGCGATGGTCTGGTCGGTGATCTCCGGAAACGCCTTCTTGCAGAAGGCGAAGAACGTCATATAGGCGCCATAGCCGAGCAGCAGGAACTCGAAGTGGTGATGCCACATCCGGAAGTAACCCTCGAGCGTCTGGTGATAGATGTCGAGGAGATAATGGTTCGAGGCCACGCCGCGTCCGGCGTGCACGTGTGCGATCGGTTCCAGCTCGGGCAGCTCGACCTTCGGCAGACGCTCAGCCTCGCCGATCAGTGCGAGCATCTTCTCGCGCCACTGCTCATACAGGCGTTCCCAGTGCTCGTAGTAGTAGAACGCGCGCTTCTGAAACTCCTCCGTCCGGCGCGCGATCTCCGCCGGATCGGTGACGGCGTTTCCGCCGATATATACGCGGCCGTTGATGATGCGGTGATCGATCCCCAGGGTCGTCGGCAGACAGTGGACACGCGTATTCGCGGCGCCCAGGGCGCAGTACGCGGCCTCCGCCGTCACCATGTCGAAGGCCGACATCGGCTCCGGGAAGTGCATCGAGTTGTAGAACCAGAAGCGGTCGTCGTCGGCCTTGCTGAACTGGACGTAGTAAGGGTAGGCCGCCTGTGCGCGCTCGGTGCCCGGTATTATCCGAAGCGAGCTCGGAGCCGGAAAACTGCGGGAATGGGCTGGCTTGTCCATGACCGTTTCACGTCGCCACTTCTACAACCACATACTGTACGCGCCGCCCGGGCGACCCGCGCGGCCACTGCTCGCCGATGCGTCCGGCGAACGGAAGCGCATGCACCGGATTCGGTGCCGCGTCGAACGGCGCCCGAGCCGGCCGCGGCGGCTCCGCGGTCCGACGTCGCGGCACGGGCGCGGTCAGGTGGTCGTCAGTCCAGACTGACCCTGACGGTGGCGTACCACTCTCTCGGCCGGCTGTACGTGCCCACGTGTTCTCCGGCTGCCTCGTTGATCGATCCCGTCACGAGATAGCGCTCGTCGCTCAAGTTCGTGCCGCCGACCGCGAATTCGTACTTGCCCTCGGGCGACACGTAGCGAATAACGGCGTTCCAGTTGTCCACCGCTGGACGCCGGAGGTCCGGAGTGTTCAGCGAATCGTTGAACATCTCGGCGGTGTGGGTGTAATCGACCGCCAGCCGCACCGCGCCGCCGTTGGCCAGGTTGAAGTCGTAGGTCGGGCCGACGTTGAACTTGTACTCCGGGGTCTTCGGGATCGCGCTGTCGGTCGTGATGCCGATGGCAGTGACCTCGTCGTACTCGGCATCGATGTAGCCGCCCGCGAACGTGAAGCCGAAGCCGCCCGCGAAGACGGCCTGGGCTTCGACCTCGATGCCCTGCAGCGTGGCGGTTCCCGCGTTGCGCAGCACCGGCGAGGCCTGCTCCTGGAAGTTGAGCTGGATGTCCTCGTAGTCGGTGTAGAAGATCGCGGTGTTCACCAGCAGGTGATTGTCGAGCAGCTGGGTCTTCAGTCCGATCTCGCTCGTTTCGGCGAACTCTGGCTTGAACTCGGCAAAGGAACCATCCAGGATCGGATTCGAGAGTCGCGTCGTCCAGCCGCCGGACTTGAAGCCCTTCGACCACTTTGCGTACGCCATCACGTCGTCGGTGAACTGGTATTGCAGGCCGAAGGTGGGGGTGAAGACGTTGAAGTCCTGGCTCAGCTCGTCCGCAGGGAAGTACCGCAGGGGCTGATCCGCCTCCGGGAAGCCCAGTATCTGCTGGCAGGTGCCGACTCCCGGTGGAATCGGGAGGAAATTGCTGGCGTCGGCGTCGGGGTCCACGCAGCCGCTGATCTTGTACGTGAAGCCGTTCAGGTCGGCCTGGCCGCCGATGAAGGTCTTGTCCTCCCAGGTGTAGCGTCCGCCCGCGATCAGGGTGAGTCTGTCGGTGACCTCGAAGTCGGCATGCAGGAAGGCGGCGTAAGACTCGGTATCCACGTCGTTCTGGTAATCGAAGACGTAGAGCAGTCCCTCGAACGGCACGAAGTCGTGGACGAAGCCTTCCTCAGTGAAGTAGTAGAGGCCGAAGACGTAGTTGAGCCGGTCGTCGAGCATCCGGCCGAGCAGCTGGAGCTCCTGCGAGACCTGTTCCTGCTGCTGGTGGTCGGTCACTTCCTGAATCGACTCGGGCGTGCCGTCGAGATCGATTCCGACCCTCCAGTCGATCTCACGGTAGCCGGTGATCGACTTGAGCGTGAGATCCTCACCGAGTTCCCAGTCGGCCGTCAGCGAAATACCCCAACCGTCGTTCTTCGCGAAGCTGACACCGTTCGCGTAGGTCTTGTCGATGTCGCCGGTGTCGGTCGCCGCGAAGTCCCAGTAGATGCGCGGCGTCGGCGACAGCGCCTGGCCGCCATCCGGCCCGCCGACATAACCCGCACCGCCGAGGGCCGCGCCGCCGGTTCCGCCGAGCTCCGGCACCCCAGTCGCGCGCGGACCGCAGAGGCCGCCCTCGCCGGTATGCATCTGCGCGCTGAATGGGAGGAACGGAAATGCTGCGCCAGAGTCCAGAACGTCTTTGGGCGTGCTGATGCAGAGGTTGTATATGAGGCCAAAGATGGCGCTTGCATTAGGGTCGGTATTGGGGTTGACGGATAGCACGGTCGCCGCGGTGGACGGCTGGTCCTGATGCTGCCAGTCCGCCGCCAGCGTCACTTCGAACGCCTCCGAGGCTTTCCATAGCAGCTTGCCGCGGACGACGTCCTGGTTCAGACCGCCGTTGGATTTCGACGTATCGAATCCCGCCCTGGGATAGGCATTCATCGGGTCGACGATGAACGGGGTACTGCCCCAGGGTGAGTCGGCCGGATACGGGACGACGTCCTGGTACCCATCGCGATAGATCGACGACACCGTGAGGCTGGACAGCAGCGAGTCGGTGATCGGCAGATCGGCGGTGAATCCCAGGTCGGTCCGGTTGAACTCGCCCACCGTCGCCTGGGCCTCGAAGCGGGGCTCCGGTCCGGGAACGTGGGTCACGATGTTGATCGCGCCGCCGATCGTGTTGCGACCGAACAGCGTGCCTTGTGGACCCTTCAGGATCTCGACCCGGTCGACA
>Ga0268386_10000159_pt1 | contig 39904 bp, 41 predicted proteins | sample RVTome_15_FD_200260 | JGI IMG/M metagenome (GOLD analysis project Ga0268386, IMG submission 200260) | Soil microbial communities from uranium-contaminated site in the Upper Colorado River Basin, Wyoming, United States - RVT150D86... ... | reverse complement strand
AGCGATGAGCCGACGAGCGCAGCGAGTTGGATCATGCGTCGGCGGATCGGGGCCATCGGGACGGCATCATACGGAGATTGAGAAGCAGCGACCAACTTCATGAGAACACCCGGGGGCCATGGCCATCCGACTCCGTCCGTGGCTGCGAACTGCGGTCGTGAGGGACATCCCCATGTTCCCGCTGGGCCTGACCCTCCTCCCCGGAATGGCGCTCCCCTTACGGCTGTTCGAGGATCGCTACCTGAAGATGTATGCCGATATCATCGACGCCGAGCGTGAGTTCGGTGTCGTCCTGATCGAGCGCGGCATCGAGTCCAGGGACGACAACCTGACATTCACCGTCGGTTGCGCCGCTCACATCGTGGGCTCGGCTGTCAACGCCGACGGGACACTGGCACTCGTCGCCATCGGCCGATCCCGGATTCGTGTCGACGAGTGGCTTCCATCCGATCCCTACCCGCGAGCCATGGTCACCGAGCTCGAAGACGATCCCATGTCCGACGTCGGAATGGCGGCGCTTCATGCGGCCACCGACCAATTGCCCGGGCTTCTAGCCCCTGCCGCCAAGCTGAATCCCGAGTTCGAGGCGACCGCTCCGGAGCTTTCCGACGACCCAGGACAGGCGGTGTACCAGCTGGCCCAGCTGGCCGGGCTACCGACGCTCGACCTGCAGCGGGTACTGGAGGCGGGGACGAGCGACGATCGGGCGGCGATGGTGGGATCCATGCTCGGTGAGACCATGGAGCTGATCCGGCTCCAGCTGGGGCTGGCGTGATTGTGCCCGATTGCGCGTGCCATCCAACCGGCTCAGGAGGAGATCGGGCATTGAACGGCTCTTCAGTCGGAAACCGCCTCCAGCGCCCCCGTCAGCTCCTCGTCGGAGACGGCGCCTTCGAAGGCAGCAGCCACCACCCCTTCGGAGTCGGTCACGTACAGCCACGGCTCTGAGGGCAATGTCCACTCCTCGACCGCCGGAACGACCACCAAATCGAGACGATCGGTCACCTGGATGTTCTCGTAGACCTCGACATGCACGTAGTTGAGGTCTGGGAACTGCTCGGCGATGGCCTTCACCTGATCGAGCATGGGACCACATGCCTGTGACGTGCACCACGCCGGGGTGGCGAAGACGATCACCGATGGGCCCGATTCGACCGCCTCCGCCACCGTGAGCTGGTAGAGCCTCTCATCGGGGTTGGGGTCGGAAGTGAGCTGGTCGATCGGGGTGTCGCCGAGGGTTCTCGTCTCGGATCGCGGGGCAAGCTCGCCGACATTGACCTGGGGCGGATCCTGCGATGCCACGAAACCGACAGGGCCCAGGTTCTCACCCAGCTCGCCGGCATCGATCGTGATCTGATAGGTGGCGGGGCCGGGCACATCGACGTCGAACGCGTAGAGGCCGTGGACGTCGGGGATGACCCAGACGAACTCTCCCTCGTATTGGTCGATCGGGGAGCCGATCTCGTCGCGGAGCGTCGCCACCGGGGTGATCTCGGGTGTAGCGATCAACTCATTGGTGGAGCGGTCGATCACGGCGATCAAAACGCGTTGGGACCCGACGCCGACCGAGCCCCGGCTCGACGCCAGCTGGGCCAGAGAGTTCGTGTCGCCGGCACAAGCCGCCACCGCCAGCGTGAACAGGAGGGCCATCGCCGTTCGCCTCAAAGCATGACGTCCAGCAGCACCGAGGCAAAGAGCGCCGAGAGATAGATCGTCGACGTGGTGAACAGCCTCATCGCCTGTTCCGGATGGCGGACGACTCGCCACGTGTCCCAGAGGAACCATGCCCCGAGGACGAGTGCGGCTCCCAGGTAGATCCAGGACATCCCGCCGAGCGGCACGAGCAGAAGGGATACCGCCACCATGAGACCGGTGTAGAGGAACATGCGCCGGGTAGTCGCCTCGACACCGGCCACCACCGGCAGCATGGGCACCCCCGCCGCGGCGTAGTCGTCCTCATAGCGAAGGGCGAGCGCCCAGAAATGGGGTGGGGTCCAGTAGAAGACGATGAAGAAGAGAACCCAGGCCGGAACGCCAACCGAGCCGGAGACCGCGGCCCATCCCACCAGGGTCGGCGCTGCCCCGGCGGCGCCGCCGATAACGATGTTCTGCACCGTCGAACGCTTGAGGGCGCGGGTGTAGACAAAGACGTAGAAGAGGAGGGCTGCCGTCGCGATCAGCGCGGCCAAGAAGGTGGTGAAGGCCCATAGCCAGGCAAAGCCCAGGACCCCGAGGACGGCCCCGAAGACCAGGGCATTGCCTGGCGGCACCTCGTGCCGCGCCAGGGGCCGGGCCCTGGTCCGCCGCATCATCTCATCGATGTCACGGTCGTAGTACATGTTCAGGGCGTTGGCTCCACCCGCCGAAAGAGAGCCCCCGATCAGGGTGGCGACCACCAGCCAGGTCCCCGGCCACCCCCCGGCGGCCAACACCATCGCCGGCACCGTGGTGATCAACAAGAGCTCGATGATCCGCGGTTTGGTGAGGGCGACATAAGCGCTGAGCCGGGAGCGGGCCCCCGGAGAGGTCTCGACGCTGGCGGGGTGCTGGAGTTCGGTCATCCGGAGAGAATCAATAGTCCCAGGCTGGTGAGGGCGATCATCAAGACAAGCATCGCGTACTGGGAACGAACCGCGCCCCGACCGAAGTCGTGCAGTGACCGATCGTGGGCGAGAACGATCCCGACGAGATGCCCCATCACGATAAACCCAACCTGGAGAAACCAGATCGGGGTGGATGAGGTCAAGAAGTAATTCACGCCGAGCCCGGCGGTTCCGAACAGGTCCCAACCGAGGCCGAAGGGGTCCGAGATCGCGCTGATCAGTTGTTGACCCTCGAAGAGAATCAACGTCAGATAATGGGAGACGGCGTAAGCGAGGGCGATCGGGACCAGCGTGTGGGCGAATCGTTGCGCCACCCGTCGCGCCGTCCAGGTCCCACCGGCGAGGCGAGCGGCTGCCACGCAGGCCAGGTAATAGGCGAGGGCGATCAGGTTCACCGATGCCGCCAGGAGGAACGTCTTCCCCGAGAGGGTGTCGCCAAGGTCCCCCGTGATCATCTGGAACCATGCAGCGCCGGACGCACCGTCATAGGAAACGGTCGCGATCATCGTGACGACGAAAACCCACAGACCGGGCCACTCGGGGACGACGGCCAGCGAGCGCAACCAGCCCCGCCACACCAGACCGCCCGACGCTTTGCGTCCGACTGGCGAGATGGCCGAGATGAGGCGGTTGTAGGGCGTGAATGCGTCGAAGACCGTCAAACCGGTCTCTCTCCCGACGAGGACCATCGCCAGCAACACGGCGACGGTGTAGACGAGCGCGGCGACGCCCAACACCACCGGATCGCCGGAGCTGGGGCTGACCAGCTCCAACCACACGAACCCCAAAAGGGCCGCCAGCGCCGGCCACACGCCCAGCTTGACGGGTAGGCCGATCCGCTCCATGCGACCCACCCCGAAGATCTCGCCGAGAGTGCGCCACGGATTGACATCGGCGTACCAGTTGCCGAAGATCGCCGCACCAAAGGGTATGACGAGCCAGAAGACCACCCACACCAGCACCGGGGCGACAGTGGGGCTCGTGGGCGACGTCTCCACCCCGAGGAGGACCGGAATCACCTGGCCGATGACGAGGAACAGACCGAGAACTCCGAGTGCGCCGAGGAGTCGGCGCCCCGGCACCGACGTCGATGGCCCGTTGTATCGGGGCCCATCCTGAAGCCGCGGGCGCGTCCATGCCACCGACAGGAGCAGGAACGTCACGACGAGGACTGCCGCCGCGGCAGTCACGAGCACCGAGAAGGGGACCGGGAGGTCGGAACGCCCCCCAATCCCGTGAGCCAGGATCACCCCCGGACCTCGATGACGAACAAGTGGCCATTTCCGGTGTGCCGCTCGACCTCGAAGATCCCGGGCACGTCGGCCAGGAAGGAGATGTTGAGCGGCACTCCCGCCTCGAGATCGAAATAGACGTCGTATCCATGGACATGGAGCTCGTCGGCTATGACCGAGTAGATCCAGATGTCGACCATCTCGTTGAGGCCGACAGAGAACACCTCGGAGCCGATGGACCCGTCCTCGGTCAGCTCGAAGTCGATTTCCGGAAGCGCAGTGGATGTCGACTGGGCGGCCGTGGTCGACGTTGACTCCTGTGGTGCCGACGTCGACACGTTGGCGACGGGAGTCGACGTGACGACCGAGGTGCCGGTGGCGCCGACAGCGGGTTCGTCGGCATCGCCGGGCGAGCAGGCGGCGAGGAGGAGCGCCGCTGCCAGGATTCGGCCCGCCATTCGCATGACCGGACAGTAGATATGGTGGGCCCCCGCCTGTATCGGCTGCGCTCGCCTCACTTCCCGATTCCTGCGCTCGTTGGGGGCGGCGCAACTCGTCGAGCCCCACTCCGGCCCGTCAGGTGAGGAAGTCCCGGAGCTCGTCGGCGACCACGTCGGCGTGGGTCCATACCATCTCGTGACCTGCCCCCTCGATCTCGATCAACCTCGCGCCCGGAATCGATGCGGCCAACTCATACTGCCAGCGTGGCGGGACGAGGAAGTCCCGCGTCGGAACCACGACCATCGTCTCGACGTCGAGATTGCCGATCCAGTCTCTGGAGTCGAAGCGGAGTAGTGCGAACGTGGCCTGAGCCCCACTTTCGACGTTGCGTCGCTGGGTCTCCCGCCAGATCCAGCGGGCGTGCTCGGGCCGGACGGCCCCACGGGCGATCAGGTAGCCACTGCGGATCTCAGGTGTGCCCACGCCGGTGAGCCTCTCCCACGCTCGGGCGAAGAACGCGCCGATCTGCCTGGCCCAGCGATAGCTCTCCGAATGGCTGGCGAAAGTCGCCAGCAGCACGAGTCTGCGCACCCGACCCGGGTATCTGAGAGCGAAGGCTTGAGCGATGATGCCGCCCATCGAGTAGCCGACCACGTCCACCTGGCCCACTCCCAACTCGTCCAGCACCCCGGCGAGGTCGTCGGCATCGTCGTCCACATCGAATCGGACATCCCCCGGAGCCGACAGCCCATGCCCGCGATGGTCGACGAGGATCACATGGCGATCCACGGCCAGTTTGGGAGCAACCTGATACCACTCGGTGAGCGAGGTACCGGCCAGGCCATGGACCAAGAGGATGGGGACCGCGCCTGCGGGCCCCATCTCCCGAACCATGAACTCGTCGTCACCCACGAAGACCGTTCGCCCGGGCACCCGCAGCGGGTGCTCCTGGGGTGGTTTGAACTCGGGCTGGTATCTCGGGCCGAACATGCGCCAGGCCAGAGCTCCGCCGAGAGCCCATTTCCACCAACTCATCGCTTCAACTCACCAACCGTAAAAGACAGCTCGGACACGGGTCTCCCCCCGATGAGATGCTGGTCGATGATGCGGTCGAGCTTGTCCTCGTCGAGACCGGCATACCAGGTTCCCTCGGGATAGACGACGGCGATGCATCCCTGTTCACAGATTCGGAGACAGTCCGCCTTGGTCCGGAGCACCGTGCCGGTGCCGGGAGCCACCGGCAGCGGGTCGGAGGCCAGGTCCCCCTGCCATTTCGGTGGCGACGACGCGGCATCGAGCTCCTTGAGTCGGTTCTTGAGGTAGGCCCAGAGACGATGTGTCTCCTCGAACGGGGCACATCTGGGGCTGGTCTGGTCGGCACAGAGGAAGATGTGATGTTGCACCCTGGGGATGGAGAGGGCTTCGGCGATGTTCACGAGACGCTCGGGCGGATCCACCCGCACAAGTTAGGCCGGGCTCGCCCAAAGCAGGCAATACGCCCTGGCTACGGATTCGACGGAACAGGTTGGGCTGGAACTTCGATCGCGGGGGCGACACGCCGACGCCCTCATCTCACGCGGAGTGCCCGGCCCGTGGTCATGCGGCCCACGATGCACGACCCAGGGACCGCGGACAGGTAACCCTCGACTTCCCCTGCCGGGAGAGACACGAGCAGTCCCCCCGATGTCTGGGCGTCGATCAGGGGTTTCCACTCCTCGACCTTTCGATCGGTCGTAACATCCGGCTCGACGGACCGGAGGTTCCGCTGTGATCCACCGGCCCACATCCCCGCAGCGAGAAGCTCGGCGACGCCCTCGAGCACAGGGACCGACTCCAGATCGATCTCGGCGCCGACGTCCGAGGCCCGACACATCTCGCGGAGATGACCGAGCAGTCCAAAGCCGGTGACATCGGTGGCCGCCGAAGCGCCGTGGGAACGGAGGGCCGCGCCGGCTACATCGTTTAGGGCTGCCATCTGCTCGATGGCCCTCCGAGCCAGGTCTGGTGGGCACCTCTCCCGCTTGATGGCGGTGGTGACGATGCCAATGCCGAGCGGCTTGGTCAGCACCAGCATCTCACCGGGGCGCGCCCCGGCGTTGGTGACGACCTCGTCGAGATGAGCGGTCCCGGTCACGGCGAACCCATAGGTCGGCTCGGGGCCGTCGATCGAGTGCCCGCCGACCACGGTGCAACCCGCCAGAGTCATGACGTCCAGGCCGGCGGCGATGACCTCCGAAGCCAACGAGAAGGGGAGCTTGTCCCGTGGCCATGCCAGATATTGCAGGGCGGTCATCGGCTTCGCCCCCATCGCATATATGTCGGAAAGGGCGTTTGCCGCCGCGATCCTGCCCCAATCGTGGGGCGAATCGACCACCGGCGTGAAGATGTCCACGGTCTGGATCAACGCTCGCCCGTCACCCAGCGCAAAGACGCCGGCGTCGTCGCCGGTGGCCAGCCCCACGATGAGATCAGGATGAGTGACGGAGGGGTGGTCGCGCACCGGGTCGAGTATCTCGGTGAGCTCCGCCGGGCTCAGCTTGCAGGCGCAGCCGGCACCGTGGCTGTACTCGGTGAGACGGGTCTCGATCACCCGCCGAGGTTAAGCCGGTTTGACGCTGACGTTAATTGGCGCCCGAGAAGCCGTCCTATGCGACCCGACGCGATGTGGCGAGATCGTCCCGGGTCATCTCGAGCCGGCTGCGGACGTCCTCTGCGATCTCTTGGACGTGGGGGTCGTTCACCAACTGCAGAGTCGCCGCAGGATCCATGAAGTCCACGACGACGCCGTCGCCCTCCGACGAACGCAACACGACGTTGCAGGGGAGGAGCACGCCGATTGCCGGCGCGTGCCGTATGGCGATGCGGGCGAACTCGGGGTTGCACGCCCCAAGAATGAGATAAGGATCGTGCTCGACACCGAGTCTCTCCCTGAGCGTGGCGGCGAGATCGATCTCGGAGACGATTCCGAAGCCGTTGGCGGCGAGAGCTTGCTTCGTCCTCGCCACCGCCGATTCGAACTCTTCATGAACGGTGACGCTGAAGTGGTAGGGGGCCAACTGGGCTCCTTGTTCGGCTGTGCGCCCCGAAAGTAGGCCGGAAGAGCCCGGGCCGATAGAGAACAACGGCCCAATGAATCATGACCAAGGCTGCTTGGGGCGACTTCACCGGTGCGTTAGGTATCGAATGTCGAAAGGAGAGACATGATCGACACTCACGACTATCGCGTCGAGCTGGTCGGCACCAGCGACAAGACCGGCCTTCTCACCGCCTCAGACGACGGCCTCCCCGAAATGGTGGTGGCGTCTCCTCCTGAGTTCGGAGGCCCGGTGGGGACATGGAGCCCTGAGCATTTGTTCGTCGCCTCGGTGGCGACGTGTCTCATGACGACGTTTCGCTCGATCGCCGAGCATTCCGGGCTCGATGTGGTCGAGTACCGCGGGAACGCGATCGGTCACCTGAGACGGAGCGAAGATGGGCTCTACGAAATCGCAGAAGTCACGCTTCGACCGGAGGTGACCGTCTCCAGCGACAGGCTGGTTGCACGAGCTCAGCGTCTGCTGGAGAAGGCCGAGCGAGCCTGTCTGATCAGCCGCTCCATCAAGGCCAAGGTGACGATGGAGCCTCGCGTACTTCAGGCTCACCAGGTCGGGACGTGAGAACGAAGCGTCTTCATGTACCCGGTTCGCTCGAACACCTCGGGGTCGGGGACTGAGGAATAGGCGAGGCTTCCTCGAGCTTGGGAGACGGATTCGTAGCCATGTGAGTCGAGCCACTCTGCGACACCGTTGCGCACCTCGGTCAATCGGTGCGGCCCGTGGCGGAGAAGGGCCGAAGCCATCATCGCCACCTGAGCCCCGGCCAGCAGGGCCTTGACCGCATCCCCGGCTTCATGAACGCCGGAGGTCGCCGCCAGGTCACATCCCACGTTGTCATGGAGGATGGCGAGCCATCTGAGGACCAATCGCAGCTCCACGGGGTCGGACAGAACCAGATTGGGGATCACCCGCAGGCTCTCCAGGTCGATGTCGGGCTGGTAGAAGCGGTTGAACATGACGATGGCATCGGCTCCTGCCGCCTGCATCCGTCCCGCCATGTCCGCCATCGAGGAGAAGTAGGGCCCGACCTTGACTGCCAAGGGCAGGTCCACCGACTGCTTGACCTTGACGATGAGATCGAGATACGACCTCTCGACTTCAGCCGAGGTCAGCCTCATGTCGGCGGCAATCCGGTAGATGTTGAGCTCGAGGGCATCGATGCCCTCGTCGGCGAGGATCTGGGCGTACAGAGTCCACCCGCCGGTCGACACGCCGTTGAGACTGGCGATTACCGGGACCGTCACCTCCGCCTTGGCGCGGCGGATCAGGTCGAGGTAATCCTCGGGACCCGTGTTGTAGTCGTCTAGTTCGGGGAAGAAGCCGTCGGGGGCCTCCCCGAACCCATCGGCACCCATCTCCAAGCTGAAATGGATGGCCATGGCATCGTGCTCGATTTGCTCTTCGAACAGGCTGGGCAGGACCAACGCCGGAGCCCCGGCCTCGACGAGGGCGTGGATGTGGTCGATGTCGCCGGTCAGCGGTGACGCCGAGGGCATCACCGGGTGGGCCAGGTCGAGACCCAGGTAGCGGGTCGAGAGATCGGCGGTCACTCCTCCACCTCCACGTACTCGGCGGTGCGGTGCACCTCCACCATCTGCTCGTACAGGTTCCAGCGGTCATCGATGTCCTGTTGCGCCTGGCGCATGAGCTCCTCGGCCCGTAGCGGTTCGGCCCGGCCCAGCATGGCGAATCTGGCCTCGAGGACGGCAAACTCCTTGAAGGGAATGGTCGGCTTGCGGCTGTCCAGACGGAGCCCGGGCTCCCCGACCGCCTCCCGTGCGGGGTCGTAACGATAGAGAGGCCAGTAACCCGTGTCGGCGGCGGCCTTCTGATGGCTGAGTTGATATCTCATGTCCATGCCATGAGCAATGCAGGGGCTGTAGGCGATGACGAGGGAGACTCCGCGGTGCGCCTCGGCCTCGGCGAGCGTCTTGACCGTCTGATTCGGATTGGCACCCATGGCGATCTGAGCCACGTAGACATTGCCATATGACATCGCGATCTGGCCTAGGTCCTTCTTTCCGGTGGCCTTTCCTCCAGAGGCGAATTTGGCGATGGCCGCCCGCGGCGTCGCTTTGGACGCCTGGCCGCCGGTATTCGAGTACACCTCTGTGTCGAGCACCAGGATGTTGAGGTCCCGACCCGAGGCCAGAACGTGGTCGAGGCCACCGAAGCCGATGTCGTAGGCCCAGCCATCTCCACCCACGATCCACACACTCGTCTCGATCAAGGCATCGGCGACACCTTCGAGACGGCGGGGGAGGGGCCCTTCCATCGAGCGCAGTCGGCCCTTCAGGTCCGCGACGTTGTGCCGCTGCCGGATGACCAGAGCATCGCGATCGGAATGATCCGGGTTCTCGGCTACATGGATGATCTCGACGGCCAGGTCGCCGCCGAGCTCGGGAGCCAGCGCCGTCACCAGAAGCACCGCATCGGCCCGTTGGGCCTCGAGTGCGAGACGCATGCCCAGCCCGAACTCCGCATTGTCCTCGAAGAGGCTGTTCGACCACGCCGGGCCCCTGCCGAAATCGTCGGTGGTCCAGGGGGTGGTCGGCAGATTCCCACCGTAGATCGAAGAGCACCCGGTGGCGTTGGCCACCATCATCCGATCTCCCATCATCTGGGTGATCAACTTGAGATAGGGGGTCTCGCCGCAACCGGCGCAGGCCCCGGAGAACTCGAACAGAGGTTTGAGGAGCTGGGTGCCTTTCACCGAGAGTGAGGGGACTTCGGACCGATCCATCTCGGGGATGGCGAGGAAAGCCTCGAAGTTCTGCCTCTCTCGCTCCAGGTGATTCAGCTTCGGCTCCATGTTGATCGCCTTGTGCCGGACCATCTCTTTCGACTTCGCCGGGCACACCTCGACGCACACCCCACAACCGGTGCAGTCGTCGGGAGCCACCTGGATTGCGATTCTCTTGCCCCGCAGGTCTTTGCCGGTCGACTCCTTCCACAGGAAGCCATCCGGGATCGGTATCCCGGGGTCGAAAGCCTTGAAACGGATGGCGGCATGGGGACAGACCAGGGCACATCGCCCACAGTCGATGCAGATCTCGGGATCCCAGATCGGAATCTCTTCGGCGATCGATCGTTTCTCCCACACCGCGGTGCCGGTGGGAAAGGTGCCGTCCACGGGCAGGGCGGAGACCGGCAGTAGGTCTCCCTGGCCGGTCATGATCAGGGATGTGACCCTCCGCACGAAGTCGGGGGCCACCTCCGGCACGGCGGCCCTGATCCGCTCCGTGCTATCCACTGCACCGGGGATCACCCGGTTGAGGCCGGCAACCGCTCGGTCCACGGCCTCTTCATTACGACGCACGACGACCTGGCCCCGTTTGCCATAGCTGCGACGTATGTGCTCCTTGATCGCCATCACGGCCTCAGACGTCTCGAGAAAGTCCGTGAGGTGGAAGAAGCAGGTCTGGAGTACCGTGTTGATGCGGCCGCCGAGACCAGCCTCCCGTGCCACCAGAGCGGCGTCGACCGCCCAAACCTCCAGCTCCTTCTCGACGATCTGACGCTGTGTCTCGATGGGGAGACGTGCCCAGGTCTCCGCGGGCGAGTATGGGCTGTTGAGCAAGACGGTGGCCCCGGGTCGGGTCACGCCGAGGACGTCGCCGCCGCCGAGAAAATCGAACTGATGCACTGCCACGAAGTCGGCCTCTTGGATGAGGTATGTCGACTCGATCGGATGCGGTGAGATTCGGAGATGAGAGACCGTTCGTGAGCCCGACTTCTTCGAGTCGTAGACGAAATACCCCTGTGCGTACAAGTCCGTCGATTCGCCAATGATCTTCACCGAGTTCTTGTTCGCCCCGACCGTGCCGTCGGAGCCCAGCCCGTAGAACACTGCCGTCGTCACCGTCTCCGGCTCGGACCACCAGTCGGCATCGACATCGAGTGACAAGCCGCTGACGTCGTCGACTATGCCCACCGTGAAATGGCGCCTCGGCCGAACGCCATTGGACTCGGCGAACGCGGCAGCCACCATCGCTGGGGTGAACTCCTTGGATGACAGCCCGTAGCGGCCGCCGATGACATCAACCGCCCTCCCCATCTCGGCGAGAGCCGCGACCACGTCCTGGTACAAGGGCTCCCCCACGGCGCCGGGCTCCTTGGTGCGATCCATGACCACCACCCGACGCACGGTGTCGGGCAATGCCGCACCGAATGCTCCGACATCGAAGGGCCGGTATAGACGCACTGTGACGACACCGACTCTTGCCCCTTCGGCGTTCAGCCTGGTTACCGTCTCCCGCGCTGCTCCCGCACCGGAGCCCATGATCACCATGACACTCTCGGCATCGGGGGCTCCGTGGTAGTCGAAGAGGTGATAACCACGGCCCGTTGCCTCCTCGAATTGCTCCATTGTCCGAGTCACGATCCCGGGGACCGCTTCGTAATAGGGATTGACGGCCTCACGCGCCTGGAAGAAGACGTCAGGGTTCTGGGCCGTGCCCCGCAGGGTCGGGTTGTTGGGGTTGAGTGCGCGCCGACGGTGCTCGGCGATCAATTCCTCATCCACCATCTCGCGCAAGATCCCCTCTGAAACCAGGTCGATCTTCGCCACTTCATGAGACGTCCTGAAGCCGTCGAAGAAGTGCAAGAACGGGACGCGGGCGCGAAGGGTGGCCAGATGGGCGATGACGGCGAGATCCTGGGCCTCCTGAACCGACGCCGCCGCCAACATGGCAAACCCGGTCTGTCGGGCACCCATGACGTCCGAGTGATCCCCAAAGATGGACAGGGCATGCGTGGCGATCGTGCGCGCCGCGACATGGATCACCGTAGACGTGAGCTCGCCGGCGATCTTGTACATGTTGGGGAGCATCAGCAGAAGGCCTTGAGAGGCGGTGAAGGTGGTGCTCAGAGCGCCAGCAGTGAGTGATCCGTGGATGGCCCCCGCCGCCCCCGCCTCGCTCTGCATCTCCACCACATCGGGGATCACTCCCCACAGGTTGGGGCGACCCTGGTGCGACCAGACGTCAGCGAGCTCACCCATCGGCGAGGCCGGGGTGATCGGGTAGATGGCAATGACCTCATTGAGGAGGTGGGCGATACGCGCCGCCGCCTCGTTACCGTCGACCACTACATGCGGAGAGGGACCCAGCGGAGTCATGTCCCCCAACCTACGAACGCACCGCAACCGGCCGAAGGGACCAAAGTCCCCAATCGGGGTGCCCCTCGGGCCCCACTTCGATCCCGGCGGGTCGCGAGATAGTGGTATCGGGAGGCATCGGCTTAACCTCGTGGCCTCCAATGACCGATCAACCCACCTTCCTCACATCCGCCGCGCTCGCCAAACTCCAAGAGGAGCTCGAGGAGCTGCGGACCCGGGGCCGCGCCGAGATCGCAGATCGCATCGCCGAGGCTCGCTCGCACGGCGACCTTCGCGAGAACGCCGACTACGACGCGGCCAAGAACGACCAGGGAATGATGGAGGCCAGGATTCGCAAGCTGGAGCACGTCATCAGCACCGCCGAAGTGCGCGAAGTCGAGGACACCGGGAAGGTCGAGATCGGCTCGGTGGTGACGGTGGTCGACTCCGATGGGGACGAGATGGAGTACTTCGTGGCTCCCCAGGAGAACAAAGTGCCGGGGCTGTTCCTGGCCTCCCCGGCGAGCCCGCTCGGAGCGGCTCTGATCGGAGCGGCGGTCGGTGACGCCGTCCTGTACGAGGCCCCTGCGGGCACTCTGACGGTGACGGTGAAGGCGGTCCGCCCCTACGAGGGCTGACCAGCCCGGGACAGATCGTCGTTGTAGCCTGACCCGGTCCAGCCCACCGGGGTCAACAATGAGACTTCGACTCAGAAGCCCTCGCCAACTCGCACACCATCTGGTGGCCGTGGCTCGCCGCGATCACGACCAGGTGGCCGACTACCTCGATGCCAACCGCGAGGAGTGGGAGGCACTGGCTCTCGCCGCGCCCAGCGATGCCGCCGACATCCTCGAACAGCTCGACGAGGCTGACGCCGCCGAGCTCCTCTCCGAGCTTCCCCCGGCCGACGCCGCCGAGATCCTGGAGGAGATCGCACCCGAGCTCGCCGCCGAGCTCATAGAGCAGCTGCCACTGCGCGATCTGGCGGCCGCTCTCAATGAGATGCCCAGCGAGGCCGCCGCCGACCTCCTCGGTGAACTCGACTCCGAGATCACCGAAGACGTCCTGGCGGCGATGACCGATGAGGCCGGGGAGGAGGTCCGCGACCTCCTCGTCTACCCGCCTGACAGCGCAGGCGGCCTGATGACGAGGGACATCGCGGCCCTCCCCTTGGGTCTCACCACCGGGGAGGCGATCGAACGCATCCGGCATCTGCGCGAGCAGTACGAAGACCTGTCCTATGTCTACGTAGTGGACGACGACGGGCGCCTGGATGGAGTGATCTCGTTCCGTGACCTGGTCTTCGCCCGGCCGGGCGCTCCGCTGGCGGACGTGATGGTCCCAGATCCCGTGTCGGTCGACACGCTGGTCGACCGGGAGGAAGTCGCCGAGCTCGCACAGCGATACCACCTGTTCGGTATCCCGGTGACCGACCGGGGACGGCTGGTCGGCATGGTCACCACCGAGGCGGTCATCGAGGCAATCCAAGACGAGGCGAGCGAAGACTTCGCGGCTGCAGTCGGCGCCGGCGTCGCCGAGACCGTCTACACCGACATCACATCTTCGTTTCGGATGCGGGTGCCCTGGCTGAGTCTCAACCTGGTGCTTGCCCTGGTGGTGGCGTTTGTGATCGAGCAACAGACCGGTGTCATCAGTCAGGAGCCGGTGCTCGCCGCATTGATGCCCGTCGTAGCCCTGCTCGGTGGCAATGGGGGCAATCAGAGTCTCGCCGTGATGATTCGATCCCTCGCCTCCGATGACGTTCCGTCGGCCCAGGTGCCCCGTATCCTCGGCCGCCAGTTCGGAGTCGGGCTGCTCAACGGTCTGGTGCTCGGGCTTCTGTCTGGTGCCGTGTGTTGGAGTCTGATCAACGCCGGCGTCTTCGAAGGGCAGTCCGAGGCGGTCAAAGTTGCGCTGGTAGTCGCAGTATCAGCGTTCGCGGTCCTCGTGATCGGTGCGATAGTCGGGAGTGGGATCCCGGTCCTGCTCCGGAGATTCGGCCTCGATCCGGCACTGGCCGCGTCGATCTTTCTCACCCTGGTCACCGACATCGTCGGGTTCGGGGGCTTTCTCCTGATGGCCGGCTGGCTGCTCTGATGCCGATCGTCTGACGTCCTCTTGGCGCCGGCAACGCCCGGATCGGCGGTCAGCTGCCGATGGCACCGCCGGGGAACTCGGCGAAGGGCCCGTGGAACTCGATACGGTCGCGTCCGATCAGGCTCACGAAGTAGTGACGCTCGAGGAGGGTGATCTGCTCCTCCGTTCGTTCGGCGGCATCGACCAGGAACGCATCGGCGGCGTCGGCGTTGTCGAACACCTCCCCCCCGTAGAGCTCTGGATCGGCCTCGATGAGGTCGATTACGAAGTTCTCCAGGTCGACGTCGGTGTAGGCGCCGTTCGGGATCACGTAATGACGCTCCTCACCGTTGTCGTTCGGGAACCGCGCCACCACCTCGAACGTGGTCACCGGCTGGCCCAGCAGTGTCGTCGAGGAGGAGGTCTCTCCGTCGGAGCCGGCGCCCTCCCCCGGTGTGGTGGTCGTCGTCACCGGGGCATTGGTGCCGCCTGTGATGATGGTCGAGCTGGTCGACAGCTCTGCGTCGTCACCGTCACAGGCGACGACGACCATCGCCAGTGCTGCGAGAAGAACGATCCAACGGGTATGCATGGCCAAGTGAACGAAACGCTAGTGCGGCTTGGTTCCCCAACTGGTGAGCTTCTGAAACGTATTGGCCAGGATTCCGGTGACCGGCCCGAGCGGCCAGACTCGCTCTCCCACTGCGGTCACAGATTGAACCTCGCGGATTGTCGACCACGCCATGACCTCACTTGCGTCATGCAGCCGGTCCAGGACCCATACCCCCTCGAGAATCGTCAGTCCGGCGTCGGACGCAGCCTCGAGAGCCACTCTTCGGGTGATCGAGTCGAGAATCCCCAGATCCAGACTCGGGGTCTCCAGCACACCGTCGACGACCCACGCCACGGAGAAGGTAGGGCCCTCGAGCACAATGCCATCCGGGGTGACCAGAAGGGCATCCTCGAACCCGAATTCCTGAGCCCGACGCACCGCGGCCATGTTGGGGGCGTAAGAGATCGTCTTGGCCCCGGCGAGATCCCACGCGACGTCGGCAGAGTGCCATGGCGCTACGACCGGGAGGAGGCGGACCGGCCCGGCAATCGGCGGAAGTGAGTGGCCGAAGACGATCGTGTTGGGGGGATCAGCGCGCCCGGGCACGCTGGACCCACGGGTGACCACCACCCGGACCGCCCCGTCGCCCAACGCCGCGGCCGTCTTCTCGATCCACGAGACCAGCTCGACACGATCAGGGAGGTCGATCATGAGGGCAGCGGCGCTTCGCTCCAATCGATCAAGATGCCCCTCCAAGGCGAATGATTTGCCCTCGTAGGCCCTCATGACCTCGAAGCAGCCGTCGCCGCGCAACACGCTGGAGTCGGTGACCGGGATCCGGCCATCCGACGGCTCGCCATTGATGAGCACTTCGGTGATCACGGCAGCGAAGGACGATATCGATTGGTGATCGGGAGACGGCGGTCTTTGCCGAACGCCTTGGTCGTGATCTTTACCCCAGGTGCTGCCTGACGCCGTTTGTACTCGTTGCGATCGACCATCCCGGCAACCGCGAGGACCGTCTCGGCGTCGTAGCCACCTGCCACTATCTCAGCCAAACCCATGTCGTCCTCGACGTACCGCTCGAGGATGGCATCGAGCACCTCGTAGGGGGGGAGGGAGTCGGAGTCCCTTTGATTCGGTCTCAGCTCGGCGGAGGGTGGCTTGTCGATCGTGCCCTGAGGTATCACCTCCCCGTCCTTGTTCCGCCACCTCGCCAACTCGTACACGAGCCCCTTGAAGACATCTTTGAGGACCGCAAATCCGCCGACCATGTCCCCATAGAGAGTGGCGTAGCCGGCTGCCATCTCAGACTTGTTCCCCGTGGCGAGAACCATCGGACCGTGTTTGTTGGAAATCGCCATGAGGGTGGCGCCGCGTGCCCGAGCCTGGAGGTTCTCCTCGGCGGTGCCGAAATCGGTGCCGGCGAAGATCTCGGACAACGAGTCGAGATGCGCGGCGTAGACGCCGTCGATGGGAACGATGTCGAATCGAATTCCCAGGTTCTCTGCGAGGGCCCTTGCATCATCGATCGAGTGCCGAGAGGAGAACCGGGAGGGCATGGCAACCCCCCACACCGATGCGTGGCCCAGGGCGTCGGCGGCGATGGTGGCGGTCAGCGCGGAGTCGATCCCGCCCGACAAGCCGATCACCACACTCTCGAACCCGTTCTTGCGGCAATAGTCGGAGAGACCCACGGTGAGTGCCCGATATACCTCTTCGGTTGGCTGCAGCAGGGGGGCGATGGATCCCTCCACCACCTCATCCCCAGTTACCGGCACTTCGACTACGAAGAAGTCTTCCTCGAACTGGGGTGATCGGTGTATCAGCTCCCCAGCGGGCCCGAGCACCACCGATGCCCCGTCGAACACCAGCTCGTCCTGGCCACCCACCAGATTGAGGTAGACGACTGACGCGTTGGCAGACCGGGCTCGGGAGCGCAGCATCTCCTCACGGTCGACTGCCTTCCCTCGATGGAAGGGTGAAGCGTTGATGTTGAGCAGGACACGAGCACCATTGCGGGCCTGCAACGAGGGCGGGCCATCGGAAAGCCAGATGTCCTCACACACCGACACTCCGACCGGGACACCGGTGATGTCCCAGATTCGGTCAGGCTCGGTGCCCACCGCGAAATAGCGGTCCTCATCGAACACCCCGAAGTTGGGGAGGTGCACCTTGTGGTACACCCCGACGATGTCGCCATCGGCGATCACGGCGGCACCATTGGCAACCTCCCTGGGCTCCGAGTCGACGGCCCGGCTCCCCGGGCCCGAGGCAAAGTCGAGAAAGCCCAACACCGTGGTCATCGGTCCGGAGCGACGGGCGAGACGCCGCAACGCTCTGATATTGGCCTCGACGAAGTCGCGTCGGAGGACGAGGTCCTCTGGCGGATACCCAGTCAATGCGAGCTCGGGTACCACCAGGACGTCGGCCCCGGCGGCGGCGGCGCGATCCATGGCCCCGGCGATGAGATTCTCGTTCCCGGAAATGTCGCCGACGACGAAGTTGAGCTGGGCTCCGGCGACCTTCAGGGGCATGACCCTCACGATACGCCGACCTCGCCAGATTGCCGACGGTCATACCCTGTCGCCATGGAAGACGTCGGCCCTATCGTCAGCAGGCTGCGGATAGTGAGCCCGCCGTTGGCCGATGCCCTGACTCGGCGTCCCGAGCTCCTACGCGGGCCCGCTCGCGAAGACAGCATCTCGCTACGCGTGTTGGCTTCGCTCATCCACGTGGCCACTGCCGAGCTGATGGGGACAGCCGACCTGGAGACGGCGACCGCGTCGCTATCCGATGCCATGGATCAGATCGTGGCAGATGAGCTGGGAGCGGCCGTCTCCCATGTGACACCGCGTCATTCGATCGCGCCCGACATCGCTTTCGCCGTGATCGCCATGGGCAAGTGGGGGGCCCGGGAGTTGAACTACTACTCCGACATCGACCTGGTCTTCGTACATGAAGGTGAGCCGGGCAGGGAGACCGAATCACGGGCCGCGGCCCTGGCCATCGCCGGCCGCCTCCTCTCAACACTGTCGGCACCGAGCTTCGACGGTCCCACGCTCAACGTCGACGCCGACCTGCGCCCCGAAGGCACCATGGGGCCACTGTCTCGGAGTCTCGCCGGCTACGCCGGCTACTACGAGCGTTGGGGTGAGGCCTGGGAGCTCCAGGCGTTGCTCAAGGCGCGTCCTGCGGCCGGTGACGCCGATCTCGGTGTCAGGTTTCGGGCCATGGCCGATCGGATCATCTGGGACGAGGGACTCGACGTCGACGCCCTACGCAGCATCAGGGCCCTCAAGGCTCAGACCGAGGAAGGGGCCAAGTCGAGTGACATCAAGCGCTCCCGCGGTGGGATCAGGGACATCGAGTTCGCGGTGCAGATCCTGCAGCTCGTCCATGGGCGGGTCGACGCCGATCTCCGGGTCACGGGCACCCTCGACGCGATAGCCGCCCTCAGCAGCCGTGGTTACATAGAGGGGGAGGAGGCCCGCCGGCTCGCCGACGCCTACCGTTTCCTCCGCAACACGGAGCACCGTCTCCAACTCCGCGAGCTGCGCCAGACCCACACGCTCCCCGAAGCCTATGAAGACCGGGAATGGTTGGGGCGGGCGATGGGATTCGCGGTGGATCCCGCAACCGAGTTCGCCGAGCACCTGGCGCGGGTACGAGAGACCGTGCGCGATCTGCACGAACGTCTCTATTTCCGGCCGATCCTCGATGCCCTGGTCGGCATGGACACAGCACGGCTCACACAGTCCGGGGCCGCGGTTCGACTCGAGGCCCTCGGCTTTCGCAAGGTGGTAGCCGCCAGCCAAACCGTGAACGACCTCCTGTCCGGGGTCAGCCGCCGATCCCGTGTCATGCATCAGGTCTTGCCGCTCCTCCTCGACTGGCTCTCCCAGTCCCCCGATCCGGACCTCGGGCTCGCCCAGCTCCGCCTCCTCCTTGCCCACTCCTCGGATCACGCGTCTTTGATCCGGATACTGCAAACCAACCCGGTTGCCGGGGAGAGACTATGCAAGCTGCTCGGAACCGGGAAGCTGGTCGGCGATCTCATGGACCGGATCCCCGAGTTCGTGCCGCGTCTCGCCGACGACGCCCTCATCGCCAGGATCCGCAACGTCGACGACGACACTGCCCGGCTGATCGGTGTCCTCGACGCTCGCCCCGAACGCGAGGCTCGCATCGGGACGATCCGCCGCTTCGTGCGACGACGCAAGCTGCGGATCGCGGCCCGCGACATCCTGGGGGCAGCCCCACCGGAATCGACGCTCAGGGCCCTGTCCGACAGCGCTGATGCCGCTGTCGCCGGGTCACTGCACATGATCATGGAGCCGGCCGAGCCGTTCGGGGTCGTCGCCATGGGGAGATGGGGCGGGCGGGAGCTGTCGTACGGGTCGGACATAGACGTCATGTATGTCCATGGTGCCGAGGGCAAGGAACGCGGGGTGGCTCTCGCGGTTGAGCTGGGGACCGTCCTCTCCGAGCCCAATCGGCATGGGGAGGCATACCAGGTCGATGCCGGGCTGCGACCCGAGGGCCGCAACGGACCCCTTTCCCGCTCTCTGGAGTCCTATCGGCGCTACTACGACGAATGGGTCGAGCCCTGGGAGCTCCTCGCTCTGGTCAAGGCACGCCCGGTCGGCGGCAATCAGGAAGTCGTCGCCGGATACTTCGAGATGATCGAGCCCGTGGTGTGGAAGGAGGCTCTTCCCCGTGAGGTCGTCAACGAGATCCGGGCGATCAAGGCCAGGGTCGAGTCGGAGCGCATCCCCGCCGGTGAGGACCCGGACTTCCATCTCAAGCTGGGCCCCGGCGGTCTCAGTGACGTCGAGTTCGTCACCCAGCTGCTGCAACTCCAGCATGGGGGGGCGATGCCCGAGCTGCGTGTGACGTCCACGTTCGAGGCACTGCAGGCGTTGCACTCGGCCGAGATCCTCAGCGTGAACGACTTCCACTCGCTGCATGACGCGTATCTCTTCTGCACCCGGGTCCGGCTCCGCCTCCATCTCCAGAGCGGACGCCCCTCCGACTCGCTCCCGGTCGTGCCGGACGACACGGCACGTCTCGCCGCTTCCCTGGGGCTCGACCGCACCAGTGAGCTTCGCGAGCTCTATCGCCGCTACACCCGACGGGCTCGAAGGACATTCGAGTCGATCTTCTACGGGTGAGAGTCTCCGGTTAATCTCGCGCCCATGCCCGTCCCCGAGGAGCTGGCGGGGCTGGAGGAGACGATCACCCCCGATGTGATCGAGTTGCGCCGTCGTCTCCATGCCACCCCAGAGCCGGCGCATCGCGAAGTAGCGACGACAGAGATGATCCGCTCGTCCGTCGAGGCGGTCGGGCTGTCCTTCACCGACCGTGTCCCCAAGACTGGGGGGTGGGTCGACATCGGCGAGCCCCGAGTGGGCTTCCGCGCCGATCTCGGCGCCCTCCCCATCCATGAGCCGGCCGACAACCCTCACCGCTCGCGTCACGAGGGGTGGATGCACGCCTGCGGGCACGACGCCCACGCCGCGATCGCCGTCGGAATCGCGATGGCACTCAACCGCCTCGATATCGCCGGAGGGGTTCGGGTGATCTTCCAGCCGGGCGAGGAGGCGAATCCCGGTGGTGCGATCGAATTGGTCGCCGAAGGTGTCGTCAACGGTCTCGAGGGTCTTCTCGCCTTCCATGTCGATCCCTCCCTTCGCGTGGGTCGGGTAGGGGCCCGCAGCGGCCCTGTCACCGGTAGTGCCGACCTCCTCCGCGTCGTGGTCCACGGGCCCGGAGGACACACCTCGCGGCCACACAAGACCGTTGATCTCGTCGAGGCCGCGGCGCGGGTGGCCAGCGAGCTGCCCAACACCATCCGAAGGTCGATAGATCCGCGGACCCCGATCGTCATCGTCTTCGGCTCCATTCACGGCGGCCATGCCGCCAACGTGATCCCGAATGAGATCGTGCTCGAAGGCTCGGTGCGGACTCTCGACGCCGAGACCTGGGACGTCCTCCCCGGCCTGATCGACAAGTCCCTCGGTGCCATCCTGGCGATGACCGGAGCCGGCTACTCCCTCGAATACCGCCAGGGAATACCGCCGGTGGTGAACGACGGCACCATCGTTGGTGTGACGACCGCGGCAATGGAGGACGAGTTCGGACCGGGCACGGTCGTGCCATCCGAGCAGTCGATGGGCGGCGAGGACTTCGCGAACTACCTGTCGGTGACCCCGGGTGCACTGCTGAGACTGGGGGCAGCTTCCGGTGGCGGCGACCTGCACTCTGCCGGATTCGCAATCGACGAGGGCGCCATACCGTTTGGCATCCGGGCCGGGACCAGGGCGATTCTCGCCCTGCTTGCAGCCGTCAGCCGTTGAGAGGTCCGGTGCTTCCGGAAGCAGCGACCCTTGCCGCCCCGGGCCGAGGCTGGCCCGATCGCCGCGGCAGCCCTTCGCAGGTCGTCCATCAGCTCGGCGAACTGATGGGGAGCCGATCGCGGCTCTCCACACCACACGACCCGGCGATGACGATGAGTCCACCCCCGCCGATCGCGGCTGAGCCGACGGTGACGACGGTGTCGGCGGACCGGTATGCCCCGGCCGACGCAGCGTCCCCCGGGCACGATCGTCTCGCCCCGCTCCGCCAGGGGAAGGGGCCCATGGCGCCTCTTTCTCGAGGAGAGACTCGACCGACCCGTCGAGGATGGTTCTCTGGCCTTCGCTGGTGAGATTCACGTGGGCGCCGAGCCCGCGTAACTCGGCGACCGGCCCGCCCCACCTCCTCGAGAGTGGCATCCGGATGCCTGACGATGATCATGGCGAGACTCGCATTTTGCCGGCACGGCTCGGCTGTCTCGGGAACCCCACCGTTAGGATCGGCGGCGATGGCCGTTCAGAAGGACTACCCCAAGGGGTACGTACCGCACATAGGGGAGAGCCGGCAGTATTGGCGGGACATCATCCTCGGGGTCAATGACGGGCTGGTCTCGATGTTCCTGCTCGTCGTCGGTGTGGTCAGCGGTGGCCTCGATCGAGAGCAGGTTCTGCTCACCGGGATAGCCGGGGCTATCGCCGGCGCCATATCGATGGCCTTCGGCGAGTACTTGGCCACCAAGTCCCAGGACGAGGTTCTCAGCGCCGAACTGACCCTGGAGCGAACACACATCAGTGAGTTCCGGGACATGGAGCTCGACCAGCTGCAATCTTTTTTCAGCGACATGGGGGTGAGTCCTGATGACCTCGACTCCGTGATGGCCGGTTTCGTGAACAACGACAACGCTCTACTCAATGCCATGGCCGCCCTCGAGTTCGGCTTCGTCGACTCTGAACGCCGCTCTCCGTATCGGGCGATGTTCGCCTCAGGAGCACTCTTCATGCTCGGATCCCTTCCCTCGGTGTTGCCCTTCGCCATCGCCAGGTCGACTCCCACCGCTTTGGTGTGGGCGACGACCTTCTCACTCCTTGGCTTGTTCGCCGTGGGGGTGGTCAAGGCCTACGTGGCCAAGACCTCCTGGGTCAAGTCCGGGTTCGAGAACCTGATCGTGGCCGGGGTGGGTGGCGCCATCGCCTGGAGCATCGGCCGACTCTTCGGCGCCACGGTCACCTGAGTCGCTGGAAGAACGTTCAGGGTTGCTAGCATTTCGCTTGCAATTGTTAGCAGCTTGCTGTATGCTCACAACAGATGAACGAGAGCAAGCACGGTGACCTGGGTGAGTTCATCCGAGCCCAGCGAGAGCGAGCGAACCTCTCCCTTCGGAGACTGGCGGAGAAGTCGGGGATCTCAAACCCCTATCTCAGCCAGATCGAAAGAGGGATTCGTAAGCCCTCGGCCGAGATCCTCAAGAATCTCGCCCGTGCTCTCGAGATCTCGTCCAACACCCTGTACAGCAGGGCAGGGCTGATCGACGAGGAAATGCCACCGCCATCCGTGTTCGAGGCGATCGACAACGACGAGCGCCTCACTGGGGAGCACAAGAGAGTGCTGCTCGACATGTACCGGGCCCTGGCCCGGCCAGAAGAAGAATCGTCACAAGAACAGGAGTGAGAGAAATGCAGGCCAAGAGCGTTCTATATGCCGCAGTTGGTGCCCCGGTCGTCGTCGTCCGCAAGATGTCCGACCAGGTCAGCGAGCTGAGGGGCAAGGTCTCCAAGGAGACCGCCGGCTACACGAAGGTAGCCAACGAGACCATCGACGAGTGGGCCGCGGAGGGCGAGAAGGTCGTCTCCCGGATCAGCGATGGCAAGGTCGTCGAGGAGATCTCGGCAAAGGTCGATCTCGATCAGGCCAAGGAGCAGGTCAGCAAGCTACGGGACCAGCTCGAGGACATGCTCGCCACCTGGCGTCATTCCTTCCGGCCGGAGAAGGCCGAGGAGAAGGCCACCGCCGCCGAGAAGCCGGCTGCCCAGAGCACCACGGCCAAGAAGCCGGCTGCCAAGAGCACCACGGCCAAGAAGCCGAGTGCCAAGAGCACTACGGCCAAGAAGCCGTCCACGAAGACTTCTGCCGCCAGGACGACCAAGTCGTCCACGGCTGCGAAGACGAGCTCGGCGAAGACGACACTCGCCAATGGCGGGGCCGCTGAGGCACCGGCTTCCTGAGCTCACTCCTCCTCACAGAGGAAAGGGGTCCTACAAGGGCCCCTTTCTTTTTCATTTGGTCGATGACGGCCGGAGGGGTCTCGAGTGAGTCCAACCGTGAGCAACCCCGAGATTTCTTGCCTCGGGGGCCACGCCCGCTAGGTGCTGATCGAGGGCTCCAAGTCTCCGGCAGCGGCTATCCAGCTCTCCACCATCCCCTCGGTTGGGAGACGGTCGACCACCTTCTCCGAACCGTTCATGCCGATGATCTTGGCGAGTAGCGCCGTGGGATTGCGCCGACGCAGATCGCGGATCGTGTCCACTCCCGCCTCGACCAGGAGTGACGCGTACTCCGCGCCAATGCCGCGGACACGAAGCAGGTCGGCGTGGTGCACCCACAGTTGGAGGTCCTTCGGACTGAGGCCGGTCTGTTTGGCCAGATGAGTTCGACCCCTGCGAGTTGCGGCACACTCGCTGAGGGCCTTCGAGGTTCGCACCCCGACCTTGCGCAGCTTGGTTGCCTGTCGTTGGTCAATGCCAGCGACTTGATCGATCCGCGCCATCTCGCCCTTCTGTCTACCAAACCAGACCGTTATACGAATATAGACAACCTCTGCCGCCCCCCATCAGGCCGAGTGACGGGGTCTCAACTCGGCAACATCCGCTTCGGTGTCGACGTCGCGCGGGCCGATGTCCGGAAACCAGACCTCGTTGACCCACTCCGGGTGGGCCTGCCAGAGACGCTTTGCGCCGTCATCACCCTCGAGCGACATCAATCGGGCCCAAAGCGATCTGTCGACGACGACCGGATTCCCCCAGTTGTAGCGATACTTGGGCACGCTGACGGGCCGTCCCTCCCTGGCATGTGAGGCCAGGAGCTCTTCGACCGTCTCCATGGGAATGTCGGGTTGGTCGCCGATCACGATCAGCGCTCGATCGCACCGGGAGAGCCTGGTGAGGGCGTCGAGCGCCACCCGCAGAGAGGACGCTATCCCTTCCTCCCACTCCAGATTCTCCACGACATAGGCCTCGCCCAGGTCGGTGACGTCGAGGATCTCCTCGGCATCATGGCCGAGCACCACCCAAACCTCGTCGACGGGAAACCCGAGGGTGCGGGTGACGACGTGGCCGAGGAGGTTGGTGCCCCCCCAAGGCTCGAGCTGCTTGGTGCGACCGAGACGCTTCGAGCCGCCGGCAGCGAGGACGACGGCGGCAGTGGACATGGTCTCCGAATCTAGTTATGCGGGGACGGCGACCGGAAAGCGGGTGAGCGCCCCCACGCCTTCTCGGTCGAGGGGTGACGCCACCGCGATCTGATGAACGTTTCCCCCAGCCGACACCGTGGCCTCCATCACCGCCCCGACGATGTCGTCGACCGGGAACAGCGTGGATCCGCACACCGGACACTCGGCGCCGATGCGGGCGAGAAAACCACACGAGTCACAGATGGCACCGGGTCGGCTGAAGGGACCGGCGACCACCAGGGTGTCGACGGCCTGGGCGTTGACCGCGTTCATCACCTCCTGAAGACCGAGTACCGCATTGCCCCCACTCCACGCCGTGTCGCAGACTCGCCCGGCGAGGGCGCCTTGTCGGTGCCTACGCACCCGCCGGTCCATGTCACTCACGTCGCTGCGGAGCGCCGGGAGGCTGAGGGTCTGGGGCGTCGTGGTGAAGGTCTCTCGCTGCAAGCGCGCCAAGTAGGGGTGGAGATGGCGGGCGATCTCCTCGACCGTCTCCCCGTGGCTGCCGATGGCGAGATAGTCGAACGGCCGCTCGAGATGTCTCTGCAGCAGCCGGTCGCCGGCCTCACGCCACAGCTTGGCAGTGATCCCTTCGGCGCGGGACCGGACATTGATCTCGTCGTAACCGGAGAACCCGCCGTAGCTGCGATTGCCGATGTCGGCGCTGACCTGATCGTTGAACTCGTCGACGATGCCTTCCACGGCGACGAACGTCCGGGCACGGGCGCTATCGGCGACCAGGATGCCACTGCGCAACGCTCGGGGTGTGGCTCTGAGCGGCCTCATGTAGGGACGGGGCCCTATGGTGGCGACGTTGGGAGCGGGGTAGTCGAGCGGCTCCAGGACGAAGATGTCGTCGAGATCGGATGCGAAAATCGCATATCCCGGAGCCGAGTCGATCTCGAGCTGATAGGCGAGATCACGGATACGTTCCGTATCGGCCCGCACGCTCTTCTGAACGTGGCGCTCTATCTCCTCGGAGCGCTCCCGGACGGGCTTGACCAGAGCGGAGAGCAGCGCCGCGAAACCTCCGGGGCTGGGCCGTCCTGCGTAAACAGAGATCAAAGAGCCACTGTGGCTTCTGAGGTCGGCAATGCGGTCGCCTTCCAAATGCATCTCCTCCTGGAGGCTGGCCAGGGGTCTACCCGTGGACATCCGAACCTACACAACCGCGCCCACCGCCGTCATAGCGATCGCATCAGCTCGATCGTGAGCTCTTCCTGGATCCATCCCAGGTAGTCCATGACCTGGCGACTGTCGTCGGAGAGGTCGTCGTGGTCGGACTCGACATCTATGCCGAGGCGAGCTCCGAGGGCGAGCCGCGCCTCGTTCAGCACGCGCAGCATCGAGTTGGCTTCCTCGTCGCTGAGGATCACCGGGTCGGCCCCGCTCAACGCCCTCTGGAACACCATGCGGTCGCTGCGACGAGAGGCCTCCAGGTCTTGACCCATGAGCCGCCACCATTCGCTGTTGGAGTCGGGGTCGTTCAAGTAGACCGGGACGTTGAGCCGGTCCGCGGCCGGGTCGGAGCCGGGAGCGCCGATCCCCGCCAGGAGGGGGAGCACATCACCGAGGAACAACTTCTCCTCCGGGCTCAGCTTCACTCTGATGCCGCCCGTGACCGAGTTGAAATGGCTCATTGCTCCATCGTGGCCCAAAGACCGTGATTGTGAAGACGGAAGCAGTCGAGCTCGGCTTGCTCCCTGGGCCCGTCGGAGACGATGGCACGTCCTTCGTGATGAACCTGGAGCATTAGATCGGTCGCCTTCATCTCGTCGTAACCGAACAATTTGCGAAACACGTATACGACGTAGGTCATCGTGTTCACCGGGTCGTTCCATACCACGACCTGCCAAGGCTTGTCGATGTCGAGGTCTTCGTCGATGTCAGGAAAGATGACCGGCGTTGGTTGAGCGAGCATGCGAGGGGTCCTTCCTCCGACTCTAAATGCTTGCCCCATCCTCAGGACCGAGAACGTCCTAACGCTTCGTGGAACCCGAAGCCTGCCCCCGCGGCCTGGGCTGGTAGCCGCCGACATCTGATTGAAAGCCTATCGCCAGCCGATTCCACCCATTGATCGCGACCAACGCCATGGTCAGGTCGACCAGCTCCTTGGCCTCGAAGTGCGGCCGAACCTGCTCATACACCTCATCGGGGACCCCACGCGTGGCGATGTCGGTGAGTACTTCGGCCCACAGCAGAGCGGCGCGTTCCCGCTCGGTGTACATCGGTGACTCCCGCCACGCGTCGAGGAGGAAGAGACGTTGCGGTGTCTCCCCGGCAGCCAACGCCTCTTTGGTGTGCATGTCGATGCAATATGCGCATCGGTTGATCTGTGAGACGCGCAACTTGACCAACTCGAGGAGGGAGAGCTCGAGGCCTGAGTCGTTGACCGCGGCCTGCAAAGCCGACAGCGCCTTGACTGTTTCGGGGGAAACACGGGCGTAGTCGATGCGTTTCGTCATGAGGGGTGTCCTCCGATGGGGGAAGGCGTTGGATCATATGACCCTGCGCCCTCGACCAGCAGTGGCACCCCCGATCAGGGGCCCTGATGGAGCTGGGAGCTGCACACCGTAACCGCGTCGGGCAGCTCCGGGTCTGTCCACGGAACCCGGTTGAGGTGATAGGGGGCGCCGACCCCGTTGAATCCGGGCACCGGGTCGGGATAGTCGGGCACACCCTGACTCCGGATGCACGCGGCGAATGCCTCCAGCTCGGCCACGACCAAATGACGCAGCTCAGGGTCGGCTTCGAGGCCGAGGGCGCCGGTGGAGAGCTCGGGACCACAGTGCTCGAGGGCGTCGAGCACCTCGGCGTCGGCGAAATCCACCTCCCTCATTGCAGCCGCCATTCGGGGACGTCCCTTGCCGTCCAGCGAGATCTCGCCCACGACCACACCTTGTTCGGAGAGGCACCGTTGATAGTTGTCCAGACCCGCCTCGATCGACACCGTGGTAGTCGTGGGCAATTCCCCCGTCGTCGCGAAGCCATGAGGGTCGGTCGGAGAAGGGCCATCGGCGCCGGAGACGCAGCCGGAAAGGAGGGCTAGAACCGGCAGGATCGTCAGCTCGATCGCCAGCCGGGATGGGAACCATCTCCTCTCGCCGGTCGCCATCCCGGGTGGGGTCAATCCAGACCATCGGCGAGGATCATGGCGATGTCACGAACCGGGACATCGTCTCGGCCGAGCTCCTTGACTCCATCATCGAGCATCACGAAGCAGAAGGGACAGGCGACGGCTATCTCGTCGGCTTCGGTCGCCAGCGCCTCCTCGGCCCGCTCGATGTTGACCTTCTTCCCGGTCTTCTCCTCCATCCAGAAGCGGGCGCCCCCGGCACCACAACAGAGTGCACGGGTGCCATGTCGGGACATCTCCACGACCTCGGCCCCGGACCCGCCGACGACCTGTCGCGGAGCGAGATAGACGTCGTTGTGCCGGCCCAGATAACAGGCGTCGTGATACGCGATCTTCTTCACGTCACCGTTGCTGCGGCGCGGCTCGTCGATCCGCCCCTGGCTGAGGAGCTCGGCGAGGAGCTGGCTGTGATGAACTACCTCGTAGTCGCCGCCGAACTGGCTGTACTCATTGCCCAAGGCATTGAAGCAATGGGCACACTGGGTGATGATCTTCTTCACGCCCAGCTCTTCGAAGGTCTCGATGTTCGACAGTGCGAGCTGTTGAAAGACGAACTCGTTCCCGGAACGTCGCGCCGGATCGCCGTTGCACAGCTCCCGTTGCCCGAGGATGGCGAAGTCGATGCCGGCTCGATGGAGCAGGCGGGCGAGCGACACCGAAACGGCGGTGTTGCGGTCGTCGAACGAGCCGGCACACCCGACGAACCAGAGGTATTCGGCCGTTGCCTTGCCGTTCTGCCCGAAGACCGGGATCTCGAAGTCGAGCTCGTTGGTCCAATCGGCGCGCGCTTGCTGGCTCAGTCCCCACGGGTTGGACTGGTTCTCCATGGCCACGAAGGCCTTGCCCAGTTCGGTGGGAAAATTCGATTCCATCAGCGTCAGATAGCGACGCATATCCAGGATGCGGTCGACGATCTCGATGTCCACTGGGCAGATCTCGTCACACGCCCGGCAGGTGGTGCAAGCGAAGACCTCTTCGGGCCGGATCCGGTCGAAGAGCGAGCCGGCGCCCTCGAGGACCATCGTCGTGGAGACCGGGGCCGCCACACCGGCAAGGGAGGCGGCCACCTCGCCCGACTTGAGGACCATCTCGCGCGGATCGAGGGGCTTGCCGGTGATGTTGGCCGGGCAGACCGACGTGCAACGGCCGCAGATGGTGCAGGCGTCGGTGTCGAAGATCTGCTTCCAGGTGAGGTCGGTCGCCACGCTGACACCGATGGTCTCGATGTCATCGGCCTCCAGCAGATTCGGCATGGCCCGCATCGCTCCCTTGGGCCGGCCGTGAACGGATAGAAAGAGGTTGGCCGGTGAGGTGAACATGTGGCGGAGCTTGGTGAGGGGAAGGATCACCAGGAAGATCATGAACGTGAGCACATGGGTCACCCAGAGGAAGCGATGCCAGTCGGCGGCTCCCCCTTCATCGAAGAGGTACGACAGCGGGTATCCGACAAACGACCACACTTCGAAGTCGGGCCGACCCGCCAGTGAGATCCTCGATCCCTCGACCAGGAGGCCGGTGATCCCGATGAGGGCGAGCACGCCGAGGATGAGGGCGTCCTGCGGCTTCGTCTTCGACTTCAGCCGCCAGGGCCGCAGCCCGTACCTGATGCCGATGGCCATGAAAAGACCGCCGAGATACACCACAGCGGCGAGGTCGAGAACTGCCGAGTAGCCCAGGTAGAAGCTGCCTCTCAAGAACTTGAGGTTCGCCGGGAGGAGGTGGTCGATCTCGAGGGTCACTGTCCCCAGGAAGAGGACGACGAACCCGTAGTAGACCATCGAGTGCATGAGCCCGGAGCGGGGATCACGCATCAAGGTCCTCATCGACAGGCCGTCGACGAGACGACTGACCCGCTGGCCCCAGCTACCGACGCGCGGGTCGGCCCCACCCTGTTGCCAGCTCACCGCGCGTTGCGCGAACAGGTGACAGGTCAGCCAGATGAAAGTGGCGATACCGACGTAGAAGATGACCACGACGGCATCGGGGATGTTTCCGAACACTTCACGACCCACCTCGAACTCGGGATGCTCCGGCAGCGTGCCCAAGAAGCCCAACGCGAGGGTTCCTGCCGCCAGCAACAGGCCGAGGGTCTCCAGCGCCTGGGGTGCGGTGGGACGACGAAGACCGGCCATGGGCGGCGAGTGTAGAGGGCTGTCTCCGTCGTCCCGATTACCCCTCACCCCTGAGCGGAGACCCGGGCCGGATCGGCACCCGACGTCGCTCGCTTCACCACCCGCGAGCTCAGCCAGGTCGTCACGGGGACCGCGGCCACCAGCCCTATCGAGCCGACGAGGGTGCGCACGATCTCCACCGCGACGATTTCTGAGCTGGAGATGAAGCCGAACGATTGGTCGGCGAGGGTGAAGAAGATCAGCAGTGGCAACGAGGCGCCGGCGTACGCCAGGAGAAGGGTGTTGACGGTGGACACGATGTGATCCCTGCCCACCCGTAGCCCCGCCTGATAGAGATCGGGCGACTGTAGCGAAGGGTTCGCCGAGTGCACTTCCCAAACCGCGGATGCCTGGGTGACCGTGACGTCGTCGAGGGCACCGATGGCCCCAAGGACGATTCCCGCCAGCAGCAGGCCGCTGAGGTCGAGACCTGGGATGGCCAATAGGAAGAAGGCCTCCTCCGAAACGAGACCGGAGAACCGGGCCGCCTCTACCGCCAACCAGGACAGGGCTGCGGTGAGGACCAGCGCCGAGAAGGCGCCCAGGGCGGCGACGTGGGTCAGTGGGTTGTAGCCGTGCGCCAGATACAGCGACACCAACGCGATCGCGCCACCCCCGACCACGGCGACGAGGACCGCGTCCTCGCCGGCGACGATGGCGGGAAGGATGAACCAGAGGAGGAGCCCGACACTGACGACCAAGCCGAGCAATGCGGCGACGCCACGCATTCTCCCCAGGGCGACGACGGCGGCGGCGAACACCAGGGTGAGAACCAGCAGGACGACACGACGATCCCGGTCGGCATATTGGTATTGGACTGTCCCGTCGTCGAAGGTCACCACCGCGAGAAACACGGTCTCCCCCTCGGAGAGCCGGGGCTGTCCTGGTTCGTCGGGGAAGTCGAGTATGGCGATTTCCCCGACCGGTTCGTCGAGCAGCGAGAACTGGTAGAGAAGGCAGTCCAGTTCGGGTGCGTAGGGGCACGGCCCGACCGTGGTGATCACGGTCTCGGCCCTCACCACCTCGTCGGCAAAGCCGATCTCGGTGAGATCGAGATCCGGCGTCCCGGTCGGCCAGAGGGCTACCAACCCAACCCCGATCAGGATCGCGATCGTGGTGACCCAAAGGGCCAGGCCGCGGGGCCGGGGCAGTCTCCTCCGGTCGGGACCGATGAGGGTCTCGAAATCGGACTCACCGTCACTCACCGCGGCGATGGTATGCCCGGAGTCAGGCTTCGAAGAGGATCTCCACCATCGGTGCAGTGGCGACGAGACGATCGAGCTCGGCCTGAGTCCCGTACCACGACGTGTGAGGCCTGGTGAAGACGTGACGCCGGAACTCGAGATCCTCGATGGGAATCGCCCTGGCCGGGAGGTCGGCGCCATCGACGTGGATCACTACCCGGGGGTCGGCGAGGACGTTGGCCAGCCAGTCGCGCCTCCCCGGCGTCCCGGTGATGACGAAACGACCATCCACCCGGAACCACCAGATCTCGATGCGGCGAGGCATGCCGGTCTTGCGCCCGGTCGTGGTGAGGTCGATCGTTCTCTGTGTGGCCAGCGCGTCGGTGTCGTGCCGCATCCTCGTCACCGTAGGACCTCAACCGCGGTTGAGGTCAAGCGTCGCCTCCAAGCTCCCGAGCCCGGATCGCCGCGGCTCGAACCGCGTCCTCGACTATGGCGCGGAACCCCTTCTCCTCCAGGACATGCATCGCTGCCGCCGTGGTGCCGCCCGGCGAGGTGACCTCGTGACGCAGTCGGGCCGGAGTCTTCCCGGTCTCGGTGAGCAGGTGTCCGGCCCCGCGAATCGTCTGATGCACGAAGTTCTCGGCGACATCTCGGGGCAGCCCCTCCCGCATAGCAGCCTCGGTGAGAGCCTCGGCCAGGAGGAAGACGTATGCCGGCCCGGTCCCCGACACGGCGGTGACCGCGTCCATGAGCGTCTCCTCCATGATCCGGACCGAGCCAACCGCGCCGAGGACCTCGCGAGCGACGTCGAGATGGTGGGTCCCGGCATGACTGCCGGCGGCGATGCCCGTGACGCCCTCCCCCACCAGGGCTGGTGTGTTGGGCATGGCACGGACCACGGGGGTGGCGCCCAACTGTGCCTCGTAGGTCTGAGTGGTCACTCCGGCGGCCAGGGAGATGATCGTCTGTGACTCATCGATCTGGCCGGCGAGGCTCTTGAGGACGTCGGCCACGTCTCTCGGCTTGACCGCCACCAAGACCACGTCACGGCCCCGGATGGCGTCGACGACGCTGAGGTGGACCGCACAGCCGGTCTTGTGAGCCAGTTCGTCGCCTCGGTCCACCCTCCGGACACAGAGAGCGAGATCACCGGGTTCCCACCCAGCACCCAGGAGGCCGGCCACCATGGCCTCCCCCATGGCACCGACCCCGATCACAGCGATTGTGGAGTGATGTGTCACGGGCCAGATTCTAAAGAGCGGTGTTACCTTCGCTCTATGAATCTCAGGCTGGCTGCTCTCGAGCGCGATCGATTGGTGGCGAGGCGTCTCGATGAGGTCGTTCCCCGGCTCATGCGCCGCCACGGCTTCGCGGCGTGGGTGATCGACGCCCGCGAGTACAACGAGGATCCGGTGGCGCGCACGATGCTCCCGGCGACCTGGCTGGGCACCGCGCGCCGACGGACGCTGCTGGTGTTCCGCGACGAGGGAGCCACCCGGGGTGCGATATCCCGTTACCCGGTCGGCCCCTTCCCCTCGGTCTGGGATCCCTCCACCCGCCCGGATCAATGGTCCGCCCTCGCCGTTTATCTCGCCGATGTGGACGGCACCGTGGGGATCAACACATCGGAGACCTTTGCCCTGGCAGACGGTCTCACGTCGACCGAGCACCTTTCCCTGGTCAGGGCACTCGACGACCACCAACTCGCCTCGGCGGAGAGGCTCGCCATCGGCTGGCTGGAGACCCGTCTCCCCGAGGAAGTCCCGGTCATGGTCGAGGCGTGCCACCTGGCCCATGGCATTCTCCGCCGGGCTCTGTCGACCGAGGTGCTCACGCCGGGTGTCACCACCACCGAGGACGTCGCCTGGTGGCTGGCGGAGACCTCCCACGACGCCGGGCATGGGATCTGGTTCCACCCGGGTGTGACGTTGCAGCGGCGAGGCGATGGGGCGGCATCACCTGCCGATGGCGTGCACGACCGTGTCATCGAGAAGGGGGACCTCGTCCACATCGACTTCGGCATCGTCCACCACGGCTACCACACCGACCAGCAGCAGCACGGATACGTCCTCGACGATGGTCAGAGCTCGGCCCCCGACTCGTTCGTCGTGGGCCTCACCCACGCCAATCGGCTACAGGACATCTTGATGGGCTCGATGATCCCGGGAGCGTCGGGCAATGAGGTGCTCGCCGAGAGTCTGGCGAAGGCAAGGGTCGAAGGGATACGACCGATCGTCTACACCCACCCGATCGGGCTGCACGGTCATGCCGCCGGTTCCACCATCGGTCTCTGGGACGAGCAGGGAGTGGTCCCCGGCGTCGGGGACTATCGGTTGGGTCAAGACACGGCGTGGTCGATCGAGCTCGCGGTCGAGCTGGAGGTCGCCGAGTGGGGTGGACAACCCGCCAAGGTCATGCTGGAAGAGGACGCCTTCTTGGGGGCGGACAGCATCGAGCTCCTCGACGGCCGCCAGGAGGAGATGTGGCTCATCGGCTGACGCCAGCCATCCGGCAGTTCAGCTCAACCGGGACCTGATCAGCTCCACGACTGTGGCGACCGCCGCCGGGTTGTAGCCCTCGGGAATGATGAGGTCGGCGTAACGACGCGACGGCTCGACGAACTCGAGGTGCATCGGCCGAACGGTGGCGAAGTACTGGGAGATCACCGAGTCGACCGAGCGACCCCGCTCGGCGATGTCCCGCTCCAGGCGGCGCGCCAGCCGGAGGTCGGGGTCGGTGTCCACGAAGATCTTGAGGTCGAGCTCGGACCGCAGGTCGGGCTCGGAGAGAACCAGGATCCCTTCGATGACGACCACTGGCGCCGGCTCGATCCGGATCGTCTTCTCGGCGCGAAGGTGTTTGGAGAAGTCGTATACCGGGTGCTCGACGGCGATACCGGAGCGAAGACTCTCGAGATGTCCGATCAGGAGCTCAGTCTCCAGCGAAGTCGGATGGTCGTAGTTGACCCGGGTCCGCTCCTCGAAGGTGAGCTCGACCCTGTTGCGGTAGTAGGCGTCGTGGTGGAGAAGCGCGACTTTGCCGGCAAGGCGCTCCACGACCTCCTCTGCGATCGTCGTCTTACCCGAGCCGGAGCCACCGGCGAGCCCGATGAAGAGGGGGCGGTCGGGCTTCCATGGGCTCAGGTCGGGCATCGACCGGCGAGGCTATGCCCGCGATGACCCCAACTACTTGTCGGCAACCTTGCTCCGCAGTCGGCGGATCTCGTCGTAGACACCGTCGGTGAGAGTGGTCGACGCCGGCGCGGAGACGCCACGGATCTCGACACTGCCCTGGAGGACGGGTTCGAGCTCTTGCTCGCGGATCGGGCCCGTGGCCGCGGCCGCCGGATCGATGACGTCGTCGTTTCCAGGGGTGGACTCGCCCTCACCGTCACCCGGGGAATCGTCGTCGCTGGCGAGGTGCTTGGCGGCCGGTTGGCCGTCATCGACCAACGGGGACGTCGACGGGTCCCCGGAGATGCCACCAGCGAGCCGATCCAACCAGTCCGACTCGCCGTCTTCGTCGTTTGCCAACGGCTCGGCCACTTCGAGACGATGAAGGGTATGCAGGACCCGAACGGCGCCGCCGCGTCCGAATCTTGACTCGAGCTCGTCGAACGTGAAGGGCCGAACGAGCTCTGCGATCACCTGCCAGTCCTCGGGCTGCAGTGTTATCGGCTCCCCTCCGTCGCCGCGGAGCTGAACTCCGACGGCGTCGAGAAGCCCGGTTTCGGCTACTTCGGATTCGAGGGTTCGGAGGACTTCGACATCAGAGAGGATGTCCTCGACCGACCAGCCTTTCACGTCGACGGGGGGCTCGCCGCCCACGACGGCGAAACTCCCTGAATCGAGAGATGAGAGGACATAGAGAATGTCGGCTATCGCCGCCTTCGAATCTGCGACGGAACCCAGCCGCGCTGCGGTCAGATCGGCCCCCACGACCGCGCCTTCCTTGAAGTGGATCTGCCCCCCACGCTCACCCGAGATGTCCAACGACCCTGTTTTCTTCGTGACGTGCATGATCTGGAGCAGGTCGCTGATGCTCCAGTCCGACAGCTGACCCGAAAGATTCTGTCCTTCCAAAATCGTCCCTCTCTGAAGAAGTAGCTATCGGCAGAGATCGTCAGGACATGTAGGGGACTTCAGTCCTTTCTTGCCTCTTTCATGGCCCTCTTCTGCTCACGCAACACGGCCACGTCATCAAATGTTTTCACATCGGCGATCGAGGGCCAGTCGGCAGCCTTCTCCTCCCATCCGTCGGGCCGAACCCCGAGACGCTTGCCCAGGAGCCCCACGAAGATTCGTGACTTGGCCTCTCCGAAACCGGGAAGGGCCTTGAGACGTTTCAGGAGCTCGGCGCCGGTGTCGGCGGTCTCCCACAGGTTCTCGGCCCTACCTTCATAATCGTCGACGAGCACTTGACACAGCGCCTGAGCCCGTTTCGCCATCGCCGACCAGTACTGGTGGATCGCAGGCGGCCCACGGAACACCTCGGCGAGCTCATCTGGATCCCAATTGGCGATTCGCTCCGCATCGAGATCTTCCCCGAGACGCTCCCGCAGCAGCTGGGGGCCGTAGAAAGCCCGCTCCATAGGGAACTGTTGATCGAGGAGCATCCCGATCAGTACCGCCAGCCCGTCGCTGGCGAGCAGACGGTTCGCCTCCGGGGACTCGGTGAAGTGCAATTGCTGGGGTCGGTCCATCGTCGGCGAACCGTACCAACCCCTTCAGTGTGCGGAAACTGCCATCCCTTCCCCCGAAATCCTCACATAGGGCCCGGGCGGAGCCCCCGTGGCCGTCGCAATCGACCAAGATTGGGAGTCGATGAGTGATGTCTACATCGTCGACGGGTGTCGAACCCCAATGGGCAAGCTGGGCGGCCAACTCGCTTTCGTGCGTCCCGACGACCTGGCGGCGCACGTGGTCGCCAGGTTGATGGCGCGCAACCCCGACCTCGACCCGATGGCGATCGAGGACATCCAATGGGGGGCTGCCAACCAGGCCGGAGAGGACAACCGCAACGTCGCCCGAATGGCAGGCCTGCTCGCCGGTCTCCCCATCGAGATCCCCGGAGCGACGGTCAACCGTCTCTGCGGCTCGGGGATGCAGGCAGTGGTTTCCGCGGTCCACGCCCTCGGCGACGGGTGGGGAGAGGTGATGATCGCCGGCGGCTCCGAGTCGATGAGCCGTGCTCCCTACGTGATCAGCAAGCCCGAGCAGGGGTTTGCCCCCGGTCTGCCCGATGCCGCCGACACCGTCCTCGGATGGCGGCTGGTGAATCCTGAGATGGAGCGTCTTTACCCACCCATCACATTGGGGATGACCGCAGAGGCCGTGGCGGACAAGTACGACGTCAGCCGGGACGATCAGGACGCCTTCGCGGTGGAGAGCCATCGCAAGGCGGTGGCTGCGGTTACCGCGGGTCGTTTCGCCGACGAGATCGAGGCCATCGAGGCCCCGGCTGACGCCAGACGCCGCGCCACTACCACGATCACCGACGACGAGGGCCCGCGCGCCGACACGTCGCTGGAGAAGCTGGCCAAGCTCCCACCGGTTTTCAGAGAGGGAGGTTCGGTAACCGCCGGCAACTCCTCTCCGATGAACGATGGCGCTGCAGCGTTGCTCCTGGCCACCGGGACCGGCCTGACCGAGCACGGTCTCACCCCACTGGCCCGCATCGTCGCCTCGGGCGCCGCCGGCGTCCACCCCGACATCATGGGCATCGGGCCCGTCCCCGCCACGGAGAAGACGTTGGGACGCGCCGGGCTCGTCGTCGATGATCTAGACTTGGTCGAGCTGAACGAGGCGTTCGCCTCTCAGAGCGTGGCCTCGATGCGACTGCTGGGCCTCGACCCCGGCAAGGTAAACGTGAATGGAGGGGCGATCGCCATCGGCCACCCCCTCGGGGCGTCCGGAGCCCGCATCATCGTCACGCTGGTCCACGAACTGGTCCGGCGCCGCGCCCGGTACGGGCTGGCCACGATGTGCATCGGCGTCGGCCAGGGGATCAGCACGGTCATCGAACGTGTCTGAGGGGCCGCTCGAGGGCGTCGTAGTCGTCGAATTCGGCAACCTGATCGCAGCCCCTTATGCCGCCATGCTGCTTGCCGACCTCGGGGCCCGGGTCATCAAGGTCGAGCCCGTGTCGGGGGACCTGGGACGTCAGTTCGGGCCCTATCAGAATGATGAATCCGCCTTCTTCATGGCAGTGAACCGGGGCAAGGAGTCGTTGGCCGTCGACACCAAGGATTGGGTGTCCAAGCGGATTCTCGACAACCTGATTCGCAAGGCCGACGTGGTCGTCCACAATCTCCGGTTCGGGACGATGGAGAGACTCGGCCTCGGTGAGGAGCGCTGCCGAGAGATGAATCCCACGATGATCTACGCAGTCGTCTCCGCATTCGGGGCGGAAGGCCCTTATGCGAGACGAGTTGGGGTCGATATCGTCTTTCAGGGCGAGTCGGGGATGATCTCGATCAGTGGCGACCCCAAAGACGGGCCGCGCAAGACCGCCACCACGATCGGGGACTACGTGGCGGGGACCAATCTGGCGCTCGCCGTCTGCGCCGCCCTCGCCGAGACCCCACGACGGGGGCGACGTGTCGACGTCTCTCTTCGGGACGGCCTCATGGCGGTGCAGTCGGGATGGAACGCCATCAATTTCACCACCCATCGCCAGCCCGATCGAACCGGCACGGCCAGCCCTTTTCTCGCCCCCAACCAGGTGTTCGAAGCCGCCGACGGCCCTTTCACGCTCGCCATTGTCTCGGATCGTCATTTCGAGTTGCTCTGCGATGCCATCGAGCGCGCCGACCTCGTCGCCGAATTCCCCACCAACGAGGAGAGAATGGCCGGGCGCGAGTCCTTGACCCGCAAGCTGACGCGGATCTTCAAGACCGAGGTCGTCGAATACTGGATGGCCCTGCTCGACCAGGCCGGCATCCCCGCGGGTCGGGTTCTCAGCATCTCCGAGGCATTCGACGATCCCCAGGCACGCCGGCACGGGATGTTGGTGGAGTTCGAGCACCCGGTCGCCGGGCACGTCCGAGCGACGGGCTCTCCACTTCGTCTCGATGGAGAGCAGGCTCTGGCCCGCTCCATCCCGCCCCGACTCGGCGAGCACACTCGAAGCGTGATGCGGGAGATGGGGGTCGACGCTGCCACCATCGAGACCATGATCGAGGAAGGGCGTGCGATCGCCCCATGAACATCTTCGAGGCACAGGCGGTGGGCGACGACTGGCAGGCGGTGCGGGCCGAGTTGGAGCGGGCCTTCGTGATGAGCCGCGTGGCGGCGCAAAGGGAGGAGTCCTTCGTCTATGTCGTCCATCATGACGACTTGCTGGGGCGACGAGGCGCGGGGAACGCCATGGTTGCCACAGGTCTACTTTCGGCAGCCAGGACCGCCGCTCTCGAGGGAGCTCGGAGGAACTGGACGGCCAACGTGGTCGCCTATGACGAAGACTCCGATCCCGACCTCGTCGCCGGCTGGGCGAAGCGCCTGGCGGAGTACTCCTCCGGGGTGACCGGCGAGCTCATTCGGATCGGGACATCGCATCTGGGCAAGGCGCTGCCGTGAACGGTGCTGTCGTGGTCACGGGTGCCGCTCGCGGCATTGGTCGGGCTATCGCCGAGCGTCTCGCCGCCAACCCCTCGTTCACCATAATTGGTGTCGATCTCGTCCCCGAGCTGGCCCTCGCCGAACACGACATCGTCCCGGTTCAGGTGGACCTCACCACAGACGAAGGAGTCGCCGCGGTGAAGAGCGCCGTGGCCGACTCCGGTGTCCCTCTGCTCGGGGTGGTCAACAACGCCGGTATCACCCGCGACGCCCGGCTGGTCAACATGACCGGCGAGGACTTCGGGGCCGTGCTCGATGTCAACCTGGGGGCGGCGTTTCGGCTGAGCATCGCTCTCGCCGACATGCTCACCGATGGTGGCTCGATCGTCAACATCGCCTCGCGCGCCTATCTGGGGAACTTTGGGCAGTTCAACTACTCGATGTCGAAGGGAGGAGTGGTCGGGCTCACCAGGGCGTTGGCCCTGTCCCTCGCCCCACACGTCCGTGTCAACGCCATCGCCCCCGGGCTGATCGGGACCGAGATGGCGATGGCCATCCCCGACGACGTGTTGGAGAAGATGATCGCCGCAATCCCCCTCGGCCGGATGGGCACGCCTGAGGAGGTCGCCAACGTGGTTTGGTTCCTGCTCACGCCCCTCTCGTCCTACATCACCGGCCACGTCGTGGTCGTGGGCGGGGGTCGGTCGCTGTCGTAGATGTCCTTCTTCTGGAGGTTGTTGATTTGGGAGCGTCTCGGCTTCGGTTTGGGGTGTAACAGCTCCCTTCCGAGAGGACGCCCTCGTGGCTCACCGCAACGCCCAGCTACGATCTCAGTAGTAGAGCCGGGTGAGCCGCTCGGCGATCATCGCCGGCTTCGCCTCGCCTTCGATCTCGGTGGTGAAGGTCTGTTTGAGATGGAGGCCACCGGGGACCTGTGACACCTCGTCGAGT
>Ga0268386_10000158_pt1 | contig 39911 bp, 33 predicted proteins | sample RVTome_15_FD_200260 | JGI IMG/M metagenome (GOLD analysis project Ga0268386, IMG submission 200260) | Soil microbial communities from uranium-contaminated site in the Upper Colorado River Basin, Wyoming, United States - RVT150D86... ... | reverse complement strand
CGATCAGGGCCGGTGTTCCGAGCAACCGCTGCACGAGACCTCGCTCGCGCTCCGCGTCCGCACCGTGGTGCTTTGCAAGCGCCACGACCAGCATGCCGAGCGCCACGAGTTGCGTCGTGAACGCCTTGGTCGATGCCACGCCGATCTCTGGGCCGGCGCGCGTCAGCATGACGAGCTGCGACTCGCGGACCAGCGAGCTCTCCGGCACGTTGCAGATCGCGAGCTGCGAGAGATACCCTGCCTGCTTCGCAAGCCGCAGCGCGGCCAGCGTGTCCGCGGTCTCACCCGATTGCGACACGCTCACGAACAGAGTGTTCCGCGGCACGACCGGATTGCGATAGCGATACTCGCTCGCGATCTCGACCCAGCAGGGCAGGCGGCAGATCTGCTCGACGAAGTACTTGGCGACCGACGCCGCGTGGAAACTCGTTCCGCAGGCCACGATGCGCACGGCCTCGGTACGCGCAAAGACGGCGGTCGCCGCGGGGCCGAACGCTGCCTCGAGGAGCTTTCCGCCGGCGACGCGCTCCTGCAGGGTCTGCGCCACCGCACGCGGCTGCTCGTGGATCTCCTTGAGCATGTAATGCGGGTACTCGCCCTTCTCCGCATAGTCCGCCGACAGCTCGCTCTGGTGCGCGGCCCGCTGCACGGAGTTTCCTTCGCGGTCGAGGATGCGATAGCTCGTGCGTCGGATCTCCGCGACGTCACCTTCCTCCAGGATGATGAACCGACGGGTCACGGGCAGCAGCGCGGCCACATCGGACGCGACGTAGTTCTCGTCCTCGCCCAGGCCGATGACGACCGGACAGCCCTCGCGGGCGAGGACGATGCGGTCGGGGTCGTGCTGCGACATCACCGCGAGCGCGTACGCGCCTTCGAGCTCCGCCGCGGTCGCACGCACCGCCTTGAACAGGTCATCGGTGATCTTGAGGTGATGGTGAATGCGATGCGCGATGACTTCGGTATCGGTTTCCGAGGCGAACTCGTAACCCTGGCGCAGCAGCTCCGCGCGCAGCTCCTCGTGATTCTCGATGATCCCGTTGTGGACGATCGCAATGCCGTCGCGCGAGATGTGCGGATGCGCGTTGCGCTCGCTGGGCACGCCGTGAGTGGCCCAGCGCGTGTGCGCGATGCCGAGGTTGCCGTGCGCGGGGTCCGCCTCGAGCGCGTCTTCGAGCTTTCGCACCTTGCCGACCGTGCGCATGCGCTTGATCGTGCCGGTACCGTTGAGCACGGCGACGCCGGCGGAGTCATAGCCGCGGTACTCGAGCCGGCGCAGGCCGTCGATCAGGACCGGGACGATGTCGTGGTCTGCGACGGCGCCTACGATTCCACACATGAGCGGATCCTTGACCTTAAAGCCGATGCGGGGCCGCCCACGCGGGCGGGAGGCCGGGCCGTTTCATACGGGGGTGGCGGAGGCTAGCAGAATTCGTATTGCAATCAAGTGTCTACGAGTTTCTTCCGGGTCGGGAGGATGCGGTCTCCAGCCAAGACCGTCGCCTGCGATGGCGCATCTTATGCCGAGCCGGCACCCCTGCCATACGGAACTTCACAGAATGTGCCGTCGGACGAATCCGAGCCGGCACCCGGGCTGTAACGGCTTGGTATCGCTCGAGGTCTGGATCACTTCTGCTTCACGGGCCGCTTCCAGCCCTCGAGGGTGACCTGCTTGCTGCGCTCGAGTGTCAGCTTCTCCGGCGGCGCATCCCGGGTGATCGTCGAGCCGGCGCCGATGGTCGCATTCTCGCCGACCTTTACGGGCGCGACGAGCATCGTTCCCGAGCCTATGAACGCGCCATTGCCGATCTCCGTCGGCCATTTGTTAGCGCCGTCGTAGTTGCAGCAGATGGTTCCTGCGCCCACGTTCACCCGTTCGCCGACGGTGGCGTCGCCGATGTAGCTCAGGTGATTGGCCTTTGCGCCACGCTTGATACGGGATTTCTTCACTTCGACGAAGTTGCCGATGTGCACTTCGTCGTCGAGCGCCGCCCCAGGCCGGAGCCGTGCAAACGGACCGACGTGGCATCGCTCGCCCACCACCGCGTCGTCGAGCACGCAACTCGGGAAGATCTCCGTATCCGCCCCGATTACGCAATTCCGAAGCACGACATTCGGCCCGATCCGAACCCGGTCTCCGAGCTTCACGGTGCCCTCGAAGACGACGTTAACGTCGATGTATACATCGCGACCGACCTCGACCGGCCCGCGCGCATCCAAACGTGCCGGGTCGACGAGCGTTACGCCCTGCGCCATCAGCTGCTCCGCACGACGGCGACGGTTGACGGCTTCCACTTCGGCCAGCTGCTGCTTGTCGTTCACGCCCAGCACCTCTTCTTCGCTATCCGCGATCACGGCCTCGATCGTCAAACCATCCTTAACCGCCTGCACGACTACGTCCGTCAGGTAGAACTCGCCCTGCGCATTGTCGTTGCTGATCCGACCGAGCCATTGCCGGAGCAGCGCCGCCGGGACCGCCATCAGGCCGGTGTTCACTTCGTCGATCCTGCGCTCCTTGGGCGTAGCGTCCTTGTGCTCGACGATGCGCACGACCCGCCCGCCTCGGTCGCGCACGATACGGCCGTAGCCGGTGGGGTCCTTCATCCGCACTGACAGCACGGCCAGCGTCTTGTCGCCAGCCGTCTCGATCAATCGCCGGAGTGTATCGGGCCGCACCAATGGCACATCACCGTAAAGGATCAGAATCATCGACTCGGCTGGCACCCCCGGCATCGCCTGCATCACCGCGTGACCCGTGCCCTGCTGCTCTGCCTGGAACGCCCAGCGCAGCCCGTCGTCATGCAGTGCCTCGGGTACGCGCTCGCCACCATGGCCGTAGACGACATGGATCTCTGCCGCCCCGATGGCGCGTGCCGAATCGATCACATGCCCTAGCAGCGGCCGCCCCGCCAGCGGCTGGAGGACCTTGGGGAGGTCGGACTGCATCCGCTTGCCCTGGCCGGCGGCGAGAATGACGACGGATAAGCGCATGATTGGACCCAATCCGGAAGCTGCGCAGAATTGTACCGGAGCGCTCCCGGCCCGCTGTCGTTCCGCTGCATTGCGGCATGACCTTCGTGGACGCCAGGGGTACAGTCTCCACGCGCGAGGCGCCCGCCTCGCGAACAACTGCGGACCGACGCGCAGGCACAATTCCAATTCAGGGGGTTCTCGATATGAAGATCAAGTCACGTGCGCTCGGCGCACTGGCCGGCGTGGTATCGGCCGTTGGGTTGAGTGGAATCGCCGTCGCCGCCGACCGGCCGTACACGGAGGGAGAGGTCGTCAACGTCGCCGCGATCCGGACGGAACCGGGAATGTTCGAGGAATACATGAAGTACCTGGCCGGCCCGTACAAGCAGCTGATGGAAGAACAGAAGAAGGCCGGCGTCATTGTCGACTACGCGATCTATGCGGCCGATCCGCGTGGTCCGCACGATCCCGATCTCTACCTGGTGACCATCTACAAGAACATGGCGTCTCTCGACGATCTCAATGCCAAGACGGACGGAATGGTGGAGAAGATCTTTGGGAAGATGGACCAGCAGACCGCGGCGACCGTCGAGCGCGGCAAACTGCGCACCCTCGTCGGCAGCGAGTACATCCGCGAGCTCAATCTGAAATGACCACTCGAGCGAAGGTCTAAACCAGGAAGGGCCCGCTCTCCGGGCCCTTCCTGATGCAGCGACCGGCTGCCGCCCTATCGCTTGCTCTTCCTCAGCTTCTGGATCGCCTGCAGCTGCGCCGAGATGGCTGCAAGCTCCGCTTCTGCGGTGGCGATACCCTGCTTCTCGGTGCGCGCACGGATGGCCTCTTCGGCCAGGCGCTTCGCCTCGAGCACCTTGGCCTCGTCGAGGTCGGCGGCGCGGATCGCGGTGTCGGAGAGCACGTTGACGTGATCGGGCTGCACCTCGAGGAAGCCCCCCTGCACGTACACCATTTCCTCCTCTGCCTGACCCGGCACCTTGATGCGCACCGTGCCGGCCTTGATCTGCGTGATCAGCGGCGTGTGCCGCGGGTAGATGCCGAGCTCGCCCATGATGCCGGGAAGCACCACGAACTCGGCCTCGCCGGAGTAGATCGACTCCTCCGCGCTGACGACATCGATGCGCATTGTGGCTGCCATGGTTTCGTCCGTTGCCGCGTTACTGCAGCGTCCTGGCCTTCTCCACCGCTTCCTCGATCGTGCCGATCATGTAGAACGCCTGCTCGGGCAGGTGGTCATACTCGCCATTCACGATCGCCTTGAATCCCCGGATGGTTTCCTTGAGCGGCACGTACTTGCCGGGGCTGCCGGTGAACACCTCAGCGACGTGGAAAGGCTGCGACAGGAAACGCTGGATCTTGCGGGCGCGCGCGACGGTGAGCTTGTCCTCGGGTGAGAGCTCGTCCATGCCGAGGATCGCGATGATGTCGCGCAGCTCCTTGTACCGCTGCAGAACCGCCTGCACGGCGCGGGTCGTATCGTAGTGCTCTTCGCCGATCACGTTCGGATCGACCTGGCGCGAGGTCGAGTCGAGCGGATCGACCGCCGGGTAAATTCCGAGCGCGGCGATGTCGCGCGACAGCACGACGGTCGCATCGAGGTGCGCGAACGTCGTCGCCGGTGACGGGTCCGTCAGGTCGTCGGCAGGGACGTAGATCGCCTGTACCGAGGTGATCGAGCCCACCTTGGTCGACACGATGCGCTCCTGCAACTGCCCCATTTCCTCGGCGAGCGTGGGCTGGTAACCGACGGCCGACGGCATGCGGCCGAGCAGCGCGGAGACCTCGACGCCAGCCAGCGTGTAGCGGTAGATGTTGTCGACGAAGAACAGGATGTCGCGACCCTCGTCACGGAAGCTCTCGGCCATCGTCAGCCCAGTGAGCGCGACGCGCAGCCGGTTTCCCGGCGGCTCGTTCATCTGACCGAACACCATCGCGACCTTCGATTCCCCGAGGTCGTCGAGGCGGATGACCTTCGCTTCCGACATCTCGTGATAGAAGTCGTTGCCCTCGCGGGTGCGCTCGCCCACGCCGGCGAAGACCGACAGACCCGAGTGCTGCTTCGCGATGTTGTTGATGAGCTCTAGCATGTTGACGGTCTTGCCGACGCCGGCGCCGCCGAACAGGCCGATCTTGCCGCCCTTGGCAAACGGGCAGATCAGGTCGATGACCTTGATGCCCGTCTCGAGCAGCTCGACCGACGGCGAGAGCTCGTCGAACTTGGGTGCGGCCTGATGGATGACACGGTGCTCCTTCGCCGCGACGGGACCGCGCTCGTCGATCGGGCGGCCGAGCACGTCCATCACGCGGCCGAGCACGGCAGGGCCCACCGGCACCTTGATGCCTTCACCCGTGCTGCGCACACGCATGCCGCGGCGCAGTCCATCGGAGGAGCCCATTGCAATCGTGCGAACGACGCCATCGCCGAGCTGCTGCTCGACCTCGAAAGTGAGCCCCTTCTCGGCGAGCGGATTGTCGCTGTCCTCGAGCACGAGCGCGTCGAAGACTTTCGGCAGGGTCTCGCGCGGAAACTCGATGTCGATGACCGCGCCGATGCATTGAACGATGGTGCCTTGAGCCTGTGCCATGATCCTGTCCTGAGGTCCGTCGTTGTTCCAGTCCGCCCGCCGCTATACCGCCGCCGCGCCGCCCACGATCTCGGATAGCTCCTTGGTGATCGCGGCCTGGCGGTTTTTGTTGTAGATGAGCTGCAGCTCCTCGATGATGTTCTGCGCGTTGTCCGAGGCGGCCTTCATCGCAACCATGCGCGCCGACTGCTCGGAGGCGATGTTCTCCGCGGCCGCCTGGTAGACCAGCGTCTCGATGTAGCGCACCAGCAGCTCGTCGAGCACACTCTTGGGATCGGGCTCGTAGAGGTAGTCCCAGTTGCCCGTGGTCGCCGCGCTCTTGCCTGTCGCAGCGTCGCCCGCCGGCTGCGAATCCTGCGGGATCGGAATCAGCATGACCTGCAGGGGCTCCTGCTTCATGGTGTTGACGAAGCGCGTGACGAACACGTGAACCTCGTCGAGGCGTCCCTCGAGATACCCGTCGATCAGCATCTTGACCGGGCCGATCAGGCGCTCGAGCGAGGGCCGGTCGCCGTAGTTGACCACCTGCGAGGCGATCTTCCCGCCCATGCGGCTCACGAAGCCGAAGCCCTTGTTGCCGATGGTGCAGTACTCGACCTCGATACCCCTCGCGGTCCAGGCCTTGTGGGCGTTGAGCACGAGGCGCAGCACGTTGGTGTTGAGGCCTCCGCAGAGCCCCTTGTCGGTCGTGATCACGATGGCACCGACGCGCTTGACCGCGTCGCGCCGCGTGAGCAGTGGATGACGGTATTCGGCGTTGGCCTGTGCCGCATGCATGGCAATCGCCAGGATGCGCTGCGTGTACGGACGGCCCGCACGCATGCGTTCCTGCGCCTTGCGCATCTTCGATGCGGCGACCATCTCCATCGCCTTGGTGATCTTGCGCGTGTTCTGCACGCTCTTGATCTTGAGGCGGATTTCCTTCGTGCCGGCCATGGTTTGCGTCCGTCGCCTCAGTAGGCGCCGTTCTTCTTGAAGTCCTCGATTGCGTCGGCGAGCGCCTTTTCGTCGTCGCCGAAAAGATCCTTGCTGCTCTCGATCTTGTCGAAGAGCGTGCGGTATTTCGACTTCACGTACGAGCGCAACGCCGCCTCGAAGGCGAGCGCGCGCTTCACCTCGACGTCGTCGAAATAGCCCTTGTTGACGGCGAAGAGCGTCAAGGCCTGCTCGGCCACCGACAGCGGCGAGTACTGCGACTGCTTCATGAGCTCCGTCACCAGCTTGCCGCGCTCGAGCTGACGGCGAGTAGCGTCATCGAGGTCGGACGCGAACTGCGCGAACGCGGCGAGCTCGCGGTACTGCGCGAGCGCGAGACGCACGCCGCCGCCCAGCTTCTTGATCACCTTAGTCTGGGCCGCGCCGCCGACGCGCGACACCGAGATGCCGGCGTTGATGGCGGGGCGGATGCCGGCATTGAAGAGATCGGTCTCGAGGAAGATCTGCCCGTCGGTGATCGAGATCACGTTGGTCGGCACGAAGGCCGAGACATCGCCCGCCTGGGTCTCGATGATCGGCAACGCGGTGAGCGAGCCGGTCCTGCCCTTGACCGCGCCCTTGGTGAACCGCTCGACGTATTCCTCGTTGACCCGCGCAGCGCGCTCGAGCAGCCGCGAGTGCAGATAGAAGACGTCGCCCGGGTATGCCTCGCGGCCCGGTGGCCGGCGCAGCAGCAGCGACACCTGGCGATACGCCCAGGCCTGCTTGGTCAGGTCATCGTAGATCACGAGCGCGTCCTGGCCGCGATCGCGGAAGTACTCGCCCATGGTGCACCCGGAGTACGGCGCGACGTACTGCATGGCCGCCGACTCGGAGGCCGAGGCGGCGACGACGATGGTGTAGGCCATCGCGCCGTGCTCCTCGAGCTTGCGCACGACGGTCGCAATCGTGGAGGCCTTCTGGCCGACCGCGACGTAGATGCAGGTCAGGTCCTTGCCTTTCTGGTTGATGATCGTGTCGATCGCCACGGCCGTCTTGCCGGTCTGGCGGTCACCGATGATGAGCTCGCGCTGACCGCGACCGATCGGCACCATCGAGTCGATGGCCTTGAGGCCGGTCTGCACGGGCTGGCTGACGGACTTGCGCCAGATCACGCCCGGCGCGACCTTCTCGATGACGTCGGTCTCCTTTGCCTCGACCGGGCCCTTGCCGTCGATGGGCTGCCCGAGCGCGTCGACCACGCGGCCGATCAGCGCCGTGCCAACCGGTACATCGAGAATGCGCCCGGTGCACTTGACCGTGTCGCCCTCGGTGATGTGCTCGTAGTCGCCGAGGATCACGGCGCCGACGGAATCGCGCTCGAGGTTGAGCGCCAGCCCAAAGGTGTTGTTCGGGAACTCGAGCATCTCGCCCTGCATTGCGTCCTGCAGCCCGTGGATCCGGCAGATGCCGTCGGTCACCGACACGACGGACCCGACGCTGCGCGCCTCGGTGGCGGCTGCGAAATTCTGGATGCGTGCCTTGATCAGGTCGCTGATCTCGGAAGCCTTGATGGACATTTAGACGTTCCTCTGGTGCCCGTACGCGGCCGTGCTGTGTGTCTTCTCAACCAGTCAATTCGGTCTCGAGCCGCGCAAGCTTGTTCTTCAGCGACCCGTCGATCAGCAGATCTCCGGAGCGGACGATTGCGCCGCCGACGAGGCTGGCGTCCGTGCGGCAGTGCAGGCGCACCTCGCGGCGGAGACGCCCGCGCAGCGCGCCCGCCAGGCGCTCGGTCTGCCGCGCATCCAGCGGCACCGCGGATACGACCTCCACGTCGGCGACATTCTGATCGGCGGCGAGCAGCTCCTCGAACTGCGCGGCGATCTCCGGCAGGTGGCCGACCCGGCCGTTCTCGGCCAACAGGTCGAGGAGCGCCCGCCCGTGCACATCGAGCGCATCGCCCGCCACGCCCGCGATCAGGCCCGTGAGATCGTCGGTGCGCACGCCGGGAGCGTGTTGCAGCCGCTGGTATTCGTCGCTTTCGACCGTGTCGCGGCCGCGCGCCAGCCATTGCGACCATTGCGCAAGCCGGCCCTGCTCCTTCGCGTGGGCGAAGGCGGCCCTGGCGTATGGTCGTGCTACTGTTGCTCGTTCAGCCATTTTTCAGGTCCTGCGCAGCCCGTGTTCACGCCCTGGCCGTATCGATCTCGCGCGCCAGCTGCTCGATCAAGTCGGCATGCGCCTTCGGATCGATCTCGCGCTCGAGCAGACGCGACGCGCCGGCGACCGCCAGCGTCCCGACGTCCTTGCGGAGCTGGTCGCGCGCGCGGGCCTGTTCGAGGGCCGCTTCCTGGCGCGCATCGCTCACCAGCCGCTGCCCCTCGGACATTGCCGTGGAGCGGGCTTCCTCGATGATCTCGCCCGAGCGACGGTTCGCCTGGTCGACGATCTTGAGCGCTTTTTCACGCGCATCGTTGATGATGACCTGCGCCTCACCGTTCGCGTTCTGCAGTTCCTTGTGACCGCGTTCCGCGGCCGCCAGGCCGTCGGCAATCTTCTTCCGCCGATCGTCGATCGCACGGATCAACGGCGGCCAGATGAACTTCATCGTCACCCAGCCAAGAATGACGAAGACGACGCTCTGGATGAGGAGGGTTGCGTTGAGGTTCATTGCTTCCTAGGGCCCCGATCAGGCCGCGCGGCTCATTCAGCCCGGGCGGCGGTCAGTCCGATGGCCGGCGAGCGCCGGACGAACGACTTCAACCGGCGAACGGGTTGGCCGTCGCGAACCAGAGCGCGACACCTACGCCGATGATGAACGCCGCGTCGATGAGGCCGAGCAGCAGGAAGACTTTGGTCTGCAGGACGTTCATCAGCTCCGGCTGGCGTGCCGAGGCCTCGATGTACTTGCCCGCCATGATGCCCACGCCGATGCAGGCGCCGATGGCGCCGAGCCCGATGATCAGCCCGCAGGCGATTGCGACAAATCCGACGTCCGTCATTTCTTCTCTCCAGTGTGGAACGCGTCAGGTCAATGGTGTTCGTGCGCCTGGCCGATGTAGACCAGGGTCAGCATCATGAAAATGAAGGCTTGCAGCAGCACGATCAGGACGTGAAAGATCGCCCAGGCCGTGCCGGTCAATACGTGCAGCCCGATGCCGAGCAGGGTGGCGCTGCCGCCCAGGCCCGCGATCAGGAAAAAGATCAGCTCGCCCGCGTACATGTTTCCGTAGAGTCGCATACCATGCGAGAGCGTCTTCGACAGGTATTCGATGAGGTTGAGGCCGAGGTTCGCGATCGCGAGCAGGATCGCGCCGATCCAGGTGAGGGGATTGAAGGACAGCTTGACCATGCCGAAGGGCGCGCAGAGGAGCTCATGGATCCAGCCGTCGAGCCCCTTGATCTTGATGCTGTAGTAGAGCACCAGCACCAGCACCCCCACTGACATCCCGAGCGTTGCGTTGAGATCGGCCGTCGGAAGGGGTCTGAGATATTCGACGTGAGCCTTGCGCGCGACCCACGGCAGCCAGTCCACCGGCAGCAGGTCGATCGCGTTCATGAGCGCCACCCAGCAGAACACGGTCAGCGCGAGCGGCGCGATGTACTTGAGATCGCCGCGTACCAATGCGTTCGCCTGCTCGTTGACCATGTCGACGAGCATCTCGACCGCCGCCTGGAACCGGCCCGGCACGCCGGCGGTGGAGCGTTTCGCCGCGAGCCACAGGACCAGCAAAACGAGCCCCGCGCAGAGGAGTGAGAAGAACAACGTGTCCCAGTGGACGACGGAGAAATCGAGCAGCCCATCCTGCTCGCGGTTCGCGAGGTGGTGGAGGTGGTGGTCGATGTAACCAGTCAGGCCCCCGTTGTCGCCACCCTCACTCGCCATCCCGCCCTCCTCGAACAAATCGCTGACCGGCCGTCCACCGGCCCTTGTCGCCCACGGTGCCGCGTCGGCGCGCCCGCTCGTGGCGACGCCCGGCACTACGAACCGGCGACTGAAGAAACGCGGTTCCGGGACGACTGAGGTCGCCGCGCACGCCGCGCGCTGGCCGCGGGTGGCGGTTCACCGTTGCTTCGGCCGGCCCGCGTGAGCGGCCGGCCTCCGAAAAGGGGCGAGAGTATATCCGGTCCTTTTGCAGCGCTTCAAATCCGGGGGCTGTGGTTTCGGCGTCGCGTGCGAGCCGGAACTGGTGGGGCGATCCTGTCAAGGCGTAGAAATCCGAGGCACCGGGCGGCACCCCGGAGTTCGACATTCGCGCATCACCCGCCCGGGCCACGCCTCGCTAACGCCTGCCCCCGGCCCTAAGTTTTTCGGCGGCGCCGGTCAAAGGAGCTTCCCGCTGCCAATTGAAAATCCCGCGTGGCTGCGGGCACTGCAACGCCGACTTATAAGAAATTACTGATAGTGACTCGGAGCCCAAAGCTACTGGATGTGGCCCAGGATTCCGTCGAGCTCGTCGAGGCTGTTGTAGTTGATTACCAGCTTGCCACGCCCGCTGCTCGTGTGCTGGAAGAGCACCCTGGCGCCCAGCTTGCCGGCGAGATCCTGCTCGAGGCGCCGGATGTTCGGATCCTCCCGTCGCGGCTCGGCGGGGGGCGGCGGGTTGGCGATCCGCCGGACCAGCGCCTCTGTCTCACGGACGGACAACCCTTTTTTGGCCACGAGCTGTGCAACCTCTGTCTGCTGGCGGGCCGCCGTCAGGCCGAGCAGCGCACGGGCGTGACCCATCTCGAGCTGACGCTGCTCGACGAGCTGCTTCACTTCGTCGGCCAGCTCGAGCAGACGCAGCAGGTTGCTGACGGCGGCGCGCGACCGGCCCACGGCGTCCGCCGCGGTCTGATGCGTCATCTCGAATTCGCGGATCAGCCGGTCGAGGGCGCGGGCTTCCTCGAGAGGATTCAGGTTCTCGCGCTGTATGTTCTCGATCAGGGACATGGCCACTGCGGCTTCGTCGGGGACGCGGCGTATCACCGACGGCACGTCGTGCAGACCGGCCATCTGCGCGGCCCGCCAGCGTCGCTCGCCGGCGATGATCTCGTATCGCATCGGCTCACCCGGTCGTACGGTCAAGAGCGGCCGCACGATGATCGGCTGAACTACCCCCTGCGCACGGATGGAATCCGCAAGGTCCTGCAGGCTCTCCGGCCGCATGTCGAGGCGGGGCTGATATCGGCCGCGCTGGAGCAGGTCGACCGGGATTCGGGCGAGTTCCTCCTCGGCACGCGGTGGCGGCGGTGCCTCGGAGTCGATTGCTTCGGCGGGAGAAGCGGCCGCGCTGCCGCCCAGCAGCGCTTCGAGTCCGCGGCCGAGACTGGGGCGTTTTGTGGCCATGGCGCGCAGTGTAGCGGATAGGCCGCGGGCTCTAGCTAGCCATCCCGAGCCGATGGCGCGAAACTGTTGGGAGGCGAATAGCCCGGCCTGTCACGTGTGGCCGGGCCCCGAGAAGAAACTGATCCAGGCACGTGGAAGGGTGCGTTGACAGACGGCTGACGCTGGGCGCCGGACGGGTGGTGCACAGTCGAGTCTGGCTTGCGGCGATGCTGGCAGGCCTCGCTTGCGGCTTGCCCGCGAAAGCCGATGCGGCCGACGTTGCCGACTCGTCACCCGCGTTCGAATTCTCGGCCGGCGCTTTCGGTGTGCTCGACGGTGCGGATGACGCATTTCGCTTCGGTGCCGAGTATCGCTGGCCAGCCATGGGATCCTGGGGGCTCGCCCCGGGTATCGGCGCCTCAGCCGCGGGCGACGGATCGAATTTCATCTATGCCGATCTACGACGCGAGTTCTGGCTCGAATCGGGCTGGGTGGCCAGCCTGAGCTTTGGCGCCGGCCGGTTCCGCGAGGGCGAAGTCCTGCAGCTGGGTGGCGATCTCGAATTCCAGAGCACGATCGGCCTCGCGCGTCGACTCAGGAACGGGTGGCGCGTCGGGACGTCGGTGCAGCACTTGTCAAACGGCGGATTGTTCGACGAGAACCCCGGTACTGAGGTGGCGCTGCTCCTGATCAGCATGCCAGTCGGCTCGAGGCCGACGTTGCGGTCGCTTCAGTCGGCGAGCGTCGGCTCGGAAACGCCCGCAGGCTCCGGGATCGGGGAGGAATCGGCGGGCTCGACCGAACCGCCGAAGGACTCGCCGGACACATCGGGCACATCGCCAATCGCAGCGGCTTCTTCTTCCCGGCGGATCAGCTCGCCGGCCAGCGCAAGGTAAGCGAGCGCGCCTCGCGATTCACGGTCGTGATAGAGCGCCGCCTTGCCGAAGCTCGGCGCTTCGGCGAGCCGGACGTTGCGCGGAATCACGGTGCGAAACACCATGTCGCCGAAGTGCATCAGCAACTGCGCCGATACCTCGTTCGAGAGGTTGTTGCGCGGGTCGAACATGGTGCGCAGGATGCCTTCGAGTTCGAGGTCCGCGTTCACGCTCGCGCGGATCTGCTCGATCGTGCTCATCAGCGCGCTCAACCCCTCGAGCGCGTAATACTCGCACTGCATGGGCACCAGCACGCTGTCGGCCGCGACCAGCGCGTTGAGCGTCAGCAGGTTGAGCGCGGGCGGACAATCGATGACGACGACGTCATAGAGACCCCGGATCGGCTTCAAAGCCTGCCGCAGCTTGAGCTCGCGACCGATCTTGCTCATCAGCTGGACCTCGGCGGCGACGAGGTCCTGGTTGCCGGGCAGAAGCGTGAAACCGCCGGGGTCGACCGGCAGTAGAGCCGCCGCCGCCTCGGCATCGCCCAGCAGGACGTCGATCATCGAGGCGCCCAGCCGGCGCTTGTCCACGCCGCAACCCATGGTGGCGTTGCCCTGGGGGTCGCTGTCGATCAGCAGCACACGACGCTGCGTGGCCGCGAGCGAGGCAGCGAGATTCACCGCCGTCGTCGTCTTGCCGACGCCGCCCTTCTGGTTGGCTACCGCGATGACCCGCTTCATGGAAGGCGAAGAATAGCCGCGAAAACATGCGAAAACACGAAAAACCTCAGAATGTGCAAGCCCGCTGCTTTCGTGGCCTTTCGCGGCTTTTGGTGGACCCTTTTCTTCTTTGCCTTCTTTCGCGTTCTTTACCTCTATTTCGCGGCTATTTCCTCTCCGGGCCCTTCTCGTGCGAATGGCAGAGTTCGACGAGGCTGCGCTCCTCCGGGAGACCGGGCACCGTGAGGCGATGCACGCCGGCGAATTTCCACCCGTTGAGGCGAACCGCCAGCTCCTTCTCAGGCAGCCGCCCCTTCATCGCGAGCAGCCGGCCCCCGCCGGCCACGAGGTGTCCGCCCCGCCGAACGAGATCGTCAATCGGTCCGACAGCGCGCGCAACGACCGTCCCGAAGCGGATTGGAGGCCGGTATGCCTCCGCACGGCTCTGGACGATCTCGACGTTCGCGAGACCAAGCTCGCCCGCAACGTGGCGCAGGAAGTCGGCCTTCTTGCCGGTGGACTCGATCAAGGCGAAATGCCGCTCAGGGTCGGCGATCGCCAGGGGTATACCAGGGAACCCGGCACCGCTGCCCAGGTCAGCAACCCGCTCGCCACGCAGCCAGGGGCCGACCGAGAGGCTATCCAGCACGTGTTTGGTGACCTGCTGCTCCCTGTCGCGGATCGCAGTCAGGTTCATCCGCGCGCCCCACTCGTCCATGAGATCGAGATGCCGCACGAGGCTCGCCGCTTGCGCCGGTGTGAGCGCTAGCCCAAGCGCCCGGGCGCCATCTAAGAGCCTCGTGCTCAGAACCAGGCTCCGCGTGCCTAGTTCTTCACCATCACGGCGACGAACTCGTGCACCGGCATGGCCTCGAGTTTCGAGCGGTCGGCGAACAGCGCGGCGATCTTTCCGGTCTGCGGCGGCGAGAAGTGCGCGGCGACGCTGGCCTCGAACTTCTGCTTGAGGAGTGGGATACCTTCGGCGCGGCGCTTGCGGTGGCCGATCGGAAAGTCGAAGTGCGCGCGCTCGGTGGAGCTGCCGTCGCGGAAGAACACCTGCACCGCGTTGCCGATATAGCGTTTGTCGGCCGCGTAGTATTCCTCGGTAAAGGTCGTGTTCTCGCGCACGAGCATTTGCCCGCGCAGCTCGTCGACCCGGGGATCGCTCGCCACGGCGTCCTCGTAGTCCGCGGCGGTGAGCCGGCCGAAGATCAGCGGTATCGCCACCATGTACTGGATGCAATGGTCGCGGTCCGCCGGATTCGCGAGCGGCCCGGTCTTGTCGATGATGCGCACGCCGGGTTCCTGCGTCTCGATTACGACCTGCTCGACGTCGGCCAAACGGTCCTTTACGAGCGGGTGCAGCTTCATCGCGCATTCCACGGCCGTCTGCGCGTGGAACTCCGCGGGGTAGGAGATCTTGAACAGCACGTTTTCCATCACGTAGCTGCCGAACCCCTGGTTGTAGGTGAACGGCCGTCCCTTGAACAGCACGTCGTAGAAACCCCAGGTCTTGGCCGAAAGCGAGGACGGGTAACCCATCTCGCCCGCGAGCGCGATCAGCGCATGACGCACGGCACGGCTGGTCGCATCGCCCGCGGCCCAGCTCTTGCGCGAGCCCGTGTTCGGCGCATGGCGGTAGGTGCGGAGCGCGCCTCCGTCGATCCACGCGTTCGACACCGCGTTGATCACCTGCTCCTGGCTGCCGCCGAGCATGCGCGTGACGACCGCGGTTGAGGCGACGCGGACCAGGATCACGTGATCGAGTCCGACGCGGTTGAAGCTGTTCTCGAGCGCCGTGACGCCCTGGATCTCGTGCGCCTGGATCATCGCGGTCAGGACGTCGCGGATCGCGAGCGGCCTGCGTCCCTCGGCGATCGCCTTGCGCGACAGATAGTCGGCGACCGCGAGTATGCCGCCCAGATTATCCGACGGATGACCCCATTCGGCCGCGAGCCAGGTGTCGTTGAAGTCGAGCCAGCGGATCATCGCGCCAATGTTGAACGCGGCCTGGACGGGATCGAGCTCGAAGGACGTGCCCGGCACGCGCGCACCGCCCATCATCGTCGCCCCCGGCACCACCGGCCCGAGCAGTTTCCTGCAGGCTGGATACTCGAGCGCCTGGAAGCCGCAGGCGAGCGTATCCATCAGGCAGTAGAACGCCGTCTCGTAAGCGACGTCGCTCTTCACCTCGTAGTCGCAGACGTAGCTCGCGATGTCGACCAGGACCTTGTCCGGATCAGGCCGTTTGGCCGACTTGTAATCATGCGCTGACATCAGCTCGAACCCCTCACTCCTGATATCCGACTATTTCCGCTTGGCGAGCGGAACGAACTTCTGGTCCTCGGGACCGACGTAATTCGCGCTCGGGCGGATGATCTTGCCGTCTATACGCTGCTCGATGACGTGCGCACACCAGCCGGTGCTGCGCGCGATCACGAACAGCGGCGTGAACATCGCCGTGGGCACGCCCATCTGGTGGTAGGACACCGCGGAGAACCAGTCGAGGTTCGGAAACATCCTCTTCGTCTCCCGCATGACCGTCTCGAGGCGCTCGGCGATGTCGAAGAGCGCGGTGTTGCCAGCCTCCTTTGACAGCTCGCGCGCCACTTCCTTGATGACCTTGTTGCGCGGGTCCGAGACCGTGTAGACCGGATGGCCGAAGCCGATGATCACTTCCTTCGCCTCGACGCGGCGGCGGATATCTGCCGCGGCTTCGTCGGGGTCCGCGTAACGGCTCTGGATCTCGAAGGCGCCCTCGTTCGCGCCGCCGTGCTTCGGACCGCGCAGCGCCCCGATCGCGCCGGTGATGCAGGAATAGATGTCCGCCCCGGTGCCGGCGATCACGCGCGCCGTGAACGTGGACGCGTTGAACTCGTGCTCGGCATACAGGTTGAGCGAAACGTGCATGGCCTGCACCCAGGACTCCGGCGCAGGCCGGCGGTGCAGCAGGTGCAGGAAGTGCCCGCCGATCGAATCGTCCTCGGTCTCGACGTGCACGCGCTGGCCGCTGTGGCTCCAGTGGTACCAGTAGGCAAGCATCGAGCCCAGGCTCGCGACCAGCCGGTCGGCGATCTCGCGCGCGCCGGCGGCGCCGTGGTCGTCCTTCTCCGGCAGGGTGCAACCGAGCACGGAGACGCCGGTGCGCATCACGTCCATCGGATGCGTCGAGGCGGGCAGTGCCTCGAGCGCCGTCCGTACGGTGCCGGGCAGACCGCGCATGCGCTTGAGCCGCTCCCTGTAGCCGGCGAGCTCCGCGACATTCGGGAACCGGCCGTGGATCAGCAGGTACGCCACCTCCTCGAACTCGCACTTGTCGGCGATGTCCAGGATGTCGTAGCCGCGATAGTGCAGGTCGTTGCCGGTCCGACCGACGGTACAAAGCGCCGTGTTGCCCGCGGGTACGCCGGAGAGCGCCACGGATTTCTTCGGCTTGAAGCCGACGGGGCTGGTTTCGTTCATCTGCTCATGCCCTTGTAACTTGCTCCGGAAAATTATTGCGGCGCGGCGCCGTCATCCGTCCGGATCGCCGCTTGCGTCGCGGCTGAACAGTTGATCGAGCTTGCGTTCGTACTCGTGGTAGCCCAGCACCTCGTAAAGCTCCGCGCGGGTCTGCATGTAGTCGACAACGGCCTTCTGTGTGCCGTCGCTGCGGATCGTGCTGTAGATCACCTCCGCGGCCTTCGACATCGCGCGGAAGGCGGACAACGGATAGAGCACGAGCCCGACGCCGGCGCCGGCGAGTTCCCCGACAGTGAACAGCGGGGTGGTGCCGAACTCGGTGATGTTCGCGAGCACCGGCACGCGCGCGGCTGCGGTGAACTGGCGGTATTCCTCGAGCGTCGTAAGGGCCTCGGCGAAGATCATGTCCGCGCCGGCCTCGACGTATCGCTGCGCGCGCTCGATGGCGGCCTGCTGACCCTCGACGGCGTGAGCGTCGGTGCGCGCCATCAGCACGAATTCGCGGTCGGTGCGCCCGTCCGTCGCCGCCTTGAGGCGGTCGACCATCTCCTCGGCCGTGACGAGTGCCTTGCCGGGCCGGTGGCCGCAGCGCTTGGCCTGCACCTGGTCCTCGAGATGGCAGCCCGCAGCGCCGGAACGGATCAGGTCACCCACCGTGCGGGAGACATTGAACGCCGCGCCCCAGCCGGTGTCCGCATCCACGAGCAGCGGCAGCTCAGTCGCCCCCGCGATCCGTCGCACATCCTCGCAGACGTCGCTCAGAGTCGTGATGCCGAGGTCGGGGAGTCCGAACGAGGCGTTTGCGACCCCGGCCCCCGACAGATAGATCGCACGGAAACCGGCCCGTTTGGCGAGCAGGGCGGAGTAGGCGTTGATCGTGCCGACGACCTGCAGCGGCCGCTCCTGCGCGAGGGCCGCCCGGAACCGGGCGCCAGCGGAAGCTGCACTCATCGAGGGTCCTTTCGCAGTGCAATAAACGGCCGGAGATCATAGCGCGGATCCCGGCGCGGCGTGAACGGCCCGGACGGGTTGGCCGTCTCACGGCCCCGGGGTGGCCTTTGCCGCGATCGCCGCGTCGAGCTTCGCGAAGAAGTCATCGCGGGCATCGATCCGCTGGACGTCGGCGCGCTGACGGTCGACGTCCGCCTTGACCTTCGCCATCAGCGCTCGATAGCGCCCGTCGTTCGCAACCGACGCCCAGTACGGGTCGCGTTCGCGAAGGTAGTAGTCACGCCAGCCGGCATCGATCGCCCGCTCGAAGATTGAGAGCGCCTGCTCGATATTGCCGCGCAGCAGCTCTGTCTCGGCACAGCGATACAAGTCCCAGCTATCCGATGGCCGGCCAGCGGCCCGGGCGCTGCTGCATTCCCGCGCCTCGGCCGCGAGCAGGCGTGCGGCCTTCGTGTCGGCGCCGGTATGCAGGTAGCCCCAAGCGAGCGCATGCCCGCCGTGACTAAAGCCACCGGGCATGACCGATGAGCCGGGTGACTCGACGTCGACGACCGGCTCGAGCGCCTCGATCGCTGCAGCGTAGTCGCCGCCCCGCGCAAAGTGAGTGCCGGCAATGATCTTCTCCTCCCGACCCAGTTCTGCGATCGTCAGTCGCTGTTCTTCGAGAGCCTCGCGCAGCCGTCGCACCGCAACATCGGTCTGGCCTCGAAAGCCGGGCATCATGACTCGACGAACTATGCGGCCCGGACCTTGTGGCGTCACGCGCATCAGTCGCTCATTCACGGACTCGGCCTGCGGCCAGTCGCCGAGCACTGCATAACTCAGCATCAGGAAAAACAAGTTCCCAAAGGATGGATCAGCCAGCACCAGCGACTTGTGGGTGGCATTCAACTCGATCAGCCGGCCGGTAGACCGGTAGACTCCGCTGACCGCGAAATAAGCCATCGGGCTGGGCGTCGGTTGCTCCAGTAAGCGCTCGTAGATGTGTTGCGCCCGGTTGGTCTGGCCCTCTTCCAGCAGACGATCTGCCAGGTTCAAGGCGACAGCTGGATGGAGGGGATCGATGAGGGCGGCGCGCTCGAGGACCTGACGGGCTTCCTTCTCCCGGCCCTGCGAGCTCAAGGCGCTGTTCAGCCAGTTCAGCGCGTCGCTCATGTTCGGGTCCTGCGCGAGCACTTCGCGCAGGACCCGCTCCGCGCCGGCCGGGTCGGGCGGCTCGCCGTACGCGAGCAGGAAACCTTGTGCCGCCTGGGCGCGCAGCAGCCGCGGCTTCAACTGGAGGGCACGTTGGACCGACCGCCGCGCGCGGTCCATGGCTTCAGGAGTGCCATCGAACGCCTGGGTGATCGCGAGCTCGGCATGGGCCTCGGCGAACTCCGGATCCATCTCGACCGCCCGCTGCAACTCCTCCCGCGCGTGTTCCGAGTCGCGGCGGTGCAGGAGAGTGCGGCCCGTCAGGTAATGTTCGTACGCTCCGAGGTCGGGTTGATGGCCGGTGTCGGGCTGCGGCGTGACCTGCGAGGCGACGGTCATCGCGACGGCCCCGGCAATCTCCGACTGGATCTCGAAGATGTTGCGCAGCTGCCGGTCGAAGGATTCGCTCCAGACCTGGACTCCGCCCGCGTCGAGCAGTTGCGCCGATACGCGAAGCTGGTCGCCCGCCTTGCGCACGCTGCCCTGGAGCACATAGCGCACACCCAGTAGTGCGCTGATCCGGTCGATCCCGTAGTCGCTGCCCTTGAAGGCGAACGAGGAGGTGCGCCCGATCACGTTCAGCCCGGCGAGCCTCGAGAGCTGGTCGAGGATCTCCTCCGAAATACCGTCGCAGAAGTATTCGTTGGCGGGGTCGTCGCTGATGTTGGCGAAGGGTAGCACCGCGATCGAGTTCTCGAGGCGCTCGCCATCCTCGCCTCCCGCGACATCGGCCCGCGCCATCGCAGCGTCCTTCGGCGTCTCGCGCACCTCCTGCGCCGCGCGGTAGACGAGCACCAGCGCAATCGCGGCGAAGGCTGCGAGGATCAGGTAGTCGCGGCGGGCGAGTGTCTGCGGCTCGGCCGCCGCCCCGGCCGCCGGCGGGGTGCGGCGGATTCCGCCGGGGCCGATCTCGAATAACCAGCCAAAGGCGAGCGCCACCGGAAACCCAAGCACCGCCGCCCACACCAGCGCCTGTATCGCGGACTCCGGGATGCCGAACCCCGGGAACGTAACGTCTGCAACCTGCAACGCAAGCCACGCGCCAACCACGTACAGGGCGCCGGTGCGGAACACCTTGCGCCGCCGCGCCTCGCGGTAGAGTCGAGTGACAGCCTGCACGATGGCCTTCAGGGATTCACGGTAACGTCGGAGCGCACTGTGCCGACGACATTCTGCAGAAAGCCGGCCCCGTGAGGCCAGCGATCGCGATTCGAGCCTCCGCCCGATCAGCCCGGGCCGAGTCGCCCTTTCGCGCGCAGCTGCTCGACGATCGCGGCCGCCGATTCCTCGGCGCTGGTGCGGGTCGTGTCGACGTAGATCTCGGGGTGCTCGGGCGCCTCGTACGGCGAATCGATGCCCGTGAAGTTCTTGAGCTCGCCGCGGCGCGCCTTCTTGTACAGCCCCTTGACGTCGCGCCGCTCCGCTTCCGCGAGCGACGTGTCGACGTGCACCTCCAGGAACTCGCCCTCGCTGAAAAGCGCGCGCGCCATGCGCCGTTCGGCGCGGAACGGCGATATGAACGACACCATGACGATCAGCCCGGCCTCCACCATCAGCCTGGAAACCTCGGCGACGCGGCGGATGTTCTCGACGCGGTCGGCATCGGTGAACCCGAGGTCGCGATTCAGCCCGTGCCGCACGTTGTCGCCATCGAGCATGTAGGTGTGCCGCCCGAGCGTATGCAGCTGCTTTTCGACCAGGTTCGCGATCGTCGACTTGCCGGCGCCGGACAGACCCGTGAACCACAGCACCGTGGGCTGCTGTCCCTTGAGCGACGCATGGGCGGCCTTGTTGACCTCGAGGGCCTGCCAGTGGATATTCTGCGAGCGGCGGAGCGCAAAGTGGATGAGCCCCGCGCCGATCGTCGCGTTACTCAACCGGTCGATCAGGATGAATGCGCCGGTGTCGCGGTTCTCTTCGTAAGCGTCGAAGGCGATCATCTGATCAAGCGACAGGTTGCACACGCCGATCTCGTTCAAGGCCAGCGTCTTGGCCGCCAGGTGCTCGAGCGTGTTGACGTTGACCTTGTACTTGGGCTCGGTGATGGTCGCGGTCGCCTGCCGCGTGCCGATCTTGATCCAGTACGGTCGCCCGGGGAGCATCTGCTCGTCGCTCATCCAGATGATTGTCGTCTCGAACTGATCCGCCACACTGGGCAGCGCGTCGACGCCCGCGAACACGTCGCCGCGGCTGGCATCGATCTCGTCGGCGAGCGTGATCGTCACGGACTGACCGGCGACGGCGCGCGGGAGATCCCCGCCCATCGCCACCACGCGGGTGACGCGGCTCTCGCGCGCGGACGGCAGGACCCGGACCTTGTCGCCGGGGGCGACCGCCCCGCTCACGATCGTGCCCGCAAAGCCCCGGAAATCCAGGTTCGGGCGGTTGACCCATTGCACGGGCAACCGGAACGGCGCGCGGGTGACGTGATCCTCGATTTCAACGTTCTCGAGATGGCCCATCAGCGTCGACCCGCGGTACCAGGGCATCTGCGCGCTTCGGTCCTTGATGTTGTCGCCGCGTAGCCCAGACACCGGAATCGCGACGACTTCGGGCAGCTTGATCCGGCGGGCGAAGTCACGGTACTCGGCGACGATGGTCTCGAAGATCTCGCGCGAGCAGTCGACGAGGTCCATCTTGTTCACGGCCAGCACCACGTGACGGATGCCAAGCAAGGAGACGATGTAGCTGTGCCGGCGCGTCTGGGTGAGCACGCCCTTGCGGGCGTCGATCAGGATCACGGCGAGATCGGCGGTCGAGGCCCCGGTGACCATGTTGCGCGTGTACTGCTCGTGACCGGGCGTGTCCGCGACGATGAACTTGCGCTTGTCGGTCGAGAAGAAACGGTACGCCACGTCGATCGTGATGCCCTGCTCGCGCTCCGCCGCCAGGCCATCGACCAGCAGCGCGAAGTCGAGCGCGCCGCCCTGCGTGCCGACCTTCTTTGAGTCCGCCTCGAGCGCGGCGAGCTGGTCCTCGAAGATCATCTTCGAGTCGTAGAGCAGCCGGCCGATGAGCGTCGACTTGCCGTCATCGACGCTGCCGCAAGTGATGAACCTGAGCAGGCTCTTGTGCTCGTGTGCCTCGAGATAAGCCTCGATGTCCCTGCCGATCAGCTCCGAGACGTGCGCCATCAGAAGTAGCCCTCCTGCTTCTTCTTCTCCATCGACGCCGCCTGGTCATGGTCGATCACGCGACCCTGGCGCTCGGAGCTGGTGGTGAGCAACATCTCCTGGATGATGGCGGGCAGCGTGTCCGCGTCGCTCTCGATCGCGCCCGTGAGCGGGTAGCAGCCGAGCGTGCGGAAACGCACCTTCTTCATCATCGGCTTCTCGCCGGGAGCGAGCGGCATCCGCTCGTCATCGACCATGATCAGCGTGCCGTCGCGCGCGACGACCGGGCGCAGCGCGGAGAAATACAGCGGCACGATCGGCACGTCGTGGAGATAGATGTACTGCCAGATGTCGAGCTCGGTCCAGTTCGACATCGGGAACACGCGGATGCTCTCGCCCTTGTGCTTGCGCGCGTTGTACAGCCGCCAGAGCTCCGGGCGCTGGTTCTTCGGATCCCAGCGATGCTGGGCGGAGCGGAAAGAGAAGATCCGCTCCTTCGCCCGGCTCTTCTCTTCGTCACGGCGGGCGCCGCCGAACGCGGCATCGAAGCCGTATTTGTCGAGCGCCTGCTTCAGGGCCTGCGTCTTCATGACGTCGGTGTGGATCGCGGAGCCGTGCGTGAACGGCCCGATGCCCTGCGCGACCCCTTCGGGGTTGCTGTAGACCAGCAGGTCCAAACCCAGTTTCTGCGCCATGCGGTCGCGGAACTCGATCATCGCGCGGAACTTCCATCGCGTATCGACGTGCAGCAGCGAAAAGGGCGGCTTCGCCGGGTAGAAGGCCTTCAGCGCGATGTCGAGCATCACGGCGCTGTCCTTGCCGATCGAGTAGAGCATGACCGGACGCTCGCACTCGGCGATGACCTCGCGCATGATCTGGATGCTTTCCGCCTCGAGCCGCTCGAGATGCGTCAACGCGGCGGCGCGGGGGGCGGAAGCCAGGGGCAGCGGATCCATGGACGGCACGGTTCTCCGGGTCGACATAACGACGCCGCGGGGGTACTGGACCCCCGCGGCAGTGAAACACCAGTCTACTTAATCAGGCCGCCGGGGCGTGAGGCAAGCACCGGGGCCGCAAAAGCTGCGGCCGCGCACGCTTCGCAGGTCCGTGTCATTCCGACCGGTAGCGCAGCGTGAGCCAGAAGCGGCGCGGCGGATTGTAGAACCCTTCCATGTAGCCGAAGAACGCCAGGACGTTGAACCCGCCGTCCAGCACGCGCTCGTCGGTCGCGTTCGTGATCAGGGCCTCGACCTCCCAGCGATCGCCGGGCGAGGCCCAGGCGATACCGGCGTTCACCAGCGTGCGCGACGGCGTGCGCAGCTCCGGCGTGTTCTCGCCGTCGAGAAACATCTCGTCCTGGTACTGCACTTCCGCCCAGGGCCGCAGGCTCCCGTTGCCGCCCAGGTCCGCGGTGTAGGCAGCCAGGAAGTTGGCCGTCATCTCGGGCGAGTTACGGAGCTTGCGGCCGGTGAAGTCCCCCGTGTCGTCGGACCACTCGTCGAACTCGTTCTCCATCAGGCCGAGCGAACCGCGGAGGAAGAGCGCGTCGGTGGGTTGCGCTTCCAGGTCGACCTCGAGTCCGTAGATCGTGGCCTCGGCCGCGTTGTCGATCACGACCGACGCGCCGCGGATCAACAGCACCTGGATATCCTGGTACTTGTTGTAGAACGCCGCCGTATTGAGCCGCACGCGCCGGTCGGCGAGCAGCGTCTTGACGCCCACCTCGAAGCTGTCGAGGTACTCCGGATCGTAGTCCTGCACCAGCGAGAGCTGGACCGGCCGGCCGTTGATGCCGCCGCTGCGGAAGCCGCGGCTGTACTTGCCGTAGGCGAAGACGTCGTCGGTCCACTGCACGCCCAGGCTCACCTCGCCCGAGAGATCGTCCCAGTCCGCTTCGCAGCGGAAGCTGCCGTCCGCCTCCAGGTCCGAGCACGCGTCGCTCGGTGTATCGAGGTTCGCGGGAACGAGGATCGGCTGTCCGGTGAAAGGATCCACCGGAATCAGGAGCGGTGTCTGGCTGGCAACGCGCGTCGCCGTCTGGCGGAATTCCTTCTCCTCATTCGTGTAGCGAAGACCGATACCCGCGGTCCACCGGTCGGCGAAGGAATAGTCGCCGTGAAAGTACGCCGCGTAGTCGGTGGTCGTCTGGTGGTTGTCGAAGTCGACCGTGAAGTCGAGCGCGTAGCGGGCGAGAAATAGCTGGGTGAGCGGGTTTGAAAAGTCGTTCAGGTCCACGATCGGCTCCAGCGCCGAGAGCGCGCCGAACAGGCCGTCGGCGGTTACGAGCCGCGTGCGGTCGTCGGTTTCCTCGCGGAAGTAATACAGGCCTGCGATCCAGTTCCAGTTCTCGTTGCCCTGGCTCGCGAGCTGAAACTCCTGGCTGAACTGGTCGTGCTCCTCGTCGTGTACGTCGCCGTTGTAGTCGAGACCCGAGTTGTCGCCGTCCCGGCCGAAGAGCGCCTCCGTCTCGCGATACGCCGTGATCGATCGGAGCACCTGGTCGCCCGCGAGGGTCCAGTTGTTGAACCAGGAGACACCCAGGCTCTCCATGTCGTCGTGCGGTAGCAGACCCTCGGTCACACCGCTTTCGTCGATGCTCCCGTTGGGCGTGCAGCAGGGGTTGGTCGGTGAGACGAAGCCGTTGAAGAGCGCGAGAAACGGCGATGCGTTCGGGTCGAATACGACCATGTTGTTCGGGTAGTTCGTCTGGCTCTGGTCGACGTAATCGAGCGCGAGCGTCGACTCGAATGTATCGCTCGGCGTAAAGCGCAGCGCTGCGCGCGCGCCGACCCGGTCCTCCTCGCCGCCGTCGGCGCCGGGCCGGTCCTGCCAGCCGTCGGACTTTCTGCCGGCCGCCGACAGGAGCAGCGAGATCTCGTCCTCTTTGAGCGCGATATCCGAAGTGATCGACGCGCGCCAGGAATTGTAGCTGCCGCCCGTGAGCTCGGCGCGGGTAGCACCGCTGCCCTCGGGCTTGCGCGTGATCAGGTTGATCGCACCGCCGATGTTGTTCTTGCCGAAGAGCGTCCCCTGCGGACCGCGGAGCACCTCGACCCGCTCGACGTCCGCCAGGTCCAGGTTCGCGCCGAAGGTTCGCGCGAGGTATACGCCGTCGATGTACAGGCCGACCGCGGGATCGGTGGTCAGCAGGAAGTCGAACTCACCGACGCCGCGGATGAAGGCGCTCACCTGCGAGGAGGCGCCGCCTGTGCTCGCGGCAAAGTTCAGGTTGGGCGCCGCACCCTCGATCGAGGTGACTTGGCGGAAGTCGTAGTCCCGCAGGAAGTCACCGGTCAGCGCCGTTACGGCCACTGGGGTCTTCTGGAGGTCGGTCTCGACGCGCTGTGCCGTGACGACGACTTCCTCGAGGCCCGCCTCCGGCGCCTGGGCCTGCGCGGCGAGCGAAGCGAGTGAGGTGGCGACCGCCAGAGCGACCGGCCTGATGGAACATGATGGATGACGCGGCATGGCAGATTCCCCGGGTTGGCGCGGGCTTCAAAACTCGTCGCAGGGCGCGCCCCCGGTGCCATAAACGACACCGCCAATCGAGAATTAGGTCGGAACGCGTAGTATCTATGCCTGACTTCTACGAGTTTTGTCAACGCGTATCAGGCCCTCACGCGCACCAGCGTCCTACCGGTCACGCGACCTTCCAGCAGATCGGCAAAGGCGCCCGGCAGGTCGGCGAGGTCGACGACCCGCGTCGCTATCCGGTCGAGTTGCGACGGCCGGAGATCCGTGCCGATGCGCTTCCAGACCTCGAGGCGGGTGCTCCGCGGCGTGGCCACCGAGTTGATGCCGAGCAGCGAGATCCCCCGGAGGATGAAGGGCATGACGGTGGAATTGAGCTCGGCGCTGCCCGCGAGCCCGATGCTGGCGATGTTGCCCCAGAAGTCCACCGTGCGCGTGAGCCAGGTGAGGAGCTCACCGCCGACGTTGTCGATCGCGCCGGCCCACAGTGCCTTCTCGAGCGGGCGCGAGCCGAGTTCGATGTCGCCGCGCTTGAGCACCCGCGCCGCGCCGAGCTCGCGGAGATACGGCTCCGCGTCGGCCTTGCCGCTCACGGCCACGACCTCGTAGCCGCGACCGGCGAGCATGTTGACCGCGATGCTCCCAACGCCACCGCTTGCACCGGTCACCACGATCGGGCCGCCGTCCGGACGCTGCGCATTTTGCTCCATCCGATGGATGGCGAGCGCCGCGGTGAACCCCGCGGTGCCGAGCGTCATCGCGTCGCGCTCGTCCATGCCCGCCGGCAGGTCGATGAGCCAATCGCCCGCGAGGCGAGCGTATTCGGCGTACCCACCATCGTGCGTTTCCGAAAGACCGCACCCGGTCACGAGCACCTTCTGCCCGGGCGTGTAGCGCGCGTCGGTTGAGCTCACGACCTCGCCCGCAAGATCGATGCCGGCAACGAGCGGATAGCGCCGCAGGATCGGCGACGTGCCGGTCGCGGCGAGCGCGTCCTTGTAGTTGATGCCCGACCAGCCGACGCGCACGACGACTTCGCCGGGCGACAGATCGTCGAGCCCGATCTCATCGAACCGCGCCTGGATGCGACGGTTCTCACGATGGATGCGCAGGGCCTTGAACGTCTTCATCCGGGAATCCTCCAGGTAGTGCGCCGTCAGGCGCGTGCGAGCCAGACCTCGAGCCCTTGGGTATTGAGACGGACGTCGGGGTCGAGCAGCTCGTGACGCAGCTCGTCGTCCCCGGTGTAACCGTGCGCATCCAGACGCGCGCCCAGATGCGCGAACATCTCCTCCGCGATCCGGCCGGTCCGGTCAACCGCATCGGCGTGCCGCTTGGCGATCCGCACGAACTCGTCTATGTCCGCGTGCAGGTCGGCGCTCAGCCGCTCGAGATCGCCCACCGGTCCGAAATGCGTGAGCACCATGCGGCGCGGGCGCCGGGTCATGAGCCGGTCCAGGGACGCATGCAGCGCGTCCGGGTCGAACTGCACGGGTGTCGTGGTCGGAAACACGAAAGGACCGGCGGCGGTGTCGAACTCGCGGTAAGAGATCCCGAACGTGTCGCCGCTGAAGACATCGTCGTGATCGAGGTCGTGCGCGCAATAGTGATGACGCGCGTGCCCGGGTGTGTCGAGCAGCTCGAAAGTCCGTGAACCGAGGGCGATTCGATCGCCGTCGTTTGCCAGGATGACCCGCTCCGCCGCGATCGGGACGATCTCTCCGTACAGCTGCCGGTACATCGTCTCGCCATAGACGGCCACCGTGCCCGCGATCAGTTTCGCGGGATCGACCATGTGCGGTGCGCCGCGCGGGTGCAGCACGGCGCGCGCGCGGGGCAATGCCTGCATCAGCTGTCCGGCGCCGCCGGCATGATCCAGGTGCACATGGGTGAGGAACAGGTAGTCGACCTGGTCGGGCGCAAGACCCAGTTCGGTCAGCGCGTGCATCAACCGTGGATGGGCGGGCGCCGCCCCCGTATCGACGAAGGCCGCGCGTCCCTGTTCCAGGACGAGGTGGCTTGCGGCCAGGCCTGGCCGCAGGTATTCGGCATCTATGCGGTAGACCCCGTTGCCGACCGGGACAGCGAGCGCCATCTACTCGCAGCGACCGTCGTCGCGGATCTCGTCAGTGGAGCAGAGCGCGGGCTCCTGCGCGGAGTAATAACGGGCGAGGGCGTCGATGTCCTCGTCCGTGAGAGCGGCCGTCATGCCGGCCATCACCGCATTCTTCCGCTGCCCTGACCGATACCCGCGCAACGACTCTTCGAGGTAGTCGGCATGCTGGCCCGTGAGGCTCGGATACTCCGGGAGGATCCCGATGCCGTCGTTGCCGTGACATGCGACGCAGGTATGACTGGCCTTCGGGGCGGTGCCGACGGCGCGTCCGCTCGAGGTGACCTCGGTGCCGGCGAGGTAGGCAGCGACGTCCGCCATGTCCGTGTCGGTCAGGGTCGTCGCATGCGCATGCATGGTTGCGTGACCCCGCTCCGTGTTGGCGTAGGCCTTGAGCGCCACGACCAGGTAGGCCGCGTGCTGGCCGCCGAGCTTGGGGACGCTGTAGACGGGAAAGGCATTCTGGTAGTTCTCGATGCCGTGACAGCCGTGGCAGGTGTAGCCCAGCTCGGCACCGCGCTTGGCGTCCGCCGCCTGCGCCACGACGCAGTGCATCGCGATCAGGAGCGTGAGCACGATCCCGGCCGATCTCAAGCTCATCGCGGGGTCCTCGGATGGTTCGGCCTTCTCCGGGCCGAAGAGTGGGAATGGTAATGAAAAGCGCTATCCGCGTCGATTAACCCCGATGCCCTACACTGCACGTACAGACACGGGAACGGTGCTCAACCGGGCGCCGCTGGGTCGCAGTGACCCCGAGGAGTGGCAGATGATGTCGAGGCAAGCGATCTGGCTGGCAGGTATCGTGGCGGCGTCGTGCCTGTACGGAGTGAGCGCAATGGCGGAGGAGCCGCGGCCCCGCACGGTGAACGTGAGCGGCATGGCGGAGGTGAGCGCCGAGCCGGACATCGCCCGGGTCACGCTCGGCGTCGAGTCGCGCAAGCCCACGATGGAGGCTGCGCGCGCGGAGGTCGCGGCTACGGTGGACCGCGTGCTCGCACTGGCGCGCGAGCTCAAGATCGATTCGAAGCACGTCAACGCGACAAGAGTCCAGGTCCAGCCGGAGTACCGCTGGAACGAGAACGATCGCGAGCGCGTGCTCCTTGGCTACATGGTCAGCCGCCACGTCGAGATCGAGCTCAGGGATCTCGACAAGCTGGGTGCGCTCCTGGAACGGGCGGTGGACGCCGGCGCGAACCAAGTCGGCGATCCGATGCTCGACTCGAGCCGTCGCAAGGATCTCGAGCGTGAGGCGATGACGAAGGCGGTCGAGGATGCGCGTCTCAACGCCGAGGCGCTGGCGCGTGCTGCGGGCGCGAAGCTCGGCGCCGTGCGTACGCTCTCCGCCTCCGGTAGCGGGCCACCGGTGCCGGTGTACCGCGCGTCGATGGCCGTCGCGGATGCGAAGATGGCGCCGGAGGCAACCTACCAGCCCGGGGACATGAAGTTCAGCGCCAACGTCAACGCCGAGTACGACCTCGTCACCGGGCCCTGATCAGTTACAGCGCCTCGGCGATGTCCGCGAGCAGGCCCTTGTCCTGCGGCTCGGTCGCCGACGGATAACGGCGGCGCACGCGCCCGTCGCCGCCGATCAGGAACTTCTCGAAATTCCACTCGATGTCACCGGGATAGCCGTTGGCGGGCGAGGTGAGCCAGGCATATAGCGGATGCCGGCCCGCGCCGATGACGTCGATCTTCGCCGACAGCGGAAGCTTGCGCCGAACCGCGTGGCGCAGAACTCGAGGATCTGCTGCTCGGTGCCGGGCTCCTGCGCGCCAAACTGGTTGCAGGGAAATCCGACCACCGTGAAACGCTGATCGGCCAGCTCCTGCTGCAGCCGCTCGAGGCCCGCGTACTGCGGCGTGTAGCCGCAACGGCTCGCGACGTTGACGGCGAGGACGACCTGGCCGCGGAGCGCGCTCAAGAGATCGGGCGCCCCGTCGATCGCGGTCACGCGGTGGTCGAAGAATCGGGACATGGCAGGGCCTCCCATCCGACGGGTCGCCGCACGCCATCGAAGGATTTCGGGGTCGGCCGGCTCAGCCGGGTAGACGGTCGACGATCAGGATGCTGCCGTCAACCCCGGTGACGCGCACGCGCGTGCCGGCCGGGACGTTCGGGCCACGCAGCGACCAGTTGCGATTGCCGAGCACCGCCTTGCCGGCCCCATCGCGGATGCCCTCGGTCAGGGTCATGACCTGGCCGATGTAGCGCTCACCGGTCCGGTGCGGCGCCTGCGCGCTCTGCATGTCGCGCTGCTGCACCTTGTACTCGCGCCAGAAGTACACCGCAAAAACCGTCGCCGCGAATATGAGAAACCAGCCCATGCATCGACCTTCCGGAGGGTGGAGCAATGGTGACCGCGCGGGCAGCCGGTCTCAACTCCCGCCGCGGTGGTCGAACGCGAATTGTGAACCGCCACTCACTGGCGGGCACCGAGGCTGAGGCTGCGGCTGTACTGGATGTTCACGACGTTATCCGCCCAGCCGCGGACATAGGGCTTAACCAGGTGCTTGTTGACGTAGAAATAGATCGGGAGCAGCGGGTGGTCGGCGAGCATCACGCGTTCCGCCTCCTCGAGCAGCTCGCGGCGGCGTGCCGGATCGGGCTGGCCGATCGCCTCGGCAAGCAGGGCGTCGTAGCGGGGATTCGAGTAGCCGGTGAGATTGATGCCGAAGTCGCTCTGCAGCAGTTGCGCGAAGGAGTACGCATCGTCGAAGTCGCCGATCCAGCTCGAGCGGAAGATCTCGGTCTCGGTGCGCGCCTGGATCGAGGCGAGCAGCGCGCGGAACTCCTCCGCATAGAGCGAGGTCTTGACTCCGAGCGTTTCCTTCCACATCGCGGCGATCGCAACCGCAATCCGGTTGTGCGCTTCGCCGCTGTTGTAACGGACCTCCACCTCGAGCGGCTGCTCGGCGGAATAGCCGGCCGCCTGGTAGAGCTCGCGCGCCTCACGGACCCGGTCCTCGTAGGATAGCGAGGCATAGTCGAACTGCTGCGGCGTGTAATTGAACACGCCCGGCGGCACCCAGCCGTACGCCGGAGCCTCGCCGAGACCCGTCACCGCGGTGGTCAGGCGCTCGCGGTCGATCACCAGCGACAACGCTCGCTTGAGTCCGGGCTGGTCCTTGAACGGTGGACGCGAAAGGTTGAACCCGTAGTAATAGGTCGCCAGCTGCGGCGAGATTCGCAGCTCCGCCGGCAGGTGCTCTTTGATCCAGGCGAACTGCTGCGGTGGGACGACGTAGGTGACGTCGAGCTGGCCGGCACGGTACTGGCGGAACTCGGTGCTCGGATCGTTGGTGTGGACGAAGCGCACGCGGTCGACCTGCGTGTGCGCATCGTCCCAGTAGTTGCGGTTGCGCCTCACACCGACGTGGGATCCGACGACCCACTCGTCGAGTACGAAAGCGCCGTTGCCGACGAGCCGCCCCGGCTGGGCGAACCGGTCGGCGTGGGCGGTCAGCGAGGGCGTGTGCGCCGGGAAGGTACTCGGATGAGACATGAGCCCGAGCAGATAGGGCGCGGGATTTACGAGCCGCACCACCACCGTCCGTGCATCGGGCGCAAGGACGCCGAGCTCGGACGGCGGCCGCTCGCGTCGGACGATTGCCGCGGCGTTTACGACGGGCTCGAGGATCTGGGCGTACTGCGACGCCGTCGCCGGGTCCACCAGCCGCCGCATGCCGACGACGAAATCGCCGGCGACCACCGGATCGCCGTTCGACCAGCGCAGTCCTTGGCGAAGCCGGAACCGGTATTCGCGCCCGTCAGTGGAAACGGTCCAGGATTCTGCGGCCGCGGACACGGGCTTGCCATCGCCGCCAACCGCGGTGAGCCCTTCGAACAGGTCACGGATCACGTTGAGCGAGGAATCCGTGCGAGCTCGTTGAGGGTCGAGCGAATCGGGCTCCGGGCCGTTGCCGCGACGCAGGGTGGAAGCGTCGACCGCCGGCTGGCCGTCTGACTTGTCGTTCTTTGGCGCAGGCGCCGAGCCATCGCCACAGGCGAGCAGCGCCCCGGCAGCGAGCGCGAGCAGCGGCAGCCGGACGATCCGCAGCAGCGGCGCCTGCATCCGGTGTCAGCCCGCGTGCCGGCTGTCGGACCCGGAGGACGCGCCGCGCTTCAGATGCACGAGCAGCAGCGACACCGCCGCCGGCGTGACCCCGGGTATGCGGGCGGCCTGACCCAGCGTCGCGGGCCGATGTTCGAGCAGCCGCTGGCGAACCTCGTTCGACAGGCCGCGTACGACCGAAAAATCGAGCCAGGACGGCAGAATCGTATCCTCGAAGCGCCGCTGCCGCTCGATCTCCTCGCGCTGGCGCTCGACGTAGCCCGCGTAGCGGGCCTCGACCTCGAGCGCGAGCGGCACCTGCTCGGCCAGCCGCTCGTCGGACACCCATTCCCCGTCGCGGATCGCGACCGCAGGGTCGACAGCGAGCGCGGCGTGCAGTGCGTAGTGGCTCATCTCCGGCCGACGCAGCAGCTCGAGCGCGGGTTGCTCGCGTGCCAGAACCAGACCGGTTCGCCTCTCGAGCTGCACCGCGGCGGGCGTGCCGGGACGCAGCCAGGCCCCACGCAGCCGTGTCGATTCGGCGGTCACGGCCGCGCGCTTGCGGTCGAACAGCGACCAGCGCTCCTCGTCGATCAGCCCGAGCTCGCGCGCCACCGGGGTGAGGCGCACATCCGCGTTGTCCTCGCGCAGCGAAAGCCGGTACTCGGCGCGGCTCGTGAACATGCGGTAGGGCTCGGTCGCGCCGCGCGTGATGAGATCGTCGATCAAGACGCCGATGTAGGCCTCGCTGCGACGTGGCCACCATGCGTCCTGGCCGCGCACGCTGCGCGCGGCATTGATGCCGGCAACGATGCCCTGCGCAGCCGCCTCCTCGTAACCGGTCGTGCCGTTGATCTGACCAGCGAAGTAGAGACCGCCCACTGCGCGTGTCTCGAGCGAGGGCTCGAGGTCGCGCGGATCGAAGTAGTCGTACTCGATCGCGTAGCCGGGCCGCGTGATGTGCGCCCGCTCGAATCCACGGATGCTGCGCACGAACTCGACCTGCACGTCGTAGGGCAGGCTGGTCGAGATGCCGTTCGGATAAATCTCGTGCGTGTCGAGCCCCTCGGGCTCGATGAAGATCTGGTGCGAAGCCCGGTCGGGGAAGCGGACGATCTTGTCCTCGACGGACGGGCAGTACCTCGGGCCCACGCCCTCGATCACGCCGGTGAACAGCGGTGAGCGGTCGGTGGCGGCGCGGATCAGCTCATGCGTGCGTTCGTTCGTCGCGGTGATGTGGCAGGCGACCTGACGCGGGTGCTCGGAGCGTCGCCCGAGAAAGGAAAATACCGGCGTCGGCGTGTCGCCGGGCTGCACCGTGAGCCCCGTGTAGTCCACGCTGCGGCCGTCGATGCGCGGTGGCGTGCCGGTCTTGAGCCGGCCGATGCGCGGCATCAGCTCGCGCAGTCGTGCCGCGAGTTGGTTCGAGGGGGGATCTCCTGCGCGCCCGCCGGCATGTTGCGTGAGCCCGACGTGGATGCGACCCGCGAGAAAGGTTCCGACCGTGAGGACCACCGCCCGCGCCGCAAACGCGACGCCGGAGGCGGTCACGACCCCAGCGACGCCTCCGCCCTCGATCGCGAGGTCCGCCGCTTCCTGCTGAAAGATCGACAGGTTCGGCTGGTTGTCAGTTGCGGCGCGGATCGCCCGGCGGTACAGCTGCCGGTCCGCCTGCGCACGGGTCGCCCGAACGGCGGGCCCCTTGCTCGCATTCAGCGTGCGGAACTGGATCCCGGCGCGGTCGGCTGCGCGCGCCATGATCCCGCCCAGCGCATCGATCTCCTTGACGAGATGCCCCTTGCCGATGCCCCCGATGGCCGGGTTGCAGCTCATCTGCCCGAGCGTCTCGACGTTCTGCGTGAGCAGGAGCGTTCGCGCGCCCAGCCGCGCCGAGGCGAGCGCAGCCTCGGTGCCGGCGTGGCCGCCACCGATCACGATGACGTCGAAATTTTCGGCGAAACGCATCTCTCAGGTCTCCGGGTCGCGCATTGTACGGCCTGGATAAAATGGCTCGGAGCCATTTTCGACCACAGTGCGGCCCCAGCGCTCAGTCCGGTGCCGAAAAATGGCTCCGAGCCATTTTATCGGCCAGGCGTTTTCGCAGGGCGGGGAGCCGCCGGGCGACGAAGCGCCGTGCCTGTCGCTCGTAACGGTTCGACCAGTAGCCGCGGCGGACCCATTCCGCGAGATAGCGCGCAATGCTCAGCCGACCGCGATTCCATTGCCGGAGCACGTGAAAGTACTCGTGCAGCACGAGGGCGGGGTCGTCGAAGAACTCCTTCGCCGGCCCCGGGAGCAGGATGCGGTTGCGTCGCGTGGTTGCACGCGCGCCGCGGTGCAGACGCGCGTACCAGGAATTCTCGACCACCTCGACGTCGTCGACCCGGTCATCGAAGAGCTCGCGCAGTGCCGAGCGCAGCCCCTCCGGCATGCAATCCCGCGTGCGCATGGGGGCCGGGAGAGTCGTCAGTGCGTGACACGCGCGTTGGGCGCGGGTACCCGCGCCCCGCGCCGGCCGTTGCCTTTGGGCCGGCGAACCCCTTTCTTCGTCGCGACCCGGCGGGCAGTCACGGCAGGCTCGAGCGGCAACGGCTGGCGCGGCGCGATGCGTCGTTGAGCGTGCTCGTCCGCTGCCTTTGCCAGGTCGGCAAAGGCCTCGCGCAGGCAGGCGGCGAAGGCATCCGGGTCGGGCAGCATCTCGCGGCAGGAGACGGCGCAGATGCAGAGCGCCCCGGCGTAGCTGAACCCGGTGCAGTTGAGCCCGATCCCGTCGACGATGATGCTGATCGGGGCGTAGGCCACCAGTCGCGCCCCGCCCATGTACAGCGCAGTCTCCGGCCCGCGGACGTTCGAGACGATCACCGACAGCTTCGGCATCCGCACGTTGCGCAGCACGGCGTCGGCCAGCGGCGTGGGCAGGTGCTCGAGTGCGTTCATGGCGAGGTCCTTGCCGAGCGCGCCGCTGACGCGTTTTGCCGTGGCCGCATCCGCGCGGATCGCCGCGAGCCGCTCGAGGGGGTCGGCGATCTCGGAATGCACGGGCATCAGCGTCATGCCGACCCGGTTTCCCTCCTGTGCCTTGTCGGCGCCGCGCACCGTCATCGGGACGCCGGCGATTATCGACGTCGCGGGCAGCTCACCCCGTGGCCCGAGGTAGCGGTTGAGCGCGCCGCCGACGATGGTCAGAAACAGGTCGTTGATCGTGGCGTCGCCCACTTTCTGGCGGATGTCCTTGAGTTCGGCAACCGGCACACCGACGGCCTCGAAGACACGGTGCGCGGAGACCGGCCCGGAGAAACGCGTGGCGGGCGGCAGCCGCGGCAGCACCGAGGTGAGATCGCCCGACACCAGTGCGGCGAGCCCGTCGCGGATCCGTGCCCGGTCGCCGGCCATGCGCTGGACGAGCCCGGCACCGAGTCCCGCGATGCGGGTTGCAGCATCGAGCGAGAACCGCGTCAGCTCCGGGAGTTTCTGCAGGTTGTTGGCGATTGCACGCGAATAGATCTCGATCGCCGACGGCTTGCGGTCGGCGATGCGCACCGTCACGCCTGCGCCGTCCTCCGTCTCGACATCATCCGGCGACAGTGAGTGGATGGCTCGCGTGAGCTCGCTGCCCGCTTCACCGTCTATCAAGGCGTGATGAACCTTGGTGTAGAGCGCAAAGCTGTCCGGCGGGACGCCCGGCACGTTGTGCAGACCTTCGATTACGTATGCCTCCCAGAGCGGCTTGCTGCGATCGAGCGGCCGCGAGTGCAGGCGCGCAACCTGGATGCAGAGCTGGCGCCAGTCGCCCGGCTGCGGCAACGCGATATGCCGCACGTGGAACTCGACGTCGAGGTCGGTATCCTCGACCCACCAGGGCCGGTCGAGCATCCATGGCACCGTGACGAGCCGGCGGCGGAAATGCGGAAGGCGCTCGATGCGTGCCGAGAAGAACCGCAGGATGTCCTTGAACCGCACCTTGCCACCGGGGGCGGTCGAGGGGTCATAGATACCGAGCCCGGCGACGTGCATGTAGTTGTTGCCGCGTTCGAGCTGCAGGAACGCGTAATCGAGCCCGGACAGCTGTCTCATCTGCACACCCTCCGCGGTCGCCTGTTCATGCGCCGGAGCGCAGCTCGCCGGTGATACGAAGACCGGCCCCGTCCACCGCATAGGTCTTGTTGATGAAGATCAGGATCGAGGTGAGCGCCTCGGCCGCCGCCGAGTTGACGAGCGGGCCGGCATGCACCCCGCGCAGGCCCGCGGCGGCGGCGAGCGCCACCACGCGCTCGCGCGCCTCCTTCTGGTCGCCGAATACGAGCACGTCGCAGTCGACCGGCTGCGGCAGCGCGAGCTTGTGCGCCGCGACGTTGTGAAACGCCGAGACCACCGTTACCTCCGGGCCCAGTATCTGCTGCGTGCGCACCGCTGCGGAGCCCTCGGCGGGGAGCTGCACACGCATGACCTTTGGCGGCGCGAGCGGCACGGTGGTATCGACCACGAGCTTCCCCGTCACCACCGGTCGAATGTCTTCGAGTACGGCCTGCTGGGTCGCCCAGGGCACGGTCACGACGACGATGTCGGCCGCCGCTGCCGCCGCGCGATTGGCGAGCCCGCGCACGGTCGCAGCGCACTCGGCCGCCAGGCTCGCCGCGGCATCGGCGGCACGGCCCGGATCGCGCGATCCGAGGATCACTGGATAGCCGGACCGTGCCCAGCGTCGCGCGAGCGCGCCGCCCAGGTCACCGGTGCCGCCGATCACCGCAAGCGCCGGCCGATCGCTTCCGGCGTTCATTGCAGGTGGCCTGCGAGCGCAACGCCGCCGGTCTCGGCGAGCCACGTCTGCGAGGTCGTTGCGACGCGAGCCTCGTGCAGGCTGGCAGGTGGGTGGTACAGCGTGGTGCGCTGCCAGAGACGGCGCCCGGCACCCGCGGCGAGCTCATGGAGGCGATCGACGGTCATCTCCTGACCATGCGCACCACCCGCCGCGCGCGTGATCGACTCGTTCATCAGTGTGCCCCCGAGATCATCCACGCCCGCCCGCAGCGCGAGCACCGCACCGGCCGCGCCCATCTTTACCCACGAGGTCTGGATGTGCGTGATCGAGGGGTGCAGCACGAGACGCGCGACTGCGTGCATCAGGAGCGCCTCCCGGAAAACCGGACCCGAACGCGCACGGCCCGCGCGCCAGAGCGGCGCCTCCATGTGGACGAAGGGCAGCGGAACGAACTCGGTGAACCCGCCCGTGCGCCGCTGCAGCTCGCGGATCCGGATCAGATGTCGCGCCCAGTGCTCGTAACCGTCGACGTGGCCGAACATGATGGTGGCCGTGCTCCTGAGACCGACGCGGTGCGCGGTCTCCATGACCTCGAGCCACTCGTCGGTGCGCAGCTTGTCCGGACACAGTACCGCGCGCACCTCGTCGTCGAGGATCTCGGCCGCCGTGCCGGGCAAGGTCGAGAGACCCTGCGCCTCCAGCCGCTGCAGGAAGGACTCGAGCGACAGACCGAGCGTACGCGCGCCATGACTCACTTCGAGCGGCGAGAACGCGTGCACGTGGATCCGCGGCGCCGCCTGCTTCACCGCCGCGACGATATCCAGGTAGGTGTCGCCGGTGAACGAAGGATGGATGCCGCCCTGCAGGCACACCTCGGTGGCTCCCCGTTCCCAGGCCTCGCGTGTGCGGTCGCCGACTTCGTCGAGCGACAGCAGGTAGCCTGGCCCGCGCAGGCTGCGCGCGCTGCGACCCTTCGAGAACGCGCAGAACCCGCAGCGGTACGTACAGATGTTCGTGTAGTTGATGTTGCGGTTGACGACGAAGCTCACGCCGTCGCCGACCGTCCCGCGGCGAAGCTCGTCGGCAGCCGTCAGCACCGCCGCCAGGTCGTCGCCGCGGGCGCGGAAGAGCCCCGCGATCGCGGCTTCCTCGAGTCCGACGCCGTCGCGGATCGCGGCGAGCGTCCCGGCGACCGCGTCCGAGGGGCGCTCGGCTCCGTCAAACCAGTGCGCGGCGGCAGCCGGCGGCGATACCGGCGATCCGGCGTACCAGTCGTCGCTCCGCGCATGGCCCTGGGTGTCGCGCAGCCGCTCGATGCGCGGGCGCAGGCTGGCCTCCACCCACCGCTCGGATGAGCGCGCATAGGCCGGCACGATTGCGAGTCGCTCGATCAGCTCGCGCCCGGCGGCACGGGTCTCGCACGCCAGGTCGTCGAGATCCGGCCAGGCCGCCTCCGGATTGACGTGATCCGGCGTCACGGGCGACACGCCGCCCCAGTCGTTCACGCCTGCCGCCACGAGCTGCGGCAGCTCGCCGCTCCGCAGGTTGGGCGGCGCCTGGATCGACATCGCGGACCCGAAAAGGAGCCGCGCGACCGCGATCGTCCATTGCTGCAACTCGAGACCGGCGTCCGCCACGCGCGCCATCGGCGTATCCGCCTTGGCGCGGAAATTCTGAATGATCAGCTCCTGGATGTGACCGTAGCGGTCCTGCAGCGCGCGCAGCACGAGCAGGGATTCCACGATCTCGCGTCGCGTCTCGCCGATGCCGACCAGAAGCCCGGTCGTGAACGGCACGGCGAGCTCGCCGGCCGCGCGCAGGGTCGCGAGCCGCACTGCCGGGTCCTTGTCCGGGCATCCCCAGTGCGGCCCGCCCGGCTCGCACAGCCGCTCGGACGCATTCTCGAGCATGAGACCCATCGACGCGGCCACGGGCCGTAGACGCGCGATCGCCGATGCGTCCATGACGCCGGGATTGAGATGCGGCAGCAGACCCGTCTCATCCAGCACCGCCCGCGCGGCACGCTCGAGATACTCGAGCGTGCTCCCGACGCCCAGCTCGGCAAGCGCAGTCCGCGCCACGGCGTAGCGCAGCTCGGGCTGGTCGCCCAGCGTGAAGAGCGCCTCCTTGCAGCCGGCCGCGACGCCGGCGCGCGCGATGGTGAGTACCTCGTCGATTTCGAGATAGGGCTTGGGCAGGTTGCGGGGCACTTCGGCAAAGGTGCAGTACCGGCACACGTCGCGGCAGAGACGGGTGAGCGGAATGAACACCTTGCGCGAGTAGCTCACTTCGCGGCCGAAGCCCGCGAGGGTGAGGGATTCAGCGGTTGCAAGCAGGCTCTCCGCCGGGCACTCCGGGAGCGCGGCGAGCGCCGCCGCGTCGGCCGGTCGTCGGCCGTCGCCGGCATCGGCCAGCAACCGATCGATCATGGCCCCACCGGCACTCATGCACTCCCCTCCGCGCACGCCGTATTGCCGGCGCGCGTCATCACACCCCCGCCGAGCATGCGCAGATCCGCGGGCGTGTCGAGATCAGCGGCGAGACCCAGCCGCGTCACGATCGCGGGCTCGATGCCGTGCCGGCGCGCCTCCGCCTCGTGACGCGCGCGGCTCGCGACACCGAACCGGCAGGTGAAGTCGAGCGCGGCGGGCAGGTAGAGCCCGTTGGTGCCGGTGCCGCAGCGATCGGGCGCGATGGCGACCCGCGCGCGTCGGCCGGCGGCGACGAGCGCATCGACGTCCTCGGGCGACAGCCGCGGCAGATCGGCTGGCAACAGGACCAGTTCCTGCGCGAGCGCCGCGCGGCCACGGTCGCGTGCCAGCTCGAAGGCGGTATTCAGACTCGCGCCGGCGTCGTGGAGGACCTCGTACCCCGGTGGCAGTCCCTGCCTGTCGGGTGAGACGATGAGCACGCGCGTGATGGAAGGTGCGCCGTCGGCCGCCGCGAGCACGCGGTCGAGCATCCGCCGTGAAAGCGCGTCCCGTTCACCCGGGTCGAGCTCGCCGCGCAGCCGTCCCTTGCGTCGCAGTCGCGTATTGATCGCGACGACCGCCCAACAGCTCACTTTCGGCCCCTCGGTGCGCCGGGCGATGACAGGCCGGCTCCGCGATAATAATGACCCGAATCCGCGTACGAGACCATGCACCGAGCGGACGCACCGACCGGAGGACGGCAAGCCGATGCGATCAGCCTGATCGCGCTCGCGGGGCTGCCCGAAGTGGAGCCCGGCGCGGATCTCGCCGCGCTGCTTGCGGATCGCCTGCGGAGCCTCGAGCCGCCACTCGCCCGTTTCGACGTGCTCGTCGTCGCGCAGAAAATCGTGTCGAAAGCCGAGAACCGCTTTCTGGACCTTGCAACCGTGACGCCCTCGGCACGGGCGCAGGAGCTCGCTCTCGTAA
>Ga0268386_10000156_pt1 | contig 40170 bp, 32 predicted proteins | sample RVTome_15_FD_200260 | JGI IMG/M metagenome (GOLD analysis project Ga0268386, IMG submission 200260) | Soil microbial communities from uranium-contaminated site in the Upper Colorado River Basin, Wyoming, United States - RVT150D86... ... | reverse complement strand
CACAGCCAGACGCTGATGCCGCCGTTCACGCTCAGCTGCCCGAAATGGATGTGCGACATCAGCACGTTGCCTTCGAGTCCGGAATAGGCAAGCTCGTACTGAAGGGTGCCTGCGGCGTCATCGATGAATACGCGAAATCGTCCACTCGCCGCAGAGGAGACGGCCGGCACTTCCTCAAAGCTCTTGAGATTCACATGCACGGTTTCCGCGAGCGCTGCGGGCGGCATAGCTACGATCGAGCCGACGGTCAGCGCCGCGGCCATGAGAGCAGGGCGTCGCATGATGAGCCTCCTTACGTTGTTGTGATCGGCGAGGTCACGCCTCCCCGCAGGTAAGTTCCCCGGACGCTGCAGAAGGTTCATCAGTCGGTAGTTTCGCGACGAAGCCCGACTCCAGAGCCAAACACGCTGGCAGGAATCCGGGTCAGTGAGCGAGTCGAAGGCGACAAGAAGGTCTGTATCTACCAGTGCCGCATGAAGCAGGGCAGTAGGACCCTGCCAGCGAGTCAGCCCTGCCCCTCGACGTCAAACAATGACTGTCGAGAACGGATGAAGGCTGTGAGGCAGGTCAGTCAGTCTGTGCGCGACGCCGTTGCCTCTGCTCGTAGGTCATTCTGCGGTTGTCGACGTACTCCCGGGCGCTGTCGATCTCTTCGCGCTCGGGCAGGATCGACTTAGCGGTGTCGAGGTAAGCGTAGGCTTCGTCGAACCGCTCGTCCTTCGATGCCTGGTCCGCGAGCTCGAGCAGGTGATTGCCGATGTCGATATATGCCTTCTTAACGGCACCCATGCCGGGCCGGAGACTCTCGACCTCGCGATACTTCTCGAGCGCATTGTCGCCCTCCGGCGCGATGATGCGTCCGGCGTCGAAATCCGCCTGTGCGCTTGCGAGCAGCTGATAAACCTCGCTGTTCAAGCGCTGCTGTGTCTGGCCGCGCTCCAAGCCTGCCTGCAGGTCTGGCAACGACGCGGCTTCGGGATCGAGTCCGCGCAACTGTTCGATGGCCGTCGCTGCATGTGCCAGCTCGCCTGCGTTCAGCGCGATTTCCGCGGCCTGAGTGAGCTCACTCGCGATGCGGCCGAGACCGGCCTGCGCTGCTTCGCTCTGCGGATCGATCGCGAGAACGGCCCGATAAGCTCCTGCCGCGCTGTCTTCGCCAGAGGTGACCAGGCGTCCCGCCGCGCGGGCCGCCTCCGCCTCGGACATCAGCGCGGCAATTCGGTCGGTGCGGGACTCCGTCTCGGGATCGGAGGCGGGGCCCGGGTCAGGTGTCGCCGTTGCGATCGCTGGTTCCGGGGGCGGTTGAGATGTCTGTACGGTGGCGGCCGCGCGCGCGGGAGTGTCCGGCGTCCCCGAACGCTCCCACCAGAAGTAGCCGCCCGTTGCGGCCAGAGCCACGGCGGCGCAGATCACGAGCGCGGCCAGCATTCGGCCGTTACGGCGTGGCGCCGGGGCTGGCCGCTGCGATGCGCCGCGGGTGCTGCGTCGCACATCCTCGTTGCGGATCTGCGGCAGTTCGGCGCTGATCAGATGCGTCGCGTCCGCCGGGGTTGCGACCGGCTCCAGCTCGGTGGTGGGGTCGGACGACGCGCACAATTCCGCCCGCCAGGCCGCGACGTTCTGCGGACGGTCCTCAGGCCGGAAAGCCAGCGCGTGATCGATCGCAGCCAGGAACGCTGCGGAATAGCGCTCTGATGCCGTAGTGCCGGCAGTTGCGAGTCCGTCGCCGCCGCCGCTCAATACACCCTCGCTGCGGTCGACGGCCGCCAGCGGCGCCCGGCCGGTCACGCCGTGATACAGCGTTGCGCCAAGGCCGTAGATGTCGGTCCATGGACCCTGCTTGTCCGCATTGCTGAAATACTGTTCAAACGGTGCGTAGCCCGGTGACAGCACGCTGGTGAGCGTCCGCGTGCGTTCGCCGACCGCCTGGCGTGCGGCGCCGAAGTCGAGCAGCACCGGCTGTCCGTCCCGGCGCAAATAGATGTTCGAAGGCTTGATGTCGCGGTGGATGAAACCCGTGGCATGAACCTGGGCGAGTCCGTCGAGGATCGGCATCGCCAGTGCTTTCAGCTGCTCCTCGCCGAGCGTCCCATTGCGCGCCAGCACGTCTGCCAGACTGTCGCCGGTTTCGTAGGCCATCACCATGTAGGCCGTCCTGTTGGCCTCGAAAACCGAGCGGACCTCGACGATGTTCTGATGCTTGAAGCGGGCCAGCGTGCGCGCCTCGATCATGAAGCGCTCGAGACCCCAGCGATAGGCGTCCGCATGGCCCCCGGACATCGGCTGCACGGACGCGTCCGACTCGCGTGACGACAAATCACCGGGGAGGTATTCCTTGATCGCAACCTCGACGCGCAGATTCTCGTCGGCCGCGAGATAGGTGATGCCGAAGCCGCCCACGCCGAGCACCCGCCCGATCCGGTACCAGTGCAGCCGGTAGCCGGGGGGTAGAGCGTTTCGGGGGGTGTCGGACGCGATCGTCGTATTCAAGTCGCCGGCCAGGTCGCGCTTGGGAGCGTCACGTTAGCGCGATTTGAGGCCGAAGTCCTCTCTCCCCTGGGCGACGCAGTGCGAAACGGCCCCATGGATCGTGGCCTGCCCCTGGACTTTGCTACGCAACGGTTCTCGCGAGCTCGAGGTACCGGCACAACCCGTTCGCCATCTTCATCTGGCGTGGCGTTCGGCATTCCGGACGAAAGAGCGAGGGGCATCCCACCAGGATGCAGAGCGCCTTCGCGCGCGACGTGGCGACGTTGAAGCGGAAGCGGTTGTAGAGAAACTCCATGCCGCGCGGCGCGTCTTCAGGGCTCGATGAGGTCATCGAATAGATCACGACCGGCGCCTCCTGTCCCTGGAAGCGGTCGACGGTGCCGATGCGCTCGGCGAGCGCCGGCAACGCCTCGATGAGCGCGGAGACCTGCGCGTTGTAGGGAGCGACGATCAAAATGTCTTGCTCGGTCAGGGGTTGCACGACGTCGGCCTTGTCCCGAAAGCTGCAGCGGGTCAGCAGGTCATGCACCAGCTCGCCGATTCGCACGACCTCTTCGGGCGATCTGGCCTGGTTGCCCTCGTGCGGGACCGGGGCGTAGACGAGCCCGGATCCGTTCATCACTGACTCCGCCGCGCGGGGAACGATCGCCTGACGGTCGAGTCCAGGCCGCGACCGCACCTTGCCCTCGTAATAGATCTCGGAGGTGAACTCCGTGATCTTCGGATGCAGTCGATAAGTCTCGGCGAGAAAGAGGCCTTTGCCCGGCGGCATCGTGTCCTCACCGTCGAGCAGGTGATAGAGCGCAGAAACTTCACTGCCTTCGGGATGACTGCTCTGCAGGGGCTGCTCGAGCTGCTGAGGGTCGCCGAGCAGAATGAGGCTACGTCCGGCGGGCGCTGCAGCCAGCACGTTCGCCAGGGACATCTGACCGGCCTCGTCGACGATCAGCACGTCGACGCTCTGCTCGAAATCGGGCCGCGCCCAGCACCACGCGGTCGCGCCGACGACCTGGATGCTGCCGTCGTCGAGGCCGCGCCGGATCGCAGCGTAGTCGTCCCGCCGCTCGATCCTCCATGCGCCGTCATAGGTGCCGCTCTGTTTATGAACCAGCGTCATGCGCCCGCCGTCGGCGTGAGCGACCTTCGCAGCTCCTTCCAGCAGGTTCACGATGACCTTGTGGCTCACCGCCGTGATGCCGACCCTGAGGCCAGCGCGCACGAGCGTGCAGATGACATGGGCGCCGGTATAAGTTTTTCCCGTCCCCGGCGGTCCCTGAATCGCGAGCACGTTGCCGTCGACCGCGAGCGCGATTCGGCAGGCAGCCTCGACCGTCGCTTCGCCGGGTTGCTGCAGATGACCCTGCGGACCGGTGCACGGCGGCGGCTTGCGCAGGAGCAGATCCACCGCAGCCCGGTAGGGATCGCGAAGAGCGAATCCATCTGCAAGAAGCACTGCCTCGCCGAGGCGCATCAGCGAGGCTCGCAAGCCGTCCGCGGACACATTGTTATGCAGAAAGATGTGCTCGGGGTGCTCGTCCGCCGTAGCCTTCGTCTTCTTGATATCGATCGTGCGTTCGGCAAAGTTGACCGCGACGATCTCGCCGATTCTCCGACCGTCGCGACTGAAGACTTTGTCCTTCGGACGCGCATCGAGCTCCTGCGCTGGGAATCGGTACCGCTGCAGCGGTGCCTTCTTCGCTTCGAGCACCTGATCGAACCGAAGCCCCGCCAGCGCACGCCGTTCGTCGTCGAGGTCGGCTTCGTCTACGGCAAGGAGCCGGAAGTACTCCCACCAACTGGCTTTGTCCTCGCGGCGATGGAATTCCATCATGTGCGCGAGCGCAAATCGTGCCTGCTGATCCTCCGTCCGCTCCAACGGGTCGACCGGCACGCCGACGAGCAGTCCGTCCCTCAGCCGTTGCAGCTCACGGTCGAGCTCGGAGATGTCGTCGGAAGCCGCGCCGTCCGCGATCGCAGGGCGAGGCAGAGCGTGTCCCTGCTCGATCACTTCCGTGCGCAACTGCTCGAGCCAGTCCCGGAGGCGCGACGCGGATTCGCAATCCTCGCGGTTGTACCGCTCGACGATCAGGCGATCGCGGTCGAGCTGCTCGTCCACGTCACGCACGGCAATCGCGTTCTCGACGATGTGTCGGCTCTGTCGGGCTTCGCGCAGGTCCTGGGTTCGCTCAAAACCGAAGAAGGGCTCGAGGTCCTTGATCGAGTAGCGCTCGACGCTCGCGATCAGAGACCGCTTGAGCACGGTGTACAGATCGACGAACGCCCGACCGCGCAACAGCTGGTCCAGCTCCACCTGCCGGCTTGCGTATCTGCCGCACAGGCGCTTGAGCGCCGCGGGTTCGTACGGCGCAAAGTGGTAGATGTGAGCCTCAGGATTGCGTGCCCGGGTCTGTATCGCGAAATCGATGAAGCGTTCGAAGGCTGCGCGCTCCTGCTCGAGGGACGTGGCCCAGAGCGCGGTGTAATGCGGCATCCCATCCGGTCCGCGCGCTACGTAGCCGACGAGATACTCCCGCACGCCTTCCTCAGCGAAATGATCACCCTCGAAGTCGAGAAAGATATCGTCGGGCGCAGGCTCGGGAAGGAACGCGAGGCCGTGCGTAGCGTCAAAGGGTTGCTTCAACTCGCGATACGGACGGCCGTTCTCGCGCCCCAGCTGCTGTACGCGCGCCTGATCGCGAACGCGTGACAGCGCCTCCTGCGATCCCCGCGCAGGTCGAGGTACCGGCTCGAGCATGGCCAGTTGTGCCAGCCTCTCGATGCCGAGTCCGCGCAGCGTCTTGATTTGCGTCGTCGAAATCCCAGCGACGTAGCACAGGTGATCATCATTGCGCCGGCGTGCCTCGCACTCGGACCACCACGTGCAGTAGTCGCAGTGGGTCACCTTCTCGGGGTATGTGTCGGTCGGACTGCCGACGAACGCATCCATGTCGCGTTCGATCAGACGAAAGTATGCGGCGAAGTCATCGACGCGGTAGGTGACCGGCTCCGGCGTGGCAGGCGTCACGACGTGCATGCGCGCAGGGCGAGCGCCCTGCAGCTTGCCGAGCAGCCAGGAGTAGACGCAGAGCTGCAGGATCGTCCCCGCTCGTGTTTCCCGCGCGAGCTTGGTGTCGAAAGCCTCATAAGACCAGGCACCGAGGGCGCTCGGCGTGTCGATCTTGCGCAGAAAGTCCACACGTCCCGACCATCGAGCGTTCTCGACCGTGCCCTGGTAGATCACGTCGACGCCTGCACGCATCGCCGCCAGTGTTGCGGCGCGGCCAAACGCTGCAGAAGAACCTCCGCCCTCGTGATCCATGGCACCGGCGATAGTCAGACCTTTTGTCTTGAGATGTTCGAGGTAGTCCCGTTCGTGCGCGAGCCCACGCTCACGCAGATCGTCGAGGACGACGCTGTGGCGGACCGGCCGCTCGATCTCGCCGCGGGCTGCGCGCAGATCGAGTGTCGCGAGATGGCGGCAGCCGAGGAAATTGCCGAGGTCCGTGGGTGCAAGGACGAGAGCATCGAGTGTCTGTTTCATCGTCGCAGTGTGCCGCATCGCAGGCTCGCAACGTGAGCCCGCCTGTGATCACTCCGGCGCGCGCCGTTGCTGGACGCGTCCGCGTCGATCGCGTTCCGGTTTGCCAGCGGCTCGCGTGATCGGTCCAGCGCGCGCTTGCCGCGGGCTCACGCGACGCGTAGCGTCCGGGGCCCGTGCCCAGGGCGTAAAAGAGGCGTTCCATGACCGGTTGGATTCGGCGTCGATCACTGATTCTGCGGGGCCTGGCGGGACTTACGGTCGTGGCTGCGGGTGGGGTCGTATGGCGGGCCTCGAACAACGGCGCGTTCAACGTGGGTGAGGGCGCTGCCTACGAGCCGTGGCATGACTGGCATCAGCAGCAGCGCGTCGGCCCGCTTGCAATCGTTCACGGTGGAATCCTTGCGGCAAGTGCCCACAACACGCAGCCGTGGCGTTTCGATCTGAGCGAGGATCGTGTTGCGCTCAAGGCCGATTACGAGCGCCATCTCGGCAGCTTCGATCCCCATCGGCGCGAGATGACGTTGTCGCTCGGGTGCGCACTCGAGAACATGGCACTCACCGCGGCAGCTGAAGGCTTTGCGGGTGAAATTGAGCTGACCCCAGGCACGCTCGGGCTTGGCGCACCGGCGGATGGCGATCGGCCCGTTGCGGTGATGAACCTCGAGCGGGGCGCGCCTGCGAGCAGTGATCTCTATCGAGCGATTGCCGACCGACACACCCATCGAGGTCGCTACGTCGCCACTCAAACGATCAGCGAGACGCTCAAGTCGGAGATGCGGGCGCTGGCGGCGGCGTCGCCTGGGGTCGGTCTGACTCTGGTCGACGCTGAGCCGGCGATGTCGCGTCTGGGGGAGCTCACCGTGGAAGCAACGCGACAGATCATCACGGACGCGCAGATGGCGGCCGACAGCGCGCGATGGTTCCGGTTCGACCGGGCCGGGGTCGATGCGCATCGGGACGGCGTGACCGTCGATACATTCGGATTGCCGCCGCTGCTCAACGTTGCGGTGAAGATCCTGCCGACGCCGAGTCAGGAGCTGACGGATCGTCAATGGCTCGAGGCGACGCGCGATGTCCATGTCGCGACGGCACCGCTCTTCGGCCTGATCACCGTCGCGGATCTCTATGATCGCGCGACCGCGCTCGAGGCGGGGCGGCTTTGGCAGCGGCTGCATCTGTGGGCGGCGGCACGAGGTCTCGCGGCGCAGCCATTGAATCAGCTGCCAGAGCGCGTCGATCGCGAGGCGGAGCTGGGCGAGTCGCCACGCACAGCGGCTGCGCTGGCCGACCTGACGGGGTCCGAGAAGGCTCGTCCGACCTTCGTGTTCCGGATGGGTTATGCGAATCGCGACGCACGCCTGAGTCCGCGCCGCGCAATCGAGTCGGTGCTCGTCAGCTAGGTCAGATCTTTCGGACGCCCTTACCCGTCCGTAATGATAAACGCGCGTGATCGCAGAGCCGGAGGCAGTTCCGCTTCTGACCTACAGCCCACAGCCTACAGCCTACAGCCACAGCCTACAGCCTGGATCCTGGCGCTAGCGTAGGCGCGAGGAGGAGACCGATGGACGACTCCAGCCAATTGCCGGCCGCGCTCGTGACACGACGGAGCGTCGTCTTGCGCGGCCTCGCTGTCAGTCTCGTGCCGGTACTCGGCGCTGCCTGCGCAGTGCAGTCACCGACGGCGCCGGCGCGCCGTTTGCCACCTCCAGACGCGCGAAACGAGCGTGTCATCCGGGTCGTGACCGGCCTCCGGCCGTACCGACCCGGCGGATTCGTGGTGCGTCGCGAGACACATGGCACGAAGACGCTCGTGCACAACTACGGTCATGGCGGCTGCGGAGTGACCTTGTCGTGGGGCACGGCGCGGCTCGCGCTCGACCTCGTCGCCGAGCACCGCCGCGGCCCATGTGCTGTGATCGGCTGTGGCGCAGTGGGACTCGCGACGGCGCGGCTGTTTCAGGACCACGGCTTTGAGGTGACCGTGTACGCGCGGGAGCTGCCGCCGGATACCGTCTCGAACATTGCCGGCGCGTGGTGGTCGCCGTATGCCGTGCACCATCCCGCAACGGCGAGCCAGGCGTTTCTCGACCAGCTCGAATCCGCCGCACGGTTCTCGTTCCGCAGATTCCAGAGCGTCGTCGGTGCGCGCTACGGCGTCACGTGGCGTGACTCCTTTACGTTGAGCCAACGTCCCTGGAGCGCCGATGCGGCGCCCTGGTCGCTCGATGCGCTGATGCCGCGGATAGCGCTCGCGCGTGATGAGCACCCCTTCGACGCTGCGTACGTCTATCAGCAGTCTTCGATGCTGATCGAGCCTCACGTCTATCTGCGCGAGCTCATGGCGGAGCTGCACGCCGCGGGCGGACGTATCGTCGTGCGGGACTTCACGACACAGGCCGATGTGCTTGCGCTCGAGGAGCCGCTGATCGTGAACTGCACCGGCCTCGGGGCGCGCGAGCTGTTCGGCGATATGACGCTCATGCCAGTCAAGGGACAGCTCGTCGTGCTGGTGCCGCAGCCCGAGATCGACTACGTTCTGTTCGCACCGGGACGTCTTTATATGTTCCCGCGCACCGACGGCGTCGTTCTCGGCGGCACTTTTGATCCCGGTGTCGAATCGCTCCAGCCGGATCCGGCGCAGACGGCACGCATCCTCGACGGGCACCGCAGACTGGCCGCCGCGATCAGGAGCGGGGGCGCGCTCCTCGCTCGAGATGCGTGACACGCAACATCGGTCCGTGCAATTACCTGAACACGGACGGGAGTCCGCAGCGGTTTGAACTGTCGAGGGCCCCATAGAATTCGGCGGGCATCGTGGAGCAGCACCGGTGCTGCTCATGCTGGAAGTCAGCAGGGGGTGCAGCGATGACGAAGGCACACATGACGTGGCTCATGATCGGTCTTCTCACAGCGACGGCGGCGGGCGCTGCAGGACAGATATGTTCCAAGGTCGCCGAACGCATCGATGGCGACAAGAAGGTCTGCGTGTACCAGTGCCGCATGAAGCAGATCAGTACCACGATCCCGGCGACTCAGGCCTGCCCAAGGACGGTCAAGCAGTAGCCGGCAATTCGATCGGCGTGCGACGATCTCGAGTCGCCGACTCACGTCAGCTTGTCACAGCGCGTAGTTCCGGCGCGTTACGCAGGCGCCGGAGATCCAGAGGCTGCTTCGATGCCTGCCCGCCCTGTGAGGGGGGCAGGTACCGGTCGACTGAGTGGCGGGCTATTGCGCCGCGAGGCCGAGGCGTTCGCGCGGGTCACCTCGAAGATGCAGTGCAGTGAGCAGCGGTTGATCGATTCTTGCGACGGCGTCCGCGACGACCGCAGCGCGGCAAGAGTCAATCCGCAGAGTATGGTTGCATTGGAGGCGGCCATGTCGTGTCTCCCGGAAACTGTCTCATCGATCCGCCGCACGGTTCTCGGTCTGGCGGGCCGGGAGGTAGGTTCACTCGGGAGGCCTGAAGCAGCTTTGTCTGTGGCTGAAATTCGCCTGAGATCTTATGAAGGCGGCCCTCAGGAGGGTTTCGCGAAGAGCATAGGTCACTGAATTGCGGGGCTATCTGCTCACCGTTTCGCCCAGACGGCTGGAGTCGTCCGCAGTCACATGATCCGGCGCGCTGAGGCGTACACTCGCCCCGCAGGGCCCGAGAAGCCGCTCAATCCGCCTGGGATTTTCTGCAGCGCTGCCGATGAATTCGCCTTCGACATGCGAGGTCTTTGAATTCGGGGAGTTTTGTGCTCGACCCCGAGCAGCGTCTGCTGCGTTCGCGCAGCAGCGGCGAGCCGCTTCACCTGACACCGAAGCCATTCGAAGCGCTGCTGATCCTGGTCAAGCGTCGGGGGGAAGTCGTCGACAAGGCGACGTTGATGCAGGCCATCTGGCCCAACGTCGTCGTCGAGGAGAACAATCTCAACCAGGTGATCTCGGCAATCCGCAAGGCGCTCGGCGAGAGCGCAACGGGTCACCGCTTCATTCACACCGTGCCCGGACGTGGCTATCGATTCGTGGCCCCCGTCACGCTGCGAACCGAGCCCGCTGTGATGACCGCCGCCCCCGGTTCTCTTTCGTCTGAACCTGCGGAGACGCGTTCACCGGTCCCAATCGCACGGCCAACACGGCACTTCCCGGTGTTCCGCATTGCATTCGTCGTCGTGCTCGCATTGACAGCACTGGCAGCACTCTGGCTCGTCTTGCGGATTGTGGACGAAGAACCAGCGAGCTCCGCAACCACCGCTGTTCCAGAAGCCGACGCCGTTCAGCAGACGCTGCTCGAGAAGGCTTCTGTTGCCGACCGCTTGCGTCTCGCGATCCTTCCTTTTGAGAATCTGAGCGAAGATCCAGCCAACGCGTTCTTCACCGACGGACTGCATGAGGAGATCCTGTCCACGCTTGCACGGATGGCCCCGGGCCTCGAGGTCATTTCACGCACCACGATGATGAGCTATCGGCTCAAGCCAAAACCCGTTCACGAGGTCGTGACGGATCTGGCCGCCACTCATGTGATTGCCGGAACGGTGCGCAGAGCGAAGGACACCGTGCGCCTGACCCTGCAACTCGTGGATGCGCACAGCGATCGGTTGCTGTGGTCTCAGAACTATGACCGCACGCTGCGCAGCACATTGACGTTGCAGAGCGACGTGGCCGCCGAGGTCGCCGCGCAATTGTCAGTGCAGCTCGCCGGCGGCACGCAGGACCCTGGTTCACCGACGGTGAACCCGGAGGCCTACGATCTCTACCTGAAGGCGCTGGTCGGGCGACAGTACCTGAGTCCCTTCGTACCCATCGAGCGCTACCGTGAGATCGAAGACCTGCTGACTCGAGCTATCGCGATCGATCCGTCATTCGCATCCGCCTACGCGAGGCGGGCTACCCTGCGTGGGGTGATGTTTGCATTCAATTATGACGTCAGTGAGGCGCATCTGCGCCGGACTCGCGAGGACGTGGACGCTGCGTTGCGCCTGGCGCCCGAAGAGCCGATGGCATTGGCGGCCGAAGCGCAGTATTTGAGCTGGATCGAGCGTGAACTTCCTCGAGCATTGAACGGCTATGAGGCCGCGGAAGCGGCGCGGCTGGAGGATTCGATGTCGCTCGCTGGAAAGTCAGCATTGCTGTTGCGAATGCGCCGCATCGATGAAGCGGGACGCCTCAATCAGCGTCTGATGGCATTGGATCCCGGAAATCCGTTCATCATCGGGCATGTCGCCGCGACGCTGGCTCTTTCGCGCCGGCCGGCGGAGGGTTTGCGAATGCTCGAGCGCGGTCTCGAACTGTTCCCTGACAACCCGTCGCTCCTGCTGTCGCGTGGACAGCTCGTCTTCATATTTACCGGTCGACTGGACGAGTGGCGCACTGCGCTCGATCGCGCTGACCTGGAAACGATCCCCGCGGCACTCATCGAACAATGTTTCAGTCTGCTGCGCCTGGAGCATCGGTATGTCGAGCTTCAGGAGTTGCTCGATGAGTTTCCCGAACCGACGATGCGCATCATCGCCGGTCAGGCAGCTACCGCACTGTTCGGCGTGGGCGATCGCCCGATCGCTGAGTATCGTGGCTGGACGGCGCTGCTCGTCGACGATGCCGAAGCAGCTGCACGGCACCGGCGCGCGGTCCTCGATTTCGTCAAGCACGCGCAGGACATGCCGCGAAGCAGCTGGTATCTGCGATTGCTCGAGGCGAGCGCCTCTGTCTTGCTCGGCGAACACGGACGCGCCATTGCGCACGCTCGGGAGGCAGTCGACATGATGCCGATCTCGCGGGATGCACTCACCGGCGCGCAGGTGGCCTACGGGGCCGCCGTGGTGTACTCGTGGTCGGGTGCGCAGGACGACGCGGTAGACGTGCTGGAGGAACTCGTGGGTGGGCCGGCCTGGATCACCAGGGACCCGCTGTTCGCGATACCGCTGGCGGGTAACGCGCGCTATCAAGAGCTTGCCGCCCGGTTTGAGGCGCAGATGCAGGCGAGCGGTTTGTAAGAGCCACTCGCGACCGGTTGTGCCGAGCCCGATCAGGACGGGCCTGCAATCGGCTCCGCGCCGCCGAGTGCAGTCGTCTATTACTGCGACGTTCAGCAGCACACGGCGCGAGTGTGGGAGCGAGCAGCCGCGGTCAAACGGTGACGACGATCTTGCCGGTCTGCTGATTCGATTCGAGATAGCGATGCGCCTCGACGATCTGCTCGAGCGGAAACGTTTTCGCGACGATCGGCTTCAGGTGGCCATCCGCGAGCCCACTCAGGATCAGGTCTTGCGCGCGTGCAAAGCGCTCCGGATGGTTCCAGATCGTCGAGGCGACCCAGCCGCGGATGCTCAGATTCCTGAGCGCCGCGGGCCAGTGCGGATGCATCGTAGGCTGACCACTCAAACCACCGTAGATGAAGAGCACGCCGTCGACGGCCATGGCCTGCGCCAGGGTCTCGACATACGGACCGCCGACGGGATCGAAGACGATGCGGGCGCCTTTGCCAGCAGTGATCCGCATGACTTCCGCGACGAGATCGCTCTCTTCCGTGGCAATCACATGCTTCGCGCCGTGATCGCGCAGCGCCTGCACTTTCGTGCTGCGACGTGTCGCGGCAATCGGCACGGCGCCCGCCCAGTTCACGAGCTGAATCGCGGCAAGTCCGACGCTGCTCGAAGCGGCGCGAATGATCACGTAGTCGCCGACGGTGGCATGCGCGACCTCGATGATTGCGAGCGCCGTGAGGTACTGCATCCAGATCGAGGCCGCTTCGGTGGGTTTGAGACCGGGCGGGGCTTTCAGAACGCTGCGGGCTGGCACGATCGCCTGTTCGGCATAGGTGCCATACTCGCCCAGCCGAAACGTCGGCAGCACACAAACCCTGTCACCGACCGAAAACTCGGAAACGCCATCGCCGAGGGCTGCAATGACTCCAGCCGCTTCGTAACCGATGAGCGTCGGCAAAGTCGGCTTGATCGGATAAAGCCCCGCGCGAAAGATGGCTTCGGAGCGGTTGAGCCCGATCGCCTCGATGCGAACCCGGACCTCTCCCGGACCGGGCTCGCCGACGTCGAGGTCTTCGAGACGCAGCACCTCCGGCCCGCCGTGCTCGTGCACCCGCACCACCTTACTCATGCTCTCTCTCCGCTGGTTCTATCTCGCAGCCCGGTAGCCCCGATCTGGCGGTTTCGCACCTCATCCCGCGCGAGACGGCAATCCGCGTAGCGAGACCGGCGTACTCCTCCTGATGCTGCCGAGGTCCGCACACTGGACTGAATCGGCCTGGCTCGGTCGGCGATCACGACTCAGAAATCGTACGTCAGCGTAATCCCCGCTCGCCGGGAGCGCGCCAGCGGGACCAGGAAGCCGCGCTCGACAGCCGTCGTCCCGGGCACGTTGTTCTGTGCCGGATCGTCCTGGGGACCGATGTTCAGATTGCCGAGATCGGCGAAGCGCACTACCGTTGAGGGCGTCCCGTCGTCAAACACGTTGTCGACGAACAGCGTCACGGACCAGGCATCGGAACGCAAACCGAGCTTGAGGTTCAGCAGATTACGATCACCGACGTACGCCAGATTGTGAACCTGGGAGTACTTGCGGCTCTGATACGAATAGTCGCCGCGCAGGAACACGTCCCGGCCGCCGCTTAGCGGAAAGACATACGTACTCGTTGCGCTCACCTGATGTTCCGGTGAGTTCGGTGTCTGATTACCGCGCACCTGACCACCCGGTGCACCCGTCGGCGCCGTGCAGTCGAATCCAGTGAGCTCTGCCCCCTGCACCGGGTCGCAGAAGTCGCGGAACTCGGCATTTACGTACGCATAGGTCAGGCCTGCCGTCCAGTTGTCCGTCAGCAGAAAGTTCGTTTCGAGTTCGCCTCCCCAGACGCGTGTCTTGCCGGCGTTCGTGATGACCGAGATCGGCAGACCATTGATGATCACGGACTGCGTGAGTTGCTGTTTGGTCCAGTCGATGTAATAGACCGCGGCATTGAAACGGGCGCGTCCCTCGAGTAGGTCCGATTTGTAGCCGAGCTCGTAGTTCCACGACTCCTCCTCGTCTGCCTGACGCAGATCCTCGGGGAGGCGCGGGTCCGTATTGATCGCCCCGGGCTTGTTGCCCTGTGCGATGTTGGCATACACGAGCGACGCGTCATTCAATTCGTAATCGAGCGTGAAGCGCGGCAGGGTGGAGTCGAAGGTCGTCTCCAGGCGGGCGCCGGCCGCGGGTTCCAGGAAGATCGTATCCTCCTGATAGCGGAGCTCGAGGCCTGCTGTCAGCTGCGCCGTGATGTCGAATTCGATGGCGCCGAAGACCGCGCGATCCTCCACGCCTTCCGTACCGAAATCCGTGATGATCGTGGTCGTCTCCGGGACGCGTCGCACCCGATCGATCTCACGGTCGTAGTAATAGGCGCCCAGGAGCCAGCGGAACGTGGCTTCGACCGGCGACTCGAGTCGCAGTTCCGTCGACCACTCATCGCGATCTGTGTCCTCGACGCGCACGAACTGTCCGCCGAGAAACTGGATCGGATCGCCGAGATAGGTCTGGTCGTTGCCGAACTTCGAGTCGGAGGACACGAGACCGGTGTTCGAGGTCAGTACGAATCCCGAGTCGCCAATGTCCCACTCGATGATGCCGGTCGTACGCAGTACCTCACGACGCAACCCTGCTTCGCTGCCGAGTCGGTCGGTCGCGAGGCGCACGGAGTCGAACTTCCGGACCTCACCGCAGTAGTACTGGCGTGCCTGATCGAGAAAGCAGTTGTTCGCAAATCGGTCCTGCAAGGCCTGCGCTGGAATCTCGTCATCGTCCTCGTTATAGCCGAGCGAGAGGCGCAGCGAAACATCGTTGGTCGGGCGTAATTCCAGGCCGCCATTCACGCCCCAGGAATTCTCGCCACCGATCGTCTGCCCGTCGAGTTCGTTGCGGTATTCGCCGCCATAGTCGTAGTAGCGGCCGTGCAGGAAGTAGAACAGTCGATCCTCGATCAACGGCCCCCTCGTGCTCAGGTTGACTTCGTAGTCATCGTCCTGCGCAATCCGCGCCGTCACGTTGTTTTCGAAGTTGTTCGAGCCGCGCTTCGTGATCATGTTGACCGCGCCGGCGAACGTCGCGCGACCGAATTGCGCCGCCTGCGGGCCCCTGAGGACCTCGACGCGCTCGATGATGCCGAACGGGAAAGAGAGGATCGACTCGGTGTACAGGATCCCGTCAACGAAGATCGCCACATTGCTCTCGCCGAGGATATTCGACTGACCGCGAATGACCGGGCGGCTCACGTCACCCTCCGCGCCGCGGCGTCCGCCAAAGGTCTCGAAGCTGAAGCCCGGTGTGAAGTCGCTGAGCTCACTCAGGTTCTGGACACCCAGCGCAAGCAGCTCGCCGGCACCGAACGCTGTCACGCTGACCGGCACATCCTGGATGTTCTCCTCCCGTTTGCGTGCTGTGACTGTGATCTCTTCGAGCAAGCTGTCCTGAGCCCAGGCTGCATCGATCGGTAGTGTGGTGGCGACCAGCGCGGTCGAAAGCACGAGTGCCGCCTGTATGCGGATGATTTCGCTCTTCTTCATCGCCTATACCCCCTGGCTGCGCGAACGGTTGGCTCGTTGCCGACCGATCTGAGTGTTAAAAGGCCCTGTGCACAACGGACTTCAGAGGGGCCGCCACAGCCCGATGGCCGCGGCTGCAATCGTCAGGGCCCAGATGCTGAGCACGACCGGACGTGCCTGGCTCAGTGCTCGCTGCATCGTGGCGTTGTCCGAGTCGCTCGCGCTGCCGCTCGCGAGACGCGCCAGTGCAGGTCGATAGGGCCCGAACAGGCGACGCAGCAGCAGGCTGAGCGCAATCGCGGCTGCGAAGATCAGCAGCTTCACCGCCAGCGACCGGTCACTCGTTATCCCGTGACCCAGCAGCGCGAGTAGCCCCGACATGGCGGCGACGAGTGCAACGGCCGAACGCCACCACGCATCGAAGCGGCGCCACCCGAGCGTTCGCTCCGGCGACTGTCGGTAGCCGTATATCCATGCGTTCGTTGCCACCCAGACTGCGGCCGCGAACCAGACGAGCACGAGACCAGGCGCGCCGAGGGTCAGCCGGCCCGACATTACCGCGAGCGTCGCGCCGACAGCGCCGATCAGCGGTACGCTCATGCGCGGGAACAGATCGATGAAGCCCATGATGCGCGAGATCACGACACGTGCCTGGATCGGTACCGCGGGGTCGGCTGCGAACCCTGCCGAGTACAGCACCGCAAGATCGGCGCCGAGCCAGTACACGAACAGCAGCACGTGCAACAGCAACAGGATTTCGTAACCATCAATACTCATCGCCGCTCCAGGCTCATGTGAGTCGTGCGTCGGTTCACCACATCCGTCCGTCCGACGGCACTTCACCCCGGGCGCTTTCCAGGTCGGATGGCAGGATCGGGTCGTACTCGGGCCACCAGCGAAACGGCCGCTCTGCATCAACGTATTCCGTGGAGAGCTGCCCGCCTTTGGTACGGAAGAAATAGAGGTTGCCCGTCTGGGTGCCGTAAGGACCGTGCGGCTTTCCTCCTGGCCGCCAGAAGTATGCCCCGGGCCGCATGACGCCTCGGTTGCCGTGTACTTCGCCAGCGAGCAGGTACATCTCCTCGACCGTCGGATGAACTTCGGAGCGTTCCGCCCAGCGCAGCGGCAGCGTGCCGAGCAACCAACTGGTATCGCGTGTCTGCGGATCCTGGTAGAGGATCTTCCGCCCGGCTCCTGGCGGGAATTCGGGATGGAAGTTGCCGGTGTAAGGCACTTGCAGTGCATCGAGGCCGATGACCATGCGCGTTGCGTCAAAGCGACGTTGCCCAGCGGCACGCGCTGGCGCGGTCGAGAAGAACTCAAGGACGACGGCGCCGTGCGGCGAGCTCCAGCGGCCAGCATCACAGCCGACCGGAAGGTGCGAATAGCCGAAAGGCCCGTGCCGCGTGTCGCCGATGTCGAGCGTGCCTTCGAGCACGAACACTTCATCGTCAGCGGTCAGTGATCCAGGTTCAGCCACGAATCCGCAGGGATAGCGCACGAGCAGGCTGCAGGCGCCGTCCGCATCATCATGGCTCAGCACTTTCGCTTCCGCTCCTGGTCGTAGCGCCGCGAGCACATCTGTCCGCCAGGACAAACGTTGCGATTGGACGAATTCGATCCATGGTCGCCCCACGTTCAGCGCCCTCCCGTTTCATCGCCGCTCCCCCGCATGCGCAACGGTCTGCGCGGATCAGCGCCCTCGGTGATCACGCGTACGAGGCGGGCCACTGATTCCTCGACAGCTTCGCGTCCTTGGTGCTCGAGTGCGCTGTCCTCGGCCGCTGCCGACACCGCATCGTGCTCGAGCACGCCGGCGCGCTCGAGCGCATGCTCGAGTGCCATACGGTGGAGGCGTTCCGCATGCAGTTGCGAGGCAAGCTCGAATACGAGCCCGGCCACCCGCTGGGTGTCGAGTTGCGGAACAATCTCGAGTTCTTCGCTCATGCTGATTTCTCCGCTTCCAGCACTGCCCACGGGAAGTGCCACTCCCGTCGAGTCGGCCAGACGAGGTCCGGCAGTCGTCCCGCATTGCGTTCGTCGAACGCCATCCAGCGAACATCGTCAAGGCCGGCGTCGCGTGCCATCGTCACGAGGTCAGCGAGCAGCATCGGCGCCATGTACGGCTCGTTGTTGCGGCTGCCGTGCTCGAGCATCGCGAGGTCGCGGAATTCGTCCCCGGTGCGCTGGAAGTCGAGAAAGCGCAGCACGCCGCCTGCCCGCAGCAGCCGCGATGCCTCTACGAACAGTGCGGGCATCAGCTCGAGCGGCAGCTCGTGCACGAGCATCGTCGACGTTACGAGGTCCATCGTTCCCGATTCGAGGTCCGTCGCGGTTGCGTCGGCCTGACGGAAATGAATTGCGAGGTCCTGCTGGCCTGCTCGATGGGCGGAAAGGCGCAGGCAGGGCTCGGACAGGTCGATGCCGATCACCTCGGCCTGCGGAAAGCGCTTCTTGAGCGGCCAGGTCGACTTACCGAAACCGCAACCGAGATCGATGATCGAATGGTATCGGCGCACGGGTAGCGCCGTGTCTACGAACAGGCGGTGGAACTTGTAGTCGTCGTTCTCGCCCAGCATGACGAGCTTCGCGCCGAGCTCATAAGTAGCCGCCGCCGCCCGTGTCGACCAGATGCCCCCGGGTTGAAGGTGGATGTCCCACTGCGTGTACCACTGCGGCAGTACGAGATGGGGATCGAGTTGGAGCGTCGCTGGAGCCAACGCGTCCAGATGCTCGTCAGTGTCGTCGCGCGTGACGTCCTCGACGGCGCGCCAGAGCATCTTCTGCGAGCCGCGCTCCAGCCATGCGAACCACGGATAGCTCGGCAGGTCGTGCACCCGGGTTTCGAGGCCGGGGTCGGGTGCGTCCGAAGCAGACGCATGCTGGAACTCGCCGCGTACGTGCGGGTAGATCGTGTCCGCCCATCGACGGCGCAACGCGAGTACGAAGTCGAGATGTGCGCGGGTGTCGATCGTGTCAGTCATGGCCCGTCTCCACCAGTCGCTCGAGCTCCTCGGCCGCAGCTCGGTAATGGCGCAGTCCGCGTCCGACGATGAGCAGCGCGATCGAGCCGACGACCGCCGCTTCGATCGTCATCGCGTAGCGCAACAAGGCAGGATCGCCGAACAAGTCGGTCATCAGGCCCACGGGCGGCGGACCGAGCAGCTGCCCGAAAACTCCTATGAAAAGGTAATAGAGCGCGACGCCTTGCGACTTGATCTGACCAGGCGCGATCAGAGTCAGCGAAGCCGGCCCCGCCGCAGCGGCCGCTGCCTGTCCAACGAACGCCACGAACAGCGCTGCGATCGCCGCTGCGGCGGATGGCATCACGGGGTATGTCGCGAAACCGAACGCTGCGAGTGCGAGTCCGAACCAGAGTGCGCGCATCGTCGCATCACGGTGGCCACGCTCGCTGAACCAGTACGTAATCCGGACACCCATCAGCGTGCCGATCGGACCACCAACGAAGAACAGCACACCCGTGGCGATGCCTACGTCGCGTACGTTCCAACCCCAGGTGCGATCGAAGAGGGCGACGTTCCAGAAGGTGAGCGATCCCATCGTGACCACCGCGGCCGAGCCGACGAACAGCGTGCCGAAACCGCGCCATCGAGTGCGCACGTAGCCGACGGCATCGCGCAAGGAACCGTGCCCGCCGGCGCCGACTTGCAGTTCGTGTCGTGCCTGATCGGTACGTCTTGGCTCACGGATCGTGAACATCAGCCCGGCAAGCACGAAGCCCGGCATGCCAACCAACACGAAAGCCATCTGCCACGGACGCAATTCGCCGAATCCGGGCACTGCGATCGGCGGCAGATGCTCGATCGAATGCACGATCGGTCCACCGAAAAGAAACGCGCTGCCTGCGCCGAGAAAAGTTCCGGCCATGAAGAGGCTGATTGCGCGCGCGCGTCGCTGGCGCGAGAAATAGTCGCTGATGATCGACACGCTGCAGGGCGCGACCGTCGCCTCGCCGAGACCCACCCCGAGACGGGCGACAAAGAGAGGGACGAAGCTGCGCGCGAGACCTGCTGCCGCTGTCATCGCGCACCAGATGCTGATGCCGCAGGCCAGAATGGCACGGCGGCTGTAGCGGTCGGCGAGCCAGCCGATGGGAATACCGACGAACACATAGAAGAGTCCGAACGCCGGACCCAGCAGAAGGCCGACCTGCAGGTCGCTGAGTCCCAGATCCTCTTTGATGGGCCCGATCAGCAGGCTGGGCAGGAAACGGTCGATGTAGGACACGACCTGTGTGAGCGTGAGTAGCAGGACAACGTACCAGGCATAGCGCCGGCTCGCCGCCAGACCATCGCTCGGCTCAGCCACAAGCCGTGTTGCCGGCGCAATGGCTGCGCCGATAACGCTGTGTTTTTCGCTCACTGGCGATGGCCCCCAAGCGGCACTGTCGCGCTCCCGGCCGCCCATGGCAATCGATATGATTTGGCGATAACTGTGAATGGATGTAACACTGGGAGTGTGAAGCGACTCCCGTCCATGCAGACCTTGCGGGCGTTCGAAGCCGCAGCGCGGCATCACAGCTACACGGCCGCTGCGCTGGAACTCGGTCTCACGCACGGCGCCATCAGTCACCGTATACGCGAGCTGGAGCTGCAGACGGGCACGATGCTGTTCCGCCGCGAGGGGCGCGTCATGAAGCCGACGCGAGCTGCCGTAACGCTGCTTGCGCAGGTCCGCGAGGCGCTGGCACTGATCGAGCGAGCAGTCCCGCATGAACCGCGCCCGGAGATCGAGCGGCTCGTGATCGGCGTGCATCCGTCACTGGCAACACGCTGGCTCGTGCCGCGACTCGGCGGATTTGTCCGCGAGCATCCGGATCTCAACGTCGAAGTGAGGTCGACTGCAGATCTGGGAGAGTTTCTCGGACAAGGCGTCGATGTCGCCATCCGTTATGGCGCGGGCAGCTGGCCGAACGGGTCCCGCGAGCGGCTCGCCGGCGAAAGACTCTTCCCGGTGTGCAGTCCCGCCTACCGCGACCAGCACCGTCTCACTCGCCCGGGTGATCTGGCGCGCTGCACGCTGCTGCGTCATGCGTGGCAGCCTTGGGCGCCGTGGTTTCGCGCCGTCGGGCTGCGCCTCTCCGAGCCCGAGACCGGCCTGCTGCTGTCAGACTCGGGCATGCTGATCGAGGCTGCGCTCGCCGGCGGCGGCGTCGCGCTCGCGCGCAGTCTGTTCGCGATCGACGATCTGCGGCAGGGCCGCCTCGTGGCGCCGTTCGATCGTAGCGTCGATGACAGTTACGCTTACTACCTTCTGTGGCACTCCGGCATGCCGCTGTCGACGGCAGGCGCGGCCTTCCGTGAATGGCTACTCGCGCGCCTGCGCGATTCAGCCGAATGACTCCATCCCTGGAGTCCATGCCGGGAAGGTGTGTTTTAGGGCACGCCGTGACCGCTATCCATGCTCCCACAAGCGCGTTCTATCCGCGCTGCGCGGGAGGCGGTGGGCCCCCGCGTGGAGCACCCCTGCCGTGTCATTTGACCGCCGATATGAGGATGGCCGGATTCGGCATCACGAAGGTGTTCCCTGACCGGTACGCAATGGCCCGCTCTGTGATCGTAGCTTCGATCCGATCGCGGATTTCGCGAGGGACTGCACTCAGATCCGCCCAGTCGCTGAAAGCACCAAGGAAACTGTCGATCGATGCGGTGCGCCACGCGATCGGCAGCTCCGATACCGCGGGGTCACGAAAGCCTGCATCGTTCATCATCTGACGAAACACGTCGAAGTCGCTGACGCCGAACAAAGGGCCGTGCGGGAGCTCAGCGTATGCTGCAAGTTCTGCTACGGTGCCGATGAACAGGCCGAAGGCCTCGAGTTTCTCGAGACTCGCCCAGACCGTGAAGGCCGCTCTGCCGCCCTCGCACAGGACTCTGCATGCCTGCAGCAGCACCCGCTCGGGTTGGCCCGAGTGATGAAGTACGAAGTTGCCAAGGACCGCATCGAAGCTCTGGTCCTCGAACGGCAGCGATTCGGCGTGCGCTGTCTGGAACGTGATCTGAGGGCACAAGCGACGTGCCTGCGCGAGCATGGGCTCCGAGAAGTCAATGCCGATCACTTCAGCGCCCCGCTCGGCCGCGGCCGCCGCGACCAGGCCCGGGCCGGTGCCGATATCGAGTACGCGCTGTCCGGCTGTCACTTCGGCCGCATCGAGCAGGGGCACGATCGCCTCGGCGACGAGCGCGCCGAAGCCTTCCACATAGGTCTCGGCGCACCTGGACCAGGTCGCCTTCTCGTAGCGGGCAACCTCCTCGGCGCTGAATCGCAGGTCTGCCATCGTGCTCTCCTGCCCGGTGGCAAGGTCGTGGGCGCAGAACGCGTCAGCCTTGCCGAGACCCTCTCAACCCTGCAGGCGCAGCCCAGGTTCCGCCGGTTCACGCGCCGAACCGCGGCGAGGTGCTTACCGGACGGCGCTACTGGCGGTGGCCGGCGCTGAAGACCTTGCTGAGCTCGTAAGGCCTCGTGACCTCGAGTTGATCGTAGCGGCAGTCCCGCGACGCCTTGTCCGGCCGCCAGCGCAGGAAAATCGCGGCATGGCGGAAGCGATTTCCCTGCAGATGATCATATTTGACCTCGCAGACGCGTGCGATCCGCAGCGGTTCCCACGAGAGATCCTTGCCGGCACTCCAGCGGGTCCTGCCACCAGGCATGCGCACCGACCCGGTTGCTGTGTTGGCCCGATCGCGCCAGGGGTGCTTTGGCAGCGCGTTCCTGCGCAGCGGCTCGAGCTCTCGCGCCAGCTCCTGGCGCCTGGCCATCGTGAACGATGAGGTCACGCCGACGTGCTGCAGCACGTCGTGCTCATCGTAGAGAGCGAGCAATAACGAGCCCACGACGCCCTGGCCGGCCTTGTGCCAGCGCAAGCCAGCGACGACACAGTCCGCAGAGCGCACGTGCTTGATCTTGAGCATCGAGCGCCGCCCCGGCGCATAACGCGCATCGGCACGTTTGGCGATCACGCCATCGAGCCCTGCGCCTTCGAAGCGCTGCAGCCATTGCTGTGCGACCGCGCGGTCGGTCGTCGCCGGGGTGATGTGGACCGGCGCTGCGGCGTGCGCGAGAAGCGATTCGAGCTCGCGACGGCGCTCGGTCTGAGGTCGGTCGCGGAGATCGCGACCGTCGACCGCGAGCGCATCGAACGCAACGAACGCAGCCGGCGTTTCGCGCGCGAGCCTCGCAACGCGCGATGCGGCGGGATGGAGTCGCATCTGCAGCGCGTCGAAGTCGAGCCCCTCGGCGGTCGCGACGACGATTTCACCGTCGATCACGCAGCCCACGGGCAACTGCCTCGCAAACGTGTCGTGCAGATCCGGGAAGTAGCGATCGAGCGGCCGCAGATCGCGGCTCTGGATGAAGACGTCCTGATCACGGAACACGATCGCGCGAAAGCCGTCCCATTTCGGCTCGTAAAGGAAATCGCCCTTGGGCGGAATCTGGTCCACCAGCTTCGCGAGCATCGGCTCGATCGGCGGTGCAACGCTATGGGCTGTTTTGCGACGGCTGGCCATGGGATCCCAGACAGCGCGGGACCTTCATAGTTCGTGAGGAGGCCGCGACGAAGCTGCCGATCCGTAGCACGCGAGCCGTGCTGTCCGCTGTCGGGCGACGCACGCGGTACGGCGACCGGCACGCTGATGGAGCCGCGTACTACGAAGGTTGTTCAGCCGAACACGTATGTGCCTGGCGCGTCCGCGAGCGCAGGATACTTGCGGTTGCCAAGCTTCCGCTGCCCCTGGCGCTTCGGCCCGGACCGCGCACTCGCCCACCTGATCCAGTACTCCCACCACGAGCCCTGGTGATGCGTCGCCGCGGCGCGCCAGGTCTCGGGATCGGGGCCCGGCTGCGGGCCCGTGAAGTAGCTCGCCTTTGGATTGCCGGGGGGATTGACCAGGCTCGCGATATGCCCGGCGTTGCTGAGCACAAATTCGACGGTGCCTCCGACCAGTTGCGTCGTCTGATAGCAGCCGGTCCACGGCGTGAGATGGTCGGTGATGCCCGCCGTGACGAATGTGTCGTAGCGGAACGTGCTGAGGTCGACCGGCGCGCCGAGCACCTTGAACTCACCTGCTCTGACCAGCGGATTGCGCTCGAAGATGTCGAGGAACTCGCAGTGCAGTGCGGCCGGCAGGTTGGTGGTGTCCGCATTCCACGCGAGGATGTCGAAGCTGGGCGGTGAGTTGCCGAGCAGGTAGTTGTTCACCCAGTAGTTCCAGACGAGATCGTTGGGCCGGAACCAGGTGAAGAGGGCCGCGAGGTCTCTACCAGCGATGACGCCGCGCTTGCGCGAACGCGAGCGGGCGGTCGTGAGCAGCGGCTTCGAGTGCAGCATGCCGATCATGGCCGGCTTGGAGAAGTCGAGCAGCGTTACGGCAAAGCTGACCGCGTTGACCCAGTCGCGCCGGCTGTGCCGCAGATGGGCGAGGAGCAGCGACATCGTGATGCCACCGGCACAGAAGCCGAAGAGATTGATGCGAGGGACGCCCGCGATGGACCGGACGGCGGCTATCGCTTCGACCAATGCCTCGACGTAACGGTCCGCGTTCCAGTCCCCTTCGGCAGGCGTGGGATTTTTCCAGCTTACGATGAACGGCTGAATCCCCTGCGAAGCGACGTACTCGACGAAGCTCTTACCGGGCGCAAGATCGAGAAAGTAGTACTTGTTGATCTGCGGAGTGACGATCAGCACGGGTATCGCGTGCGGTGTCTTGCTCGTCACCGTGAACTGCAATATTTCGAGCAGTGCGTTACGAAACACAACGGCGCCCGGGCTTGCCGCGAGGTTCCTCCCGACCTCGAAGCTGCTCGTATCCACCTGACTCGGCATGCCGCGGTTGTAGCGCACGTCGTGCGCGAGGTTGCGAGCACCCTTGACGAGGCTGCCGCCGCCCGTTTCGAGCGCCCGCTTGAGCGCGGCGGGATTGCCGAGCAGGAAGTTCGTCGGAGCGGCTGTCGAAGTCAGAATCTCGATCGCGAACTTCGCGCGTTCGCGATGCCGCCAGTTGACGCCGTCATGATCAACCAGACCCTCGAGTGCGCGACACCATGCAAGATAACCCTGGCCGAGTCGCCGATAGGCCGGGTTCTCGTGCCAGGTCGGGTCGCGGAAGCGCCAGTCAGCGCGCTCGAAGCTGATCTGCGACCGACCTGCCAGGACCTTGAGTAACTCGGTACCAAGTCCGACGGTCTGCTGCCCCAGGCGGAGCGGGTGCAGATAGTGGCGCAGCGAGTCGAGGGTAGCCCGAAGGTTGAAATCGCCGGGATCCTCGCCGGTCTCGATCGCTTCCACTGCCCGCAGCGCAAGATCATCGGAGTCGCGTGCGCGCGCTCTTGCCATGGTAGGGTCCCCCCCGAGTTTCCGGCAGTGTAAGACCTCAGCGAGTGAACGCGGTAATGGCCGCGGCCACCTGCTTTGCACGAGTCAGCGTAAAGAGGTGTCCGCAGTCGAAGACCTCGAGGCGGGCGTCGGGCAGCAACCCCTGCATGATGCGGGCGTTTGCGAGTGGCACGAGGGGGTCGTCGTCGCCGGCCAGCAGAAGGATGGGGTGCTCGAGCTGCGCCAGCCGATGCAGGCTGGTCCACCCCCACAGCGCGAGCAGCTGCCAGTAAAGCCCGAGAGGATTCGGCGGACGAAATCCCGGCAGGCGTCCGGTCTTGCCTGGCCGACGCGGGCGGAAATCACCGCCGAATACGATGCCAGCGTCAGAGCCAGGCATCCGGGCGTTCGTCCAGTGCAGAGGATTCAGCGCCAGTGCGACCGATAGCGGATTGCCCGGGATGCTCAACATGCCCGTGGTCGTTGCGGCGAGGATCAGCCGGCGGCAACGCTGACGATGATTTAACGCGAGTTCCTGTGCGACTGCGCCTCCCCAGGAAATGCCGAGCACGTCCACTAGCGGATATCCAAGGCGCTCGAGCAGCTTGTCCACGAGCTCTGCAACGTGGGGGATTCGGTACGGAGTGAGGGGCGTACCCGAATCACCCGTGCCCGGCGCATCGAACCGGATGATCGTGGAGCCCAACAGCTCGGAGGTCAGTGGATCGAGCGTCTCGAGATTGACACCGAGACCATTACAGATGAGAAGGGGCAGCCCGCCGGGCTTCTCGCTCCGCTCTATTCTGACCCTGATTCGCTGCCCATCGATCGTGAGCACGCTCGAGTAGTCTTTACGCTGCAACTGCTGCTTCTTGTTTCGGGCGTATGACGAGCCTATTACGAAAAGGCCGGCCAATGCCAGACCCAACGGGGAAGTTCATGGTTGGATCGTAGTCCGGAGCGGTCGGAACACCGCGACCACGCTCAGGCCACGCGTGCCGCCATACGCGTGCTCACGATGAATGCGCAAGCGGGGCCGCGTTCTCAGGGACTACGGCCGCACGCCCCATAAGGCACGCCCATTTCCTCGAGCGCGATGACCGCGCGCTGCACGTACGGGCACCGAATGTGACTCACGAGTTCGAGATACCGGCCGTCGGTCGTTCCCATTCCCGTTTGCTCTGACGACCGTTTCATGCCGCGCGACTTGCTTCGAACTCACGAGCGGCCCGCACGGCGGGGCGCGCATCGACACGCTCCACGTAGCTCACGAGACGAGGCCACCGCGCAAGATCGACGCCGAGTTTCGGCCCCCAGCTCAGAACGGTGTAAAAGTAGGCGTCCGCCGCCGAGAAACGGTCTCCCGTCAGAAAAGCCTGATGCCCGAGGCGCTGCTCCATAACCGTCAGGCGCTGCGCGAGCTTATCGCGTGCCATCCGCTTGTAGTCGTCCGGGACTGCCGGATTGAAGAGCGGCGAGAATCCCTTGTGGATCTCAGTGCTGATGGAATTCAACAGCGACTGCAGCTGATAGCGAGGCAATGTTCCTGCAGGGGGTGCGAGGCCGGATTCAGGCTTCTGGTCCGCGAGATACTGAACGATTGCAGGCCCTTCGGCGAGCTGCGTGCCATCGTCGAGCACGAGCAGCGGCACGTAGCCATGCGGGTTGATCGTGTAATAGTCCGTGCCATCCGTGAGCTTATGGCTCTTCAAGTCGACACGAATGAGCTCGAGTTCGAGGCCGGCTTCACGCGACACGATGTGCGGTGATAGTGAGCATGCCCCGGGGGCGTAGTACAGCTTCATGGTCAGGATCCTTGGCTCCGCGAATGTTCGTTTGAAGGGCGGACTCTACGCGAATGCAGTTCGAGACGTCATGTTCGAGACGCCGGCAGACTTGATCGTGCGTCCCGACGCAGTGGGTGGATCCGGATGAGGCCGCTCGGATCATCCAGCGGATCTCACTTGCCGGAGGCTCACGTGACGCGTAGCGTCGCACGGCGAGAGCCGGGAGGCCGCATGTGATCACGTTCTTTTCCGCCGAGCACGAGCTGCACGCGCCGGCATATGAGTTCTTCCGCGGCGAGCGCGGGCCGTGCCTCGAGACGCCCGCGAGAGCGCGATGGGTGCGCCAGGAACTCATTGCTCGAGGTCACGAGCTCCGTACCCCGACCGTCGACAGCCGTGAAGTGCTCTGCCGCGTGCACACGGCTCGGTACCTTCGCTTCATCGAGTCGGCCTGGCAGCAGTGGCTTGCGCTCGACGCCGCGCACGAGCACGAGCAGCCGTTTCCATCGACATGGCCCGTGCGCACGTTGCGCAGTGACGTCGAGCCCGTCGATTTCATTGCGCGGCTTGGCCTTTATTCGATGGACAATGAGACACCCATGGTCGGCGGCACGTGGGTCGCAGCGAGAGCCGCCGCAGATGCGGCAGCGAGCGCCGCTGCGTTGCTCGCCGGAGGCGAGCGCAGCGTCTTCTGTGCGACGCGCCCCCCGGGTCATCACGCCGGCGCGGACTTCATGGGCGGCTACTGCTTTCTGAACAACGCCGCGGTGGCCGCGCAGGCTCTACGCGACCATGGCAGTGCACGCGTCGCGATCCTGGATGTGGATTACCACCACGGCAACGGCACACAAAGCATTTTCTACGAGCGCTCGGACGTGCTGTACGTCAGCATCCACGGCGATCCGCGCACCGAGTACCCGTTCTATCTGGGTCACGCCGATGAGGCCGGCGAAGGGCAGGGGCGCGGGTTCAATCTCAACCTGCCGCTGCGGGCGGGAACTTCTGCAGCGGAATGGTTTGCCGCGCTCGCGGTCGCGTGCGCACGGGTCGAGGCTCACGCACCGGACGCTCTCGTCGTCTCACTCGGCCTCGACACATTTGCCGGGGATCCGATTGCGAAGTTCGCGCTCGCGTCCGACGACTATTGCGTGCTTGGCGCGCGCTTGCAGAAGCTTGGTCTGCCGACGGCCTTCATTCTCGAGGGCGGTTACGCGGTGGCGGAACTCGGCGTCAATGCCGTGAACGTGCTGGACGGATTCGAAACTTAGCTGAGGGAGGGCTATCGCCAGGGGAGAAGGTGCGCCAGAGGAGAGTCTCACCTGCCGCAGCCTTCCCTGACCGGGAGGTCCTTCCTGCCGCGAGGCCTGTCTTGCTGCGCCAGAGGAGTCTCACCGCCGCAGCCTTTCCTGACCGGCAGGTCCTTTCCTGCCGCAAGGCCTGTCCTGCGCAATACTTCGCTTCCCAATGGTCCTGCGAGGCAGTCATGGACGTTGCGGCATACCTCGAGCGCATCGGCTACCGAGGCCGCGTCACGGCGACGCTCGAGACACTGCGGCAGATCCACGCGCGCCATCCCGCGGCGATCGCGTTCGAGAATCTGGATGCGTTCAGCGGCAGCACTGCGAGTCTCGAGATCGAGTCGATCGAGCAGAAACTGGTCGCCGGCGGTCGAGGCGGCTGGTGCTTCGAGCACAACCTGCTGCTCTCCAGCGTACTGCGTGAGCTGGGCTTCGATGTCCGCGAGCTCGCAGCCCGCGTCCTCTGGAATGCGCCGGAGAGCGTCACGCGTCCGCGCACGCACATGGTGCTGCTGGTAACCGCAGAAGCGCAGCGTTATCTCGTCGACGTCGGCTTCGGCGGCCTCACGCTGACCGCCCCGCTGCGATTCGAAGCGGACATTGAACAGACGACGCCGCACGAGAGATTCCGGATGCTCGAAACCGGAGACGAATTTCTGCTGCAGGCGGCCGTGCAGGAGGGTTGGAAATCCTTGTACCGGTTCGATCTGCAACCACAGACCTGCGCCGACTACGAACTGACGAACTGGTATCTCTCGAACCATCCGGACTCGCATTTTCGCAGCCACCTGGTGGTCGCGCGGCCGGCCGTGGACCGTCGCTACGCGTTACTCGACGATCAGCTGACGGTTTACTACACCGACGGCGACAGTGAGCGCCGCACACTTGCGGACGTGGCCGAGCTGCGGGCAGTGCTCACCGAGATCTTCCTGCTGCGTCTGGGCGACGTGTTGACGCTCGAGCGGACGCTGCAGCGCGTCTTCCAACCGGGTGAACAGGTGTCGCTGGGCAAGCAGTGAGGGTTCGTCGGCCACGGCCGGGAGGATGCGGCGCGAGCCTTCCCGACCAGGCGACGGCGGGGAGACACGAGTACCCCGGCAGGCCGGCTTGCCGAACGAACCCCCAGCGCGTAGGTTTTCCCGGCGAGCCCCATGAGCCCGACCGACCGTGACTCACGATACTGCTATCCGCACCGTCGAAACCGACATCAGCTACGTGTCGCGAAGCTCACTCGTGAACCGGCGCTTCGTCGCGCCGGGTGCGGAGGTCAACACCGGGACCTACGAAACTCACCGGGTGACCGTCCGTGACGGCCGACCCATCAAGGACCGCTTCAACCTGGATCACCATGGCTTCGTGCTCGCGGAGCACCGGAGCGCGGTCACCGACTTCATGGACAAGGCCGAGGTCGATGCCGTCTATCCGCAGGAAGTGTCATCGCTCGTCGCGCAGCTCACGGGCGCGGACCAGGTCGCACTGCGCGGCTGGATGGTGCGCACCTCCGGCGAACTGCCGAAGCGCGAGCGCAAAGTCGTCGGCTACACGCATCAGGGAGGCATTCAGCCACCGGCTGCCGAGGCGCACGTCGACTTCACGCCGGAGTCGGCGGAGGCAATCGCGCGCCGGACTTACGCGGACGTCTTCCCCGGTCAGAAGCCGTATTCACGTTTCATCGCGGCCAGTCTCTGGCGCACGTTCTCGCCACCACCGCAGGCCTGGCCGCTCGCGTTCTGCGACGCCAGCTCGATCGATCCCGAGGAGGGCACGACCAATACGCTGATCATCGTCGATGAGATCCCCGACCGGGGAACGATGTTCGGTGAGCTGCCAGCAGCACAGGCAGCGGTTACGGCTACGATCTTTCATTACAGCGCCAACCATCGATGGTGGTACTTCTCGAACATGCACCGCGGCGAAGTCGTGTTGTTGAAGTTCTACGACAGCGATCCGACCAGGGCCCGTCGCGTGCCGCACACTGCGTTTCATGATCCGACGTTTGCGGACGCGCATCCGCGCTCGAGCATCGAGGTGCGCGCGCTCGCGTACTTCTGCTGAAGTGCGGCAGACATCCGTGCATGACTGCTGCGGCCGATGCCGGGACGCGTCGTGGGCCGCCTCGCGATGATCTGAGGGTAATCGCATGAGCAAGCGGATCAACGTCTGGCCGAACGGCATGCCGTCAACCGGGCAGCCGGCGCGGAGGTCACGGGACGTGACGAGTCGCGACATCGAGTTGTTCACGGCGATCAGCGGCGATCGTAATCCGCTGCACTACGGCACTGCCGTGTGCTATACGATGCCGCTCGAGGCGACGTGAGCGGCTGCGCGTCGAGTCCGGCTGCGACACTCGACGTTACGGCGTCGCGTAGACGGGCGCCGCGTGTGCGACCGAACTGCCGTATGTGTCGGTCGCGGCGAGCCTCGGCCCGGGCAACCGTTTCGAGCGATGGCGTGTCGATCCGCACGGCCAGCGCTAGAATTCCGAGCCGAGCTACAGCGTCAACCGTCTGACCGTGCCGGCTGAGGCGTCTGTTCGTGCGAGCAGTCGCCGGAGCCGGGCACGGAGCATCCATGGAGGAGTGGCCATGCCGATCTACGAGTATCGTTGCAGCAAATGCGGGCAGAAGTTCGAACGTACGGAACATGTCGCAGAGCACGAGAAATCTCATCCGCGCTGTCCAAAGTGTCAGAGTCGCGAGATCGAGCCGGTGCTCGGCGCGTTCTTCGCGAAGACTTCGAAGAAGAGCTGAGCGGCGCCCTACCCGCGGACGCGTCGCGTCGAGCAGTCAGTGCTCTTGGTGAGCGAGGCCGTCACGTTGAGGGCCTCGTCGCGGATCAGCACGCAACAGGATCTGCGGCGGTCCCGTGCGAGCTTGCCTCGGGCAATTGAGGGCGCGTAGCGTCGCGGCGAGCATTCCGGGTTCGTACGGAGATGGTCCATGCCGATGCATCCGATCCGCGATTTCTGGCAGCACGGGGTCGAATCGAAGGTGTCGAGCTCACCCGAAGGCGTGTGCTTCCGGGAGAGTTTCAAATGGCTTGCGTGCAAGATCCGTGGACTCGAGTTCAAGTTCGAGGACTCGAACGCCCAGAAGGTCCTCGACAAGCAGCAGGCATACTTGCGGGCCATCAAGCCATATGAGGGTGCAAAGGCCAGCTTCGACACTTTCTTCACGAACGTTCACCGCCACAGCCAGAAGAAGCTCGACGAGTGGGGCTCGAAGGAAAGCAGCAAGACGAAGACGAGCAAATACCGGCTGAGGTTCACGTCGCAGGTCGCGCTGTTCACGTTGAGTGGCTGTCAAGCCTTCAGCCGCGATGCCCAGATGATCATCGGTCTCTACGGCAAGACCGACAAGGCGGGACCTTGGGCGCACGCGGTCGCCTTCTATCGCCGTGGTAATGAGATCGTGTATTTCGACGCCAATGGCGGCGAATTCGGCTTCGATCCAGGAGATCAGATCGGTGCCGAGCTTATGAAGGACTTCCGGTATCGCGATCAGCCGTACGTTGGCCTCGACGGCGGCGTGAAGTACACGCTCGAGCGCTTCGGCCTGTATACCGCGATTGAGTACTAGCCGCAGCGGCGTCCCGGTTCAAACGGCTGGCCGTGGCCGCGACGACGACCAGCATGCTGTGAGTCTGATCGGATGCGGTGCTGCCACGCGAGCGCGTGGGGGTTAATCAGAGGATCCTTATGTCTATGAGCCTCGCGGGCCGCTTGCGATCACGGTCGCGGACATCATCGGCAATCGCGCCGAGCCGGCGCTGCTGCTCTCGACGATTGCGCTCGAGGTCAAGCGCGCGCCGCAGGCCCTGATTGCGATTGACGCACCGCTCGGCTGGCCGGCGGCGCACGGATCAGAGCTTGCTGCCCATGGCGCCGGCGAGCCGCTGCGCCATTCGAAGAACGAGCTCTTCCGTCGCCGCACCGATATGTTCGTGCGGCAGCACACGGGCAAGCAGCCTCTCGAGGTCGCTGCGGATCGGATTGCCCGCGCATCGCACGCGGCTCTCGACGCTCTGGAGCGCCTGCGTCGGGCCATCGGCGCATCGATATCACTCGCGTGGACGGAACAGTTCGACGGGGTCGCAGTGATCGAGGTGTACCCCGCGGCAACGCTGCGCGCGTCGGGTGTCGTGGAGATGGGCTACGGGCGGTTGGAGAATGCGAAAGCAAGAGTCCGCATCGCGACGGCGTTGCGGCATGAGATTAGCAATCTCGGGGAATACGTCGGCCGATCACCGCATGTCTTCGATGCGTGCCTGTGTCTCGTCGCAGCGAAGCACTTCCTCGATGGTTGCGCGATGGCACCGCCTGAGGAGCTGATCGATGCGGCACGCAAGGAAGGTTGGATCTGGGTTAGAGGGCTCGACCCTCACCCGACTGCGTCGACCTCTCCCTCCAGGGAGAGGTGCTGACCTCACCCGACTGCGTCGACCAACTGTTCCCTCTCCCTGTGAGGGAGAGGGTCAGGGTGAGGGTGCTCAGGGAGAGGTGTTGACCTCACCCGCTCTTGCATCGCTCTCCCCGTCATCAGCGAGCGGGCGGGGGGTGAGGGTCCGCAGCCGTCAGCCGGTTGCGAGCACCTAGGAACTAACCGCTCGGCTGGAGATTTGAATGCGCACATCAGTCACGCTCGACTGAGCACTCGCTGTGCAGAGTCTGCGACTCGGGAGCCACGAGCCCCGGGGCACTATCATTGTCTCGAGAGCAAGATCAGCGCGACGATGCCGACGACGATGATCGCGCCGGTCACGGACAGCACCCGATTGCGGAGTGACGGCGCGCCAAGCAGGGACACCATGCCGGCCTTGACGGCCGTGTTGACCAGTGCGGCGATCACGATCGAGTTGATTGCAATCGTCCGGTCGCCCGTCCGTGCGTACTCGGCCATCGAGAGCGTGATCGCATCGACGTCGGTCGTGCCGGCGAGCGCGGCGACTGCATACATCCCTGCGGCCGGCGCATAAGTTTCGGCGAGTTTCACCACCAGTTGCACGAGCGCGAAGAGACCTGCGAACTTCGCGGCCGAGGTGAGACTGAACGGGTTCTTGAGCTCGACTTCCTCGCCTCCTGAGGGGCGATCGGATGTCGACTGCCGGTGCAGGATCCACGCGGCCACTGCTCCGGTCGCCATCATCGCGGTGATCGGCACGGCGAGTGCACTGAGCAGGGAGCGATTCACGACCAGCACTTCGATCAGTACGCGCGCGAACATGATCGTCCACGCGAGCACGACACCGGTCGCGAGCGCCGCGGGTACAGCGCGGTACGCAGCGTCCTTGCTCTGTCGCGCGAACGTCAAGGTCACGGCCGTCGAGGAGACGAGGCCCCCAGTGACGCCGGTCAGCGCGATCCCGCGTTTCGCGCCCAGCAGCCGCGTGGCCACATAGCCGATCAGCGATAGACCAGCGATGAGCAGAACGAGCTTCCATATCGAAGACGGATTCAGTGCTCCCCAGGGATCGATCGGCTCATCCGGCAGCAGCGGCAGCACGATGAAGGTCGCGATCAGCAGGCGAATGCCGGCGTATACGTCCTCACGTCCTAGCTTGTCGACGAGGCCGTGCATCGGTTCCTTGTAAGCGAGCACGGCTGCGACCACGACGCCGAGCGCGATCGCGATCGTGCGGAAGCCGAGCATGGTCAGGGCGCCGAGCAGCGTCGTCGCGACCGCAGCGACCTCGGTCGTCATGCCCAGCGCATCAGGTGCGATGCCGGCGAATGCCCGGTAGCCAACGATCAAGAGGGCGGTCACGCCGAGAATGACGGCGACGAGTACCCAGGGGCTCTCGAGGGCGAGCGTGAGCCAACCACCGACGGCACCGATCAGCGCGAACAGAATGAACGTGCGCAGGCCGCCGATCGTGTGGCCGCGCTCCTCGCGCCGATGGCGCTCGCGCTCGATCCCGATGAAGACACCGATCAGAACCGCGATGGCGAAGTTCTGGAATACCTTGACGTCGAGATCGGGTGTCATGGGCGCGAGGCTAGCACGCTGCGGCGCGGAGCCCCCGTTGCCGGGGGCTCGCCGTCGCCGCGACTCGGCGTCGCTGCTAGTTCTCGAAGATCGCTCTGACGTACCAGAACTGGCCTGCGATCGGGTAGATCGTGCCGTCCAGGCTGTTGAGGTCGCAGGAGAAGCAGACCGGCGGCTCCTCGTCGAGCAGGTTCTCGACACCGACAGTGAACGTCCAGCCACCGTCCATGAAGCCCGCCGGCGCCCAGCTCACCTGCAGATCGGTATAGACGACGCTGTCGAGCTCATTAGTATCCGGGCCGTTCGAACAGAATGTCGGGTCCCCGAAATCCCGGACGAGTCCGACGCACTGCTCCGTGAGTGAGCTCAGATAGCGCAGGGACAGTCGGGTGGACCACTCGTTCAGGAACCAGTCCGTATTCAACGTGGACTTCGTTTCGACGAAGCCGCGGGTCGGCGAACCGAGCTCGGTGCCTTCACGCGAGACGCGATCCGTTCCACCCTCGGCATTCGTGAACAGCTCGTCGTAGCTGAGCAGCAGCGACGTCAGCCACTGAAATCGGAATCTGCCGAAGCCGGTGTCGCCGGTCGCGAGCTCGAGGTGGATGTCGAGGCCATCCGTCTCGATGCCGCCGATGTTCTGCAGCACGCCTTCGATGCTCGTGATCGTGCCGCTCGAAATGCGGTTGATGGCATTGCAGAACCGATCCTCCAGGGTGTCGATACAGCCATCGAGCAGGTCCTGCGCATCCGGCGCCTGAATCGCGCCGTCGATGTCGATGTCGTAATAGTTCATTTCGAGCAGGAAGCTGTCGAGACCGGCGCGCCCGTCGAGGGGTACCAGCCAGGTAAAACCCGCCGTGAACGTGTCGGACGTCTCCGGCACGAGGTCCCGGTTGCCGCCCGTATCGACGGAGATCTGCGGATTGAGCTGCGAGTAGCCCGGCGGCACCCCGAGAGTCGCACAGTTCGCTGCGTCTTGCGGCTCGACATCGGAGCAGGGATCGCTCAGATTCGCGTCGAAGCGCGAGCCCAGGTTGAAGAGCTCGCCGATGTTCGGCGCACGGAAACCTTCCGAGAAGCTCGCGCGTACCGTGAGGTTCTCGATCGGTCTCCAGTTGAGCGCGAACTTCGTGACCGTCTCGCTCGAAAAGATGTCGGAATCCGACGAGCGCACGGCAGCGCTCAGATTCAGGAGCTGCACGGCGGGCAGGTCCGCGAGCAGCGGCACGATCACTTCCCCGTAGAACTCGTCCACGTCGTAACCGCCTGACGTCGGGCTCGTCGGCACGTCGGCGGTCTCACCCGCTGCGACGACTGGATCGGGGGTGAACGAGCCGTCTTCCTCGCGGTGCTCGTAGCCGATCGCGAACCCGAGCGTCCCGGCCGGGAGTTCGAACAGATCGCCGGTCAGGTTGACGCTGGCATCGGTCAACGTCTGCAGGCTTGTATCGATGCCCCGGTAGGTTACAAAGTCGAGCATCTCGCGCGTCATCGAGCCTTCGCCGACGATGTTGATCGGCACGCAGCCGGGAGTGGCCGCGCACACGGCCGGATCACCCATCGCGACGTTCAGACTGCGGGCATTGAATTGATTGAGCTTGGTCTGCTCCGCCTTGTTCTCCGACCGGATGCCGGTGATGTCCCAGTAGAAATCGCGCTCTCCGATCTGAAAGGCGCCGTCGAACCCCGCCGAGACGTACCACGTATCGACATCCTGGTTGAAGATGCGCGGACCGGCTTCGATCGGGCGGCGTGCGACGAACAGGCTGGTGCTGCCGTCGAGAGTGATGCCGAACGGGTTGTAAGGATGATCTGCCGGCCAGACCGTGTTCACCATGTAGGGCGTCGAACCACCACCGGGCAGGAAGAAGAGCGGGACCGGTGCAGCACGGCCCTGCGATTGCCGATTGTTGTAGCTCGCGAGTAGCCGAAACATCAGGTCGTCCGCGACGTCGTATTCGGCCTTGCCGAGGACACTCACACGCTCGTTCGGTGTCACCAGATGATTGAACGGTTGGTAATTGAAGCGATCCGGGTCGGCGAAGCCGTGAAAATCATCGTTGTCCTGATCGAAGGGATCCCACACGGGATTGTTGGCGCTATCCGGCGACACGCTGGAAAAAGCGGGCTCCTCGTCGGTGATGTCGCAGCCCGTGCGCGGATCGCAGAAAATGAACCGACCAGCCGGGTTTGCGGAGCTCACGCCGAACGGAAAGCCGGGCAGCGGAAATTCCGACGTACTGCGGTCCGCCGTGTTGACGGCCTTCTGGTCGACGTAGGCGATATCGATCAATCCCCTTGCGCGCTCTCCCTGGGCGCCAAGACGAATATCGAATTCCGCTGTTTCGCCGTCGCCTTCATCGTACTGGCCCGTATAGCCCGAGATCTTGAAGGACTCGAAGTCGTCCTGCGTGATGACGTTGACCACGCCGCCGATCGCGTCCGAGCCGTACACCGCAGAAGCGCCGTCCTGCAGGATCTCGATCGACTTGATCGCATTCGTCGGGATCGAATTGAGATCGACGGCGCCCGAGACGCCCGATCCCGATGAGCCCTTGATCCAGCGCCGGCCATCGACGAGCACGAGTACCCGCTTCGAGGACAGATAGCGCAAGTCAACCTCGGCGGCACCCGCGCCTATACCACCGCCATCGGGCGGGTAGCCGAGATTACCCGAGGAGTTATTCGTGCGATTGATTGCGGAGCCCGCGATCGGCAGCTCCTGGAGAAAGTCGGCGAGCGAGGTTGCGCCGCTTGCGCGAAAGTCCTCATTAGTCAGGGTCAGAACCGGTAGCCGTTCCTCGAGCGGGTTCTGGCGAATGCGCGACCCCGTGACGACGACCTCTTCGAGGCTGGCAGGCCCTCCCTCATCTTGCTGTTGTGCGAGCGCCTGCGGCGCCGTGAGGGCCGCCGACATCGCCGCAATTCCAGTCAAGATGACGTTTACCATCGACGCATTTTGCATATTCACGTTGATCCCCCGTTTGCAGTAACACCACACTCGCGGACGCGTCGAATCTACACCTTTTCGGGGGATTTTCCAGATAGATCTCAGTGACAGGGGAGCGGCTGTTGCGCACGAGGTACATACGCGTGGTTGGACAGAGTCTTCGATTAGCCCGCTGAGAGTTCGGCAGATTCGTGTGAGCGATGCGACTCGACCGTCTCAAGACCTGGGAGCGGAGTTGCAGACCAGAGCACTGACGAAATCCCCTGCCGTCCTCGCTTCAGGGCTGCTCCATCGGCTGAAGGCCTGCGTGCCCGCGGGCCGCTTTGAGTGGAGGCATCAACAAAATCTCGGACTCTCCACCCACGGCCCGAATGCCAAAGGCCGCATTGAGCGCCGCGACGAAGCCAGCCACATCGCCGGCGCGAAACACGCCGCTGATCTCGATATCGGCAATCGACGGATCGGTGATCCGCAGCTTCGTGCGGGTGTAGCGGTTGGTCTCGGTGACCGCGCGTGCGAGTGTCATCCCGTCGAACTCGAGGCGCTCGGCATGCCACGCCGAGATGCGCCTCAGGTCGGCCACACGCATTGGGCTGGCAGCGCCGTCCTGCCCCACGGTCACCGCCTGGCCGGCGCTCAGGATCTGTCCTGCGCGCGCACCGACTTGTACCCGACCTTCGAGCACGGCCACTTCGACCGTCGATCCCGTATCGAGGACGTTGTAGCGCGTCCCCACCGCGGTTGCAGTGCCGAAACGTGTATGCACGACGAACGGTCGAGCCGGATCCTTGACGACGTCGACCGTCGCTTCGCCGCGCTCGAGGTGCAGCTTGCGCTGCTCGCGATCGAAGTCCACGCGGATCTGCGAGTTCGTATTCAGGATCACCCGGGATCCGTCCGCGAGCGTGGCCCGTCGTTGTTCGCCGATCTCCGTGCGATAAGAAGTCGATCCGAAGTCGATCATGTGCCATGTGATCACGGCGACGAGGGCGAGGCTCGCGGCCAGCGCCGCCGCAAACGCTCCTGAGTACGCGCGGGCCGCACCGCGCCGATGCTGTTGACTCTCGAGGCGCCGCTCCAGGTCCTCGAGTGCTGCAGCGATCTCCGGATCGCCCGCGAGGTCTCCGCAAAACTCCCAGGCGAGCTCGCGCCGCTCGAACTCCAGCTCGTGTTCGGCGGAAGTCTCGAGCCAACGCCGGAAGGCCGCGTCGGTCGTGCCGTCGATGTCGTTGCAGGCGAGCCGCGCGTACCACCGGGAAGCCTGTATTCCTGCGAGGTTGCTGTGTTGGTTCTTCATAGGACTCCCCGCAAGCACTGAGCGAGCAACTGCATCGCCTGGCTCATGCGCCGCTCGACCGTGCGTGTGCTGACACCGAGCAGCTCGGCGATCTCGGGGTAGGTCTTGCGCCGGAATCGGCTCATCAGGAACACGTCGCGCAACTCATCGGGCATGTCACGAATCGCAGCCCGCATCGCACCCACGGATTGCTCCCAGATCAAGCTGCCTTCAGGGGTGGTCCCGTCGGTGAGCGACTCGGCGGCCTCGTCGATCGGCACATTGAGCTCGGGACGTCGAACGGCACGGCGCCGGTGGTAATCGCGGGCGAGATTGGTCGCAGTCTGAAAGAGGTAGGAGCGAGCGATGGCCTCGAGCTGCGTCACTTCGGTGTGGCGCATCAAACGGAAATAACTCTCCTGCACGAGTTCGGCTGCGTCGTCACTCGAGCCGACGAGGCCCGCAAGGTACCGCTGCAGAGGGCCGCGGTACTTGTTGAACAGCAGCGTGAGGTAAGCGCGCTGCGCTCCGGAAACCGGGTCGCACGCCTCGGCGCCTACCTGAGCAGAGCGGTGCTGCATCCGGGCACTATCGGCGTCGGGCGTGCTGCGTTGCGTCATGCGGACGCCCGGTAACCAGCAGATCGCATACTCGGTTCCCATGATCTCTGAGACGCAGAGGGTGCCTCAACCCGCCATTAGAGTCAGGCTGTACTGTTTTTTTCAGTCAGCTGTGTCGGGATCTGGCTCGGCCCGCGTCTTAACCCTGGAGGACGAATTCGGACGTCCGCGGCGGCAGTATCAATCTGAATCCGGGGGTAATCGAGATGTTCGACGTGCGGACAGATCATCGTCTCACCGCCATGCGCGCCAGCTGCGTGCGTGGCGCGGTCGCGCTTGCTTGCGCCCTCCTCGCTGCGACAGCGCTCGCGGGGGATCCGGATGCCCCAGTCGAGCTCGAGATCGCTGCCCAGCCGATGCAGAAGGCGCTGCGCGATCTCGCCGTCCAGGCTGACCTGCAGATCCTGTTTGCGGCAGACGTCGTGCGGGGCCTCGAGGCTGCCGCTCTGTCGGGTCGGATGTCAGCGCGCGAGGCACTCTCGCGTCTGCTCGACACCACTACGCTCGAGTACGTGATCGAGGCCGAGGACACGATCGTGGTGCGTCCGGCCAGGGCCGCGGACTCCACAGTCCAGCATGCCGACCGTCCTGTCGTCATTGCGCAGGCCGACACCTCGCAGCCGACGCGCGCGCTGGCGGGTATCGAGGAAGTGGTCGTCACGGCCCAGAAGCGCGAGCAGACGCTGCAGGACGTGCCGATATCGGTGCTCGTCATGAGTGGCGACACGATCAGCAAGGAGCGGCTCGACAAGCTCGAGGACCTGTCCGTGCGTTTGCCGAACGTTTCGGTCACGCCCGGTCCGGCTTCCGATCAGCTTTACATCCGCGGCGTCGGCTCGAGCATCAACGGCGGCTTCGAGCAGTCGGTCGGCACGTTCGTCGACGGGGTCTACCACGGCCGCTCACGTTACACACGTGGTGGCTTCGTCGACGTCGAGCGAGTCGAGGTGCTCCGCGGTCCGCAGAGCATCTATTTCGGCAACAACGCGATCGGAGGTGCGTTCAACATCACGACGCGACGGCCAGGCAGTGAGTGGGAAGGCTACGCGCAGGCGGGCTGGGAGTTCGAGCACGAAGAGCTGACCGTGGAGGCGGCGACGGGTGGACCGATCACGGACACGTTCGGCATTCGCTTCGCGGGCCGATACTCGGATCTCGACGGATACATCCGTAATCTCAACACCGGCGCCATGAATCCGGCCACCGAGGATAAGTTCGGCCGCATCTATGCGGTCTGGCAACCGACCGACGACCTCGACATCGGTCTCAAGCTGGAAACGGGGAAGCAGGACTCCGAAGCCGGACTTGCCATCCAACTGACCGATTGCCCACCTGCGTCACCCTTCGCGGCACCCGGTGCGTCTTGTAACGCAGC
>Ga0268386_10000155_pt1 | contig 40416 bp, 29 predicted proteins | sample RVTome_15_FD_200260 | JGI IMG/M metagenome (GOLD analysis project Ga0268386, IMG submission 200260) | Soil microbial communities from uranium-contaminated site in the Upper Colorado River Basin, Wyoming, United States - RVT150D86... ... | reverse complement strand
ACCGCGCCGGCATCCGCCCATACGTCGCTGGGAATTCCGTCCGGTCGTGTCAGGGTTTCCGTTCCCATGACCGAACCATCGCATTTTCGGTCTCATGCGCGAAGAGCGGTTTTGTGAACGGTAACTCGAATTGATTCCCTTCCGTCTTTTGCTACGCGAATCGCAGCGCTCGCACTCTTCAGCCACGCAGCCCATTCGCTTGAACTTCGTTCCGGTGAAATTAGTGAGTTGCCGTGAAGAATTGTTGCAACTGGTGATCGGTATTCAGCGGCCAAACCAGTCGGCATGACGCTGCGTTTCGCTGGCAATGGTTTACGCCTGATCTTCGCCCACAACCATCGGTATCGATCATCTGAAAGGCCAGCGAGAATCGCGGCGACAACCGCGACGATGAACCATAACGGGACCGGAATCCAATTGAGGCGATCCAAAAACGGTTTCATGCGCTCATTCCAGAATCCTGCCAAATCTTCTTCCATCGTGTGTGCAGCAGCGATGAAGCACAGCCCCCCCCAAACCAAGAGCGCGATCGCGGATGCACCTAAGACGAGTCGTCCGATGAGTTTCATGCCATCACTCTACCGATCTGTCCCCGAATCGACTAGCCGTAGCCATGCCTTATCGCGGCGCGTAGAATGAACGCGAGTTCGACCGAGACCTCGTGCTCTGTGTGCAGCATCGCGCAGATCGTAATTCGATTTTCCACACCCGACCCCGTTCGCGGGCGTACTCGATGTCACCGGTTTCCTCTTACTTGCTGATCATCCCGATCGCCCTTGCGGCCGCGTCGCGCGCCGCCGCGGCCGACGTCTCCTTCCGCAACGACGTGATGGCGGTCCTCTCCAAGGCCGGCTGCAACGCCGGCGTCTGCCACGGGAACGCGAGCGGGAAGGGGGGCTTCAAGCTGTCGCTGCGGGGGCAGGACCCGGCGGAGGATTTCCGCACGCTGACCCGGGAGCTGACCAACCGCCGCGTGAACGTCGTCGACCCGGACCGCAGCCTGATCCTGCTGAAGCCGACGATGCACGTCGCCCATGAAGGGGGGAAGCGGTTCGACGAGAAATCGCCGGAGTACCGCCTGCTCCGCGACTGGATCGCCGCCGGAACGCCAGCCGACCCGCCGAATACGCCGCGCCTAACCTCGCTCGCGGTTTCGCACGCACGAAAATACCTCGTCGATCCCGAGAAGTCGCTGTCGCTCCGCATCACCGCGACGTTTTCCGACGGGTCGCAACGCGACGTCACCCGGCTGGCCGTCTTCGAGCCGGCGGAGCAGAACGCCGACGTGTCGGCCGACGGCAAAGTCACCCGGCTGGCGTTCGGCGAGAACACGATCACCGTCCGCTATCTCGACCGGCAGGTCCCGGTGCGGGTGGCGTTCATTCCCGCGCGGCCGGCGTTTGTCTGGCAGGCCCCGCCGCCGGCGAACTTCATCGACCGGCACGTCTTCGACAAGTTGCAGTCGCTGCGGATGAACCCATCCCCCGTCGCCGGCGACACCGTCTTCCTCCGCCGGGCGTATCTCGACCTGCTGGGCATTCTGCCCACCGCCGGGGAAGCCCGCGAATTCGTCGCCGACAAAGCCCCCAACAAGCGGGCGAAACTCGTCGACCGGCTGCTGCAACGGCCGGAGTTCGCCGACTACTGGGCGCTGAAGTGGTCCGACCTGCTCCGCAACGAGGAGAAAACGCTCGACCGCAAGGGGGTGCAGACCTTCCACAAATGGATTCGCCACGCGATCGCCACCGGCAAGCCGCTCAACGAGTTCGCGCGGGAGCTGATCGCCTCGCGGGGCAGCACCTACAAACAGCCGGCCGCGAATTTCTACCGGGCGATGCGCGAGCCGTTCGTGCGAGGGGAATCGACGGCCCAGTTGTTTCTGGGGATTCGCCTGCAGTGCGCGAAATGCCACAACCACCCCTTCGACCGCTGGACCCAGGACGATTACTACGGCTGGGCCAACAACTTCGCCCGCGTGAAGTACAAAATCCTCAAGAACAAACGCCGCGACAAAAACGACAAGCACGAATTCGACGGCGAGCAGGTCGTCTTCATGGCGGACAAGGGGGAGGTGACCAACCCCCGCCTCGGCCGCCCGACCCCGCCGCGGTTTCTCGGCGCAGAAACGTCGAAACCGTCCTCAGGGAAAGACCGCCTGCAGCGGCTGGCCGACTGGGTCGCCGACCCCGGCAACGAACGCTTCGCGAAAACGCAGGTCAACCGCATCTGGTTCCACCTGATGGGCCGCGGCATCGTCGACCCGATCGACGACTTCCGGGCCACGAACCCGCCGGCGAATCCCGAATTGCTCAACGCGCTGGCCAAGGATTTCGTCGCACACAAGTTCGACGTGCGGCACGCGATCCGCACGATCATGGCGTCGAAGACGTACCAGCTTTCATCCCGGCCCAACGACACGAATCGCGACGGCGCGGCGAATTTCTCGCGGGCCTTTCTGCGGCGGCTGACCGCCGAGCAGACGATCGACGCGCTGTCGCAGGTGACGGGGGCGACGGTGGAATTCAACGGCTATCCGCCCGGAACACGGGCCGGCCAGATCGCCGGCGTGCGGGCCGTCCGCCGGCGGGACAAGCGGCCCAGCGGCGGCGACCAGTTCCTGAAGCTGTTCGGCAAGCCGCCGCGATTGCAGGCCTGCGAATGCGAGCGGTCGGCGGAGGCCACGTTGAACCAGACGTTCCAACTGGTCAGCGGCCCGCTACTGAACGACCTGCTGTCGGACCCGCGGAACCGTCTGACCCGGCTGCTGCGGGAAGACCGCACCGACGCCTCGCGGGTGACGGAACTCTACTGGACCGCGTTAACGCGCCCGCCGACCGCCGACGAGTTGAAGACGACGGTCGACCTGCTCCGCACCGCTCCCGACCGCCGAGCGGCCCTCGAAGACCTGCTGTGGGCGCTGGTGAACTCGAACGAATTCCAACTGCGGCGGTAGTAGGTCCGGACGGCCCGTCCGGACCTCGGTGGTGCAATCGACGTCCGAATGCGATCTCGCTTGTCAGGAAGGTCCGGTCGGGCCGACGCGGACCTGCTCAGGCGGCCGGCCCGGTGGGTCCAGTCCACGCGAAGTCATCCGGGGAGCAAAATCCCTGCTCCGTGGCGAAAACACGGCTGAATTCTCCGGGGGCGTATGTTAAAAATGGTGTGTGGTGAGTGGTCGCGCGGAATTCCGCTTTCCGCCTTCCGCTTTCGCTTCTTGTGTTCCTTCCTCCCGCGAATTGAGTGAGTCGATGGCGGTCTCGATCAGAAACTGTCCCAAGTGTCGCACGATGTTGTTCAGCGACACGATTCAGTGTCCCTCCTGCCAGCACGTGCTCGACGAGGCCCGGCACGAAGAATGGTCGGCCCGCACCGACGGGCGGCTGGCGTCTTCCGGCAAGGAAACCGCCTGCCCGAAATGCGGCGAAATGGTGCGGAACGGCCTGGTGCGGTGCTGGAAATGCGGGGCGTTCATGCAGAAGCAGATCGCCGACGAATACCAGCGGATGCAGGCCGCCCCGCAGCCGGTGATCTACAGCCCCCTGCCGGACGGATCGTCGGCCGAAACGACCACGACGACGGCCACCGCGGTCGCCGGCGACGACGATTTCGAATTCGGCGCGGGCTACGCGATCCGCGAGGCAGCGCCGCCCGCCGACCAGCCCCCGCCCCCGCCAACAGCCGGCGACGAGGCGAACGGCCAGACGAAGGCGGGCCGCGACACGCCCCCGCCGCCGCCGGACGTGGCGCACTCCGTGGCAACCGGCGGCGACGCGCTGCTGCAGGTCGCGCTCGCCGAGCAGCAGGAAGAACTCGACAAAAAACGCAAACGGAAGAAGATGACCGGCCCCCGCGGCGAAACGTCGCTGCTGGTCTTCTGCCCCAACGGGCACCGCGTCGAGGTCGACCTGAAATACCGCGGCATGACGGGCCGCTGCCCGAAATGCAAGTCGCCGTTCTTTGTCCCCGTTCCGGAAGAAGCGCCCGAAGCACAGGCGGCCGAGCAGCAGGCCGAGGCAAAACCAGGTTTCGGCAAGTTCGCGCACTGGATGCTGGATGTGCACCTGCACGTCGTGCAGCCGGAGAAGCTCAAGCTGAAGGCCGGCAGCCTGAAAGCCGATTTCCAGCTCTTCGACCTCGCCTTCGCCGAAGACGAGCTTCTCGCCGCCGCGTACTCGAAGAAAAAGGGGGCCGCCCATCAGAAATCCAAAAAGACGGCCAAAGACCGCGAAGCGCTGCAGGAGTACCTGAAGACCGGCGGCCCCGTCGCCGACGCGCCCGCCGCCGACAAGTTCACCCTCACCGCCGAGCAGGTCAAAGCCGCCGCCGTCGTGCAGCCGGCCGTCTACGCCCACGAGTCGATGTTCGCCGGCATCCCCGTGTTCGGTGAATGGCTGATGGCCGTGCGGCTGCCGCTGGGGAACGACCCGGCGTCGGCGAAGTTCGCGTCCTTCCCGCTCTCCGAGTTCCGCCGCTTCGTCGAGATCATGCGGACGACGTACGGCGTCGAGGACCTCTGCAGGGAGATCGACGTTCCGCTGGAAGACAGCTTCACCGAGGCGAAGTGCCACTACAGCGACCAGATGCTGAAGTCCCTGGAGAACCTCGGCTACTACCAGGCCGACCCCGCGTTCAAGCTGAAGTTGGTGGGCCGCAAATGCCAGGCGTGCGGGCTGGTCGTCAGCGAAGACTCGCGCAAGAAGGAGAAGATCGGCGGCGCCAACGGCAAAGCGATCGCCAAGGCGAAATGCCCGAAATGCCAGCAGAAGTTCGGAACGAAGTCGCTGTTCGCGCTGGAAGAGCCGGAAAAGCCGGAAGACGATACGAAGCCGGAGTCGGCGGAAACGGAATCCGCGGCCACGGAACCCCCCGCGCCGGCCGTCGCCGAAACCGCGAAAACCTGAATCGGTGCGTTTAGCCGCGACTCGAAGACTTTGCGAAGAGGAGCGCCGCATCGCTGCCTCACACCCGCGCTCCTCTCCGAAGACACCGAGTCGCGGCTAAACCACGCCACACGTCTCGACGGAACGTTATGAAGGTCCTCTCCGGCATCCAGCCCACCGGCCGTTTCCACTGGGGCAATTACTTCGGCGCGATCCGCCAGTACATCGCCCTGCAGGACAACGAGCAGGCGTTTTACTTCATCGCCGATTTGCACGCGCTGACCACGATCCGCGACCCGCAAGAACTCCGCGGCTACACCCGCGACGCGGCGATCGACCTGCTGGCGCTGGGGCTGCATCCGGAGCAGGCGACGCTGTTCCGGCAGTCGGACGTGCCCGAAATCGCCGAACTGACGTGGCTGCTGATGACGCTCACCCAGATGAGCCTGCTGGAAAAGTGCCACGCCTACAAGGACAAGAAGGCGAAAGGGCTCCCCGCCGACGCCGGGCTGTTTACATACCCCGTGCTGATGGCCGCCGACATCCTCGCCTACGACAGCGACGTCGTCCCCGTCGGTGCCGACCAGGTGCAGCACATCGAGGTCACTCGCGACATCGCGCAGAGGTTCAACACGACGTACCAGTCCGACGTGTTCGTGCTCCCGCAGCCGGGATTGCTCGACCACAGCGCGAAAGTCCCCGGCACCGACGGGGAGAAGATGTCGAAGAGTTACGGGAACGTGATCGAGGTCTTCCTGCCGGAGAAGAAGCTCCGCAAGACGATCATGTCGATCAAGACCGATTCCACCCCGCTGGAAGCCCCCAAAGACCCCGATACCTGCTCGGTGTTCGCGCTGTACCGGCTGTTCGCGAGCGACGAACGGCAGGCGGAGCTGGCGGAACGCTACCGGGCCGGCGGCATGGGCTACGGCGAAGCGAAGCAACTGCTGTTCGAGGCGGCGATGGACTACTTCGGCCCGGCCCGCGAGCGACGTCGGCAACTCGAAGCCGACCCCGCCGCCGTCGAAGACGTGCTCGCCGCCGGCGCGACCGCGGCCCGCGCGAAGGCCGCCGAAGTGCTGGACCGCGCCCGGCAGGCCTGCGGGTTGTCGAAGCGGGGCTGATGCGGAGGGCGAGCGATGAGCAAAGCGGAAGGCGGAAGGCGGAAGGCGGAAACCGGAGATCGGAGGTCGGAGGTCGGAGATCAGAGGTCGGAGGTCGGAGATCAGAGGTCGGAGATCGGCGAGGCGGGAGCGCCAGCGACTGGAGATCGGAAGTCGGAGGTCGGAGATCAGAGGTCGGAGATCGGCGAGCCGGGAGCGTCAGAGACCGGAGATCGGAAGTCGGAAGTCGGAGGTCAGAGCTCAGAGGTTCGAAGCGGGAACTCAGTTCTCGGTACTCAGTACTCAGTACTCAGTACTGGGAAACCCGCCGACTGCGCTGACGATTCCGCAATCCGCAATCCGCAATCCGCAATTGACTCAACTCTCAACTCTCAACTCTCAACTCTCGACTCTTCCACCACTCACCACTCACCACTCACCGGACTCTTCTGCTGCCTGGTCGGACTGACGGCGCTCACGCTGGCCGCGGCCCACGCGCCGGGACGCATCCGGCTGCTGGGGCTGTTTGCCGTCGCGTTCGGCGCGGTCTGCGGGTGGGGGCTGGCCCGCGGGGCCGCGTACTTCGGGGTGACCGTCATGCCAGTTGATTCAAGCCTGAAGCGCAAGCAAAGGAACAACAACTCCCGGCCTTCGCTTGCGCTTCAGGCTTCAATCATGCGCATGGTGATTGTCGGCGTCCTGATCGCCGCGGCGGAAACCGGGCTGACGCTCGAATCGTGGCGGCTGTACGTGGTGGAATTGCGCAAGTTGTATGATCCGGAGGCGGCAACGGAAGCGGTCGGCGGTGGGCAACCGTTCGTTCCCGATTCGCTGCTCAAACAAGCCCGGGAAGAGCGGCAGCAAGTGCTGGTCGAGAAATCCCGGTTTGCCGCCTATCTGCAACACCGGGTGAAGGAACTCGGCGACTGGTCCGCACCGTGGCCGGTGGTGTTCTGGCTGGGGGAATTGCTGCTCGGCACGGCGGCCGGCGTTGTCGTGTTCCGCCAATCGGCCGACAAGCGCCCGTAGGTAGGTCCGGGGTCGGGTGTGGAAAATTCAAAATTGCGGCGAGCAATCGATCGTCGCGCCGGAAACCGTCTCGCCGCAATTTTGAATTTTCCACACCCGACCCCATCTGATTGCAAATCCCCGTTCCCGCCGGTACGCTCATGGAAGACGACCCGTCTTTTTCCGTCGCTTCCCGCGGAATTTGAAAACTTTCTGACGTTCCGGCCCGATCTGCCGGGTATTCGCTGTCGATCGACGAGATTTCTCTCAAGGACGGTCCATTTCGTGCGAATCCCAGATCATCAGCCGGCGGGCGCTAGCCCCCGGTTCGATGCGCGATTCGGGGGAACCGGCGGCTAGCGCCCGCCGGCTGATGAATGCACCGGACAAATCGCGCCCGTCACAAACATCCCACAGGAGAACTTTCCATGAAACGCATTCTGCTGTCGTGCCTGTTTCCCGCATTGCTGCTGCTGGCGGCTGCTCCGGCGTCGGCGCAGAAAGGGGTTGTGCTGCAGTACAAGTTCGGCCCCAAGGACAAGCTCATCTACCGCACGACGGCCGACGTCAAACAGACCCGCACGATCGGCGACAACACGAACGAAGTCACGATCGCCACCACCGACGTCGTCGAACGCCGGCTCGACAAAATCGACTCGCAGAAGAACTTCGTGCTGGAATCCGAAAACAAAGACCTGCGGGTGCAGATGAAGATCGGCGGCCTCGGCGAATACAAATACAAGGCCCGCTCCGAAGACAACGAACGCGCCAGCCGCCTCGGGGCCGAACTCACCCCGCTGTACGAGACCCTCACCGGCGCCGTCGTGAACGTGACCGTCACCCCCCGCGGCGAAGTCGTCGGCGTCAAGGGGTACAAGGAATTGCTGGCCCCTGTCCTGAAGGGGAAGGAAATCGCGAAACAGTTCGCCGGCGGCGGGTCGGACAAACTCTACGCGCTCCAGGCGGCCGAATTGTACCCCACCTTCAGCAAAGACCCCGTCAAGCCCGGCGACACCTGGAGCGTGCCGTTCGAAATCTCGATGCCCAAATTCGGCACGGCCAAGGGAAAGAAGACCTACAAGTACGTCGGTCCCGAGAAGATTGGGGGCCGCGGCGTCGAGAAGGTCACCTACACCTACGACCTCACCTTCAAGCTCGATCTCGACATGGGGGGCGCCAAAGTCGTCGGGGAACTGGCCGTCAGCAAGTCGTCCGGCACGGTGCTGTTCGACGCCGCCAAGGGGCAGCTCGTCTCGCTGCAGGCGGAATACGACATGGGAGGCGACCTGACCGTCTCCGCCGGCGGCAACGACATCGCCGTCCGCACCGACTCCGTCCAGAAGTTCAAAGTCGAGCAGCTCGACAAGCTGCCCAACCAACCGTAGCCGGCCGCGCTGGAATCGGCAAACCGCTAATTGTCGCTAATAAACGCTAATGAAGAAAGGTAGCGCCGCAAGTCGACCTCAATCGTTGGCAATGATTATGCCGGAATCGCTGGGAAGAAACGTGGTATCCAGCCATTTCCGACGATCGCGGCTTTACATTCGGCAATCCTTCCTTCCTTCATTAGCGCCTATTAGCGTTTATCAGCGGTTGACTTGTCCCGGAACGCCCTGGTGTCCGATGCCCTACGAACTTTCCCGCTGCGAAATCGTCCCTCTCGCCGGCGAGCAGGTCTCGTTCCGGATCGACGGGGTGGAAAAGACCCGCTGGAACTTCGGCCCCGCGACGCTGCGGCCCTTCTTCTTCCCCGTGCTGGGGCCGTCGGGGGCGATGCTCACGCGGATGGGGCACCCCGGCGCCCCCAACCACGACCACCATCTCTCCGTGTGGTTCGCCCACCACAAGGTGCTGGGGATCGACTTCTGGAGCAACCGCGGCCCGGCCCGCATCCGTCAAAAGCAGTGGCTGGCCTATCGCGACGGAAACGACGAAGCCGTGATGGCCGCGGCCCTCGGCTGGTTCGACGGCCACGACCCCAAAGAGCTGCTCGAGCAGGAGCTGGTCGCCGCCATCCGCCCCCTCGATCGCGGCGAATGGGAACTCGAATTGCAGGCCACGTTCCGCCCCAAGGCCGAGTCGCTGGAGTTTCAGAAAACGAATTTCGGATTCCTCGCCGTCCGCGTCGCGAAAGACCTCAGCGAACACTTTGGCGGCGGCAAGCTCACGAGCAGCGGCGGCGCAACGGGCGAGAAAGCCATCTTCGGGAAGCCGGCGCAATGGATGGATTACAGCGGTCCCGTCCGCCCCTCCGCCCAGGCCGCCGGCAAACCTGTGGAACCGGCCGTTGAAGGCATCACGTATTTCGACCACCCGTCGAATCCCGGCCACCCGCTGAGCTGGCACGTTCGCGAAGACGGCTGGATGGGCGCTTCCGTCTGCCTGCACGGCCCCGTGACGACGACCCGCAAGTCCCCGCTCGTTCTGCGGCATCTGCTGCACCTGCACCGCGGCCCGGTCGACGCCAGCGGGGCCGCCGCCCGTTTCAAGGCGTTTTCCGCTCGCCCGGCATTCGTCGTGAACCGCTCGCGGGCGAAGCACCAGCAGTACGAGGTGCGGCGGAAGTCGTAAGTTTGTCAGTTGTCCGTGGTCCGTTGTTAGTTGCGACGGACGCCGAAAACAACGGAAACCGTCGAACCTTTCGCCGGCGCGGGTGTCCTCTGTGATCGGGGAAGAAACGCGAATCTGAGTCGAGGGTCACAAGCAAAGCGGAAGTCGGAACGACTCCGCCGTCTGAACGCGGAAAGCGGACATCCCCTTCCTGCTCTCAACTCTCAACTCTCAACTCTCAACTTTTCGGAGACTTGTTTCGCCGCGGGGAACACTCTATCTTGAGCATTCCACCCCGTGCACTCCCGCGCAAGTGGCGGAATTGGCAGACGCGCCAGGTTGAGGGCCTGGTGGGGTTAATACCCCGTGGAGGTTCGAGTCCTCTCTTGCGCATTGCAACGCTGTCGCCAGCTTCCCACCATCAGCCGGCGGGCGCTAGCCCGCGGGCTAGCGCCCGCCGGCTGATTTGCTCAGTTCCTGCCGCGCGAGCGCCACGATTTCGCCCGGTCCAGCAGCACGGCCACGATCATCACCAGTCCCGGCACGACGTTCTGCAGGTTCGGCTCGACGTTGGTCAGGTTCATGCCGTTCCGCGGATCGACGCCCTCGGAAAGCGCACCACGTACACGTTCGACGCGGCCAGCCAACTGCGGGGACGCCGCTATCCCGACGGCTCCCAGACTTGACTCCGTTGTTTTGCCCCCATTGGTTTGCCCGCCGGACGAGCCGGACCTGCTTTTCCGAAGCACACGCCGTCACGACTTGCGGCCTCCGAAAGTTTCGAGTCGATGGACCGAATGTTAGAATGCACGGGAGGTTTGTCCCACGAGATCCGATGTGGAATCAGAGTCCGCGCAACTCCTGGCCGACTATCAGAACGGCGACGCCGCCGCGGCGGACGCTTTGTATTACCGGTTTGTTCACCGGCTCATCGGGCTGGCGAAACAACGGCTGCCACGCATTCTGAACCGGCGGGTTGACGCCGAAGACGTCGTCCAGTCGGTGTACAGAACGTTCTTTGCGGCAGCGCGGGACGGTGCGTATCGCATCGAACGCCCCGGGGACTTGTGGCGTCTTCTGGCGGCCATCACCGTGAACAAGGTGCGGCGGCAGGTGGAGCATCACGGTCAGCAGAAGCGCGCCGTCAATCGCGAGCAGCGGCCCCGCCCGATTGAAGACTCCCTGCATCAGTCGATCGAGTGCTTCGCGGTCGATCCGGGCGAAGACGAAGCGGTGGCGATCGCCGATGAACTCGAAGCCTTGATGTCGTCGCTGCCGGAACGCGACCGGACGATTCTGGAGCATCGGCTGAACGGGCTGACGGTCGCCGAAATCGGCAGCATCGTCGGGCGGTCGGAATGGACCGTTCGCCGCAGCCTCAACGGGTTGCAAAGCCAGCTCGAGGTCCGATTGATGGAACTGGACGGCTGAATTCCGGAATTCCGGCGGAATCTCTGCACGTTCCCGCTTCAAATCCGAATATGCTGGGTAGGAGCGCTGCAATTCCCTCCGTCTGGCCGGTTGGAGATGCCGAAATCATGCCGTCACTCTCACCCGTCAACGCCTGTCTGGACGCCTTCGATCAGGCATGGGAAGCCGGTCCGCCGCCGGACCTTGACGAAGCCGTCCGGGACGTGGGCGATGTGGATGAAGACACCCGGCTGGAACTCCTGGCCGGGCTGGTGATGATCGACCTGGAACGCCGCTGGCGAGCAACGCAATCCCCCCGGCCGACCGTCGAAGAGTACCTGCGGCGATTTCCCGAATTGCGCGAGCACGCCCGCGACGAACTCGTTCTCGAAGAGTTCCGCGTGCGTCAACGTTTCGGCGACCGGCCCGAAATCGCGGAATACACGTCCCGCTTCGGCGAAGAGTTCGCATCGCCTCTGCGCCGGATTCTCGACGAGTTGCGGGCGGAGCGGCAAACGGAATCCCACCGCCAGATCGAGCCCGCCCCGGACAGCGCGGCCATGACCGCCGCGGAATTCATCCAGCGCGTCGTGGACAGCGGCGTGATGAGCGCCGCGGAGGTCAATGCCTGCCTCGAGGCCGCGCCGAAGCCCGTCGAGTTCGGCGAAGACCTGGCGAAGTTGTTGGTGCGGCAGAAGAGACTGACCCGGTTTCAGGCCCAGGCGATCTACAGCGGCAAGGGGGGAAGCCTCGTTCTGGGGAATTACGTCGTGCTGGATCGCATCGGGGCCGGCGGCATGGGGCAGGTATTCAAGGCCCTGCACCGGCGGATGGACCGCGTCGTCGCTCTGAAGATCCTGCCTCCCGGCAAGATGAAGGACGCTTCCGCCAACGAACGGTTCCAACGCGAGATCAAAGCCGCCGCGCGGTTGTCCCATCCCAACATCGTGACGGCGCACGACGCCAGCCAGCACGGGAAGACGCATTTCCTGGTGATGGAATTTGTCGACGGCATCGACCTCTCGGCACTCGTGCACAAGTCGGGTCCGCTGTCGGTGGAACGGGCGGTCGACTTCGTCCTGCAGGCGGCCGCCGGCCTGCAGTTCGCCCATCAGCAGGGCATCGTGCACCGCGACATCAAACCGGCAAACCTGTTAATCGACCGCAAAGGCTGCCTGCGCGTCCTGGACCTGGGGCTGGCCCACATGGACAACGCCTCCGCCAATCTGACCAGCACCGGCGACGTCATGGGGACCGTCGATTACATGTCTCCCGAACAGGCCGCCGACACGAAAAACGCCGACGCGCGGAGCGACGTCTACAGCCTGGGCTGCACGTTGTACTACCTGCTGCAGGGGAGGCCTCCCTACGGCGGCGAATCGGTCGTTTCGCGGCTCATGGCCCACCGCGACCAGCCGATCCCGCCGCTGGCCGCCGGCCGCGACGACGTCCCCGGCACGCTGGAAATGGTCTACAGCCGCATGCTGGCCAAGGACCCGCACGAGCGGTACCCCGGCATGCAGGAAGCCGCTGCGGCGCTGCGAAACTGCGGCATCAATCCGCCGGCCTCCGTTGAAACGAGCGGCCGCTCGATCGATCCACAATTGCAGATGTTCTTCGAAACCTGGGAGCAGGAAGACGCCCCGCGCGTCGCGCGCCCGGACCTGCAATCCACCCGATCCCCCGGCAGGATGGCAGAGACGACGTCACGGAAGAAACGCCATGCCGGCGGATCCAAGCCCACTCGCCCCGTGTGGAAGTGGTCGGCGCTGGGCGGACTGGCGGCACTGGTCATCCTGTCGGTCGTGCTGATCTTCCGCCGCCCCGATGGATCGACGCTGCGGATCGAAGTCGACGACCCGAACCTCGTCGTACTGCTCGACGGCGACCGGCTCACGCTGACGGACAAAACCTGGAACGGAAAGAAGAAGGCCCGGAAACACAAGCTGGCGGTCAAAGTCGGCGACCAGCAACTCGCGATCGGTTCGCCGACGGTGGTCAAACTTCCGGACGGCCGGACCGTCACGCACAAACTCACGCTGCAACTCAACGGGGCGGCACTGACGAGCGATTCGTTCGAGATCGTGCGCGGCGAAACGACGGTTGTCAGAATCGTCTACCTGAAATCGACGACCGCTGCTCCGGTGAAGTCCGCAACCGGCACGACAACACCGCCGCCGGGCGGACCGCGAGCCGACTATGACGCGATTGCCACCGGAACGTGGATTCCGATTAAGAATCTCGGCGAGCTGACGAAAGGGATTGAAGAAGCCCAGATCGTGGACGGCGTCTTGCGAATGGGAAAAGGGGCCTGGAATTGGGGAATCCCCGGCTACCAGGCCCGAAACGGACTGATTCGCGCCAAAGTGCGGCGAGTCTCCAACCCGCGAAGCTTCGGCCTGGCCGCCCGATTGACCGAGGGCAAAAAGGTCTCCGTATGGATCAACAACAAGCGCGATATTGGAATCATGTCGGACTACGGCAAGATCCCCTATACCGAACGCAATCGGGTCGTTCCCACGGACGAGTGGATCGAATTCGCATTCGCCGCCATCGATGGCAAGTTGATCGGCTACGTCAACGGAAAGCAACTGATCTCCGTCAACGTCGATCGCCATTCCATCCGGACCGGCCAGTTCGGATTCTGGGTTGCGAAGCGAGGCCCCGGCCAGGCGGTGGACTTCAAGGACGTCGAGGTGATGGTTCTTGATTCCAAGGATATCACAAGCCCACGACCGAACGGCCGATCGCCAGCCGAAATCGCAGCCCGTAGACAATCCTATCTCGACACCTACCTCCCGGCGATCGTCGAATTGAAGAAACCGGAACCCCCGCGAACGAAGTACGCCGCGTGGTTCCCGCCGAAGAAGCAACTGCCGCTCACGTTCTCCACACGTCGGACGACGACCCGGAAATTCCGCACGATGGCTTGCCAGAAGTTGTTGGACCCAAATCGCATCGGCTCGGGGGACTACTGCACAGCGCACATCGACAAGGACGGTCGCATTCGCCAGGTCACCGCCTACAAGAACGATGGAACGACCCGCGTCGGCGTTCTCGGTTGCGCCACGGTCCGCTACTGGTACGACGAACAGGGACGCCGCATTCAGGAAGTCTCGCTCGATGCTGCCGGAAAGGTGGCGGAAAACGCGAATCGGGTGACGGTTGCGCGGCATGCCTATGACGGCGTGCGAATGGTCGAAACCCGTTTCTACGACGAAAAGGCATCGCCGGCCGAAAACCGATACGGCGTGCATCGACAGATTCACCGCGAAGGAAAACCGTCGCTGGAATACCGAGTCGACGGCCGATCGCGGATGCGATGGCTCCCCTCGCTGAGGCTTCCCAAACGTATTAATGGGACCTACGCATGGCACCCCGTCCTCACGCGTGACGGAAAGGAATTGTATTTCGAGAGTGGATCGAATTTCCAACCACCGGTTGCTTCCCGCATTTACCGGTGTCGGTGGTCGGGTAAGCGCTGGACCGATCCTGAACCCGTTCTTGCTGGAGGCAAACCGCTGCTTGGATTACGCCCCGCAATTTCCGACGACGGCAACATGCTTGCTGTTGTGGCCTGGAAGAAGAATCCCTGGCTTCCTGCCAACTACCGTTTTAGCCACCGTCCCTGGGAATACCCCGATCTTCCGAATCACGGAGACGCGGACATTTACGTCTCAGAACGGCTGCCGAGTGGAGAATGGGGACCAGTGCGAAATGCAGGTAGAAACGTCAATATCAACGACCAGGAACCCGGCGTGTGCTTTGTTCCCGGTACGAGAGACCTGTGTTTCGCAAGTCGCACGAAAGGCAGCCAGGCTTCGTTGTTCATCGCGAAGTATTCGGGGTCCGGCTGGAGTCCGCCGACGAAACTCGATATTTCCGATTCGCCTCGCGACCCATGCCTGAGTAACGGCGGCAACAGGCTGTACTTTGCTTCGAGTCGAGAACACGCACACCGCATTCTTGTCGCGGAGAAGGTCAACGGACAATGGTCGCGCGGAATTGAGATCGACCAGAACATTAACAGGAGCGGCTCGAAGAATCAGGTCGCGCTCAGCCACGATGGGTCGATCATGTATTGGTGTCGCTGCTGTCCGTGGCGAATCCATGTGACGGGCCGGGCCGACAGCGAAACCGCGGTTCGCCATATGGCGGAAATCTATGCCCACGGCGAATGGGAAGTCCCCGGTGCGCCGCTCAAAGTTGAGTTGAAGGACGCGGTCAGCATCACCGACGTCCCATCCTCGAAACCCGCGAAGAAAACCGCAGGCGCCCCGCGACCGCCCACCTTTCCTTACGACGCTGCTACCGCTCGCGAATATCAGCAGTCGTATGCGAAGCACCTCGGAATCCCAGTCGAGTTCACAAACTCCGTGGGGATGCGGTTTCGCTTGATTCCTCCCGGGACAATCCTTGCCGGGCATAATTATTCGGGGAACTGGAACAATGCCAGGCGGCAAGTCACTTTGACCAGGCCGTTCTACATCGCCGCCTGCGAAACCCGGCAGAAGGAGTACCTGTCGGTCACCGGTAAGAACTCTTCCCAACACGTGCAGCCGGGCAACCTGGACCTCCCCGTGGAGATGGTCAGCAACCGGGATGCCGTCGCCTTCTGCAAAGCGCTGGCGAAGCGGGAGACGCAAGGGGGAAACCAGCCGACCTACCGCCTCCCCACGGAGGCCGAGTGGGAGTACGCCGCGCGGGCCGGCGTTGCTTCGTACTACGTCACGGGCAAGACCATCACCTCCCGTGACGCCAACTGCGCACTCCCTCCGGTCGTAGCCGCCAAAGCGGAGCAGAAGACGAAGAATGTCGGCAGCTATGCCCCCAACGCCTGGGGCCTGTACGACGTGCATGGCAATGTCGAGGAATTGACGTCCGACTACTGGTCGGCTCTGACGCGGGATCCCGTTGTCGATCCGACCGGCGGCCCGCCGTCGGCGGTTAGCATGATGTACCGGGGAGGGGCATTCTCCGACACGAGCGACTATGGTCTCCGCCTCTACTGGCGGCGTCGACACAATGCTCGTCACAAGTCCGGGACGTTGGGCTTTCGGGCCGTGCTGGAACTCACACCGAGTACGATCAAAGCCGTCCAGGCGGAGGGGACAAAGGGGACGTAGGAGGGGACAAACGGGACCTTCGCCTGGGACGACACCGGCAACCGAAGGAGACCAAAGCAGTCAGGACTCTTTGACTTCGCATGACCCGCGGACCGCATCACTCGGCTGGAGAACCCGTGGAACGAGCGGACGAGTTTCAGCCACGACGCGGCCGGATCGGCTGTCGTCGAGGCGGAACACCTTGCCGGGTTTGAGGGCCTCGTCCTTCTCGATGACCGCCGCCGCGGCGCCGGAGGCGAGTTCGCCGATGACGAGGTGCCGCTGCTGCTTGTTCGGTTCGGTGACGAGGCGGATGGAGCTGGAGCGCAGCGAACGGGTTCAAGCACGCTGACGCTTCCGAACAAGTAGTATCGTTACTGCGCTCGCAAGCAGCAGCCCCATCGCAATTCCCACGGCGGGCGAAATCTGCGAGGTTTCGACCTTGCCCCCGGCGGCCAGCGCTTCCTTGATCAGCTTGACGTCCGCCGGTTTGAGGTGTTTGTCTTTAAACCAGAAGCCGGGGCGGCGGCGTGTGAAATCCGATAAAGCCCAGTGCAGCACGGGGCGGTAACGGCTACCGGGGTATTCTTTCAGCAGTCGCGCCGCCGTTATAGGGGGATACTCACCTTTGTCCCGAAGCGCCACTCCGCTCTGCAGGAAACGCAGGAAATGGGGCCTGTCCATTTCCGCCCAGGCTTTCGCATCGACGCCCGTCGGCTTCTGAATCCGCACCTGAATGGTGTTCGATTCGAATTTGACCGTCGTTTTCCATAACGGATAGCGGACTTTTACGTGGTAGGTGCCCGGTTTATCAAAAGCCAGGGCGCTGGCTTTTCCTCTCTCGTAAATGGGCAGGATCCGAAACTCGTAGGACTTCGATTGTCCCGGCGGCAATGGATCGACATAGCGATCGAGCTTCAGGTCCGAACCCCCGTAGACGTTGACCTTCCGAAACTCGTTTCCATCGTGTTTGACGAAGAACGTGACGGCATATTTTACCATATCGATCCACGCAGGGATGTCCTTCTTTCCATCGTTCGTAATCGTGACCGTCACGAGGACTGGTTCGCCCCGCAGATAGCGGACTTTCGAAGTTTTGATGCGGACAGTGGCCGACGGCGTCGCAGACTCTGCTGCAGCCGTGGAAACAGCACCCGCCAGGATCGGAAGAAAGCAGACTGTAGGGTTCAAGCTCATTATGTTCACCCGCCGAGGCGGAGAGTCCAAGGAGTCGCAGCTTGAGCTGCGTACCTTTCATCACCTTGAAAGTGGGCTGCTCGTGATTACTTCTTCGTGCTGCTCTTGTCTGTTTGTGACTTTTTCTGGTCCTTGCCGTCGGCAGGCTTGAGAAGATAGCCTTCGCCCTGCCGGACCCATTCCGCCTTGTAGACCGACAGATTGCGCATTAATTTGCGCAGCGGTTCGGTGACCCTGATGCTGCTCATCGTTCGCACCCGGAGTTTAGGATGCAGGCGGAGAGTGACTCCGCTTTGCCGCGAAATCACTTGCAGCGCCTGCTCCAGCGGCGTCCGCTTCGGGAATTGATAGGTGATCAACTGGGCGAGGCGCATGTCGTTGGGGAACGGCTGCGGCGGCGGGACCGTGATCCCAGTGACCCCGCGGATCAAGCGGGCCTCGTCCTCTTTCAGTTTCCATAGCCGTTTCGCTTGACGCCGGTCCCTGTAGTAGTATGTCTTCAGAGCCCAGCGGAGATCATTGGCATAGCTGCTTTTGGGAGCGGATTTCAGGATTTCGACCGCCCGAAGCGGAAGTTTCTCGTGCCCCTTTAACACCTCACCCGACTGAAGAAATTTGAGAATTGCTGGTTGGTTCAGTTTCTGCCAGAGTTTCGCGTCGCTGCCTTGCGGTTGTTTGACCTTGATTTTAATCGTGTTCGTCTCCAAGGGCCTATGCGTTCGATAGCGGGCTTTGATCAAGTACCCGCCGTGTTTCTCGAACGCGAGCCGGTTCAGCCGCGCATATTTGCTGCTGAAGTAATATGTGTACAGAATGCGAAACGAATACTGTTTTTCTTTTCCAGGTTCGAGCGGTCGCGTCTCGGGTATTATTTTGTAATCTTCACGGGTGCCGGGCACGAAGGTGTGGAATCTCTCTCCATCATTTGAGATCTCGATTTGGATTTGTTGCCACTTCAGTTTATCGACCCAGGCGTAGAGTGTTTGGTCGCTGACGTTCTTCACCGTGATGGCCAATCGGACCGGCTCACCCAAGGTATACACGCCCTTAGGAGATGACAGCGTCACTTGCAGCGAAGGCGCTGCCTGAGCGACGTGTGCGCTACAGAAAGAGCAGGCAGAAACCGCAATCAAGATAATGTTGCGTGTAAGGATCGAATGGTGGCGATGCATGATTTACTCCCGCGGTGTGGAAAACGTTGATCAATTAAAGAGTTATGGGCTGCGCGGCTTGTCGTTTTCACGGATGGCTTTGATATATTCCTCAGTGTAGCGGCTCAGAATAATCGGGTAATCCGTGGGCCCATCATCGTGCGTGGCTTTATCGGCAAGGGCGTGTCCGATTTCGTGAACGACGATTTCTCGCTCTTCTTGTTGGGCAGTAAACGTCCCTGCATTTGGACGATCTGGATCGGCAAAGACTGCCATCCAAATAATCGAACCTCCAACAGGATCAAAAGTGGTGCCGGCAATGGCTTCTTGAGTTCCAGGATCCAAGTCGTTACCTGTGGAGTATTCGAATCCACCCAGGAGATAGGCGACCCAGAAGCTTGTTGAGTTTTGCCCTGCAGAATCCCAATCCATTGCATTGATTCTTTCTTGGGTCGTGTTGAAGTGTCTTTGGAATGGCACATTGTCATTGTTGTCGCCCACGTCGAATACCGGCAGAACGAAGGCCTCGGCCAGGGCGTTGGCTAGCTCTGAGGTGTCGGGCATCGGCACGTCGTCGCCGTCCTGCAGGAGGTCGTCATCGTAGAGCGTGACGGGGCCGCTGCCATCCTGTGGGATGACTCCGTTGGCCAGGTTGTTGACGGTGACGGTGTTCGCCGTGTTGGAGATAATCCGGAACTCATTTGCCAGTAGGTCCCATAATTTCCCTTCCTGGAAACGATCGACTTCCAGACCTCCGGTGCCCAGTGTGACCGTGCTGGTAAAGTCGCCGTTGTCGACGACAAACGCAGCGGTGTCCCCGACCACGTTACCGGTCACGGGTCCCATCGAATCGACCTCAACGTGCAGCTTGCGCCAGACCGTCAGCACCGGCGAGACGAACACGCCCTTGAACGTCGGGCTGGTGGAGTCCAGCAGGGCCTCGCTGCCAACGGCCCAGAAACCGTCGGCATTGGCGTCGTAGAACAGTTCCCCTTGCGAGGTTGTCGAAATCGGTTTCACATGTTCCAGTGCCGGCAGCCGAGGGGCGACGGCGAAGCGCCAGTTATTGCCCGGCTGGACCGAACCGACCGTGACGACGGACCGCATCTCGCCGTTCGCGTCAGTCGGAGAACCGCTCCCATAGGAAATCGAGAATGTCGCCCCCGCTGTCGCGAAGTTGTCGGGAGGGTTGACGTTCGTAACAGTACCGGCAGGATCGGTGTCGATCGGCCCGTCATGGTCGCTGGGATCGTCGACGTCGTGGTCTAGCAACCAGATGCTAACTCCTGCGAGTTTCGGCGTGATTTTGACCAGCAGATCGACCTTTGGCCGGTATTCTTCTGTAGGATTTTTGGCGTCCGGGAAAAACCTTTTTCCAGAAGTCACCAAGGGGTCATCGACGAGTTCCCCCGCCTCATTACTCGCCGTGCCGTCTGCGTTCTGGTGAACGACCCACTCAACACTGACGATCTTCGCGTCGTCCATTGCCTTGGGAGCCGCCATGAAGGCGGTGAAGTTCGTCTGGTCGGGGGCGGCGAAGTCGATCGCCGGGGTGATCTGCCACTCGCCCGCGTCGGGGTTCCCAATGGCCAGTTGACCGCCGGGAGCACTGGCGAACGGGATCCAGTTGACGTCCTGATCGGTGCGGTCGTCCGCCAGCCACTCGATGTTCTGAGCAAACGGCGGATCGGCGGGGGAATAGACCGGCGTCCAGCAGAGCTCGTCGTGCGACCACGACAGCTCGCCGTCCGGGACGGAGACCCACGTGCCGGTTTCGTCCTTCCGTTCCAGAGTCCAGTCGGTCACTTGGACCATCGTGACCGTCACGCTGGCGGTGTCGGAGAATCCCGCCGGGTCCTCGACGGTGTATTGAAAGCTGTCGCTGCCCGACGCAAATCCGGGATTCGGCGTATAGGTGACGTCGTAGTCGGTGAAGGTGACGCTGCCGTTGGCCGGCTGAGTCGCCTCGACGATTGTGAGCAGATCGCCGTCGGCGTCGGTGTCGTTGTTGAGCACGAAGACGGTGATGGTCTGGTCCGCAGCGGAATAGGCCTGGTCGTTCTCGGCCAGCGGCGTGCTGTTCGTCACGTTGATGGTGACCGTCCCGAGGTTGCTGTCGTCAATCATGTCCGACGCCCACCACGTGAATCCGTCGCTGCCCGTGAAGCCCGGATTCGGGGTGAAACTGAAGTTGCCGTCGGAGTCGAAATCCAGCGCGCCGTTGGCCGGTCCGAAGGCCAGCGAAAACATCAGCGGGTCGCCGTCGAGGTCGACGGCGTAGACCATGCTGAAAAGAGGCTGTCCGGCCGGAGTCGTTTCCGACTGGTCGTAGGCGACGGGCGCTTCGTTCGTCACGTCGATGTAAACCGTCGCGACGTTGCTGTCGTCGATGAGATCGGAGGCGTACCACGTGAAGCTGTCGCTGCCGGTGAAGAGGGCCGTCGGGGTGAACGTGAAGTTGCCCTCGGAGTCGAAATCGAGGTCGCCGTTGAGCGGAGAGGCGGCGAGGAAGTACGACAGCGGGTCGCCGTCCAGATCGTCGGCGTAGACCATGCCGAAGATCGGCTGGTCGTGGACCGTGACTTCCGGCTGGTCGTACGCGACCGGCGCGGCCAGCAACGTGCGGTCTTCCAGCGTCTGCACGATCGCCGCGACCCGCTCACTCCCCCTCCGGCGGCGCTTCGCTCGTCGCGTCGGAAACAGAGCGGCTTTCACCCCCCCCGGATTTCAGACAGCGCTCGAACAGACCGGGAATCCAGCGGTTGAGGGTCATCGCAACGGCTCCGTCGTGACGTGCGAGAGGAAACGGAAGAGTTGCCGAACGTCGTTGCCGAGATGAGTTCACCGCCACGCTACTGGAAGTGTGTCAGGCTGTCAAACACTTTCTCGGAGAATTCCGAAAGTCGTGCTCGATCAGGCGACACGCGCTGGCGTCTGCTTTGTGCGGCGCGCGGAACAACCGGGGGCTGGCGCCCGGCGGCTGATGAACGACGCCGGCTATTGACCGCGATCGCACAATGAGTGGCAGACTTCGCCCAGCCGGTCGATCGCGTCGAGAATCTGCTCGTCGCTCAGGTACGGGGCCGGGCCGAGGCGGAGGGCGTCGTTCCGAAAGTCGGTCATCACGCCGGCGGTTTTCAGTCGCTCGCTGAATTCACCGGCGCGGGGGGACCACAGGACGAGGAAGCCGCCGATTTCCGTCAGCGGCACGTCGTGGTCGCGGTGAATGAGCCGCGGGTCGAGGTCGAGCCGGTCGAAGGCGTCGGCCAGCAGGTTGATCTGATGTTGACTGACGTCGCGGAGCAGTTGCGGCGTGAGTTGCTTCCGCTCGAAATAGTCGAACACCGTGGCCGCCCGGTAGTGGCTGCACGGGTCGAACGTCGCACCGGCAAAACGCTGCCCGCCGCGGCCGTAGCCGACTTCTCCAGCAGACGGCTTCGACGACAGCGCGCCGAACTCGCTGAACCAGCCGGTCGTCACCGGCCGCAGCTCACAGTCTGGCGGCAGCCGCAGGGCGCAGTTCCCTTCCCCCAACTGGCAGTACTTGTAGCCCCCGCCGAGGATGTACGCCGTCTCCAGCCCCGCGATCAAAAACGGGACGACGTTCAGATGATGGTAGGCGTCGACGACCAGCTCCGCCCCGTGCTTCCCGCAGACGGCGGCAAGGTCCGGCAGTCCGGGCACGATTCGCGCGTTGCGGAACAGCACCGACGAGACGAACACGGCGGCCGTCCGCTCGTCGACTTCCGCGGCGAGCCGTTCGGAAATCCGCTCGACGGGGTCGGCCGGCACCTTCACGACGTCGAGCCAGTCTTCGGCCAGCCGGTCGGTCAGCCGCCGCAGCGTGTGGAATTCGCCGTCGGTGGTGACGAGGTTCGGCCGCGACTTCAACGGCAGCGCGGAGAGCAGCCGCACGATCAATTCCAGCGTGTTGTGCCCCAGGGCGACGTCGGCGCCGGGGTCGTCCATCAGCCGGGCGTAACCGCGGCGGACGTCGTCGGCCTTGGCGAAGGCGCGCTCCCACTTGTCGTCGACGAGTTCCGCCGCGTCGAGCCACGCCTGCTGCTGGGCCTCGAAGCTGCAATCGGGCCACGCCTGGTGGGAATGCCCCGTCAACAGCAGCCGCTCGCCGACGCGAAACCGCGAGTAATCGGCGGCGACGGCGTTCGGTCGGCGCGTGAGATCGGCAAGTTGCATGGGTCGCTCCTGTGCTCGGCAATGTAGTGCGAAATTCATTTCGCACTGCGGCATGACGCGACGATCCAGGCCTGCGGGTCCTGGCAATCGGATTATTCCCGTTCCGCCCCGCCCCGGCAAAGCCTCGCGCGAAAACGGGTCCGGGGTCGATCCGCCCGCCGCAGGCAAAGCGGCGTGGGGTTCGACCCGATGAAGCTGCAACCAACGTGTCTTCCTGATATCCTCGATCGCCTGACAGCAAACAACGTTCGTTCCGCCACGAGCCACTCATGAACCCCGCGACGGTCGATTCCGAAGACGAAGCCACCTTCATGCGCGTCGACGAGACCGATTTCTCGGCGATGTCGCGGCCGGAACAGATCCGGCATCTCGAGGTGGAAGGCTACGTCGTCTTTCCGCGGATCCTGACGCACGACATCGTCGCCTGGTTGAAGGCCGAGCTCTCCGACGCCGAAATGGGGCACACCAGCTACAGCGTGAACCAGACCCGCTCGACCACGCAGCCGCAATGGCTCAGCCGGACGGCCGCCGAGCTGATCGGCTACCCGCCGATGATCGACTTCCTCACCGACCTGATGGGGTCGGAGATCGTCGTTACCCGCGGGTTCTTCCAGCGGACGCTGCCGGGGTCGCCGGGGATTTCGATGCACACCGACGGCCAGCCGCACGGGTCGAACCTGTTCGGCTACGAGGGAAGCTGCCCGCGACTGGTTCGCGTGCTGTACTACCTCGACGACCTGACGCCGGCGCGGGCGCCGTTCCGGCTGATCCCGCGGTCGCACATTTCCTTCCACGCCCAAGCCAGCCCTTACGTGCGGTACAAGTCGCACCCGGAAGAGATCACCCTCGTCGTCCCGGCCGGGTCGGCGGTGGTGGTGCCGTCGCTGCTGTTCCACGGCAGCCATCCCAACCGCGACACGCAGCCGCGCGAGCTGCTGCAGCTCGGCTACCGTCCGGCGTGGGCGGGGCCGGTTCAGCCGGTCGAGGAATGGGACCCCGCGCTGGTCGCCGCCGCCCCGGAGATCGCGAAACCGTTTTTGAAGAGCCTCAACACGAGCGGTTCGCAGTGGGAGCAGGAGCACAAACCGGCGGGGATGCCGTCGGAAGCGCCGGGCATCAACCCCAGCCGCTGGGGCGACGCGTAGTGCGAAATTCATTTCGCACACGCCACGTCTCGTGCGAAATAAATTTCGCACTACGGCGTGTTCCCGCGAGCAGCCGTCGCTTCGGAATTGATCGTCATCCCCACGTACACGACCATCCCCGGCGTCGCCAGCACGACCGGCTCGACGCGGAGGCCGGCGAACTCTGCGGGAAGGGCCGACGCCGACGAGAGCAGCTTGCGGGAAACGAACGCGATCGCGTCCCACGCGAGATCGGCGGGAACGACGAAGTGCAGATGCAACGACAGCGCTTTCTCTCCGCGGCGGGCACGCCAGTCTGCCGTGTGTTGCAGGACGGCCGGCCAGTCGGCTTCGAGTTCATTGAGCGACTCCGCCTCGAACCGCGCCACCGCGCCATAGGTCGACGCGAAGCCGAAGAAACCGCCGGTCAAGGATTCGTCGAACTGGAGAATGGCGGTCGGTCCGGTTTTCGTGGTGGAAACCGCCGCTTGCGGCTTAGCCGTTCGAAAGCGGCTAAGCCGCAAGCGGCGGTACCGACAGCATACCGATTCCCGCGGCCGGCGTCAGTTCTTTCGACGCTCGTCGGTCAGATTCCGCGCAACCGCTTGCAGCAGCTCGTCCCAGTCCCCCGTGGCCGGCTGTCGGAACAGACGCAGGCTGGGGTACCACGGGCTGTCGTCGCGGTCGAGCATCCACCGCCAGTCGGGGACGAACGGGAGCAGCACCCAGCAGGGGACGCCCAGCCCGCCCGCGAAATGCACCGTCGAGTTGTCGACCGAAATCACGAGGTCGAGCGCGGCGATCTGGGCGGCGAGACCGTCGAGGTCGTTCCACGGGTCGGCGTCGTTCCAGTCATGCAGTTCGATTCCGAATTCCCGTTCAACCGCTTGCCGTTCGTCGTGGTAGCCGCCGTATTGCAGCGAGACGAAATCGACGCCCGGCAGCGACAGCAGCGGTCGCCAGCGTTCCAGCGGGATCGAGCGTTGCCGCCGCAGTTCGGCATTGCTCCCCCCGCGCCACGAGATGCCGACGGTCAGCCGGCCGGTGAGTTGCCGGAACCGCTCACGCCACTGTTGGACTTTCCCCGCGTCGGGAATCAGAAAGCTCGGCCGATGCACGTAGCGTGGACTTGAGTCCACGCGAGTGTCGAGCATGGCGGCTGCGGATGGTATGACGAGGGGGAAGCCAGGAACGGCAGAACCGCACTCGCGTGGACTGAAGTCCACGCTACGGAAGGAATCCAGCGACGGCCGCACGAACCGCGGCACGCTGCCCATCGGAATCTGGACGTCGTGCGGCAATACGGGCGTGGCCTTCGATTCCGCCACGACTTCCACCACCGCCAGCGACCGGCGGAACAGCGCGACCAGCCGTAGGTCGCACTCGACGATGCAGCGGCCGACCCGCGCGGCGAGTTGGGGAATGCACGAAGCGTACATCACCTGGTCGCCGATCCCCTGCTCGACGTGCACCAGGATGGTGCGGCCGTCGAGCGGCTCCCCCTGCCAGCGGGGCTTCGTGAATTTTCGCGAGAGAGCCGCCGCTCGAAAGCGCCATTCCCAGTCGTCCCAGCACTTCGCCAGCTCGCCGAGCAGCCCGTACAGAAACGCCCGGTTGACGTGGGCCTCGACGTGCCCGGGATCGATTTCAAGCACGCGGTGAAAACAATCGAGCGATTCCTGGAAGCGGCCTTGCTCTTTCAACGCGATTCCGAGGTTGTTGTACACGGTGGTGTCGTGCGGGGCGAACGGAACGGCGTCGCGATACGCCCGCTCGGCGGCGACGGGGTTGCCCTCTTCCCGAAACCAGTTTCCCAGATTCACGCGGGCCTGCACGTAACCCGGTCGGAGTTGCACGGCCCGTTCCAGGCACTCCCGCGCCTGGGGCCACTCGGGGGTCATCGCCAGCGCCAGCCCGAGGTTGTTCCACGCTTCGGCGTGCTGCGGCCGATGCTCGATCGCGGCCCGATAACAGGCGACGGCCTCGTTCCAGCGGGCTTGCGAGGCGTAGACGATTCCCAGGTTGTTGTGGGCGTCGGCATGCGCGGGATCGAGTTGCAGCGCGCGTTGGAAGGCGGCAATCGCGTCGTCCGGCAGGTCGAGGTCTTTGAGCACCGTTCCCAGGTTGTAGTGGGCGTCGGTGAAGCGGGGGTCGAGCCGGATCGCCTCTTCAAGACATTCCCTCGCCGCCGCCGGCTCTCCCAGCGACTTATGGGCCGCCGCCAGGTTGGCGTGAAACACCGCCGCCCGCGGATTGCAGGCGATCGCGCGGCCGATGTATTCCGCTGCCGCCTTCGCATTCCCCCGCTGCTGCTGCGCGACCCCCAGCAAGTGCAGCGCGTCGGGCTGCTTCGGGTCGATGCGGACGATCGAGCGATAAACCCGCTCCGCCTCGCCCAGCCGCCCGCTCTGATGGTGCCGCAAACCTTCCTGCAGCGACTGATGGATTGAAGGCATCGGGAGGTGGTGAGTGGTGAGTGGTGAGTGGTGGTCGCCGCTTGCGGCTTGATCGCGCGCGGAGCGTCCCTTCCTCTTATCGGTCGATTCGGGATGAAGGTTGAGAAGGGGATCACGATCTTGATGATGCGGTGGGTCCGGGATCGCCGTACAATAATGTGGGGTGCTGATCGGGAAGCGACTGCAATGCGGAGGAATCGCCGAAATGGAAAGGATCATGCAGGGGGTCGTCCACGGCCGCACGATTGAGCTGGAGCGCGATCCGCAAATCACAGACGGAAGCCAGGTCGAGATCGTCTTGCGCCTGTCGCGATTGCCCGGGCCTCCGCCCGGCTGGAACTCCGGAAGCACCACGACCGCGGCGGGCATGATGGCGGAGCATTGGACGGACGATGACGACTCGATCCTGGAGCAGATTCATCGGGACCGCGGGCGGGACAGTCGAAGGGAGCCTGCGGAATGAGCTTCCTGCCGGGCGGTCTGTAGGTCCGTGTCGGCCCGACCGGACCTCGGTGGGGCGGAAGATGCGAAGCTGGGGACCGGCTTCAAGAACGGGGACAGGTCCATTTTCGCGAGGTCCGGACGGGCCGTCCGGACCTACCGCTGATACACTGGGATATACGCGTTATCCAATTGCAGGATCGTCGCGTTGATCGCCGTCGTGTAGACCACACCCACGTGGTTGCCCCGCCAGGAGCCGTCGGCGGATTGCTTCTTCAGAATCTGGTCGCCGATGTCGGCGATGTATTTCTTCCATTCCTGGTCGCCGAGGCGGTACATCACCTGCGCGTAGTAGAGGTGCTTGTAGTGCCAGTGGCTCGTGCTGCTGGCGCCGCCCGGCCAGACGTACTTCTTACAGTAGGCCAGCATCTGCTTCACGTCGGCCCCTTTGTATTCGCCGGTGTTGAACATGACGGCCACGGCCGCCGCCGAAATCGCCGGCCGCGCGCTGGCCGCGCTCTTGAAGCTGTATCGAATGCCCCCCGCCTGCGAGCCGGTCTTGATGCGGCAAGCGTCGATGTACTTCTTGGCGCGGTCGATGACCCCCTTGGGCACGGGGATGCCGGCGTTGCGGCAGGCCCGCAGCCCCTGCACCTGCGTGATGCAGGTCGAACCTTCGTCGAAGTCGCGGCCGTCTTTCGCCGAGACGTAACCCCACCCGCCCCGCGTCGTCTGCGCATTCATGCTGAACTCCACCGCCTTGATCAGCACCCGCTTCAGCTCCTTGCGGCGGTCGGGGTCTTCTTCGTCGCCGTAGACCTGCGACAGAAACAGCATCGAGAACCCGTGACCGTAGGTGTAGCGGTAGTCGTTCTTGTAGCCGACCAGCCCGGTCTCGGGATCGGCGGAGTTCGTCAGGTAGTTCACCGCCTTGCGGATCGAGTCGCGATACCGCCCGGTGGTCGTCGTCGAGCCTTCGCAGAGCATCGCCATGCCGGCCAGCGCGGTCATCGCGATGCGGTACTGCCCGCGGCTGGCTTCCCAGAACCCCTGCGGCCGCTGCTCGCGAACGAGAAAATCGAGCGCCCGGCGGGCCGCCGCGTCGAACTTCTTCTCACGGGCCGTCTTCGCCGCCGGGGCAACCGCGGGAAACGAACAGATCAACGTAGCCGCCAGCGCGGCACAGAGCGATCGCCGCATGGGATCCTGCCTTCCGATTTTCTGGTGGAAAACGGGAAGAGGCCGGCCGACATCGCGAGTCAGCAAGTCGAAAGTCAAAAGGTCAAAGGTCGAACGTCGGAACACTCGTGGATTTCTCACGCCTTGCGACCGACAGACCTTCGACTTTCCGACCTTTCGACTTTCGACCTTGAACGTGCCGAACAGAATGACCTCCGTCATTTCGTCGTGTGGACCAGGTCCACCGTTTCGATCCTACGGATTCCAGCCGATCGTGCAACCGCAGTTTGGAAGTCGTTACAATGTGGAACTGGTGGAGTGATGGAGTCATGGAGTGATGGAGTAGCGCCCCACTCCACGACTCCATGACTCCATCACTCCAACGTCACACCACTCACCACTCACCACTCACACCACTCACCACCCCATGCACCGCCTCCTCTTCGTCTGCATCGAAAACTCCAACCGCAGCCAGATGGCCGAGGCGTTCGCGCGCATCCACGGGGCCGGCAAAGTCGAAGCGTTCAGCGCCGGCTCGCGGCCGTCGGGCGTGGTGCATCCCAAAGCGATCGAGGCCATGCGCGAAAAAGGCTACGACCTCTCGCAACACGGCTCGAAATCGCTCGACGACATCCCCCCCGGCGAATACGCCGTCGCCGTCACGATGGGCTGCGGCGACGAATGCCCGCTGGTGCAGGCCGCCCGCCGCGAAGATTGGCAGATCCCCGACCCCAAAGCGCTGCCGCCGGAGGAATTCCGCGCGCTGCGAGACCTGATCGAGCGGAAGGTCGTCGAGCTGCTGGCGTCGCTGATGAGGGATGAGGGATGAAGGATGAGGGATGAGCGGCCGATCGCGCACATTTCCGGACTTCGGACTCCGACGTCCCAGCCACTTCACTCTCAACTCGCAACTGTCGACTCTCACGTGACGCGGATGCCGTCGGCTTCGAGAACTGCGACTGCGGTGCGGTTGTCGGCCGGATCGTACCGGTCGTCGAAACTGCTGATGACCGACGCATCGGACCGTAGTGCGAAATTCATTTCGCACGAGACGTCGATCGTGCGAAATGAATTTCGCACGACGTCTTCGTCAAGCGGTCGGCGGGCTTCTCGACGTCAACCCGGCGAGATCACGTCAACCCCTCCGTTCCGCACTGGCGGGCCAGCCGCCAGTGCCACCCTACGCTCGCCTTTCCTGAGCAGCAGCGCCGCGGCCGCAATCGCCGGCCGGTCTGCGTCGTCGACGTCGCACAGCAGCGGCAGGATCGGCCCGGTGTCCGCAATTCCCGCGGCGGCGACGGCCGTGTGCAGGACGTTAACGGGGTTGATGGAATTCCGCAGACTCTCCAACAGGCTGAACAGGGAGCGGATCTGTTCGGCTCGATCGTCGTCTCCGCCCTTGATGGCGCGCAGCATCTCCATCGACAGCCGGGGAGCCACGCAGACGCATCCCGACGTGAATCCGATCAAGCCGAATTGCCGCAGATGCACGAGCGCCGGTTGTTCGCCGATGCCGCTCACGATCCGTTCCGGGCCGACGTGCTCGACGAGTTCGCGCAGATAATCATCGTCCTGGGGATCTTCCCGCACGGCGGCGTACTTGATCCACGACAGGCAACCATCCTTCATGAGCCGCTTGACGGCATCCACGTCGATCTGGCCTTCGTATTTGATGTACAGCACCGCGGGACGTGCGGCCGCGTCGGCCAATCGGCGGACCGCGGTTGCGAATCCGTTGGCGGTCACGGCATCGCGCGTCGGCAGAATCATCGCCGCGGGGAACGGAAAGTCCCGCAGCACCTTCGCCTGGTCCATCATCGTTCCGTAGGCCGGGCCGACGGACGGAATTATCACCGTGTCGTCGCCGGCGACATCGGCCAGCAGTTCGAGCAATCCGGCAAACTCGCTGGGAGCGACGTGGTAGAGAATGGCATTCCCGCCGTAAAGCAGTGTGGTGACGCCGCCGGCTTCCAGGTAGCGGACGAGTTTCTCGTTTTCGTGCCGATTCAGAGAAAAGTCCGCATTTCGCGCCAGCGGCGGGACGGCGATGACGGACGATGCCAGCAGTTCCGAAGTGATGGGATTGTCGTTCATCCTGGGCGCTTTCGTTTTCGGGTGGCTTCAGTCTGGGTGAAAAGCAGCGCGCAAATCAGCCGGCGGGCGCTAGCCCCGGTTTCACGTGTGATTCGCGGGAACCGGGGGGCTTGCGCCCGGGGGCTGATGAATCATTCTGGCTGGGGCGGTCAGCGGCTCCCTGTCTCGTGCGAGCCGCTTCCAAACCCGTCTCGGCAACGTTTACATCATAGGCGTTTCCCCGTCGGATTCTGCCTGCTGACGCAAATCTTCAAAACTTCAACGCCATCGTTCAATGACACGCGAAATGGCTGATGATACGGGTTAATATCGGGTGTTCGGCAAAGGCAGGCCCTGCGCATACTCTGACGGAATCATCCACGAACGAAACGAGGCCCGCGATGACGACTGCTCCAGTGACGCGGCGATGGCTCCTGTTCCTTCTCCTGGCGGCCGGTGCGGCCGAAGCCCGCGCCGCCGAACCGTCCTATCCGCCGACGTTGCCCGGCGGGAAGAGCGTGGTCACGGACCGCACGGAGACGTTTCTCAAGCCGGCGGCGAAACTCCGCGCGGGGGTCGAAATCGCGAAGACGCCGCCGACGGTCGACTTTCTGTACTATCCCGGGCAGACCTATCCCGGCCAGCCGTGGTCGGTGTGGGGGGATTCGCTGGCGGTCAAGGGGAAATACTATTCCGCGATCGGCGATCACAAGAAGCCGCAGGGGAATGCGTTCGTCTTCGAGTACGACCCGCGGACGAAGCGGCTGCGGACGCTGGTCAACCTGAAGACGCTGCTCGCGCTGCCGGCGGGGCACTACATGCCGGGCAAGATTCACAGCCGCCTCGACATGGGGAGCGACGGCTGGCTGTACTTCGGCACGCACCGCGGCGGGACGCGCGTCACCACCGACCAGTATCACTATCAGGGGGACTGGATCGTCCGGCACCATCCGCAGACCGGCAAGACGGAGAAAGTCGCCCACGGGCCGGTGCCCAGGCACTGCATCCCCACCAGCGTGCTCGATCCCGAGCGGCTGATTTTCTACGGGGGAACGGCGGCCGGGAATCGAAGTGATCCGGTGATGTTCTTCGCTTACGACATCCGCAAACGCAAAGTGCTGCACACCGCTAAGGACGGACCGTACCGCTATCTGATCTTCGCGAAGTCGACCGGCCGGGTTTACTATTGCAACAAGGATGAAGGACCCCTGATGCGCTACGACCCCGCGGAGGGGAAGCCGCCGCGGCAGATTCCGGGCAAGATCGGCCTGCGATCGGCCACGCAGGAAACCCGCGACGGCCACGTCTACACCGTCTCCACCCGCGGCGACGCAACCGTGTGGCGGTTCAACACGAAAACGGAGAAGATCGACCGCATCGGCACGGCGGGCGTCGGCAGCCAGAGCTACATCACCAGCATCGACGTCGATCCCACCGGCCGTTACCTGTACTACACGCCCGGCGCGCACGGCGGCAGCCAACGGGATGGCACGCCGATCGTGCAGTTCGACGTCAAGACCGGCAAGAAGAAGGTCCTCGCGTTTCTGCATCCCTTCTACAAGGACAAGTACGGCTACACGCTGCTGGGGACGTTCGGCTCGGCACTGAGCGAAGACGGCAGCAAACTGTACGTCACCTGGAACGGCAACCGCGGCGGCGCGGACCGCCGCGGCCGGCACCCGTTCGATACCTGCGCGATGACGGTGATTCACATTCCGGAATCGGAGCGACGGCCATGAATCGGAAGACTTTCACTGCATGTGCAATTCTGGTTGTCACAGCGTTTCCGTGGAGCGGCCTCCAAGCCGCCGATCCCCCGTTCGTCTTCCGAGACGTCGCCAGACAAGCCGGGCTGCACGAGCCGTTGCGGGGGATGATGGGGCACGCCGCCGCCTGGGGGGACGTGGACGGCGACGGGTGGATCGACCTGTTCGTGGGAACGTTCGCCGACCGGCCCGCCGCCAACTACCGCGCTGGGGGCGCGGCGGGACCGGTTCCCAATCAACTGCTGTTCAACCGCAAGGGGCGGTTCGTCCGTTCGACGCAGAAGTCGATCGTCCATCTGGGACGCGCCTCCGGCAGCGTGCTGGCCGACTTCGACAACGACGGCCGGCTCGATCTGTACGTGGCCAACAACGGCCGGCTCGGCAAAGGCAACCTGCTGTACCGCAACCTCGGCGGCGGGCGCTTCGAGAACGTCACCGCCAAAGCCGGCGCGCCGCTGCATCTGCCCGAAACCGCCCGCAGCGCCGCCGTGCTCGATTTCGACGGCGACGGGCTGCTCGATCTGCTCGTGCTGGCCACGCTCCGCCGGGGAAAGACGCTGCTGTTCCGCAACCGCGGAGGGATGACGTTCGAACTCTCCGACGCCATTCCCGGCGACGCGACCGGGTTGGGACTGGCCGTCGGCGACCTCACCGGCAACGGCTGGCCGGACGTGATGATCGGCGGACCGAACCGGCTGTTCGTCAACCTCGGCGGCGGCAAGTTCCGCGAGGCGACCGAATTCGGCGGGCCGGCACGGAGTCCGGCCCCTGCGACCTCGTTCCGCAGCGAAAGCGACAGCCCCTCCTGCGGCGTCGCCTTCGGAGACTTCGACCGCGACGGACGCCCCGATATCCTCATCGGCTCGCATCACAAGGCCCCGTGGAACAAGCCCAACGCCATCCGGCTGTTCCGCAACCTTGGCTCGACGCCGAAGAAGGTCCGCTTCGAAGAGGTCACGGAAAAAGTCGGCATCGTGAAATATCCGATGAAGGTCCCGCACGTCGAAATCCGCGACTTCGACAACGACGGCTGGCCCGACCTGTACACGGCTGTGGTGACGATGCGCGACGGCAAGATCTATCCCGCCATCTACAAAAACCTCGGCCGGCGAGCCGGGAGCGTCGGCGGCCGGAGGGGGAAAGACAGCCTGCCCCGGTTTCAGGAGACGGCCTTCATCCACCGCAAGGACTTTCCGGTCAAAGAGGACATCCCGCAGGCGCGGTCGGGAGTCTTCTACGACAGGCTGGTCGCCAATGGGAAAGTGATGTATTTCGCACCGGGACCGAGCGGCGACTTCGACAACGACGGCCGGCTTGACCTCTTCCTGCCAAGCTGGTGGCCGAAGTTGCAATCCCTGCTGCTGAAGAACGAAACACCCTCCGGCCATTACCTCGACGTGACCGTCGTCGGCGCGAAGGGGGTCAACCGCATGGGCATCGGCAGTATCGTCCGCGCCTATCAAACCGGACGCGCGGGAGACTCGGAGGCCCTGCTGGCGTCCGAAGAAATCGCCAGCGGTTACGGCTTCTGCTCGGCGCAACCGGCGGTCGCGCACCTCGGGCTGGGAAAGGCGACGGCTTGCGACCTCGTCGTCACGCTGCCGCACGGCAAAGGCCGCATCGTCCGCCGCAATGTCAAAGTGAACCAGCGTCTGCAAATCGACGGGAAACCCTCCTCAAACTGACGAGATTGGCGATGACCGGCGCAGACCGATTCGGACGGCGAGACTTTCTGACCGGCACCGCCGGTTGGCTGGCGTCGGGTGTGCTCGGCGAAGCCGCCGCTGCTTGCGGCTTAGCACCAGACCAATTCATCGTTGCGAGCCGGAAACTGCCGACGCCGTCCGTGAAACTGCTGACGGATCGGCTGCCGGCCCCGCGGGGTCGAAAACTGCGGATCGTCGCGCTGACCACCGCCTGGTGGAAGTATTCGCACGCCGACGACATCATCACGAAGTTCATCGAAGGCTACGGTGTCATCGGCCGCACGCATCTCCCGCACTGCAAGGTCGTGGGGCTGTACGTCGAGCAGTTTCCGAAGAGCGACATCTCGCGGGGGATGGCGGCCCGGTATCGCATTCCGATGTTCAAAACGCCCGCCGAAGCCCTCACGCTGGGAGGCGAGAAATTGGCCGCCGACGGGGTGCTGCTCGTCGGCGAGCACGGGGACTACCCGCTCAACAAGAAGGGGCAGAAGCTCTACCCGCGGCGGCGGCTGTTCGAAGAGATCGTGAAGGTCTTCCGCAAGACCGGCCGCAGCGTTCCGGTCTTTAACGACAAGCATCTTTCCTATTCCTGGAAAAATGCGGAGTGGATGCACCGCCAGTCGCGCGAACTGAAGTTCCCCATGATGGCCGGCTCCAGCGTCCCGGTCTCCTGGCGCCGGCCGCCGCTGGCGTTCCGCCGCGGCGTTCCGCTGAATCGTGCGCTGGTGGCCGGCAGCGGGAGTTTCGAGAGTTACGGATTCCATTGCCTGGAACTGCTGCAGACGTTCGTCGAGAAACGCCCCGGCGGAGAAACGGGAGTGAAGGGGGTGCAGGCGCTGGAGGGAGCCGCGGCGGACAAAGTGTTGGACGGCGACGGTTGGACGTCCCGACTGCTGCCGGCCGCGATCGCTTCGGTTCCGGCCGCACGCAAGAATCTCAACCGGAAACGCCGGCGGAGACGAGTGGTCTTCCGGATCGAATACAGCGACGGCTTCGAGGCGGCCGTTTGCCTCACCGGCGGGATGGTCTCGGAGTATTGTTTCGCGGCGGAGGTGACGGGGCGCTCGAAGCCCGTCGCGACGTCTGCCTTTCTCCCCAAGCCGCAGCGGGATCATTTCAGCTTTCTATGCAACCACATCGAGTTCATGTTCCGCTGTGGCAAGCCGAGCTACCCCGTCGAACGGACGCTGCTGACCACCGGCCTGCTGGACGCCCTGCACGACTCTCGGGCCGCGGGCGGAAAACGCATGCCGACGCCCCATCTCCGCGACGTGCGCTACACGCCCGCGGAGGACGTCTCGGCGGTCCGAATCAAAAAAATCAAAGGGGTCAACAAATGAATGGCACTGCCGCTTACGAGGTAAGGACTTACGTCAAGGCGTTTTTGCCGTCCATCATGGGTTCTCCGAGACTTTCGCAAATCCGGCTTTACGTTGTGATTTTCGATTTCCAGGCCATTTTGCTGCCAAGCGTGCGAATCGTCGTAAATCCAAGTGGCGCAAGCGGCAGTGCCATTCGTCCTGACCCCTTGAATTTCCCCAAGACATTTCAGATCGCTGCGATTGCCGTGCCAATCACGGCAACGACTGCAAGTGCGATCATGCTGAAGCAACCGGCACCTCTTGGCCGGGAGATATTGTGTTCGGCGGCGATCCGATCCACCGCCTCTTTCGATTCCTTCAAGCCGCTTCCCGTCCGTTGGCGGTAGAGCGTGACGGCCTGAACCCTCTCGCCGCGCTCCAAGAGCAGGAGGACGTCCCATTCGACGGAATCCGTCTGTCGCTGAGAGATTCCCTGTTCCCGTGCGAGCGATTCGACGGCATCGACGGCGTCCTGCAGGCCGGTTCCCGTCTGCTCACGATACCGTTTGACGGCCTCAATCCGATGGCCGGCAGCCACCAGCGACCGCAGTTCATTCTCGAAGGCCTCGTTTCGTCGCTGATCGTTCATTGTTCAACTCCGGATCGCGTCAACTGTGGATGCAGTCGTCGTCTCTGCCTTTCCGGTCCTCAATCCGAGATCGCAATACCCGTGTGCCGGCGTTTTCTGGGTGCGTGGCAGAGGTGCAGATAGTCGAGCACGTCGGAAAGCGCTGCGGTGGCCAGGGCGATGCAGGTGTCCGCGCCGCCGTAGTAGATGCGAATGGTGCCGCTGGCCTTGTCCAGAATCCAGCCGCAGGGAAAGACGACGCCGTTCACGTCGCCGTGGCGCTCGTAGGGTGCTTCCGGGGCGAAGATCCATTCGTCGCTGCGGCGCAGTACGTGACGGGGGTCATCCAGATCCAGTAAAGCCAGACCGAGCCGGTACAGACAGCCCCCGGGAGTGTGCCGCACGCCGTGATACAGCACCAGCCAGCCGTCGGGCGTCTCCAGCGGGGGAGGGCTCAAGCCGATCTTGTTGGCGTCCCACCACGAACCGCGACGCGCGAGCAGCAGGACGTGATGGTCTCCCCAGTGCGTCAGGTCGGGCGAAAACGACAGCCAGATGTGGGCGCCGGAGCTGCCTGCGGAGACCGGCCGGTGAATCATGGCGTACCGGTTGCCGAACCGGCGTGGAAAGATCGCCGCATCTTTGTCTTCGGGGGGCATGGCCGGCCCGAGACGTGTGAAGGTGTGGAAGTCCTTCGTCGTTGCCAGCGACACGAGGGGGCCGCTCGACGAATAAGCCGTGTAGGCGATGATCCATTCGTTGCGTTCCTCGATCCAGGTCAGCCGGGGATCTTCGACGCCCCAGGCTTCCTCGGGACAGTTCGTCGGATCGGGGGCGAAGCTCGGGCTGGCGTCGATCCGCCAGTTCGATACGCCGTCGTCACTCCGCGCGACGGTCAGATGCGAATGGCCGCGTCGGTCTTCGACCCTCACCAGCAGGATCGTTTCCTTCCCCAACTGACAGGCGCCGGCGTTGAACACCGTGTGCGCGGGATAAGGCCAGTCGTGGGCGGTGAGAATGGGATTGCCGGGATGGCGTTGGAACAACTCGCCGCTCGGAACCGGGCGATTCGATTCGTCTGACATTCCAGACTCCTTACGGGGTGACGGGGTGACGGGGTGACGGGGTGACGGGGTGATGGGGTGACGGGGTGACGGGGTGATGGGGAGTTCCCAGTACCCCATCACCCCATCACCCCATCACCCCAGGACGCCGGCGACTTCCAGGTCGCATGGCTTCTTCTGCTCGTGCGAGAGTTGTGCCGACCAGAGGTAGGCGAGCGTCGATTCCGCTCCCTGATTCCGATTCATCCCGCTCGCCTGCAATCCGTCGCAGCAGGCTCCATAGCGGACGTCAACGAGCGAGCAACTCAAGCTGTTTCGACCATGAAACCAGTCGTGCGCCCGGTGGAACGTCGCCAGGTAATCCTCCTCGTCCAGCAGTTCGAACGCGGCGAGCGCGGCCTCGGCCATCGTGGAGGCTTCGACCGGCTGCTGATCGTAAAGGGCCTTCTCTTCCCCACGAGGATACCAGTCCTGATTGCCGATCGGCCAGAAGACGTCCTGCGACGTCGTGGCGCGGTCGAGAAACGCGAACGAGGGCACGGCGACCTCCAGCAGCGCGCCCTCCGGCCAGCAACGAGCTGCGACGAACAGGGCGTGCGGCAACACGGCGTTGGCGTACGTCAGCCGCGACTCGAACCACTGCCAATCGGGCCTCTCGGACCGCTGGTAGCATTCGACAAGCCTTTGCGCCGCGGAACAGGCGACCGTCTCCAGCGCCTCCATTTTCGGCACGCCCACGTTCCTGAGATGCCCCCAGGCCAGGATGACGTAGGCCTGGGCGCGGATGCTGCGAAGCTCGGCCAGCGCGGGCAGAACGGCTTCAATCAGCTCTCGCGCGAGGAGGCGGTATCCATCGGGCAGCCGGCTGCCGAGCACTTCCGCCAGCGCGAGGACCGCCTGCCCCTGGCAGTCGCCGGTACCGGCCGCGTCGAGCCAGTCCCGCTGATAACTCAGGAAGTTGTGGAAGCCACGGACGGGACAGCGGGCGTGCTCCAGGAAGCTCAGATAACGCACGATCCGGTTCAACTGCAATTCGTCCGGGCACTGGCTCCACAGACGAACGCAGAGCCGCAACGCGCGGGCGTTGTCGTCGGTTGTGTATCCGCTTTCGCGGCGCGGGACATTGTAGATCGCATGCTGGATCAAACCGGTCGAGTCGGTCATGCGATCCAGATGATCGAGAATGATCGCGTCGCTCGAAGATCGCCCTTCGTCATCCAGCATCACAGTCCACCTTCCACGAGTGCGTTCGGTCGCCCTTGACCGGTCTGGGGGACAGCCGACTCTCGGAATGCCGGCGTCGAGATCGGCGCTCGCAGACCGGGGACAAGTTGTGTGTAAAGTCGGAGGTATCGTCGCCCCACGTTGGGCCACGACATCCGCCGTGCGTACTCGCTCGCGCGGCGACGCGTTTCATCCCGGAACGCGGTGTCTGTCAGGAATCGCAGCGTCGCGGCGGCGATCGCGGCGCTGTCGCCGAACGGCACGAGCAGGCCCCGCCCTTCCGCCAGGACTTCTTCGGCATACAGATAGGGCGTGCTGACCACCGCACCGACGGCCGCCAGTGCATACGCCAGCGTGCCGCTCGCAATCTGGTCCTTGCCCGGATACGGGGTCACGTAGGCGTCGCAGGCCTGCAGATATTCGAGCAGGTCGGGAAGGCTGAGATAGCGGTTGACGAACTGCACGTTGCGGCTGACGCCGAGCGCGTCGGCCATCGCGGCCAGGCTCTCGCGGTAAACCTCTCCCTCCTGCCGTTTGACCACGGGATGGGTCGCCCCCACGATCAGGTACACGGCCTCCGGGCACGTCGCGACGATGCGCGGCATGGCGGCGATCATGGATTCCAGCCCCTTGCCGCGGTTGATCAGCCCGAACGTGCAGATGACCTGCCGCCCCGCCAGCCCCAGCCGCGTTTTGATGGACGGATCCCTCTCCGAGGGAACGTCGGGCACACCGTGCGGAATGACGTGTACGCGGGAGTCCGAGACGCCGTAAACTCGCGACAGCAACTTCGCGGCGATGTTCGTCATGACGACGATGCCCTGGCTCTCAGCCGCCAGAGTCTGAATGATCCGTTGCGGCAGCGTCTCCGGTTGAGTCAGAAGCGTGTGAAACGTGGTCACCAGAGGTTTGCGGCAGGCCCGCACGAAACTCAGCACCCGATTGCCCCATTCGCCGGGGTAGAGACCGAACTCGTGTTGCAGGCTCACGACGTCGCACGGGCCGTCGTTGACGGTTTCCGCGGCCCGGTGGTAGGCGTCGCGGCGGCTGTTGTCGATCTCGCAGTCCACCCGCGGATCGTGATACCGCCCCTGTTGAGTTTGAAAAGAGGGCGGCGTTTTCCGGATGGCCGCGACCGATGACACTGGTCCCCGTGCCGCCAGGTCCACCGCGTCGGCCGAATCGCGCGTAAACGTGGCCAGTCCGCATTCTTCCGGCGGATAGGTCGAAACGAAGAGCGGTCTTACAGTCTGCATGGGTTACCTCCTGCTGTTGGTCGAAGGTCTGAAGGTCGAAAGTCGAAGGTCTGAAGGTCGAAGGTCTGAAGGTCGAAGATCTGAAGGTCTCATGGCTTTCTGGTTTCCGACTTTCGACTTTCGACCTTCCGACTTTCGACTCCCGGTTATGCCTGCGTCGCCGGTTCTTCGATTCGTTTGCGGTCATGCTCCGCGGGCGCGACGCCTGGTCTTCCCATCCGCCGCAGCCAGTGGAAGTGCGACGCCACGCCGGCCCGGAAGGTCGGGTGGGCCACGTAATTCAGCCCGTACTCCCGGCACGTGTCTTCGACGAGGGGCGCCAGCGCGGGGTAATGGACGTGGCTGACGCGGGGGAACAGGTGGTGCTCGATCTGGAAATTCAGACCGCCGATGAACCAGAACAGCAACCGGTTCCGCGGGGCGAAGTCCACCGTCGTCTCCACCTGATGCACGGCCCAGGAATTCTCCAATCGCCCCGTGTCGTCGCGCGGCAGCGGAAAGTCGGCTTCTTCGACGCAGTGCGCCAACTGGAACACGATGCTCAGCGCCAACCCCTGCACGAACGACGTCGCCAGATAGCACAACAGGACGACCCACAGCGGGTACAACAGCAGCGGGATGCCGAAGGCCAGCGAAAAGAAGACCGCTTTCCCGCCGAGGAACGTCGCCAGGTCCCATCCCCGCGGCCGTGCGAACCGCCGGCCTTCAATCCGCCCGGCGAGGACGTCCCGGAAGTCGTCGTAAAGCTGCCACTTGATCGGGAGGAAACCGTAGAGGAACCACAGATAGAAATGCTGCCAGCGGTGGAAACCCAGCCGCTTCTGGTGCGGCGAAATGCGGCCGAAGAAGCCGATGTTGACGTCGTTATCGTGCCCCGTGACGTTGCTGAAGCTGTGATGGATGATATTGTGTTTGCGGTCCCACACGTAGGAACTGCCTCCCAGCAGGTCCAGCGTCAGCGCCGCCAGCTTGTTGATCCACTTGCGCTTCGAGTAGGCCTGGTGGCCGCCGTCGTGCTGGATGTTGAACCCGCAGGCGGCCATCGCCAGCCCCAGCGACATCGTCAACGGCAGGGCGAGCCACCACGTCCCCGCACCAAGCAGCAGCAGGGCGTACGACGCCGCCAGCCAGCCGAGAATGATCGCCGTCTTCAGGTACATCCGCGGGCAGTCGCGCGGTTGTCGGCCGGTGCTTTTGAAATACCCGTCGACTCGCTGTCGCAGCGTCCGGTGAAACTCGTCGCTCGGGCCGAACTTGAGTGCCGCGGGGGCCGACCGCGGTGACGCGAGGCCGTCCGAGCGGGTGGTGGGAGAGAGTTGGCTGACTGTCATCGGAGATCTGCCTCCACTGCCTCCAGAAGAGGAGGTGCCGTCGGACATTGACACTGTGCCTCCGCAGCGCTGGAAATTCGAAGGGAAGGGCCTGCGGACATCGGGTCAGATTCGTCCGGCCAGCATCAGCACCACCACGACCAGCAGGACCAGCCCGAGCCCGCCGCTCGGCGCGTAACCCCAGTTGCGGCTGTGTCCCCAGCGGGGGAGCGCACCCAGGAGCATCAGGATCAGAAAGATGATCAGAATTGTAAAGAGCATGACAG
>Ga0268386_10000154_pt1 | contig 40439 bp, 34 predicted proteins | sample RVTome_15_FD_200260 | JGI IMG/M metagenome (GOLD analysis project Ga0268386, IMG submission 200260) | Soil microbial communities from uranium-contaminated site in the Upper Colorado River Basin, Wyoming, United States - RVT150D86... ... | reverse complement strand
AGAAACCGACCGACACGCTCGACGCCAATCCGCGGGAAAACCGGTATCATGCCGGTCAAGAATGTCAGCCGGTTTTCCCCTTGCGGAAATCGGCGTTGACTACGCGGGCACGGACAATGCGTCGGCTTCGATTTCAATTCGCTCGACGGAGTAACCTGCTGATTTCACGTTCGCGATCGCGGATTGCAGCGCGACCTCCAGGGATTCCGCCTCTCGGCTGAAATCGATCGTGAACACGCCGCCGCACGTCCCCGGCGTCCCGTCGTCACAGCCGGCTTCGAGGAGTTCGTCGGCGATCTCTTCGGTCAATCCGAGCGGCCCTTTGAGGATAAGCGTGAATTCGTATTTCGCCATTGTGCACCACCTCGTCCGGATTCTACTAACCACTCTGACGGCGGCGAAGTGGAAATCGACGCGTCAACCGGTCAGACACGAATCGCCATCGTGACGGCAGAACGACTCTATCCCTGTCTCACAGCACACCTCGCCGGAATCGGTGGGCGATTGAAGTCCGTCCCCGAGGATTTCGTCGTCGAAGAAATCCCCGCCTTCGCGCTGACGGGCCAGGGAAGCCATCTCTATCTGCTCGTCGAAAAACGCGACCTGTCGCACGAGCAGATGCTGCGGCACATCGCGAAGTCGTTGCGGATTCCGCGGGGCGACGTCGGCACGGCCGGAATGAAAGACCGTCGGGCCGTCACGCGGCAGTTCGTTTCCGTCCCGGCGGCCTGTGAGCCGTTGCTGCCGTCGCTGGAAACGGATGGCTTACGGGTCCTGTCGGCCACGCGGCACCCGACGAAACTGAAGACCGGCAAGCTGAAGGGGAACCGCTTTTCGATCCTGCTCCGCGACGCTCCCGAGAACGCCGCGGAACTTGCTAAACCGATCGGCGAGCGGTTGCTGGCCGTCGGGTTTCCGAACTACTTCGGCTCGCAACGCTTCGGAATCGACGACGAGACCCTGTCGCTGGGTCTGCGGCTGCTGCGAGGTGAAACGCAGCCGCGCGACCTGCCCGGCGCGCGGCGGAAGTTCCTGCTGCGGCTGTCGCTGTCCTCAGTTCAGTCGTGGCTGTTCAACCGCTGTCTGGCCGAGCGGATCGAAGCGGGAGACGCCGCCCGCATCATCCCCGGCGACGTGCTGCAAGTCTGCGCGTCGGGGGGGTTGTTCGTCAGCGAAGAGCCGGGAATTGACCAGCAGCGGCTCGACGCGGGGGAAGTCGCTGTCACGGGCCCGATGTTCGGGCCGAAGATGAAGCTCCCGCTGGGGGAGCCGTTCCAGCGCGAACAGGCCGTGTTGCAGCAATTGCAGCTCTCGCTGGACGCGTTCGCCCGGTTCCCAAAGCTGACGTCGGGCACGCGGCGGCCGTACCTCGTGAGGCCGGAGTCGCTGATGATTACGGAAGAAGCGGATGGGCTGCATTTCGAATTCGCACTGCCTGCGGGAGCATACGCGACGGAGCTGCTGCGGGAGTTTGTGAAAGCGTAACCGGGGAAAGGGGTCGGGTGTCCAGAATTCAATTTTCGGCCGAATGTTACAGGCAGCCCGACATCTCCAACCGAAAATTGAATTCTGGACACCCGACCCCCGCCCACATCACGCGTGCAATCGCTCAGTAGTGATGATCGCCTCGAACATCCCGTCCCACGTGTACGTCGTCGCCTCCGCGGCGACTTCCAGCCCGACTTCCATGGCCGCCGCGGTCGTTACGGGGCTGATGCTCGCGAATTTCACATTTCCGCACTCAACGTCCGCGAGCAGACGTTGCACATTGCGGGCGATCGACGGGCTGGAGAGGCCGATCCAGTCGAGGCTTCCGGTTGCGATGCGACTGTTGATCTCCGGCGGCAGTTCAGCGATATCGACGTGGCGATACACGACGACCTGCTCGAACCGGGCGGCGGCGGCGAGCGCCTCCGGCAGGACGTCGCGGCCGCGGTCGGCCCGCGCCCAGAGGACGCGGCGGCCGGAAACGTGCGGCCGCAATGCGTCGGCGAGCGCTTCGGCCCGGTACGAATCGGGGACCAGGTCCGCCCGCAGGTGGAATTCGTGCAGCCTCTCCGCCGTAGCCGGGCCGATGCAGGCGAGTTTCACGGACCCCAGCCGCCGCGCGTCGCCGCCGGTCTCCCACAAGCGGCCCAGCAGCGATGAGACGCCGTTGGCGCTGGTGAAGACGAGCCAGTCGAATTCGGCAAGGCGATTGAGCACGGCGTCGACATCCGACCAGTCGTCCGGCGGAAGAATCTCGATCGTGGGCAACAGGACCGGTTCAGCCCCCAGCTCCAGGCACCGCTCGATCGCCGGACCGGCCTGATGGACCGGCCGGGTAATGCCGATCGACTTGCCGAACAGCGGCCGACGCTCGAACCACGAAATCGCTTCCCGCCGCCGCACGCATTCGCCGACGACGAACAGCGACGGCGCGTGCAGACCGGCGGCTCCAACGGCAGCGGCGATTTCCGCCAGCGGGGCGTCGACAATGCGTTGCGTCGGGAGGGTGGCGCGGCTGATGACGCAGCTCGGAGTCTCGGCGACTTTGCCGTGTTCCATCAGCGCCGCCGCGATCGGTTCCAGCCGGTGCAGGCCCATGTAGAACACGATCGTGCCGTCGAATTCCGCCAGCAGTTCGTAATCCACCGACGAGCTTTCCTTTGCCGGGTCTTCGTGGCCGGTAACGAACGCGACCTGCGAGGCGAACCCGCGGTGGGTCAGCGAAATTCCGGCATAGGCCCCCGACGCGGTGGCCGCCGTGATGCCCGGCACGACTTCGAACGGCACCCCCGCCGCCGCCAGCGCCGCCGCTTCCTCGCCCCCGCGGCCGAAGATGAACGGGTCGCCCCCCTTCAGCCGCACGACGGTCTTCCCCTGCCGGGAGGCTGCGATCAGCCGGGCGTTGATGTCGTCCTGCGGCAGGCGCAGGCCGTCGGCGGTCGCGGTGCGGCAGGTCCGCTCGGCGGCAGCAGCGGTGTGCCGCAACAGCAGCGGGTTCACCAGCCCGTCGTAGAGCACGAGGTCGGCCCGCTGCAGGCAGCGCAGGCCCTTCAACGTCAACAGGCCGGGATCACCCGGCCCGGCGCCGACGAGATAGACTGTGCCGGTTGTGGTCACGGAACACTCATTAGCCGGCGGGCGCTAGCCCCCGGTTCCTGAATGACGAATGACGAAAATCAAATGACGAAGGAATGACGAATGTCGAAGCCCAAAATGTGCACAAGTCGCGGTTCGTCATTCGTGCTTCGTCATTGATTCGTCATTCGGATTTCGTCATTCGACATTGCGATCGAACCGGGGGCTAGCGCCCGCCAGCTGATTTGCCGCTACTTCGCTGTGCCGCAGGTGCTGCACCCAGGCGGGGGGGAAATTGCAGAACACCCACGAGCGGCGAAAGCGGTATTTGTCGAGGTAGCCGGCGAGCACGTCGTCGAGTTCGCGGATGTGCCGCCGGCCGGCCTGTTTGCCGACGACCTTGCGAATCGGCCGCACGTACATGTACTCGAAATATGAGAGCACGCCGTCCGGGGCCAGCAGCCGCAGATACGAATCGAAGATCTCGCGCACCAGCTCGATCGAGAAGTTGTTCAGCGGCAGTCCGGAGACGATGAAGTCGTAAGGCCCGTTTCCCTCGAATTCCTGCAGCGGCCCGACGTGGATTGTCGATTGCGGCGCGACGCGGCGATACGCGGCGTCCGATTCGAACCGCCGCTGCAGCAGCCCGGCGAACGTTTCGTTGATCTCGACCAGATCGAGCCGGTCGCTTGGTTGCATCAGCCGCACGATCCGCCGCGTGACCGCCCCGGTCCCCGGGCCGACTTCGAGAATGCGGGCCGGCTGCCGGCGGGACTGAAACGGCCCGGTCATGGCCCGCGCCAGAAACCGGCTGCTGGGCATCACCGACCCGGTGGTGTCAAACCGCCGCCGGAACTGGCGGAAGAACTCCAGATGGTCTCGCACGCGCGGCCTCGATGCGACGGAAATCCTGGCAAAGAGTGCATCATATCCCGACGCAGCGAGGGATGGAATCAAGCACCTCAAACTGTAAATCGAGTTTTGACAGAAAAATTGATGACAGAAAAATCAGCTTCCGTACGCTACGACGTCCAGCAGCATTCACTCTTTTCGAATTGTGGAGGGAGGGTCCCGTTGGGGCCCCGTGGATCGAAAACGGCACCGCAAATGTCATCACTTTAAGACCAGCAATTCGCGATCTTTCTGTCATCAATCTTTCTGTCCGTTTACAGTTTGAGAAGCACGGCCGGCATCCGAGAGCCCAAATATCAACCGCTGATTGACGCTGATGTTCGCTAATCAGAATCTTTTATTAGCGTTTATTAGCGCTTATCAGCGGTTCGGTGATCGATGGGGTCAATGGATCAGAATGAACTCGTTCGAGTTCAGGTACGCCCAGAACATGTCCTGCAGCACCTGTTGCCGGGCCTCCCGCGGATTAGCGCGGCGGGATGGGCGACTGAGAAGTTTGCGGACGGCCGCCAGTTCCTTCTCCGTCGGCTGCCGCGAGAGGGCGGCGACGCACAGCCGCCGCAGCTTGGCGAGGTCGCTGCCGGTGCCGGTCAGCACGTTGTGCAGCAGCGTGCCCGGCTTGCCGCTGACGGCCCCTTCGACCAGCGGGCTGTTCATCAGCAGCAGCGCCTGTGGAATCGTGCCGTCGAACGTCGTCGACTCGTCGTTTTCTTCGGTCTCGTATGCCTGGAAGAACTGCCGCAGCCAAACGGCCCGTTTGCGGGCGACGTCGTCCCAGTTGCCTTTGACGGCCCGGTCGGCCCGCGTGGCGACCAGCAGCGAATCGTAAAGCTGCTCGGGGGACATTGGTTTGACGTACATCCGGCTGAACAGCGGCAGGTGCCCTTTCGACGGGTCGTCTTCGCGGTTGGTGTCGTTGAACCGGCTGGAGAACCGGTACGCCCGCGAATTGCAGATGCAGCGAATCAGCCGCTTCACGTCGTACCCCGAGGCGACGAATTCCTCGGTCAGCCGGTTCAGCAATTCCGGATGCGTCGGCGGGTTGTGCGGTCCCATGTCGTCGATCGGCCGCGTAAAGCCGTAGCCGAAGAGCTGCGCCCACGTGCGGTTGACGAAGGCCCGCGCGGCTTGGCGGTCGTCGGCCTCGAACATCAGCCGGGCCAGCTCCGCCCGCCGGTTGACGCCCGGCTCGGTGTCGATTTTCGTCCCCGCGAATATCGGATACGCGACATGCACCACGTGGTCGCGGCTGTCGTAGTAGGTCGGCCCCCCTTTCGGACGATTGACCAGCTTCGCGGGGCCGCGGCCGGAATTCGTCCGCTTGCGTTCCGTCGCCGCCTGCTTGAAGAACCCGTTCAGCTCCCAGAACTGGTCCTGCTTCCAGTCGTTGAAGGGGTGGTTGTGGCACTGCGTGCATTGCACCTGCAGGCCGAGGAACAACCGGGCGGTGACGGCCGTGGCGGGAACCGCCTGGTTGTTCAAGTGCGCGACGAGGAAGTTCGCCGCCCCGTTTTCCTCGACCGACCCTTCCGCCGAAACGAGGTCGGCGACGATCTCTTTCCACGGGCGGTTGCGGGCGAAGCTGTCGCGCAGGAACTTTTCCAGCGCCGGCCGGTTGACGTCGCGGGCCGGCCTGCGACCCACCAGCAGGTTGCTCCAGACCGTCGCCATGTGCCGGACGTACCGCGGCTCGTCCAGCAGCCGGTCGATCAGCTTGCCATACTTATTTGGGTCCTTCTCTTTGACAAATCGCTCCACCTCGGCGACCGTGGGAATGCGGCCGATCAAATCGAGATGCGCCCGGCGGACCCACTCGGCGTCGGAGACCGACTCGGACGGATGAATGCCGTCCACCCGCCAGTGCGCCTCCAGCCGCGAATTGACGAACGCCACCAGCGCTTCCAGCGACGAGCCGCCGGGAGGAATGTTGAACGACGGTTCGCGCTGCTTGACCGGGATCTTCGCGCGATCGGGCTTCGGGTTCGCATTGTCACGGACCACGCGGTTGTCGGGGCCGAGTTTGATCGGCTGGCGATTCTTGCCGAAGTTCGGCTTCGGCGTTCGCGGATTGTCCGGCGTCGTGCTCCGGTTTTCTTCCGTCCGGACTGTCACGTCCGGAGTGCCGTCGACCGGCGGCGCGAACATCCGTTGGCCAAACGCGCCGACCAGCACCAGCGCGCAGGCCGCCAGACCGGCCAGTCCCCAGACGGCCCAGCGGCGCCGCCGCGCGAGAGCTGTCTGCTCAGCGCCGGCCGGCAATGCGGGATTGGAATCATCGGCGACGACGAACTCCGCCGGCATGGCGGCTTCCCAGTGCAGCGTGCCGTGCATCGCGATGAAGTCGACGTACAGCCGCCGCACGTCGGCGTCGGCGAGGACGAGCTCCTCGAGCCGCGCCGCCTGCCGAGCGGTGATCCGCTGTTCGCACAGGGCTTCCAGCAGGGTCCACACCTCGTCGTCGGCGAGGGGGACGTTCGAGTTGGAAGAGTGTTGTGACATCATCTTTGGCCCGCCTGCACCGCCAGTCGCCGTTTCATGCATTCCAGCAACGTCCGCCGGATGCGGCCCAGCGACTGGTAGATCGAATTCGCCGGCCGCCCCAGCATTTCCGCGACGACCTTGCCGTTCTTTCCGGAGGCGTACCGCTGGCGAATCAGTTCGCGGTCGCGGGAGCGCAGTTTGCCCAGGCAGACGTGCAACGCCTTGCGCTGCTCTTCGAGCCGGTCTTCGCTCTCGACGACTTCCCGCGACACGGCCTCCAGAAACTGCTCGCTGAATTGCAACTTGTCTTTCCGCCTGCGTTCCCGGTATTTCAGAATCTCATAGCTGGCGATGCGGCTGCACCAGGCGAAAAAGTTAGTCCCCGGTTCGAACTGCTCAGCCTTCCGCCAGACGACGAGATTGGTTTCCTGCAGCACTTCCTCGGCGTCGACCGGATTGTGCACCTGCGCCAGAATGTAGACGTACAGCCTGCGCTGCGACCGCGTGAAGAGCTGCACGAACTCTCCGCCCGGCGATTGGTCGTCGTCGGTTCCGGTGTCTCGTTCGGTCATTCGGTCGTATCAGCGAGCGGCGGGGTTGATCCCCGCCGTCCGGTCAACCTCCCGCCGGGATGAACCCGGCGGCTCGCGAAACTCAGCCGATGAGTTCTTTGATCGGCGTGCCGCCGTTGGCGAGTTTCATCGGGCGGCCGCGCTTGGATTTGTGGACGGTGTTCACCGGAATGCCCAGCGCCTGGGCGACCGTCGCCCAGACGTCGCCCGGCTGGTAGCTCTTGCCGACGACGGTGTCGCCGTCGGGGCCGGTCTGGCCAATGGCGATGCCCCCCTTCAGGCCGCCTCCGCCGATCATCACCGACCAACTGTTGGCCCAGTGGTCGCGGCCGGTGTTGCCGTTGATTCGCGGGGTGCGGCCGAACTCGCCCATCCAGACGAGGACGACGTCGTTGAGCATGCCCCGCTCCTTGAGGTCGCCGACGAGGGCCGAGATGCCCGCGTCCTGCTCGGGGAGCTTGTTCCGCAGCGACGTGAAGACGCCGTTGTGCATGTCCCAGCCGCCGTTGCTGACTTCGACGAACGGCACGCCGGTTTCGACGAGCCGGCGGGCCATCAGCAGGCCACGGCCGAACTGGCCGCCGCCGCGGCGCATCATGCCGGTCGTCGAGCCGGTGCTGGTGTACTTCTGCAGGACCTCCGGCTTTTCCTGGTTGAAGTTGAAGGCCGCCATCTGTTTGGACGTCATCAGGTTGACGGCCTTGTGGTACACGTCTTTATGGGCCTGCGGCGCGTCGCCGCGACCGGTGCGGATGAAATTGTCTTCGACGACGTTCAGCATCGCCAGCCGCTGGCCGAGCCGGTCGCGGGTGGTCCCCTTCATCGAAGAGTTGCGGATCTGGCCGTTGCTGTCGACGGCAAAGGGGGCGTTGGTCATTCCCAGGTAGCCGGGGCTGCCCGGGTTGCCGCCGATGGCGACGAACGCGGGGATTTCGAGCCACTTTCGCTTCTGCCCCAGTTCGTAGCTCACGACCGAGCCGAATGTGGGGTGTGTGACGGTCGGATTGGGCACGAACGCCGTGTGCATGTAGTAGCGGCCGCGGCCGTGGTCGGCTTCGCGGGTGCTCATCGAGCGGACGACCGAGAGGTTGTCCATGGCCATCGCCGTCTTGGGCAGCAGCTCGCTGATCTGCAGGTCGCCCTTCGTGCCGACCGGCTTGAACTCGCCGGCGTTTTTCGAGCCGGGTTTGAGGTCCCAGATGTCGATGGTCGGCGGGCCACCCCCCATCCACATCAGGATGCAGGCCTTGTTGCGTTTCTGCAGCTCCGCCGCGTTGGCCTGCAGGTGGCCGATGAACTCCAGCGCGGGGATCGTGGCGGCCCCGGTCGCGAGGTGGCGCATGAAGTGGCGGCGGGACATGTCACGGGGAACTAGCATCGTCGAGGCTCCGGTCGAATGTGGGGTTGCGTGTGTTGACTCAAAAGTGGGGTAATGGGGCGTTGGGGTCTTGGACATCCGCTGTTCGACCCCATTACCCCACTGGAATTCGTCAGTGGATGAAAATGAACTCGTTGCTGTTCAGCAATGCCCAGTACAGGTCCTGATAGCCCGCCAGCCGGTCGGCGTCGGTCCGCCGCGAGCGGAAGAACTGTGTCAGCTTGCCCATCTCGTTCTTCGTGGGCCGGCGACTCAAGGCCGAGAGGTAGAGCTTCGTGACACGGTTCGCGTCGTTTCCGCGGGCGGCCAGAACTCGGTACAGGAAGCTGCCCGGCTTGGTGTTGATCGCGTTTTCGGTCAGCGGGCCGTTCATCATCATCAGGGCCTGCGGGATCGTCCCGTTGAACGTCGTCGCCTCGTCGTTCTCGTCAGTGTCGAACGCCACCACGAACTGCTGCATCCACTGCTGCCTTTGCTTCTCGGCGTCGGCCCAGCTCGAACGGCCCGACTTATGCGCTTCGGTGGCGACGATCAGCGAGTCGTAAAGCTGCTCGGCCGACATGCTCTTGACGTACATGTGGCTGAACAGCGGCGTCTCGCCCGCCGCCGGGTTGTCGATCTTGTTCTTCGCGCCGAACGCACTGCCCAGGTTGTAGGCCTCGCTGTTACAGATCCAACGGATGAACTGCTTCAGGTCGTAGCGATGCTTGACGAACTCTTCGGTGAGCTTCGCCAGCAGTTCGGGATGCGACGGCGGGTTGTGCGGCCCCATGTCGTCCACCGGCTTGGTAAACCCGTACCCGAAGAAATGCCCCCACATGCGGTTGACCATCGCCTTGGCCACCAGAGGCTGGTCTCCCCCCTGGGCCATCAGCTTCGCGAGTTGGGCCCGGCGGTCGGTGTCGGCCCCTTCGTCGACCTTTTTGTCGAAGAACTTCGGATACGCCACCTGCACCAGCGCATTCCGCTTTTCAAAATACACCGGGCCGGAGTAGTCGACGCGAACCAGCTCGGAGTAATCGTCCACCCGCCGGCCGCTCTTCGGGTCGTACTTCCGATGGTCCACCCGCCGGGCCTGCCGGAAGAAGCTGTTGAACTCCCAGAACTGGCTCTGCTTCCATTTGTTGAAGGGATGGTCGTGGCACTGGGTGCACTGCACCTGCAGGCCGAGGAGCAGCCGCGTCGTCTTGGCCGTCGCGTTCACGCCGTACTCGGGATCGCGGGGATTGCCGCGACGGGGGTACTGGGCCAGCAGGAAGTTGACGGCCCCGTTGCGTTCGAAGTGCCCCTCGGCGGAAACGAGGTCTTTGACGATCTCGTTCCAGGGGCGGTTCTTCGCGAACGCCTCGCGGTAGAACTTCCGCATCCCGAGCCGGCTCGTACGGCGGGGGGTGCGGCGGCCGATCGAGAGGTTCGTCCAGATCGTCGTCCAGTTGCGGACGTAGGCCGGGTCGTCGAGCAGCTTGTCGATCAGCTTCGAGCGTTTGGCCGGGTCTTTGTCAGCCAGGAATTTCTCCACCTCGTCGGCCGGCGGAATGTGCCCCACGATGTCGAGATAGACCCGCCGCAGCCACTTCGCGTCGTCGGCCACGGGGGAGGGGGCGATCTCGTTGTCTTTCCAGTTCTGGCGGATCCGCTCGTTGATGAACTTGACGATCTCGCTCGACGACCCGGTGGAAAACGGGACGCCGGCGTTCTTCGCGGCCGACCCGCGTCGCGGGGCGGCATCCGCAGCAGCGGCAAGGGCCAGTGCCGCGCCGATTGCCGGAATGAGGAGGAATGTCCCTGGACGCCGACAAGCAAAACGCATGTGCTGTTGACTCCTGTTTTGGCCGGGATCGCGGTGGAAAACGGCTGTGCCGGTATAGACTTAACCTGTGATGGGGTGCCGGTGTTCGGGGAATTCCCGCGATTTTTTTCGCGGCCTGGAACCGGCCCGGCGCCCCAAGGCATTGTACACCATCGGGTTGGGAGTCGCGAGCGCAAAGCGGGTGATCAATTCCGGACGGTGTAACCGGCGACTGTGGGGAAGCCGATCATTCCGTGGCGGACGCTGCCAGCGTCCGCGCGGATGCTGGCAGCATCCGCTGCGACCAGCGGACACGCCCAAATCCGACTGATCTCTCCGAATCGTGGGACGCGCCCGGTGAAGGCCGCGCCACGCATTTCCTGCGCTTGCGCGTCAGGCTTGAATCATCCGGGATCGGGGGCATTTCCACCTGTGGACGTAACCTTCTCCTTCCCGCTGGTGCGAACCGGCTCCGCGCGCGTTATGCTGGAAGCCGGTTCCGTCGTTGTCCATCATCACTTCCCACTCGAAAGGCCCCAGCCATGTCGGTCTGCGTCCCGGCTCCGGGCTGGCAGATTCGCACGGACGTCAGCCCGGATTGGATTTTCCTGCGCGTGACCTGTTCTGAAGTCGAGGCCGACGGATCGCCCCCAATTGCGGAAACCGCCTGGTCGCTGGCGGAAGAGCAGGGCGTCAACCGGATGGTCGTCGAGTTGGACGAATCGGCCCACCTGACCAGCTACCTGATCGGCCAACTCGTGCTGCTGCACAAGCGGTGTTATCTGGACGGCGGGATCGTGCGGTTGTGCGGCATGTCGGAGCCGCAGTATTCCGTGATCCAACTCATGCGTCTCGCCGAACGTTTGCCGAACTATGCCAACCGGGAAGCGGCCGTGATGGGATATCGGCCGTGAGGAAAGGATGCACGATGAGCGATAAGAGATGAAGGATGAAGGATCAGAGCATCGGGACGAACGCCGAGCGGGCAATTGTAACGATCATCCTTCATCCTTCATCCTTCATCCTTCATCCTTCATCGGACTCTGTTTGTGATCCGAAGGCGTGCGAGAAATGACCCAGCCAGACGTGTCGTCCGACCCGATACCGGTCGATGAACCCGATGCGGAATCCGCCGATTCCGCGAGTCCTCAGCTTGCGCAGTTCGCGCGTCTCGGCAAATACGCGATCCAGGGGACGCTCGGATCGGGGGGCATGGGCAGCGTCTATCAGGCGGTCGATACCGAGGCCAACCGCACCGTCGCGCTGAAAATCCTCCCTCGCGAGCGGGCGGAAAACCCGGCGCTGGTCAAGCGGTTCCAGCAGGAAGCCGCCGCCGCCAAGCAGTTGCGGCACGAGAACATCGTTTCGGTATTCGACGCGGGCCAGGCGGACGGCTTACTGTACATCGCCTTGGAATACATCGACGGGACGGACGTCGCCAAGCTGCTCAAGGGCCGCGCCGCGCTGCCGCTGCGGCGGTCGCTGGAGATCATCAAGCAGGTCGCGCGGGCGCTGGACCACGCCTTCAAGCAGGGGATCGTCCATCGCGACGTGAAGCCGTCGAACATGCTCATCAAGCGCAACGGCACGGTCAAGCTGACCGACATGGGACTGGCCCGCTCGGTGGACGAGACGCTCGATTCCGGCGTAACCCGCGTGGGGACGACCGTCGGCACCGTGGATTACATGGCCCCCGAGCAGGCCCGCGACAGCAAGGCCGCTGACATCCGCAGCGACATTTATTCCCTGGGTTGCGCGTGGTACCACATGCTCACCGGCTCGCCGCCGTTTCCCAAGGGGAGCATTACGAACAAGCTCTACGCGCACATTTCGAGCCCGCGGCCCGACCCACGGGACGTCAATCCCGACGTTCCCGAGCAGATCGTGAAAATCGTCCGCAAGATGATGGCCCGCGACGCGGCGAAACGGTACCCCACGCCGGCCGATCTGCTGGAAGCGCTGGAGCGGGTCAGTTTTCGGGGGGATGCGTTCTCGAACCGGTTTCTGTCGGTCCTCTCCGACGTAGTGCAGGTCGCGGAAGCGGAGCCGGCGGTGATCGTCGAAGAAGCGCCGCTGCTGTCCCGCCGCCGTTCCGCGACCCGCCGTCCCACGCGGCGGCGACGCAAGCGGTCGTCGAACTGGCTGCCGGAATTCGGCCGCGTGCTGGGGATCGTCCTCGGCGGGCTGCTCGCCGTCACCGCGCTGTGGTGGGCGGTCGTGGCGTGGATACCCGGAAAGTAGGTCCGGACGGCCCGTCCGGACCTACTGATGCGAACGGATGATCTCCTCGATCCGCCGGCCGCGCTCGATGACCGCCTGCATGCCTTCCGGCGTGCGTCCCCGTTCCATTTCCGCCCGTATGTGGGCGAGCAATTCTTCGGTGATGGCATCGACCGGGATGTGCAGCACGACGCCGTTCCAGTGCCTCAGCGTCCATACGTCGGCGGTGTACTTGCGGATTTCGAGCAGGCCGTCGAAGAACATGCACCACCGTTCCTCGCCGATCAGGATGCCGGCAGCTTTCTCTTCGATGATCAGGTCCATCTTGCGGCGCGGCACCAGCAGCACGTAAAGCAAGCCCACGAACAGACCGCGCAGCATCAGGAACAGGCCGAGCGCCAGACCGCCGAAGACGGCGATCCCCGCCCAGGTCAACGAAAGGATCGACGAGACCGTCCGCTCGCAGAAGAAGGCAAACAGCAGGACGACGAACGGCGTGTAGGCGACTCCCCAATCGCGCAGCAGGGGCACGAACCGCTGGCGGCGGCTCAGCGTGTATTGCAGATGGCAGGGGAATTGAAGATTCACAACGCGTTCGGTGCACCGCGGTGCATTGGGGACTGGCGATTCGCAGCCGGAATTTCGCCTCGACGCAAATCGGGGAATCCGTTACGGTTCCCGCCGTTTCACCAACCATCAGGCGGGCCGGCGGACTGCCGGTTCGCGGCAACCGGAAGGAGCCGGCGATGATGCGTTCCCTGCGACGTCTGATGATACTCGCGCTCGGTGTGGCCGTCACGCCGGGCTCATTGCTGTCGCCGGCCGGCGGAGCCGACGCGAAACCGCCGCAGCCCGCCGCCGGAAAATCGTACCTGCTGCGGTACCGCTTCCGCCCCAACACCAGCGTGCGGTATCGGGTCAAAGCCTCGTCCGAGGTCCTGCAGGTCAAGGGGTCGGCCAGGATGGTCGTCAGGAACGAAACGGCCACCGATAAACACTTCGACGTGGCGGCGGTCGACGACAAGGGGAACGCCCTGCTCGAGCCGGTCATCGACTCGGTCGTGCTTTCGGCCCAGTGGGACGACCGCCCGAAAAAGACCTTCGACAGCCGCTCGGGCAAGCCCCCGTTGCCGCAGTTCGCCGCGGTGGCGAAAACGATCGGCAAGCCGCTGGTGCGGTTGAAGGTCTCCCCCGACGGCAAGCTCCTGCAGGCGGTGCCGCTGATCGGCCAACGGGCGCAGAAAGCGGTGGTCAAGAACAACGGCCCGGCGAAGCCGGCGAACGACCCCTCCAAGAACTTCCTGGTCGAGTTTCCCGCCAGGCCGGTTCGCGTGGGGGATTCGTGGATCGACGACAATCTGAGCGTCTCGCTGCAGGTGGACCAGTCGCTGAAGCTGTTTCGCCCCTACGTCGTGTTACGGACCTACCGGCTGGTCTCGGTGAAAGACGGACTGGCCTCGATCGAGTTTTCGATGGCCACGAAGAAACCGGTCAACGAGCCGCAACTGCAGGCGCAGCTCGTGCAGCGGCTGCTGACGGGGACGATCGTGTTCGACCTGAAGCGGGGCGTGATCGTTTCGCGAAAGCTTTCGGCCGACAATGAAGTCTTCGGGTACTCAGGCCCGACAACTAAGCTGCACGTGAAGATGACGCAGGTCGAGCAGCTCGTCGACAAAAGCGAATCGCGGTGAACGCGGCCGGCGCCGTAGTGTGGACTTCAGTCCACACGCGGGTCCGGACGCATCGATCACGACTCGTGTGGACTGAAGTCCACACTACGGTCCGATTCCACGCAAGTTGACGATCGGGCCGAAATGCCTACACTGTGTGCATCACTCTGCGGCGGCGCGGGCTGGGAACGGGGTGTGCGGATCGGGACCGGGTGACGGTGGGTCGTCCTCGCGCGACGGCAACGTGCGAGGAACTGCCCGGTCATTCCGGCGCTCTCGGCTGAAAAAAGGGGACAGGTCCATTTTTCGGCCCTGCGTTCGCTTCGCGCAGAACGCACCCTCCGAAGAATGGACCTGTCCCCTTTGTTCAGGACCTCGGCACGGAATCGTCGAATGAAGCGCGTTCCGATTTCACCGCAATTCGATGGGCTGTTGAAAGCGGCGCGGCAGATTGCGGCCCGGAACGGGGCGGAATGCATCCTGATTCTGGCGGAAGTCCCCTACGACTTCAAAGAAGTCGCCGACGTGATCCGGCAGGCCGCTCCCAACCCTCTCGACTTCGCCGAGTGCGACCCCGCGGACCTCAAAGTCGTCGTCGCCTCCGACAAGCCCGACGTGCAGCGGGCCGTCCGCGAAGACGAAGTCGACTTGATCCCCCTGCTGCACGAGCCGCAGACCCGGCAGGTGCAGATCAGCCAGGCGATCATCGACGGCGTCGCCGACGAGTTGCTCCGCAGCGGTTCGCGAATCGTCGCGCTGTACGCCGCCTTCGAACGCGACCTGATCGACAGCATCAGCCTGATCGGCCTGCAGGAGCACCTGGCCAAGCTGACCGTCCGCGACCTGCGGCGGCTGAAGACGAAGGTCCCGCTGGAAACGCTGCGGCTGGTCGTCGACGAAGCGATCGAAATCGGCGGCGAAGGGCGGGAAGGCAAGCCGGTGGGGACCATGTTCGTCGTGGGAGACCACCGCCGGGTGTTGAAGATGTCGCACGAAGGGGTGTTCGACCCGTTCAAGGGCTACAAGCAGACGGAACGCAACATCCGCAACCCCCGCGTGCGGGAGGCGATCAAGGAGCTGGCCCAGATCGACGGGGCGTTCATCATCGCGGCCGACGGCGTCGTGCATTCCGCGGGCCGCATCCTCGACGCGCCGGCCGAAGGGCTGACGCTCTCCAGCGGCCTGGGGGCCCGGCACTGGGCGGCGGCGGCCATCTCCAAGGCCACCGACGCCATCTCGGTGGCCGTCTCCGAGTCGACCGGCACCGTGCGGATCTTTCAGGACGGCTACGTCGTGCTGCGGATCGAACCGATGGGCCGCGGCATGAAATGGTCCGACTGGGAAACGCTGCCGCCGGATGACGGGGCGTGACGTGCGCGTTCAGTTCGCCGGGATTGCCACCTTCAAATAGGCCTCCGACAGCGGGAGGCGTAAATCGAGCGACGGGATTTCGAGCACGACATCAGAACCGATGGCCTCTCGCAGCAACCAGCCACCGTCTTCCGTCCGCGAGAAGTGCTCGATGTGGTATCGATCCTGCGCAACGAGCAGATAGTCGGTACACGACGGCAGACGCCGATAATGTGCCGACTTCTCACCGCGATCATAGACCTCCGTCGATTCCGACAAGATCTCGACGATGAGCGTCGGGTTGAGCAGCGTGTCGACTTCCACGTCCTCGAACTGCGGGACACCGCAAACGACCGAGACGTCCGGATACGTGTAGAGCCCCGTCGGCGTCACTTTGACGCGCATATCGCTGCCGTAAACCTCACAATCGCGATCGCGCAGTTGCTGATGCAACAGCGCAGCGATGTTGATTTCGATCAGATTGTGCTCACGCGACGCGCCGGCCATGGGAAACACCTCGCCATCCAGGAATTCGCTCTTCGTCTCCGCGGCGCGTTCCCGCTCGAGATACTCGGCCGCCGTGAGGTTGGAAATTGACGCTGTGGACATGATCGGGTGCTCCATAGGTCAGGCTTTCCGGCCTGACCGGTGGGTAATTCACTCCCTCTTTCACATTCGCGTCAGTCTGGAAAGCCGAACCTACGCTTCGTCAAAACCTACGTCTTCATAGACGTCGGCCATCGACAGCCGGCAACCGAAGGACGGAATCTCCAGCACGCCGTCCGCCCCCGTCAACTCGCTCCGGAACCATTGGCCGTCCGGCGAGCGCACGAAGTGTTCGATGCAGAAGCGGTCCTGGGCCACGAGCAGATAATCGGTGAACGACTCGATTCGGCGGTAGCGGTCGAATTTTTCGCCCCGGTCGTAGTCTTCCGTCGAATCGGACAGGACCTCGACGATCAGCGAAGGGTTCAGCAGCGTGTCGACCTTGCCGTCTTCGAACCGCGGCGTCCCTCGGACGACCGTGACGTCGGGATACAGATACAGCCCCGACGCTTCGACTTTCACCCGCATGTCGCTGGTATAGACTTCGCAGCCGCGTCTCCGCAGTTGCGTCCGCAGAAGGATGTAGATGTTTCCGGCGATCAGGTTATGCTCACGGGATGCGCCGACCATCGGAAGCACCTCCCCTTCGACGAATTCGCTTTTGGTTTCCGCAGCACGTTCCCGAGCAAGGTAATCGGCCGCCGTGAGATTTGAGATCGATGCAGTGGACATGATCGGGCAGTTCCGGTCCGTAGGTCAGGCTTTCCAGCCTGACGAGAACGCCAATTGACTCGAACTTGAAGTTCGGTCAGGCTGGAAAGCCTGACCTACAACTTCCATTGTTCACGCCGTCGCGTGCTCCGCCAACCCCAGTTCGGCGGCCGTCAGCTCACGCATGCGGAATTTCTGAATCTTCCCCGTCACGGTCTGCGGAAACTCCGTCACGAAGCGGATGTGCTTCGGCACCTTGAAGTGCGCCAGGTGCGACCGGCAGAACTCGCGAACCTCTTCCTCGGTCGCGGTCTCGCCGGCTTTCAGCTTGATCCACGCGGCGACCTCTTCCACGTACTTCGGGTCCGGGACGCCGAACACCGCCACGTCTTCGATCTTCGCGTGCGTGAACAGGAACTCCTCGATCTCGCGGGGATAGATGTTCTCGCCGCCGCGGCAGATCATGTCTTTGATGCGGCCGGTGATCTTGTAGTAGCCGTTGGGCAGCCGCACCGCCAGGTCGCCGGAATGCAGCCAGCCGTCGGCGTCGATGGCGGCCGCGGTCTGCTCGGGCATGTTGTAGTAACCGAGCATCACGACGTGCCCGCGGGCGCAGAGTTCTCCCTGCCGGTCGTCGCCGAGCGTGCGGCCGGTTTCGGGGTCGACGATTTTCACCTCGACGTCGGGGATCGGCCGGCCGACGGTCGAGACCCGCAGTTCGAGCGGGTCGTCGGTGCGGGTCTGCGTGATGACGGGAGACGCCTCGGTCAGCCCGTAGGCGATCGTGATCTCGCCGGCCCCCATCTCGTCGACGACGCGCTTCATGACCTCGATCGGGCAGGGGCTGCCCGCCATGATCCCCGTCCGCAGCGACGACAGGCCGCGGTTTCGGAACGTGGGATGCTCCAACTGGGCGATGAACATCGTCGGCACGCCGTACACCGCCGTCGCCCGCTCCCGCTCGATCGCCGCCAGCGTCGCTTCGGCATTGAAATACTCCGCCGGCACGATCATCGCCGCCCCGTACACCCCGCAGCACAGCACGCCCAGCACGCAGCCGAAGCAATGGTAGAACGGCACGGGAACGCAGATGCGGTCGCTCTCGGTGATCTGCTGGCAGGCCCCGATGTGAAATGCATTCAGCAGCAGGTTGCGGTGCGTCAGCGTGGCCCCTTTCGGGAAACCCGTCGTGCCGGACGTGTATTGAATGTTGATCGCATCCCCCGGTTGCAACTGTGCCGCGCGGGCGGCGAGTTGCTCGTCGCCGATGCCGGCCCCCTCTGCGAGGAAGTTGTCCCACGTCCACATCCCGTCGGCCGCGTCCGCCTGCATCGAAACGACGTGCCGAAGTCTGGGAAACGCTTCACATCCCAGGGGTTTTCGCAAATCCCTGGGATGTTTCAGTTCCGGCACCGCCTCTGAAACCATGCCGAAGTAGTCCGAGGACCGGAACCGCTCGACGAGAAACAGCGCGACGGCGTCGGACTGCTTCAGCACATAGGCCAGCTCGGCCGCGCGGTACGCCGGGTTGACGGTGACCATCACCGCGCCGACGCGGGCCGTCGCGTACTGCAGCAACACCCACCGCGGCCAGTTGGTGGCCCAGACGGCGACGTGCTCCCCCTTCTGAATCCCGATCGCCAGCAGCCCGCGGGCCACGCGGTCGACTTCGGCGTCGAACCGCCGGTACGAGAGGCGGAAGCCGGTCATGCCGGTCGCATCCGCCGGAAGCCGCCGCTCCTGGTCCAGCAGCCACGGAAACGCAACGGCGTCCCGCTCGGGAAACGTCTCCGCCGTCCGCCGCAGCACGTCGCCGATCGTCAAGCCGTCCACCCAGGGTGTCGCGATTCCGGCCATGCCCGTCCTCCGAAGAACCCAATGACGAATGACGAAATCCGAATGACGAATCAATGACGAAACGCGAATGACGAAAGAGCTTCGATTGTTGATTCGTCATTCGTCATTCTTTGGTTTCGTCATTCGTCATTCACGGGCGGGCAGGTGCGGAATGCGCTGTTCTTCACACGTCCGCTGGTAGGTGGACTGCAAATCCACCATCGCCAGTGTGCCCCCTTTGAGATACAGCGGCATGCTGGGCAGTGGCCGGCCGAGGTGGAGTTCGTTCTCCCACAGATCGGCGGACGGCTCCTCATCGCGTTGCACGGGGCGGTAGGCGACCGCGTATAACTGGGACGACGATGCGTTCGCGGTGCAGCCGAGCCGGTCGACCAGTTCCTCGTGCAAACTGGCATGTCGCGAAGTGACAATGTCGACCACCACCAGGCCGATGCCGGCGCAGAGCAGCGATTCGCATTTGGCCACGAACGCTTCCCGCGTTTCGGGACGGTCGTTGTTCGCCGGGCTGACCAGTTCGATGGCCCCGACGAGGATTCGTCCGCCGCTCTGCCGAAAAACCTGGACTTCCACGATGTCGGCGATAAAGGGGAGCGAGATCGTCATTGTCGGGGCCGGCGGCACCCACACTGCGCGGGTCGGGTCGACCTCCGTTGTTTCGCCCCTCAGGCTCTCGGCTTCCTCCATCGTCGCCACGTCGATTTCCACGCCGAATTCGACGTGCGGCTGCGCAAACCAGCGTTCCGGAAGCGTGCGATTGAGGTCCGCGGAGAGATAGGTCGCCCAAGCATTGTGAAACCCGTGCCAGTCACGTTGCTCCGACAGCGGCGGATGGAAATGGTCGAGCAGCACGGCAAAGTCCTCCCACGCCATCGTAGCCGATGCCTGGACAATGCGAAATGAATTTTGCACGACGTCAGCCGGACAGCGCCATCACCGCTTGATCATCCCCTTGGCGAGCATCACCACCGCCACCCCGATAACGACCAGCACGATGACGGCGAACGCCCGGGTATTGGAATCCGACGCCGTGACCGTCCCCTTGAATCCGACTCCCTGCGGCGTGACGACCATGCCCTCCGCGACTTCCGTGTCCTCGGCAACTGTCGCATAACCCGAAGTGCCCGGTTTCGACTGTGACGCGAACCACCTGCCCGACACGCGGTCGAGTTCCCCGTGGAACGTGATGCGTCTCCGCGTGTCGCCGTCGGCCATCAATTCGGCGGTGAACGGCACGGTCCGGTCCGCTTCGCGGCCCCAGTCGATTTCGAGTGATTCGACGGTGACCAGGACCTTCGTTTTCGAGCGGGCTTTCCGCACCATTTTGGCGAGTTCCAATTTCACCGTGGTCTGCAGGTCGAAGGAGAGCGCGGATTCGTCGGCTTCCCGCTCGAACTTCTCCCCCCACTTCGCGATGCCCCGCAGCAGAGAGAGGGCGACCACCACCCCCACGACGAGCAGCACCGCCAGCTTGCCCCACCGCAGCAGCGATTCGTGGTGCTCGTTGAGGAACTTCGCCACCCCCGATGGCTGCGAATCGGCCGCTTTCTTCTTCGGGGTGCCGACCGGCGCTCCCTCCGGCGGCCGTTTCGTCCGCCGGGCGGGGGCGTTGAACGTGCAGTTGCAGCCAGGACACTGCAGCATGTCTCCCGCGTGGGCGTCGCCCAACTCCACGGAGGCGCCGCACAAGGGGCATTTTGTCTGACTCATCAAGCCGGCTCAAAGTAGGTCCGGACCGCCGGTCCGGACCTTCCGGGACGCCGGTCCGCGCGAACGAAGCGGAAATCTCACTCGGAGCGGAAAGCTCGCGCGAGGTCCGGACGGGCCGTCCGGACCTACTTCACAGACTACCGCATACGGGATTCATTCCCAACCCTCGCAGCAAACGCGACGATCGGCGGCGCACCGACAGTCCGTCGCTCGGCGAGGTTGCCCGTTCCCGCTACAATTCCCATGTCGCAAGCGGCGTGGCGGATGCTGCCAGCATCCGCGCAGACGCTGGCAGCATCCGCCACGGAAGAGGATCACCAACCAATGACCAGCTTTCGGACCGAACGCGATTCCATGGGCGACGTCCAGGTCCCCGCCCAGGCGTACTACGGCGCGCAGACGCAGCGGGCCGTCGAGAACTTTCCGATCTCCGGCTGGACGCTGCCCGCCGAGCTGGTGCACGCGATGGGGCTGGTGAAATGCGCCTGCGGCGTCGCCAACCGCGACCTGGGGAAGCTCACCGGCAGCGGCAAGAACCCGCTCACCGCCGAGCAGGTCGACGCGATGCTGGCCGCCTGCCGGGAAGTCGCCGAGGGGAAGCTCGACGGCGAGTTCCCGATCGACGTCTTCCAGACCGGCTCCGGCACGTCGAGCAATATGAACGCCAACGAGGTCGTCAGCAACCGCGCGCTGGAACTGCTCGGCCTCGACCGCTTCGCGGACAAGAAGCCCGTGCACCCCAACGACCACGTCAACATGGGGCAGAGCACGAACGACACGTTCCCCACGGCGATTCACGTGGCGGTGGCGACGTCGATTCACGAATCGCTGATTCCGGCGCTGCAATCGTTCGCCGACGTGCTGGCGGAGAAGGCGAAGCAATGGGACAAGATCATCAAGATCGGCCGTACCCACCTGGCCGACGCCACGCCCCTGCGGCTGGGGCAGGAATTCGGCGGGTTCGCGCGGCAACTTGAGCTTTCCGTCGAGCGGGCGCGGCGGGCTGCCGATGCCGTCATGGAACTCCCCGTCGGCGGGACGGCCGTCGGTTCCGGGATCAACACGCACCCCGAATTCGGTTCGCGCGTCGCCGCGGAATTGAGGAACCAGACCGGGCTGCCGTTCGTCGAAGCGGCCAACCACTTCGAAGCCAACGCCCAGCGGGACGGCCTCGTGGAATGCCACGGCCAGTTGCGGGCGATCGCGACGACGCTGTTCAACGTGGTGAACAACATCCGCTGGCTCGGCTCCGGCCCGCGGTGCGCGTTCAACGAAGTGCTCATCGCCGACCTGCAGCCGGGCAGCTCGATCATGCCCGGCAAAGTCAACCCGGTGATGTGCGAAAGCCTGATGCAGGTCTGCGCCCGCGTGATCGGCAACGATCAGACCGTCGCCTTCATCGGGGCCGTCGGGGGGAACTTCCAACTCAACATCATGATGCCCATCATGGGGCACGCCGCGCTGGAAAGCATCCGCCTGCTCGCCCAGGGGACGAACGCCTTCGTCGAGTTGTGCGCGAAGACCCTCGAAGCGAACGAAGAGGCCTGCGAGGCGTCGGTCGAACAAAGCCTGTCGATGGTGACCAGCCTCAACCCCTACATCGGCTACGAGAAAGCCGCCGCGCTGGCGAAGGAGGCGTTCAAGACCGGCAAGACCATCCGCGAGTTGTGCCGCGAACAGGGCGTGTTGCCGGAGGAGCAGTTGAACGAGGCGCTGGACCCGATGCGGATGACGGAACCGCAGGGGTGACGGGATGAGCGGGGGCCGGGATTGACATGAATGCATTAGATTCACTAAATTTATATCATAACATAAATTTAGTGAGTTCTGTTGCACGGAGTTGAAATGGCCGGGAACCTCTCCAACCCGTTTCGTCCCGGGGCCGGACACATGCCGCCGTACCTGGCCGGCCGGACCGCGGAAACGAAAGAATTCAAGAAACTCCTCCGACAAGAGGTGATTCTGGAAAACGCCGTCCTGACCGGACTCCGCGGCGTGGGGAAGACGGTGTTGCTCGATACGTTCAAGCCGATCGCGATTCAGGCCGGTTGGCTCTGGGTCGGGACGGACCTTTCGGAATCCTCGAGCATCAGCGAAGAGCGTCTGGCGATCCGCATGCTGGCCGATCTGGCCGTTTCGACATCGTCGGTCATCCTGCGGATACAGGAACTGCGCAGGATCGGGTTCGCGACGGAAACGACGAAGAAGCACGTCACCCTGTCGTTTGAAACGCTGGCCGCGATCTTCGAGTCCACTCCCGGGTTGATTGCCGATCGCCTCAAGAGCGTGTTGGAGACGGTCTGGGCCTGTCTGAAGCGCGATGACGGGCGAGGCCTGATTTTTGCCTACGATGAAGCACAAAACCTTTCCGACCACGCGAAGAAGGATGAGTACCCCCTGTCGTTGATGCTCGACGTTTTCCAGTCGATCCAGAAGAAGGACATTCCCTTCATGCTGGTGCTGGCGGGATTGCCGACGCTGATGCCGAAGCTCGTTGAGGCGCGAACGTTCGCGGAGCGGATGTTTCACGTCATCTTTCTGGACCGCCTCGAACGGGAAGACAGCCGTAAGGCGATTCTCAAGCCGATCAAGGACGCGGATTCGCCCATCACACTGAACGAGAAATCGGTGGAACTGATCATCGATGTTTCGGCCGGATACCCGTACTTCATTCAATTCATCTGCCGCGAAGTCTTCGACGCATTCCTGCAGGATGGAAAGGCGAGAGACGTCCCGATCCGCGACATCACTCGCAAGCTGGACAACGATTTCTTCGCGGGCCGATGGGCGCGGGCCACGGACAGACAACGCGAGTTGTTAATCGTCATTTCCCAGTTGGAAAACTGCGATTCGGAGTTCTCGGTCCAGGAAATTCAGGAGAAGTCCGAAGAAGTCTCCAGGAAGCCTTTCAGCGCAAGCCACATCAATCAGATGCTCGCGGCGCTCGGCAATGCCGGCCTCATTTACAAGAACCGCCACGGCAAATACTCGCTCGCCGTTCCCTTGATGGGGCGATTCATCCGTCGGCAACGGGAAGAATCGGAACGCCGGAAATCGCAGTTGCATCGGTTCTGACATCGTGGTCGAATCGCTGATTTCCTGAGGGAAATCGCAAATCCCCTGGTTCCACCCCACGTCGAATTCGAGAATAACATCGCAGTTGACAAATATAGCTTCCATGCTATTATTGGGCAATGTGGGACGTCGAATACACCGACGAATTCGGCGAATGGTGGGACCGGCTCGATGAAGCCGAGCAGGTGTCGATCAACCAAAGTGTCCGGTTGCTACGACAAGTCGGGCCCAATCTACCGCGTCCACATGTGGACACATTGAAGGATTCGCGGCATTCCAACATGAAGGAGTTGCGCACTCAGCATCAAGGGCGACCGCTTCGCACGCTGTTCGCGTTCGATCCCCGACGATGCGCGATTCTGCTGATCGGCGGCGACAAAACGGGAGACAAGCGGTTCTACGAAAGGATGATCCCATTGGCCGACGATCTGTACGACGAGCACCTTGCAACTTTGAAAGACGAAGGGTTGATTTGATGGCACGCAAGTTTTCCGAACTCGAAGCAAAAATGTCCCCGGAAGCCCGCGCACGCGTCGAGGTGCGCGTCAAAGAAGCGATGGCCGAAATGCTCATCGCCGAACTCCGCAAACACGTCGGCCTCACGCAGGAGCAACTCGCTGAATTGCTCGGCATCAAACAGCCGACCCTCTCCCGGTTGGAGTCGCAGGACGACATGCAGATCGGCACGCTGCGCCGGCTGGTTCGCGCCCTGGGTGGCGAATTGGAAATCATCGTCCATCTTCCCGGCGGCGATGTTCGTTTGAGCCAGTTCGACGATGCGGCGTGAATCATCAGGCAATGGCAGCCGCCGGATCGTCAATGCGATCCGGTTCGGCCGCGATACGCGAATCCCCGACGTTTTCACCCATCTCGGGGCCCTCTGCGGCAGGATGGAAATGCCCAGACGCCCAGACGCCGCATTCGTTGGGGTGAGGACTTTGCTTTCCGCTTTCCGCCTTCCGCCTTCCGCCTTCCGCTTTCCGCCTTCCGTCGTCGCCTTGACCGGTCGCGGCGAAATCGGGACAATCGACTACGGTTTCCACGAACACATCCGCACATCGCTGACCGTTTCCAACGGAGGAGCACGAACCATGCGTATCCTGACGATTGCCGCCCTGTTATTGGTGCCGGCCGCTTCCGCTTCGGCGGCGAGCATCAGCGGCGAGTACCTCGAAGCCCGCACCTGCGACGTCTACACCGGCCCCTGCTTCGCCAACGCCGAGATGGATCAATCCGGCAAGGAAGCCGTGATGGCCTGGAAGATCGAAAAGGGAAGCTGGAACAACGTGACGCTGAACGGCCTGACGGTCGCGCTGGTCGTCAACGCCCAGGGAACCCTCGGCGACGACGGCGTCTTCCCCATGCGGGCCGGCAAGATCACGTCGGTCATTCTGGTCGACGAGAAGGCAAACACGGCACAGCAGCAGGCGCTGCTGGCGTTCGTTAAAGACTCGGCGAAGAAGCTCACGAAGAACGTCGTCAAGGTGCGCCGCGTGCCGATGTTGCTGAAGAACAACCACCTCGACGGCAAGGGGGTCTTCACCGCGGGCAAGATCGCGAAGATCGAGACCCGCAAGCTGCAGAAGGGAGACTGCGTGTGCACGAACGAAATCGTGTACTACCAGCCGCTGACGAAAGTGCAGAACTTCAGCCCGGCCTACTCGCAGACGCTCAGCTTTCAGGGGAAGGGCTTGAACAACCGCTGGACCACGCGAAACATCCGCAGCGCGTTTCTGGCGACGTTCCGCAAGTAGGGCGCCCGTGCGACGTAGTGCGAAACGCATTTCGCACCACATGGATTCAGCCGTTCGCGCGAAATGCCCCTCTTCAACGAATAAAAGGGGCGCACTCCGTACATTCCGGACCCGGGGATTTCTGAAAATCCGCGGGTCCTGGTTTTTTTCGCGGACGGACTTCGGGTAGCATGGTCAGCGAGGCGGAAGGGGGACCGGTCCGCAGGCTTAGCAACCCGTCCGGCGATACGCCGGACATGACCACGTGCTCCCCATTCGTCACGTGCCCGGTCGCCATCCACGAAAGGGGACCGGACCAGCCGACGCTGTGTCGAGACCGCAGGTCTCCGCCGGCATACGGTCCGGTCCCCTTTCGCTTCAGTAGACCGGTCGCGTCCTCAGGCGGTACGTAAACCGGCCGGCCCCTCTTCGCCTCGATGAGAGTCGAAGGTCGGAAGGTCGAAAGTCTGAAGGTCGAAGGTCGGAGAGTCGGAACATCGAAGGTCACGGACGCAGGTTGTGCTTGTCGACGTTTGACTTTTCGACGTTTGACTTTCCTACGTTCGACCTTCGACTTTCCGACCTTCGACTTTCCGACCTTCGACCTTCCGACGTTCGACCTTCCGACCGGAACACCAATCCGTGAACGACGGCGACAAGGCGAAACTCTACCGGCAGATCGTGCAGCGCTCGCCCGACTGGTGGGTGCTGGAAAGGATGCGGCTGCACGGTTTCTGGCCGCAGGACAAGGGGCTGCCCCAAGACCCGCCCGACGAAGCCGCCGAACGGCAGCGGATCGAAACGGAGCTGGCCGAGCTCCGCGGGCGGCACGCCATTCTGGAGGACCCGGAGGCGGCCCTGAAGGAGGAACGGCAGCGGCGGATTCAGGAAAGCCGCGAACGACGCGAGGCCCGCCGCCAGGAACGCGCCGAAGAAGCCCGGCGCCGCCGCGAGGAGTGGGAGCGATTCAAGCAGACGACGCTCGTGCACGCCGGCCTGGGAGTGAGCGGCGGCTTGCAGCACACGACCAGCGACACCGTGCGGCTGGAGCGGAACGGCCTGCCGCTGCTGCACCGCGCCGAAGAGCTTGCGGAACAGATGGGCATTCCGCTGGGCCGGCTCCGCTGGCTGACGTATCACCGTCGCGGAGCGGCGGTCGTGCACTACCGGCGGTACGAGATCGCGAAGAAGACCGGCGGCGCGCGGTGCATTTCCGCCCCGCTGCCGGCGTTGGCCGCCGCGCAGCAATGGCTGCTGCGGAACGTCCTGCAGCCGCTGGCCGTTTCGCCGCACGCCCACGGGTTCGTCCCGACGCGATCGGTCGTGACGAATGCCGCGCCGCACGCGGGCAAGGCGGTCGTGGTCAATCTGGACGTGCGGGACTTCTTTCCCTCGATCACGTTCCGCCGCGTGAAGGGGCTGTTCGGCAAGCTCGGTTACAGCGAGCACATCGCCACGGTCTTCGCCCTGCTCTGCACCGAGCCGCCGCGGGTGGCCGTCGAGCACGAGTCGAAGGTATACTACGTCGCGCTGGGGGACCGCGTGCTGCCGCAGGGAGCCTGCACCAGCCCGGCGATCACCAACGCGCTGTGCCGGCGATTGGACAGCCGGCTCGCGGGGCTGGCCCGGCGGCACGGTTTCGCCTACACCCGCTATGCCGACGACCTGACGTTCTCCGGCGACGAGCCCCGCGCCGCGGGCCGGCTGTTGCGCAGCGTCCGGTCGATCCTCGCCGACGAAGGGTTCACCGAACACGAGCAGAAAACGCGGGTCATGCGTTCCGCCCGCCGGCAGGAAGTGACGGGCGTCGTCGTCAACCGGCGGCCCACGATCGGCCGCCGCGAATACCGCGAGCTGCGGGCGATCCTGCACAACGCGGCGAAACACGGTCTGGAATCGCAGAACCGCGATCGCCGGCCAAACTTCCGGGAACACCTCCGCGGCCGCATCGCCTGGGTGGCGATGGTCGATCCCCGGAAAGGCGAGAAACTGCGGGAAGCGTTTGCGCGCGTCTCGTAGGACGGATTGCCAATCCGTCCGGACGGTTTGAAAAACCGTCCTACGGCTTCCTGCTCAGCGACAGCAGATACGCCAGCAGGTGGTGGAAATCCGGCTCCTTCACCTTCGTCGCCACGTCGGCCGGCATGGCGGAGAGGGAGGAGAGCGTCCGTTGTTCGATGCCGTCGGCGGGGAGGCGTTCTTCCTTCCCCTCGGAATTCACGAGCACCACCAGCTTCCCCTCTTCTTTCGTCACCAGCCCGGTGTGAATGCGGCCGTCGGCGGTGACGATCGTCGACTGGCGGAAGGCGGGGTCGACGTTGCGGCTGGGGATGAGCACGTCTTCCAGCACGCGGTCGATGCCCCGCAGGCCGATGCCGTCCAGGTCCGGCCCGACCTTGCCCCCCTTTCCGGCGACGCGATGGCAGGCCGCGCAGGATTTGACGAAGACCTTGTGCCCCAGCTCGGCCGAGTAACGCCCGCGGAGGAATGCCGCCTTGCGCTGCCGGCGCAGATTCTCGCTCTGCGCGTCGATCGTGGGGATGCCGGCGGTCAGCTTCTCGACGCGTTTCCGCACGTTCGGCACTCGGGCGACGTGCAGGCCGAAGACGATCGCGGGTTCCCGTAGCAGGTGCCGCGAGGCTTTTCCCTTTTCGATCGTCTCCAGCAGGACCGCCGCCCCGTTTCGGGAACCGGCCAGCGCGCGGGCCACCGGTTTCGCCAGCTCGAACGGCGCCGTGACGAGGACTGCCACCAGTTCGTCCCGCGCCGCTTTCTGATTCATGCGGCCGAGGACCTGGATCGCCGCATTTCGCAGCTCGGGCTTCGCGCCGGGACGCTTGACGAGCGTCCGCAGCGCCGGCAGCGTGCGGTCGGCATCGATGGCGGCGGAAGATTCCAGCGCCTTGTGGCGAAGCGATGCAGGGTTCCCGGAATCGCCGGCCAGCCGCAACAGCGTGTCGACTGCCTGCGTCGATCGCATCTCGCCGAGCAGCGCGACCGCCCGCTCCCGGGTCCGCAGGGGGTGTTGCTTCGCGGCGGCAATCGTCGTCAGTCGCCGGCCGAACGCTTCCCGCGATTTCCGCGGCAACGGCCGGCCGCGTTCCGGCAACGCCCGCTGGAGTGCTGCCACGGCGGCGACGGCCTGGGGGTCATTCCACCGCGGCTGCCGGTCGTCGGCCCATGCGATGACGCCCTGCAACGCGTCGTCCTTCACGTAGCGGACGACGTGATACAAGTCACGCTGTAATTGTCCTGCGTTCGGTTTCGAGCGTTTCAACTCGGCGAACAGCGCTGTCGCGGACCGGGCATCCTTCACCGTACGGCGGACGTCGGTCAGCCGCGGAAACAGCGGATGGCCGGGTTTGATCGTGCGGCCAACCTCTTCGGCGATGTCCGCGACCCGCAGATGGTCGTGCAGCGCGATCCGCAGCGTGTGGATCAGATGCGTGTCCCCCGCGGGCGTCGCATTCCACGCCGTCAGCAGCCCAGCGACGTTCTCCGATCGCGGATGCCGTCCCAACGCGTCGGCAGCGGCGCGGCGGACGAAGGCGTCTTTGTCCGTCAGCGCGGCGACGGCGAGTGCCGACGTCGCGCCGTCCCACGATTCTCGTTCTGCCAGCGCCCGCAGCAGGTGCACGCGGACCAGCCGGTCTTTGTCGGCGGCGAGTTTCTTCGCGGATTCCTCATCCAGCGCGCCGAGCCGCGCCAGCACCCACAACCCGTGGGCCCGCTGCTCGGGAGACTTCGATTTCGACAGCGCCTTTCGCAGCGGTCCGATCGCACGACGGCCGAAGCGGTCGATCAGCTCGTTCGTCGCCAGCGTGCGGACGACGAGGTTGGCGTCCTTCAACTTGTCGACGAGCTGCTCGGCGTTCAGTTTCGTCAGGTCCGGCGAGCCGGGAGCGTGAGCGACCGGAGTTCTCCGGCGTCCTCCGGTCGCTGACGCTCCCGGCTCGCCTATGTAAACAACCCGCCAGATCCGCCCGTGCGTGCGGTCGCGTTTCGGGTGTTCCAGCGGGACTTCGTAATGGCCGATGATCGCGTTGTAGAAATCGGCGATGTACAGCGCCCCGTCCGGCCCCACTTTCGCGTCGACCGGGCGGAACCACGGGTCGTCGCAGCGGAGGAAATCCGGCTGTGTGTCGGCCAGCACCGTCGAGCCGACGATCTTCAGTTTGTCGTGGTGCACCCGCCCTGTCACCGGGTTGCACAGGTAGACGCAGTTGCGGAACCCCGGCGGGAAATCCTCCGCCGCGTAAAACGCCGGCCCGCAGATGCCGGTCGACCCGTGGTTGTGGCTGATCATCGTCGGCCCGAACGGCAGCGCGTCGTCGCGGCGCTCGGGGCCGAGGCCGGGATACGACGCCCCCCGCAGCAACTGGTACAGCGGCTGCGAATGGCAGTCGGCGCTGTACAAGTTGCCCAGCGGGTCGAACGTCAGCCCGAAGGGGTTCGTCTGCCCCCACGTCCAGCGTTCGAACCGCGAGCCGTCTTCCTTGAAGCGGTACGAGTTGCCGGAGCGCATCGTCGTCACGCGGCCGCTGCCGTCCTTCACCCGCGAGGTGTTCGCGAACCCGTGCAGGCCGTAGATCCAGCCGTCGATCCAGCGGATGTAAGAATTCGACATGCCGTGCGTGTCGACGTTGCCAAAGCTCCCATAAAGCACCTCGCGTTTGTCGGCCTTTCCGTCGCCGTTCGTGTCGAGGCAGCGGTAGATGCCGGGGATGCTGTAGACGATCGCCCCGCTTGGAATCGGCGTCTGGCCGATGGGGATGTTCAATCCGCCGACGAAGTGCACGACCTTCCGCGCACGGCCGTCGCGGCCGATGTCGCTGAAGACCGTCAGCCGGTCGCGGGGCGGATGCTTCCCGACGCCGGCAAATCGGGTCCGCGGTTCGACCCCCTTGCCTTCGGCGGGATACGGGTACTCGACGGAATGCGTCACCCACAGCCGGCCGGCCGAATCGAAGTTCAGGTTCATCGGCTGCCCAATGTCCGGCTCGGAAGCGACGAGCTGGATTTCGAAGCCGGGGGGCAGCTTGAACTTCTTCTGCTGTTGCCGCGGCGTCAACGCGTCGGTCGGCGCGATGTGCTGGCCGCGGGAGACGGACGGAAGCATCGCGATCGAAAGGAGACAGAACAGCAGCCGTTGTGGTCGAGGCATGCGGGAGCGCTCCGGGATTCAGTTCGGCGGGCTGGAAACGTAGTGCGGAATTTATTCCGCACGCTCATCATCTCGTGCGGAATAAATTCCGCACTACCTGGAATAAACGACCATACGGTCCGGTTCGGCGATGATCAACGACCGTCCGGCGATCACCAGGTTCCCGCCGCTTCCGCCGCGGCGGCCGCGCAGGGAAATCCGGCGGACGATTCGGCCGCTCTGGGCGCGGACGACGAGAATCTCCTTCCGCAAAGGCCAGTAAACGTCGCCGTTCGCGAGCGTCCCCCGGCCGAAGCCGAAGCCGGCCGGATCTTGTGATCCGACGGTCCAGCGGGCCTTTCCCGTCGCCGCGTCGAAACCCCACAAGCTGTCGCCGGCGACAACCACTGTCCCTTCGACGGCGCCGATCAGAAATCGGACTCCGCCGCGGACCGTATGATGCCACAGCGGCGCGCCGGAATCGGCGTCGATCGCCAGCAGCCGGTTGGAATCAGTCGGTGCGGCGAACACCCGCCCCCGGTGAAACAGGCACGGCGCCAGCCCGCGGCGGCGGGGGTCGCTCAGGTCGCCGCGGTCGTCCGGCACGACGGTGGGATACGTGACGGCCCACCGCAGCAGCCCGTCGCGGACGTCGAGGGCGGCGACGGCCCCAAGGTTGGTCGAGAGAAACAGCCGCCCTTCCGCCAGCGTCAACAGCAGCCGGCTGACGACGTTTTCGCCGTCCGCCCCGCCGATGGCCGTTCCGACGGCGGTACTCCAGATCTTGCGGCCGCTGGAGGCGTCGAAGCAGCCGACATGGATTTCGATTTCCGGGTTTCGCCGCCGCAGCACGACGTACAGCCGGCCCCCATCGACGACGGGGGCCCCTTCGAATTCCCAGCCTTCCCCGAGCGTGCTGCTGTCGAGCTTCCAGAGCAGGTCCCCCTCGCGGGCCTGCAGATCGAGGCAGACCAGCCGGCTGCGGACGGCCCGCTGCTCGTCCTTGGCGCGACCCGTGACCGGCGAACCGAGCCTCGCGTAAAGTCGGCCGTCGCGAATCGTCGCGGTGAAAAACGGCACGCCGATCGAGCGTTCTGTCGGCGGCGGCGAATCCCCCTCGGCGGCGACCGAATACAATACGGCCCGCGACTCAACCGAGCGTTTCGGGTCGACGTCGCCGATGGGGAAGGCGGGCGTTCCGTCTTTCAGCGCATACCCGGTGACGCGGTCGGCGTCGCAGACGTAGACGCGGCCGCCGAACACGACGGGAAAGCACGCCGGGTGCCTCGCGGCGCGGCCCGGTTTGGGGAATTCCACGGTCCGAATCCGCCGCCACGCGAGCTTGCGGCTCCAGCGGCGTTCACATCTCAGGGGTTTTCGGAAATCCCTGGGATGTGGCGCTCCGTTGCGGGCGTAATTGCCGGCGAACGTGAGATGACGATCGGAGCCGTCGGCGGCGGGCCAGGCGCTTTCCGATTTGCGGATGGCGTCGAGCAGATCGGCCAGCACGCCGGAACGGCCGGCAATACGGCCAGTGGATTTCGGGAATTGCTTGCGGAATTCCTTCAGCGAGGCGTCGGCCCGCGCGAAGTCGCGGAGCATGACGTCGCACAGGATGATCCGCGCCCGAATGCCGGCCGCGTCGAGGTCGGAATCGGGGTAGAACAGCTCTCCGTCGCTCGGTTCGCCGTTCCCGCCGACGTTCGGCCGCAGCAGCCGGCTCCAGTAGCGGCGGGCGGCGGGCAGGTTGCCTTCGTCCCACGCCCATTGGCCGAGCGTCAGCAGGGCTTCGTCGCCGGAACTGCTGCAGAACGCCTCGCGGACGATTCGCCGCAGCAGCTCCGGGTTGCGGGTCTTTCGGCCGTCGTCGAGCCACGACTTGGCGCGGGGATCGACTTTGGCGCGGTAGGCCCGCAGACCTTCAGGGGGAAGCGACGCCGCCAGCAGATTGCATCGCCGCGCGACGCTGACATACCAGCCGGGATTCATTGCCACCAGCGATTTGCCCCGCTCGCTCGACAGGCGGATCAGCAGCTCGGCCGCCTGCTCCCACCGCTTCTGGCGGACGTACTCGCGGATGTCGGCGATCAGTTTCCGCGCGGCGGGGTCCTGTTCGATGGCGAATGATTCGCGGATTGACTGCGGCTGGTCGTCGCCGCGGCACGTTGGACCGCAGCAGGTGGCAACCAGGATTGCAAGGCACAACGCGGGAAGCCGCTTTGACATGACGACACGCTTCGAATCCAACCGTTTGCTGGAAGGGGTCGGGTGTCCAGAATTCAATTTTCCGGATGCGTCTTGCAAGTGACCCAGGCCCTTTCACGGAAAATCGAATTCTGGACACCCGACCCCAGCCCTCATGGTAGACAGAATTCGGCGGCAAGCGAAGCCCGTCAGCGACGGCGGAGCACGAACACGACGTCTTCGGTCGTCGCATCCGGTACGATCGGGAGGTCGATCTCGTAATGGAAATCGTACGTCTCCGCGATGTCCCACGCCGGCGAGCGCTTGAGCAGGCTGCGGAATTGCGGCAGCGTGTACGTGCGGTAGTTCATTTCGTCCCGCAAGCGGAACTGCCGCGTGGGGGTCCAGATGTCGAACGTCATTCCGACCCGCTCGTTGCGTTTCTTAAGGTCGATCCCCGCCGACCACAGCCGCGAAATCACCGCCAGATTGCCGCGGCGGCCCGACCATTCCTCTTCCTCGATGCGCGGTCCGGCAGTGGGCGTCAGATGCAGGCCCAGCACGTACAGCCCGCCTTTCGCGACGGCCTCGGCCATGCATCGCAGATGCGACTCGGCGGCGGCTTCCGTCGGGAGATGCCGGAAGCTGTTGATCATGTTGAACGCCGCGTCGAACTTCCGCCGCACGCGGAAGTCGGCCATGTCTCCCACGACCGCCGTCTTCGCGAACCCGTGCCGGGCCAGCCGGGCGTTGCAGTACTCGACGGCTTTGGCGTTGAGGTCATTCCCGGCGACTTGAAAGCCCGCCTTCGCCAGCCGCAGCAGCAACCGCCCCGTCCCGCAGGCCGGCTCGAAGACGCGGCGGACCGTCCGCCCGGCGTGCTTCGCGAAACAGTGCCGCAGGAACCGGAACTCTTCCTTCCAATCGGCCCCGAACACGATGTCGTAATACTTCGGGAAGTCGTAGAGATTGCCGCGGGTTTCATGCACGGGTTGGTCAGTGGTCCATTGTCAGTGGTCTGTTGTCAGTCGCTGGTTGTCCGGGAGCATACCCCCAACAACTGACCACGGACAACTGACCGCGGACCAACCTCATTGCCCGATCTGCAGGTCTTTCCGCGTGGAATTCGCCCGGTCGAGCAGGTCGCGCTGCGGGACCTGCTGCTGGCGCTGCAGCGCGTAGCGGAACTCGTGCCGGTTCGTCACCTTGAACGGCAGAAAGTTGTCGCTGAAGAAATCGAGCGGCGGGACCTGGTACCACGGCGTCTTGACCCGCTGCAGGAACGTTCGCGTTTCGTAGCCGTCCTTGATGAGCGTGATCTGCCGCGTGCCGTAATAGGTGAATTCCATCGACGCCGGCGTCAGTCCGATGTCCTGCCCGTCGACGAGCACGCGGGCGCCGGGCGGGTCGGTGCGCACGGTCATTCGCCGGTGCATGCAGCCGGAGCAGCCGGCGACCGCCAGCGCGAACAGCACGGCGATTGACGACCGTGGGAAACAGCGACGTAACGAATTCATGGCCGGTCCGTCAGCATGGGGCGGGGCAAAGAACCGTAGGACGGTTTTTCAAACCGTCCGGACGGATTGGAAATCCGTCCTACGGAAGACACGGGGCCGGACGACGGGGCGGGGATTCTATTCCGCCCGGCGATTCATGCCAAGACCAGCCGCATGCGCTGGACTTCGCGTTTCCGCTTCGGTTACGCTGCCGGACGTTTCTGCATTGATCCGCCAGCACCGGGAGACTCCTCATGCGACTCTGTGCCCGTATTGCCCTGCCTGTCACGCTGTTCGCTGTTGGCCTGTTCGCCGTCGCCGCACCGGCCGCCGATCTCAGCAGGAAGGAGAAGGCCGAAGGCTTCGTCTCGTTGTTGAACGGAAAAGACCTCACCGGCTGGGTGGGAGCGACCAAGGGCTACGTCGTTGAAGACGGCAAGCTCGTCTGCCCGAAACGCGGCGGCGGGAACCTGTACACGAAAAACGAATACGGCGATTTCATCTTCCGCTTCGAGTTCAAGCTGACCTCCGGCGCCAACAACGGACTGGGCATCCGCGCCCCGCTCAAGGGAGACGCCGCATACGTCGGCATGGAAATCCAGATCCTCGACACCGGCTACAAGGGACGACTGCAGCCGTACCAGTACCATGGCTCGATCTACGGCGTCGTCGCCGCCAAGCGGGGCTTTCTGAAACCGACCGGCGAGTGGAATTCCCAAGAGATTATCGCCAAGGGGAACCAGATCAAAGTGGTCCTCAACGGTACGACGATCGTCGACGCCGACATCAAGAAAGCCAGCACGCCGAAGACCATCGACGGCCGCCCGCACCCCGGTCTGAAGCGCAAGAAGGGGCACATCGGCTTCCTGGGGCACGGGTCGCGGGTGGAGTTTCGGAATATTCGGATTAAGGACCTGTCGAAGTAGGTGCCCGTTGGTGTCCCGCCTTCAGGCGGCCCGTTGTGCGCCCTGAGGTCATTGCACGCCCAATGGGCCGCCTGAAGGCGGGACACCAACTTCACTTGAACAGATCGTGCGTCGGCCAGCTTTTCACCGCGTCGGCCGCCTTGTTGGCCAGCGGGGAGATCAGCCGGGCGGCGTGGTTGCCGTAGGGGGTTTTGCGACGGTTCATCAGCACGACCACGCTCAGCCCGTCGTGCCGGCGGGCCAGTAGCGTGGACGTACCCGGCAGCGAGCCGGTGTGCGAGGTGTTGAACTTTCCGGGGACGACGGTCTTCACCGACCAACCCAGGCCGTAGTAGGTGTCCTTGAGTTTCCCTTCCTTCGTGCGCGAGACGGGCGCCGGCGGCGGGGCGAACATGGCTTTGATGCTGCCCGGCTTCAGAATCGTCGACTTCCCCGGCCGGTCGATCGCGGCTGCGAATCGGGCGAGATCGATCGCCGAGGCAATCCACGCTCCGTGTGCGTCCATCGCCTCGTGATGCCAGCCGCCGTAGGGCCAGAGCACGCGCTTGTCAGGGAAGAAGACGCTGGTCGTCCGCTCGCCGCCGTAGTTGTAGTATCGCACTTCCCCGGGCGCCCGCAGATCGAGCAAGGTACGGCCGATTCGCATGCGCGTGACGCCGATCGGCTTCAGGACATCGTTCTTCACGAACTGTTCGTAGGTCTTGCCGGTTTTCGCTTCGATCACGCGCCCCAGCAGATTGTAACCGAAGTTGGAATAGGCGTACTTCGTGCCGGGGTCGAAATCCAATTGCCGGCCGAGCATGCAGCAGATGACGTCCTTCGACGCCGCCGGCGGCTTTACCTTCAGCTCTTTGGCGAATTGCACCGCGCGGAACATGGGATCGAACGACGCTTCCCGATCCCACCCGCCGGTGTGCTGCAGCAGTTGCCGGATGGTGACCGTCTTCCACCGCGGATCGAACTTCGCCGTTCCGTTGAAGTGCGGTTTCAGCTTGACGATGTCGAGCACCTTGTCATCCAGCGAGAGCTTCTTCCGCTCGACCAGCCGCAGAATCGCGACGGCCGTAATCGGTTTCGAAATGCTGGCGATACGGAACAGCGAATCCGGCTGCACGGGCTGTTTGCCTTGCACGTCGGCATACCCGAACCCGCGGGCGTAAACCAGCCGGCCGTCTTTCACCACGGCCAGCGACGCACCGGGGATGCCCTGTTTCGCCAGGAACGACCGCATGAGGCGGTCGAACGATTCGAGGCCGGGAACGGGCTTGCCGGTTTCAGGCAGCGGCTTCGATTTGGGTTTCTGTTTCTTTGCCTTTTGCGCAGCCGCGACCACCGACGATCCTCCCGCAAAAGGAACCAGCAGCACGCTGAAAATCAACCCGATCACGAACCCGCGCATCCCATTTTCTCCATGAAATAACGGCACGATTCTCCCAAAACCCCGAATCCGCCGACCGACTTGAAAGAAAAGATTTTTCACCCCCAAATCTTTTACCCGCTTTTCATTCGAAGAGGCGGGTTATAAATGGCAGGTAAAACATGGAATTCTGTCTGCAAGATCGCCTCAGTTTCTTACAGATTCGCGTCGATTCGCACGATTCGCGGTAAACATCCTACGCGGCCCCTTCCCGGGCGAATTTCGCCAGCGTCTCTTCGTATTTGCGTTTGCCCGTTTCGACGACGCGGCGGATTTCCCGGGTGCTTTCTTCGCTCTCCTTCCGCAGGTCGGCGATCATGTTCAGCGATTCGACCTGGAAGTCGGTGATCGCGTCGACCAGCTTCTGCACGCTCTCGGGGTTGATCGTCGACCCGTAGCCGGCTTTCAGCGCCGCCCGTTCGAGTTCCCGGCCGAGCTCGGCGACGTCTTCCAGCCCCTTGTTGGCCCCTTCCTTCATCGCCTCGGTCGCCTGCGTGATCTCGTGCAGGCCGTGCTGCGACGTGTAGACGGTCCCCAGGATCGTGAAGACGTGCTCATTGGTCGTGAAGAACGTCACCGCCCGGCGGAAGACGCGGTCTTTCACGTCGTGCGTCTGCTTCAGTTTCGCGACCAGCGTTTCGCCGACGTCGTAGCCGACGGAGAGGTTCTCCGCGATGTCCTTCAGCAACTGGTAGCTGCGGTCTTCCTCTTCGAACTTGTGCCGGGCTTCGTCCCGCTTCAATTCCAGCCGCGAGCGTTCCCCCTCGTTGTCGCCGGTGAACCCGTCGACCGCAGCCTGTGCGTCGGCCAGCCCCTTGCGGGCGGCGTCGAGCCGGGGGACCTGCGCTTCGAACAGATCGCGGGCCATCACTTCCGCTTCCTTCAAGGCGAAGCGGAAGTCGATGTAGCCGTCCATGATCGCCTCCTCGCGCTGCAACTGGTCCTTCGTGTCTTTGCTGACGTCCTTGTAGATCGTGACGATCTCCTCGAAGCGGTCGGACGGCGTGCCGCGGCGGATGCGCATCCACAGGTTCTGCATCTTTTCACCGAAGCTGATTTTGCCGTCGTCGAGCTGGGCGATGAGCGTTTTCGAATCCTCGCGGACGGAATCGAACCGCTGGGCGATCTCCATGTAGCGGTTGCCGATGGCGATGTTCCGCACGCTGTCGCGGACGAGCGCGTTGAAGGCGCTCATGTGCTTGATCGTCTCGGCGATCGCCAGCACCTTTGCCTCGTCGAGATGCCGCACTTCTTCCAGCAGCCGGATCAGCTCCGGCGATTCGTCCGCGGTGACGATGCCGAACTGCTCGAGGACCTTCACGGCCCCGTCGAGATATTTTCGCAACCCGGTCGATTGCGGGATCGGAACCGGAGGGGATGTCGTCGCGAGGGTGGTCTTCGTTTCGGCGGCCATGATAGGATTCCTTGCGTCGGACCGACGTAGCGTGGGCTTCAGCCCACGCGAGAGTTCGGCACGCGTGGGCTGAAGCCCACGCTACCCAGTGCCAGCGTAGCAAAACTCCCGTTTAGCCGCGACTCGTCGCGCCATCAGCCGACGGGCGCTAGCCCCCGGTTCCAGCAACTCACACGTACACCGGGGGCTAGCGCCCGCCGGTTGATGAAGCCGAAGCTGACATGCCCGACCCACCCGCCACGCCGGACGCAGACCTCTCGATCGCGGAGATGCTGCGAATCATGGACGTGGCACGCACGCTGCGCCGCGAGCGGGAAGTGGTGGACTGGCAGTTGAATCTCGACCAGACGAAGCAGGAGCTGCGGCAACGGCTGATGGGCATGGCCGGCGCGACGGGCGAACCGGTGACGCCGGAAGAGGTGGAAGTGGCCATTCAGTTGTATTACGACAACCTGCACGCCTATCAGGAGCCGCCGCGGGGCTTTGCGTTGATGCTGGCCCACGTTTGCATTCGCCGCGGCCGCGTGTTGTTCTGGACGATGCTGCTGGCGGCGGTGGGGCTGTTGATCTGGTGGTGGTGGTAATCCGTAGGACGGCCTTCCAAGGCCGTCCTGGGATTCGAACCGCAATTTCGACGGCCTTGGAAGGCCGTCGTACTCCCGAAATGTCTGTTCATCGCAAGTTATGACCAGCGGGCAAGCGATCCTCGGCCGGCTCCGCAAGGCGCAGGAAGACGCTCGTGCCGACGCCGCCCGGCTTGCGCGCGACGCGCTGAATGCCGAGCGGGAACTCAAAGACGCTCTGGAGGAGAAGGGGAAAGCCGTTCTCGATCTCGCGAAGCATTACCTGCCGGAACTCAGCCGCGAGCGCGTGGATGCGACGTTCACTCAGGTCCGCGACGAACTGGCGACGGTCGTCGATCGCAAAGAGCGTGCGCGTGCCGAACTGGAGGGACGACGGGATCGCTTCGACGAATCACTCCGGTCGTTTCAGCAGCAGCTCGACGAGGCCGTCCGGCAACTCGACAACACCGCACGACAGATCGAAGCCGCGGAGAAGGAAATCGCCCACACGCTGGCCACGGACGCCGAGTTCCAGCGGCTTTCCCAGCAGGCGCTGGCCGCCGAGCACGAGCTGCAGCAGAACGAAGAACGGGCCGAGCAGATTCAGCGCGAAGCGGAAGCCAAGCTGCCGGCGTACCGCGAGAGCCGGCTGTTTCAATACCTCTATCAGCGAGGTTTCGCGACTCCCACTTATCAGCACCGCGGCGTCATTCGCGGGATGGACCGCTGGGTGGCGAACCTGATCGACTTCCGCCGGGCGCGGCAGAGCTACGAATTCCTGCAGAAAACGCCGGAGCTGGTCAACCGCGAGATCACCCGCCGCCGCGAGGAATTCGAATCGCTGATGAACCGCATCGAGGAGATCGAGCGCCGCGTGCACGAAGAATCGCCGCTGGCGGAGCTCGAACGCCGCGCGGCCGAGCTGCGGAAGGACCGGGAACGACTCGACAAGCAACTCACCCGCGAAACCGAGCTTCGCGAGACCGTGGAATGCGACCTGCAGCGGCTCGAATCCGAGGGCCGGTTCTATGAGGAAGCCCTGGGCCGGTTCCGCACGTTCCTCAGCGATACGGAAACCGCCGTGCTGACACAGCGGGCCGAAGAATCGCCGGAGCGGGTTGACGACGAATTCGTCTCCCGCATTGCGTGGCAGAACCAGCGGATCGATTCGCTGCGGGCCGACGTCGAAAAGCTGCAATCGCAGACGCGGCATGCGAAAGAGCAATCCGACGGGCTGAGCCATGTCGTCCGCCGGTTCCGGCAGATGGAATTCGACGGGCCGCTGTCGCACTTCGAAGCCGATCTCGACCTGGACGGCTGCCTGGAACGCTACCGCAACGGCATTCTCAGCCGCGACGAGCTACTGGACCTCATCCGCGACCGCCGCGTGGGCCGCGCCGGCGGCGAGATTGCGCCGGACGACTACGTCCCCTCCACCGGCCGCGTGCTGCTGCAGGCGCTGGGAGAAATCGCGGGGGCGGCGTTCGAAGGGAGCGTGCGGCGGAGCGTGGGGCGGCGGCGGTATGACTGATCCAGTGCTACGCTCCTGGAAGCACTTTCGTGACTTCCCATTGCTTCGAGATGAGCACAGTGCAGTGTCCACCCGGAATGAAGATCGGCTCGCCTGTATCGTCGTAGCCGGTTACGTAAAACACCTGCACTTCATATGCAGCGTCTGTCATTGTGACCTTGAAATACGCGTCAACCGGTTTCCCATCTGACTTTTCCAGATGTGCCTTCGCAATCGAGCTTGCCTTTGCCTCATCGGCTGACAACTTCGCCGAATCGGCGCGATGATAGGCGGACAAACCGCGCGGAGTCGCCGGGGGAGTTGGCTTTGAGCAACTGACCACAATCAGGGCCGCTACGATCGGGATGCAACGGGAAATCATGACTGCCCCTCGTTACGCCGCCGTTCTTCAATCCGCCGCAGTACACAGCAGATCGCATCGCGAACCGCCGGATCGCGCTCTTCGTAGAGAAGCAGCAGCAGGTCTCGTTCGGCTTCCCACGCGAATGGGAGCACGCGTCTGCAAGAAGTGAGATCCCTTATTTCGAACGTAGGCCGATTTCGCGAGTGCGATTCCATCGTGAAAACCTCCAATGGGCGGTCTCCAATCTCAATCGCAACCGATACCCTGGGATTTCTCGAAGAAAACTTCGTTGGGAGTCTGATACCCGAGGCAGTGGCGGGGGCGGTTGTTGAGTAGGTTTTCCACTTGCCGCACCTCG
>Ga0268386_10000153_pt1 | contig 40509 bp, 30 predicted proteins | sample RVTome_15_FD_200260 | JGI IMG/M metagenome (GOLD analysis project Ga0268386, IMG submission 200260) | Soil microbial communities from uranium-contaminated site in the Upper Colorado River Basin, Wyoming, United States - RVT150D86... ... | reverse complement strand
TAACGACCTGCAGTCAGAGCATGAACGATACCTGGTAGAGAAGCACTTTAAAACACCGGTCATCGTATACAACTATCCAAAGCACATCAAGGCCTTCTATATGCGGTCGAATGATGACAATCGCACAGTGGCTGCCATGGATGTACTGTTCCCCGGCATCGGTGAAGTCATAGGTGGGTCTCAGCGGGAAGAACGCCTCGAGTACCTTAAAAAACGCATGAAAGAAATGAATATCCCGGAAAAGGATCTGTGGTGGTACCTGGACCTGAGGCGATTTGGCAGTGTGCCGCACAGCGGGTTCGGCCTGGGTTTTGAACGAATGATCCAGTTCATCACCGGTATGACCAACATCAGGGATGTAATTCCCTTTCCGCGCACGCCGGGAAATGCAGAGTTTTAGCTGCTTTAATTAGAATTAGCTATCTCTTACCAAATTTAAAGATCTTCCGGTATCGGCTGTAGGGGTCACGTACGATAAGCATATAATACCCTGAATGCAGCTCACTGACCGGTACCCGGTATTTATTGGCAGTGAGTCTTTCGGGAGCTACTTTAATGGAATTTCCGATGATATCATAAACTTCAAATTCCACCTGGACCAGGTCCTGTGTATGTATGTCGATGTTGAGATAATCTATGGCCGGGTTGGGGTAAACTTCTACCAGTTGCTTTAGGTCGAAGTCTTTCTGTATCAAATCATTATTTTCTCCTACATACCCCTCCTGCTGATTGGATACCTGGGCAAATCCCATAGAACCAATCAGTATTAGCAAGGTTGAGAATAGTAAGAGTTTCCTCATGTACATTAATATAACAAAAATTAATCCAAATTGTTCTTTTTTCCGATATGAATATTCCACTTTTTAATTTAACGTAAAAAAGAACTATCGGGTTAACGGTCTAATTACAATAATAAGAAATAATAATCCTTAAACTTGTTCGTTAACCTGGATTTTTTGCTAAAAATATTACACCAGTAGGTTACAGGATCTAATTGCAGGTCCGATGGTCCTGATGATATCCCCGGCTATTAGTGAAGTCTCTGAAATTTTCCTGGCTGCCAAATCACCGGCCAGCCCATGTAAATAAACTCCTGAAACCGACGCCAAAAAGGGATCCCGGGTTCTGGCAAGCAGCCCGGTAATGAACCCGGTCAGCACATCACCGCTTCCGGCAGTGGCCATACCAGGATTCCCGGTAGTGTTGAAATACAAACTGCCATCAGGCAGGGCCACAGTGGAATGAGCACCCTTATAGATTAATATTACCTTAAATCTTCCGGCAAAATCGCGCTGGAGCTGCAACCGGTGGTAATCATCCCTGGCCTCGCCAGCCAATCGTTCGAATTCTTTGGGATGAGGGGTCAGGATCGACTGAGTCGGCAGTAGTTCCAGGCATTCCCGATGTTCACTCAGGATATTCAACCCGTCGGCATCAACTACCACCGGAAATGTTACCTGTTCCAACAGCCTCCGGATCCCCTTCATCGTTTCATCCATGGTGCCCAGCCCCGGGCCGATTCCCACTGTGGTAATTTTTTCGGACAGATCTACTCCCGTGCATATCTCGGGGTTGATGTCGGATTGACACATGGCTTCCGGGACCGCTGTTTGCAGGGTGGTATAACCACAAGCCGGCACGTGAACCGACAACAACCCTACCCCTCCGCGTAAGGCGGCCCTGGCAGCTAAAACTGCTGCTCCTATCTTACCCCGGGAACCCGCTACCAGCAGGGCATGCCCAAAACTACTTTTGTGGGCAAACCGGTGCGGAGGCCTTGCAAATTCCTGAACCAAAGGCAGATCGATGGAATACCAGTTCGTTTTTGCCTCCTCAATAAACTGCTGGCTTAACCCGATATCCAGTACCTTCCAGTCTCCTACATACCTGTAGTTCTGTGGCAGAAAAAATGCCAGTTTGGGCACCTGAAAACTAAGGGTATAGTGCGCCTCAATGATTTCACCGGCCGGATTTGGCCGATCGGCGAAGAGTCCGGATGGCATATCAACAGCAACAATCCGGCGGCCAGATCTATTGATAAATTGAATCATCTCCGCTGCCAGGCCGCTGGTTCCCCGGCTTAATCCTGAACCGAAGATCGCATCTATGACTACGGGTGAAGCGGTTAGTTTATCAATCTGTTCAGATGAAGTTATTTCGGTTAACGGACCAATCTCTTTCCACCGGTCCAGGTTTACCGAACAATCAGCTGATAAAGCTGAAGAAAATCTCACCAGCCACACTGCAACATCAAAATTTTTTTTGGCCAACAAACGGGCAATTGCCAGGCCGTCTCCGCCGTTATTGCCCGGACCACAGATCACGGTTACCGGTAATTGACCTACGGGGAGGGTCAGATAGCACTCAGCAAACGCCGCCGATGCCTGCTCCATAAGGTCAATGGATTTTATGGGGCGGTTTTTTATGGTGTAGGCATCGGCAGCCCTGATCTGTTCTGTGGTTAGGATTTTCATACGTACAGTTCTTAAAAATCCAGTGAGTCCATTTGTCTGAAATGTCCGTTCATCTTGATGCGGTTACGGATTTCAGCAGCCTGGGACAGTTTAGGCAGCAGCTGTTTTAGATGGTCAATCAGGAATTCTACCCGGTGACTTTCGCGGGTAATTTGCAGCAGCTGATACTCCTGGGTCTTAATCAATCCAACCTTGTGTGCGAGCTGAAAAACCGGAGTTTCCATATGGTACTCCACCTCACTGTCGATCTCCAGCTTCCCGTATAACTGATCGAGCAGGTCCAAAAGCTCAAACTTGGAGGAAGTATAGTCCCAAACGGAATCCAGGTTGGTTACCTGCCCTGCCGCATACTTCTTATGGGGCCAGGGGTTTGAAAACTCTTCCACCTTAAACACAGCATGGCCCTTTGTTCTAATATCCATTCGTCCATCCTGGTAGGTTTTATGGATTTCAGTAATCTCCATTTCCGTGCCGAACTCTATCTTAGACTCCACATAAGATGGGATCCCGAAATGGCCTTTTGACTGCCAGCAGTCATTAACCAGTTCCTTGTACCTGGGCTCAAAAATATGGAGATTTAGCTTTTCTTTGGGAAAAACCACCAGGTTGAGTGGAAATAAGGGCATAAAATAGGACATCTAAGTACCAATGGCATTGATAATAGAGCTTAATTTACCCAAAAGAACTCCCAACATCGAATGACTAACTACATATTGTTCACCACTTCCTGCCCGAATTCAGAGCATTTCAACAGGGTGGCTCCTTCCATTAATCTTTCAAAATCATAGGTCACCCGTTTGTGGCTGATGGCCCCTTCCAGGCCCTTGAAAATAAGCTCTGCCGCTTTATCCCAGCCCAGGTACTCCATCATCATGGCTCCGGAAAGGATCAATGACCCGGGGTTCACCCTGTCCTGACCGGCATATTTTGGGGCAGTCCCGTGAGTGGCTTCAAAAATAGCATGGCCTGTGGTGTAATTGATGTTGGCACCGGGAGCAATACCAATTCCGCCAACAATTGCTGCCAGGGCATCACTGATGTAATCTCCATTGAGATTCATGGTAGCTATAACAGAGTATTCCTTTGGTCTGGTCAGGATCTGCTGCAGAAATGCATCGGCAATGACATCCTTGATTATCACCTGGTGTCCGTCTTTTTCAAGCATCTGCCAGGGGCCACCTTCAAAATCCGTAGCGCCATATTCCCTTTTGGCCAGGGCATAACCCCAATCCCGGAATGCGCCTTCGGTGAATTTCATGATATTGCCTTTGTGCACCAGGGTCACCGAATCGCGTTTTTTGCTGATGGCATGGTCAATGGCGGCTTTTACCAGCCGTTCCGTTCCTTCCCGGGAAATAGGTTTCAACCCATACCCGGCTGATCCGGGAAACCTAACCTTACCAAACTTTTCCGGGAACGCCTCTCTGAAAACGTTGCTAAACCGGTCGGCTTCAGGGGTCCCTTCCTGGAATTCAATCCCTACATAAATGTCTTCGGTATTTTCCCTGAAAATAACCATATCGGTGGTACTGGGATCTTTGACCGGTGAAGGCACGCCTTTAAACCAGCGCACCGGCCGCACGCAGGCAAAGAGGTCCAGTTTCTGGCGCAACGCTACGTTAAGGGAGCGGATACCACCGCCCACCGGTGTAGTAAGCGGCCCTTTGATACCTACCAGGTATTCCCTGAAGGCATCCAGGGTCTGGTCCGGCAGCCAGTTCCCATTGTCATTGTAGGACTTTTCTCCTGCCAGCACTTCTTTCCACCGGATCTTCCTGGATCCGCCATAGGCTTTATCGACCGCAGCATCAAGGACCAACCTGGAAGCAGGCCAGATGTCTACTCCGGTACCATCCCCCTCGATAAACGGTATGGTTGGCTGGTCAGGTACTATAAGTTGCCCTTTTTCTATGGTAATCTTCTGCTCATTCATTATCGAGAATTTATTTGGATAAAATTTTGGTTATGAGGGGCGAAGATAGGAATTAAATGTAATTGCAGCAAGTAAGCAACAGCATACAGCAAGAGCATACAGGAAACCACTGTATGCTGTTTCCTGTATGCTCCTGCTGCTAACTAATAGCTTTCCTTTTTATCGGGGAATTGCTGCGTCTTGACATCAGAGATATACTGACTGAAAGCCTGCTTCATTACTGCATCCAGATTGGCATACTGCCTGAGAAATCTGGGTTTGAATTCCTGGGTTATTCCAAGCATATCATGAATTACCAGGACCTGGCCATCTACATGCGGGCCTGCCCCAATCCCGATGATGGGAATGGAAACTTCTTTGGCCACTTTTTTGGCCAGGGTGGCGGGGATTTTTTCCAATACTATGGCAAAACAACCGCATTCCTCCAGCACCCTGGCATCTTCCAGCAATTTATTCGCTTCTTCTTTGTCCTGTGCCCGTACTGCATAGGTGCCAAACTTGAATATGGACTGAGGGGTTAGTCCCAGATGACCCATCACCGGTACCCCTGCGCTTAAAATACGCTGTACGGATTCCCTGATCTCCTTGCCACCTTCAACTTTAACCCCGTGCGCACCGCTCTCCTTCATAATCCGAATGGCCGACCTCAATGCTTCATTGGAGTTGCCCTGGTAGGACCCGAATGGTATATCTACTACTACAAAAGCCCGGGTGATGGCCCTGACTACTGAAGTAGCGTGATAGATCATCTGGTCCAGGGTTATTGGCAGGGTGGTTTCGTTTCCGGCCATCACATTGGAAGCCGAATCTCCCACCAGTATCACATCGATTCCCACTCCATCCAGTATTCTGGCCATGGAATAGTCATATGCTGTCAGCATAGCTATTTTCTCTCCCCTGTCTTTCATGGCTTGAAGCTGATGAGTGGTTACTCGCTTAATTTCAGGTTGTTGCTGGGACATGGCAGGATGCTTCGGTGCTCAGGCATCAAAAATATCAAAATAAATTAAAAAAATAAGCCGCTGGTATTTTAGGAAGCAAGGTTGGGTATTAACACCTTGAAAGTTGAGCCAATATACTCTTTTGAGTCTACGCTGATTCTGCCGCCCAATTTTTCAACAACGTTTTTTACAATATACAATCCCAGTCCTGATCCCTGTTGATTTTCGGTAGCTCTTACGAACATATCGAAAATACTGGATAACTTTGATGCGGGTATCCCCTGCCCGTTATCCTCTACGGAAATCTCCATTTGCTCCCTATCTACCCGGACTTCCACTGCTATAAAACTTTGTTCCTGGTTGAGGTTCCGGTATTTGATGGCGTTTGATATAATATTGTTGAGCACGATCCTGATCCTGGTCAGGTCAGAAACAAATCTAACCGGTTGAAATATCCTGGTTATGATCCTGATGTCCTCAGAGTCTTCGACATGTGCAAAATTTGTAATGCTATTATTGACTTCAGATGCCAGGCAAATATCGTCCATGGTATTGCTGGCCCTGTTTCCCCTGGATATCTGTAGCAGGTCGATCACCAGATTGTCCAGGCGTTTGATGCTTCCCTCTATCATCTCAAGGCAATGCTCTTTTCCGGAGGCAGTTTTTTCCAACCGCATCACATTGATCAGACCCATTATTGAGCGCAGGGGAGCCCGCAAATCATGAGAAGCGTGATAGACAAAATTGTCCAGTTCATAATTTGCATTTTGCAATTCCAATACACTTTCCTTAATCCTGGAAATGTCCATCATAACTCCCTCTATACTATCCTCCTCCGGATAATAAAGTGCTGAAATAGTAACCCAGATGGTATCTCCGGTGGCCTTTTTTACCTGCACTTCCCGGTCCACCACCTTGCCATACTCCATCAATTCCTGTATTAAATTGGCCCGGTCCTCAGGATTTGAATAAAAGTTCAAAGCATTGGTGATATCATCGGGTTGGCATTCCAATATTTTCCAAACCATGGGATTGGCATAAAGAATCATTCCGGTACGGGCATCTGTACGGAAAATGGCCACCGGGGAATTCTCGAACAATGTTTGATATTTTACGGTTCTGCTTTTGTCCGGATCCTGTTGATAACTTTCCAATTGGTGCTTCAAATTATTGATTTGTACAACATTGTGGCGGTCCTTTTCCTGCAAGGAGGACACCTTGCTTTTCAATTCCTGAAGTTCCTTTAAAAGATCGGTTTCTGTTTTTGTTAGGTTCGGCATTGAGGGCGCTGGAATACAGATTCGTGTTTATATTCCGTCGGTGCCAAAATTACTAACTTTATTAAAAAAATATTATTCATTATAAGTAAAATTCTAAACAATCGCGGATAGTACCTCAGATATAGACCTTATTGTAAGGCTGCATACTTTTCATTTTGTTCCAATACCACCACAATATGTTCGCTGAGGGTAGTGGAAAGCTCCAGACCCTGGTAGTTAGCGGAGATGGGGAATTTTTTATGGCTGCGATTAACCAGCACAGCGGTCTCCAGTTTTTTAAGGTTTCTGTTCAGAAAGGGTTTTAAGCTGTAGGCCATGGTTTTTCCGGTATTCAGGACATCATCAACCAGGATAATCGGTTTATTGTCCAGCTTATTCTGGGGTATATCCAGCTTGATTTCTTCACTTAACGGCTTCTCCTTATCCAATTCCAGTTTAACCAACACTACCTCAAAAGGGGCTACCTGCTTTAATTCTCCGGCCAATAGACCAGCCAGGTGATATCCCTGGGGATGGATTCCCACCAATACCACACTCTTTTCATTGAGATTGCGCTCACATATTTGATAAGCCATCCTTTTGATTTTCTGCAGGACCTGCTGCTCATTCAAAATTATGTTCCTTTGAACAGTCATTCTCTGATTAGTGAGGTATGGGAAGATAAGAACTTTTTTTCAGGGTTGAGAGGATCACCAGGGATTCCAGGTTCTGGACCACCGAAATTTCACTGATCTGATCTAAAATCAGCGACTGGTAGGCGGGGATACCGGTACTGACAGTCTTCAGCAAGAAATCACCCTTACCGGTGATGTGATAACACTCCACCACCTCCTCAATCTGATCAATGGCCAGCATAAACTTGTTCAGGTTCGTTTTGTTATGTCCCTTAAGGGTTACCAGCAAGAAAGTACTCACCTCCAGTCCAATGCTGTGTTCATCAACAATGGCGTGATAACTTTTGATTACGCCGGTTTTTTCCATTTTTTTAACCCGTTCCAGGGTAGTTGCAGGTGAAAGGCCTACTTCCAGCGACAGCTGGGCATTGGTTATTTTGGCATTATGCTGCAGAATACGCAAGATCTTTCTATCGGTGGCATCCAGTTTTTGGGGCATCTGGAGGGTTGTTAAATTATATACTTAAACTGCTGGTTTCAATTCCTGCAAATCCCAAAGCGCCAATGATTTGTCCTGGTAGCGGCCGTTGCTGGTCTTGCATTCTTCGTTAATAATCAATTTGGGCTGTGGAAACCGGAAAGGAGCGTCTTCCAGATTGATGGGCCGCCAATTTCCGGTAACGATATCGTAATTGCGATGATCCGGGAACGTGGTAGTCAGCAGGTATTTACTTCCTGAACGGACCATATTCCCTAAGGCCTGGCGAATGTCCCGATACGAAAAATGGACCAGGCAGTCCCTGCAAAAAATCAGATCATGCCTGGGCAGATCACTGGTCAGCAAATCAAGATATCGAAAGGAAACATTTTCGCTGGCATACTTTTGATCCTGATTTACTATTTTCTCAACTATATCAGCCCCGGTGTAGCGCACATCAGACAGATCCACATGCTGCATCCAGAACCAGTCTCCGCAGGGAATGTCCAGGATGCTTTCAATATTATAACGGTTTGTCACTTCTTTAAGTGATTTTCGGACGATCCTGGTTTCTTCCAGATCGGATCCCGGGCCGGAGAATGATTCCCCACTCCATCTTTTTCTCTGGTAGATATCTTCGAAAACCTCCCTGGTTGGCTTGGAGCGGTAGGAATAGAAAAATATGTGATTGTATAGTCTGTTAACCAGAGATTTTATCTGATGGAACATTGGTTCATGGGTATCGGCGTATGCCGCTAAATTAAGAAATATTCTGGCTGCTACTTTAAGGACTATTGAATTTACTTAATTTAGCGACATTCAGATCCGGTGCAAAAAAATGGAATTAAAGGACTTCCTGTTCACACCCATTACACTACTGGCAATTTACATTCTTGCCTACCTATTGCGGAATAGGGTGACTGATCAACTGACTTACAGGTATTTCATTCCAGGTCTGACCGTTAAGCTCACAGGTGCCTTGGCACTGGGATTGATCTATCAATTCTATTACCAGGGTGGAGATACTTTTAACTATTTCGACCAGAGCCGAGTGATCCATGACGCCATTATGAAAGATCCCCTGAACGGACTTCGATTATTATTGGCAACCGGAAAATACGAAGCCAGTACTTTTAATTATGCCTCACAAATTTACTGGTATCGAAGCCCTTCAGAATACTTTATTATAAAACTTGCTGCTGTTTTTGGTCTTTTCAATGACCATTGCTACAGCAGTATTGCTATTTTATTCGGGACTTTTTGTTTCAGCGGGGTTTGGGCCCTATACCACTCCTTTAAAAGGATCGCTCCTCAACAACATTTACTGCTGGCACTTGCTATCTTATTTGTACCGTCGGTATTTTTTTGGGGATCCGGGTTGATGAAAGATACTATCACACTTGGAGCCCTGGGATGGATGTTTTATGGGTTTCACCGGGGATTGATCGAAAAAAGATTGAGTATATTGACCATATTGACCATAGCGGGTGCTTTCTACATAATATTTCAGGTAAAGATTTACATTTTACTATCATTCCTGCCACCTGCCATCTATTGGGTTTTTTTGGAAAACAGCAAGCATTTCAATTTAAAATTACTCCGTTTTATCATACGGCCTTTAATGGTTATACTGGGTGTCTTTCTCGCCTACCAGGCGGCAATTAATGTAACCAGGGGGGATATTAAATATGATATTAGCAATATTGCCGAGCGTACCAAAATCAATGCTGAATACATTTACAGGATTAGTTTATTGCAGGAAGGATCTGCCTATTACCTGGGTGAACTGGATGGATCGATCGTAAGTATGCTGAAAATAGCGCCAAAAGCAATCAATGTGACACTATTCCGGCCGTATTTGTGGGAGATCGCTAATCCTTTGATGCTGCTTTCAGCTTTGGAATCACTTGTATTTACCTTGTTGTTTATTGGTCTGTTGATAAAACCCGGCCTCTGGCAATGTTTGTGGCTTACCATTCAGCAACCGGTAATTCAATTCTGTATGGTATTTACCATAATCCTGGCTTTTGCAGTGGGACTCAACAGCTATAATTTTGGCACATTGGTGCGCTATAAAATTCAGCTTTTGCCTTTCTTTCTGTCAGGAATGGTATTGCTTAAACATTTCTACTCTTTGTCAACAACCCATTCCAATACCACCCGTGATGAACCGCAAAATGTAAGGGAGATTTATGAAATTAGGTGATTTTACGCCAGATCAGTTAAAAATGATAAACTTCATATAATTCCTCTGCCAGAACATCCGGGTTAAACTTCCTGTTAAAATCAATACGGGCATTATCAGAAAATTTTCTAATTAAATCCTGCCCGGAAGCAAGTTTGACCATGGCCGCGGCCATAGCGGTAATGTCCCGGTTCTCTACCAGAATGCCATTTGTCATATGTCTGATAATTTCCTGTGGCCCACCGCATTTGGTGGCTATAACAGGTCTTCCACAGGCCAAGGCTTCCAGGCAAATCAAAGAAAATGACTCCGACTCTGAGAACATCAATACAACGTCGCATAACTCCATATAGTCGGGTATGGCTGAAGGCCGATCAACTATGGTTACAGAATCCTGTAATTGGTTATCCCGGACAAAACGCTTTAACGAGCCCAGGTACGCTTCGTTTTGCGGATGGTCCCCGGTGGTCCCTACTAATTGTAAGGTAATATTTAGCACGTGCCTCCTGGCAATTTTAAAAGCTTCCAAACCATAGTTCTGTCCTTTTCCGGGTATAAAATTGCTGACATACAGGAAACTTACCTGTTGCTTACTCAAGTCACAATCTTTTTTCAAAAACTGCCATGAACCATCCACTGCATCATAAATTCTCCGTACTTTGTCTGATTGAACCACAAGATCCCGCTCAACAGCCTCAGAAACCGGAATTATAGTATCAGCCAGTTTATTGATCACCCAGATCCAAAAACTGAACAGGGGCCCGACATAACTTGAACGGCGTAATCTGACATGATAAATCAACCTGATTCCGGGATCCAGCAGCTTAATACACACTCCGGTCATGTTATAGAGGTCATTTACATGCACAATTTCTATAGCTTGGAGTTTGATCCATTTTCTGATCTTAAGAGTATTTATTATTAATCTGGGAAGGTACCAGATTACGGACCAGTTTTTACTAAGCTCAATAAACCTGAAAACACCCAATCTACTTTCAGCGATCCTTTTTCCCCGGGTCCAGCACCCTTCCGGAACCGCATAATAAAAATTTATCCGGGAATTGAGTTTATTGATGAAACATTGGATGGAATGATAGGCGCCTGACTCCTGCACCGAATTATCAATAAGTAAAACTTTCTTCAAATTACTTTCTTCCAATTTTCCAATATTACATCCGGCGACTGGTTCCCAATCCAATGCTGTGCCCTGGCTGTTACCACACTGCGCTGCTCAGGGTTTTCCAGGTATCTATTTATGATCCGGGACCATTGAATTAAGTCATGTTCAGGAGTTATCTTACTTAACTGCGGAACCAGAACTCCATGGTTTACTTCCACCGCCTCAGTCACCGGTAAACCGTTTAATTCAGGAGCCAATTGTTCACCTGGACCATAGGGACAATCTGTTGAAACCACCATGGTTCCACAGATCAATGACTCCATCAGTATATTAGGTCCACCTTCCGAGCTGGAAGCGATAATTAGCATTTCAGCTTTTTTTATCAGTCGATAGGGGTTTTCCTGATAACCAAGAAATAGTACATCCGCTTCACCAGGCAGCGATCCGGCATTTTGACCAAGGATGAACAGTTTACAACCAGACCTTCGGGCATAACCAATAATATCCTGCTTTAAAGGCCCATCTCCAACCACCACCAGCTTTAACGCAGCATGTTGTTCTTTCAACAGGTTAAAGACATCTATTATAGAGCATAAACCTTTACCGGCAGCAAGTCTACCTGCGTAAACCATGTAGGGCACTTCCTGTAAAAATTCAAATTCTATGTCCAGGGGAATTTGGGCCATCCTGCGAATACTATTTACATCATAGAAGTTGCGAATCACACCTACCTTCTGTTTTGGCAAACCCATTTTCTCCACCAGCTCTTTCCTAATTCCATTATTAAGTGCTACAATAAAGTGGGCCCTCTGGTACAAAACTGGAATCAGTATACTCCTCCTTACCCATCCCATAAGCCCCCTGATATTCTCATCATAATATTTCGACCCCCTCACGCTTAATACCTTTCTGTCGCTTCCGGTCAGGGCATTTACATAATTTGCTCCCTCCAAATAACTAATGGTGGTGTGGATTGCCAGCTTTTTTTTAATCCTGTTGATGGCCCGGCACCGTTTAATGAAATAATACAGCTTAGAAAAGAAATATCTGCCAGCGGGAATTTTAAGGTCCAGGATCTTGCAGTTGTATTTGAATGAGATACCTTCCAAAGTATTGAATACCACAATGGAAACCCTGTACTCCTCACTTAAAGCATTGGCAAGGCCACTAAAACTTCTTTGAGCACCTCCGAAATCAAGGTTTGGGATAATCATCAATACGTTCTTTTTTACCAATTTCGAATCCTCCTTCCCAGTGCAATGAAATTAGTACTTTTGTAAATACTTTTCGACTTTGCTCAGACTGTTCAGCAATACCGTTTGATTCTCATCAAAGTCATTTAAGACCAGGTCAGCATGTACTTCCAATCCTGAAATAATGCTATCATACAGACCATTAAAAGTCAACGCCAGATTCATGAATATGGCAGATCTGGGAAACATATTCGCCACCTGATTTAATTTTGGCTCAATCCCAATACAAATTGACGGGATGCCAAAGGCAGCTCCGATAATGGCCCCGTGCGCCCTGCTGGTTACCAGAAGCGAATTGCTTGCCAATAATCTAAGATAGTTCACCAGCGAACCAGTCCATGGACACCATACCTTAACTTCAAAATCCCCGAATTCCTTAATGATTGGTAGGTCATGATTTTTCTCGAATAGAAATATGGTAACCAAGTATCCCTGTTCTTTCAATGCTCGGGCTGTTTTACCTAAAACAGCCAGGTAGCCAGTATCACATGGCCAGTGTTTTACCACAAAACCAATTCTTTTGAAAGTGGTTCCGGGTTTCACCTCTGGTGGCAGCCAGTATTGACTCATGAAGGCCAAGTCTGAGCTTTGTACAATTTCTCCACTAATTCTCATTTGTTTAAGCACCTTGTAGCTATCCGGATCCCTCGGCAGGATCATTTCCAGGCTGGTTAGCTCTGCTATCTTGTGGTAATACTTTCTACTGCTGGGAGTGAATGTGCCCAATCCCACTCCCACAGCAATACGCCTGGTGTCCAGATTGGATGGCCAGCCTTTCAGTTTTCTGTAGGTCATTAATCCTTCACTGAAAATCTCCTCTCCAACCAGGTGTATTAGCCTGTTTAATACATGGTAGGACCTGTTTCCTATGTCAAAATCATAAAAGGTGCCCCCTCCCCCATGAACAATCAGATCTGCTTCAGGTTCAGGTGAAACGGGAACAATATCCTCAACCATGCCCTGCGTAAAGGGAATAATGTACTCTCCATGTTTGGACGCGGTAGCCACTAAAACCTGTGCTTTAGGAAAAAGATTTTTAAGCCACCTGGTACAGGTCAACATTACTACATCATCTCCCAGGTTTCCAAATCCGTAATACCCTTTCAATACAATGCGTTTCACTGAGATTCTTCGAATTTTAACATTTTGAGATTTTGTAATAATTCAAACAGCCGCTGTGCATTTTTGGATGCAGAATAGTTCATGTCAACCTGATATGGAACCTGTACAGGTTTGTCATTTTTTCCACAGTCATCAATAAGGTATCTGATGTGTCCTGCAATACCTTCAATATCATGATGCTCAAAACATCTGCCATACACACCTTCAACGAATTTATGTATAGTGCTCTCACGGGTGGTTATTGCCAGCATGGACTTGCGTGCCGCCATATAATCTACTGCTTTTGAAAGGAGGAATACCGCTTTTTCCTGTGGCAACTCCCAATCAATGATGATCAGCACTTGAGAATCCCTTTGCAATTGCAGTACTTCGTTCTGGGACAGAACACCAATATGCCGGACAGGAATCGACTTGTACTTCCGGAAGATTTCATCAACAGATTTTTCATGGCGCCCGGCAAATATGCAATCAACATGATCTAAACAGTGTTTGTCACTATTGTATAAATTCTCAAGTGCCCTTAGGAATGGTTCCGGAGACCTCCCGGGTCCGTAAAAATTACCTGTATGCAAAAAGCGGATTTTTTCATGACTAATCACAGATTCTTCTGCAACCTCTTCATCATCAAACACATTTGGAAACCAAATAAATTTGGACTTAAACCGGGGATATTCGTTCTCATATAATGCTATTTGGTCCCGGGATGTGAATGATATCTTATCTGCTCGTTCAAAACATTGCTGTTCCAACTTCCTATGATAATTTTCATAAGTCCCCCCTGCTTTGAAAAAAGGTGATACTACCCAGGGGTCACTAAGATGCATGATCCATGGCACCTGATAAATCCGTTTCAATTTCATGGCCAGTACTGCTGAACTAAATGGCGTTGAACGGGAATATATAATATCCGGATCAGCAACCAGGTTTGTCCTTACTTTCCTGGTGGCTTTAGTAAACAACAAAGCGTCATCTGTTACCGGTAGCACACTGGTGTTAACTCTCCTTAAGAGTGCACTAATCTGTCGACGATACAACGGTACTTCAATCACCTGTTTAAGACTTGTTAACACGGATTGATATTTTTTTTCCATGTTAGACCAACCCCTTTGTTTTTTTGGTACTGCCTCGGTAACCAGATATACATCTATCGGATAACCAACCAAATATTTTAGGTACTTGCCGACCTGTAAACTTTCCGGTGATCCTTTTGGGGGAGCGGCTGTGCTGACAAACAGCACATTAGGTGTTGCAAAATCAGGACCTTCATTGGCGGGTATCTTTTGCTCAAATCTCATAATGTCTGAATGAAATAAAGTACCAGGATTACCAGGCTAATGATCGCTATCATTTTGGCAAGTAATTTTATCGGACCTATACCTGCCAGACGGAAAGCTATTCCGAGGGCAAATAAATTTACCACGGAACTAACAAAACCAAAGGCCAGTACAAGGTAGTGTTCATCTCCGGAGTTTAAAGCGATTAGCAGTCCCAGACACAACAGCACACTACCTGCCAGATTAATATAAAACTGTAATTTTTCCCGTCGTAATACTCTGAATAAGGAAGTGAAAGACACCGAGATAAAGTTGGTAAAGGCCATAAAAGCCAAATAACTGCCAAAGACACCGGCTGTTTCCCAGTTTGCTCCGAATATTGCAACAAAAACTTTATCGCCAAAAACGATTAGAACCCCGAAAGGAATGGCCCCCAGTAGTATTAATTTGTTGAACAATTTGCAGGTCATTGTTATCATTTTGGCAGGGTCTTGCCCATGAGCTTCAGCGGCTTGCTGGTAATATACGGATGCCACTGAAAGACCCAGGACCTGAATCGGGGCTGCAGTAATGCTGAAAGCAAGAGAAAAATAACCTGTTGCTTCAGCATTGTAGTAAAAGGATAATAAATAAACCGGTAGTTGGGCAACCAGCACCGTCAGGCCTTCGGCAGGCATGTTATATAGGGGGTAATCGCGATACTCCCTGGCAGTCCACCTGATTCTGGGCCATGAAACTTGTGTTAACCTGTACCAGTCATTTCGAATGCTCTTGCTCAAAAGGGTCAAAACCTGAATGGGCCGGCTAATCAGATCTCCTATAATAAAACCTGTTATATCGCCTCTGCTGATAATTCCGAGAATAATGGTGGATACTTTGGCACTGATAACCGAGGCTACCTTTGAGGTGGCCCCTTTTCGGTATTCCTTTACCCGGACATTCCAATAATCAAGACACCTGCTTATTCCGGTTAGGAATGTAAAGAGTGGTAGCAGATAAATCAAATTTCCCAAGTCCTGGATGTTAAATACTTCCAGCACAGCATCACCAAAAAAAATGAGCCCGGCAACCATCAGGAAAGTTACCAGCACCAGTACCATCAAGGTTAGCTGGACCAGTGGTACAAAATGCTTACCGGTTTTTGGCAATACAAAAGCATTGTTAAAATTTAGCGTGGACAATACACTAAGACTGGCTATCAATGCATTAAATACCGCAAATTGCCCGTAAGCTTCGGGGAGATAGATCCTGGCTAGTATTGGAGAAAGCAGAAAGCCGATGAGATAAGCTGACGTACTACCTAAAGATCTTATCAGTAGATTCTGACCAAAGGAACCCGGTTGCTTTAAATATCTCAGGTTATGGACAATCCCTATTTTTAGCTTTCTGATCAATTTGCTTTTGTTGCAAAGCTAAAAGGACCTGGTTTACAATGTTTGTTTTTTTGTTTTTATTTGCCCTGCAATCCCCTTTGGCGTTATATCATGAACATCCTCTTTTTAGTTCCATACCCACATGACACTGCGCCTTCCCAGAGATTCCGGTTTGAGCAGTATCTCGACCAACTGAGGGAGCAAGGTTACTCCTATGAAATCGCTCCATTCTGGGATGTGCCTAGTTGGAATCTGTTATACAGTTCGAAAAATAGGCCTAAAAAGGTCATTGGTTTACTAAAAGGATACTGGCGCAGAGTAAATCTGCTGAACAAATTATCCAGGTTTGATTTTGTGTTTATTCATCGGGAAGCAACTCCATTAGGGCCTCCCTGGATGGAGTGGATCATAAAACATGTGCTGCAGCTCCCTATTATCTATGATTTCGATGATGCAATATGGCTGCATACGATTTATGGAAACAACACTTTTCAGCAATTGTTCCGATATCCCAGGAAGGTCGGTCAAATTTGTAGCTGGAGTTATAAAATAAGCTGCGGGAATACTTATTTGGCAGAATACGCAATACAACACAACCCCATGGTCCAGACTATTCCTACAACGATCGATACTGAAAATTATCACAAACCGGCACATCACCATAAAAATTCCCTAATAATTGGCTGGACCGGTTCGCATTCAACCCTGCCCTACCTTGAAGAAATTGTGCCAATACTCAATAGTCTCCGTAAACGTTTCGATTTTGTATTCAAAGTGATCTGCAATAAACCACCTCAATTTGAAATTCCGGGAATGATCTACATGAAGTGGTGCAGTGACCATGAAATTGCCGAATTGAACACTTTTGATATCGGGATTATGCCATTGCCTGACTCGGACTGGACCCGGGGTAAATGCGGTTTTAAAATTCTTCAATACATGGCCCTGGAAAAAGCCGCAGTGGCCTCGGCGGTGGGAGTCAATACTGAAATTATTCAACACGGCCATAACGGCCTACTGTGCCATAGTCAGTCCGACTGGTCAAGTAATCTTGAATTGCTGCTCACTGACAAAAATCTGAGAAATAAACTGGGGCGGAACGGGAGGGCTACCGTCGCACAACACTATTCCAAATCAGCAATAGCAGCGTCGTTCGTGGACCTCTTTAATTAACCTCAACTCTTCATACCCTTCAACCTGTCCTTGGCCCGTTCATGGGCAGGATGATTGTTTTTGGATTCTTTTTTGACCTGCTTGTAGTAGTCCCTGGCCCCTTTGGGATTCCCGCTCTGGTAAGCGATATCTCCCAACCCTATTAAAGAAAAAAGATAGTAGCCTGATTCCAGGTCCTCGGATTGCTGCGCAAATGAAACTGCCCGCTGATAGTATTTCTCAGCTTCTTCAAATTTCCCTTTGTGGGTATAGATCTGTCCCAGAAAGAAACCCGCATACCTCCCGGTTACCGGACCATATCCTATCAATCCGCTGTCGATTTTTTCTATTATTCGCAATGATTCCTTTTCGGCCTGCCAGTGCTTTCCGGTGGTATACAGTAATCTTGCGTAAAATCTGTGAAAATAGGAATTGTCCGGAAATGTCTCCGAAAGATATTGACTGACCTGAAGGGCCCTGATCAATTCCTGCTCTTCAATGGCCAGTATTCTCATCAGATATGACTGCGCTTCCGTGCGGGTGTAGAACGCATTGTTCGCGACTTCCTGCAATTGTTTTATCCCTAATTCTTTGTCCCCTTTCTTTAAGAAAACCAGTAGTGGCCTGAGAATGGGATAATTTTCCGGGATCCAAACCGAATAGTAATTATACAACGCGTCCCCGAATAAAAACTCCGGGCTCAGGGCTGACTGGTTGGAACTGTTCTCCAGGTATTTTAAGGCGAGCCGGCCCGCACTGGCGGCTTTTCTCCAGCTTTTTCGCTCTGCCAGCAACCTTCCCTTAAAGCCGTAACCCGCGGCTAAAAAGAAACTGGCTTCCACGTTTTCGGGGTTCTCATCATACATTTTTTGAGCCAATTCCAATGACTGCTCGATATACTGCATGAAAGCCTCGTCGTAGGTTCCGTCTTCGATATTGGGGGCCATTCTCCACCATTTACTCAGCCCTAACAGGAAATACGGCAGGGGATGGTCGGGGTAATCCTGGGCCAGCCAGCGAAACTGCCGCTCCGCTTTTTCAAACTTGAAATTATACATGTCATTCACCGCCTCCGTGGCATCAATCTGGACATCCTTATCCATCAACAGCATCTGCAAAGAATCAGTCTGTACGGAATCCAATGGAGTCCCCGCCACTGCCGGCACAGTGAGAACACCAGCCATAGCTATCAGGAAACAAACCGGAAGGGACCTGTCAACGAACATATCTAATCTAATCTTCAATACAACGTAGATGTTTTGATAACAATTATATAAAAGGATGCGTTTATACCAGATTGTACGTACTTGGGTTGATTTGCCTATATTGATACCTAAAGATAATAAAATACTAATTTAAGGCCCTTTGCTCCAATTATTTATTAATTTCGCCAGGTCAAAATTTTTAGCATATGCCGAACTTCCGAAGGCTCAACACCTATGCAGGGTGGATGGTATTTGCCATTTCGACTGTTGTTTATATCCTTACGGTTGAGGAAACTGCAAGTTTCTGGGATTGCGGTGAGTTCATTGCTTCCAGCTACAAACTGCAGGTCCCACATCCACCCGGAGCGCCATTCTTCCTGTTAATGGGTAGGGTTTTTTCCTTTCTGGCCTTCGGTGATACCAGCCAGGTAGCCTTCTGGATAAACATGATCAGTGTGCTCAGTTCGGGTTTTACCATCCTATTCCTTTTTTGGTCAATCTCGTTACTGGCCAGAAAACTCTTCAAAATCGATGACGGGGAGATCAGCAAGCCTCAGACCTTTACCATTCTGGGAGGTAGCGCTATCGGTGCTCTGACCTATACCTTTTCTGATTCGTTCTGGTTCTCTGCCGGTGAAGCCGAAGTTTATGCGATGTCCTCTTTTTTCACCGCATTCGTTTTTTGGGCCATACTCAAATGGGAACGCATTACTGATGAGAGCAAAGCCAATCGCTGGCTGATACTTATTGCTTATATGATGGGGCTTTCGATTGGAGTGCACCTGCTAAACCTGGTAACCATCCCGGCCCTGGCAATGATCTATTATTATAAGAAATACCAGCCCAGCACCATGGGTTTTGTAGCCACTATGCTGATCAGTGGATTGATTATCGTCACCATAATGTCCGGTATCATTCCGGGACTACCCAGCCTGGCCGGATCGTTTGAGGTATTCTTCGTCAACAGTCTGGGCCTGCCTTTTGGATCAGGTATTGTAGTTATCAGCCTGATTCTGGTCGGCGGACTGGTATATGGGATCCTGAAAACACAAAATCAAAATCGCCAAATACTGAACACCGCATTGCTGTCGCTGGCTTTTGTGTTGATTGGATATTCCAGCTATACCATCATCGTGATCAGGTCAAATTACAATCCCCCGATTGACCAGAACAATCCGGACGATATCATGAGCATTGTTTCCTACCTGAAGCGGGAACAATACGGTTACCGGCCACTGCTGCATGGCAGATATTATACTGCCCAATTGACCGACCAGAAAAGAGGGAAACCAGTGTACGTGAAGGGTAAGGAAAAATATGTTATTGCCCAGCATAGGATAGAAAATGTTTATGATCCCGCCCAAACCACCATTCTGCCCAGGATCTACAGCAATGATGATAATCATGTGGCCAGGTACCAGGAGGTCCTGGGTTTACGGGAAGGTGAAATACCCTCGTTCATTGACAACATTCAGTTCCTGATTAAACATCAACTCGGTCATATGTATTTCCGGTATTTTCTTTGGAATTTCGCCGGCAGGGAAAGCGATGTACAGGATGCCCGCTGGTTAACCCCCTGGGACTCAAAAAGTGATCTTCCTCAAAGATACGCCGAAAACAAAGCCAGGAACAATTACTACATGCTACCGCTTATCCTGGGACTGGCAGGCATGTTATTGCAATATAACTGGCACAGGAAGGGATTTTGGGTGGTACTGCTGCTATTTTTTCTTACCGGGATCGCCTTGATCCTGTATTTGAATTCCCCGCCAATTGAACCCAGGGAGCGGGACTATATTTACGTTGGGTCTTTTTATGCTTTTGCCATCTGGATCGGTTTTGGCACCATGGCATTGTCGGAATGGCTTAAAAAATATCTTCCGGATATTAAAGCTCCACTTACAGCTACTGCTGTCACCCTGCTGATCCCGGTAATAATGGCGGCCGAAGGATGGAACGATCACGACCGTTCAAATCGATACTTCTCGGTGGACTCTGCCATAAATTATCTCGAATCATGTGCTCCCAATGCCATTTTATTTACCGGTGGTGATAATGATACTTTTCCATTGTGGTATGCGCAGGAAGTGGAGGGAGTAAGGACAGACGTACGGGTGATCGTACTGACTTATTTTGCCACAGACTGGTATATCGATCAGATGCGCAGAAAAACCTACGAATCCGAGCCTCTTCCGCTGTCATTAACCCCCAAGAACTATAAACAGGGAGGGGCCAATGATTACCTGCTGGTGCGGGAAGATCCCAGGTTGAGAGGCAAAGCGGTAGACCTGAGGCAATATTTGAAACTGATCAAAGATGAAAGTGACCTGCTCAGGCTGCCCACTACCTTCGGGGATTCAGTCAGTATTATGCCTGCAAAGCAAATTGTCCTGAATGTTGACAGTGCAGAGGTGGTTGAGAAGGGTTTGATACCCGCCGGGATGGAAAGCCTGGTCACCAGTCAGATGGTGATCCCCATAAAAGGCGGCGCGCTGTATAAAAATGACCTGGCCCTGCTGGATATTATTTCCACCAACCACTGGGAGCGTCCCATATACTTCAATCAAACTTCCTTAATGAATGTTAATCTCAATTTCAGGGACTATGTAGTACAGGAAGGCGCCACTTTTCGATTGATGCCCGTAGACAGCAAAATGCAAAGAATGAACGACACTACGATTAACACCGAACTGGACTTCAATCCTTTGCAAAACCAGGTTAATACCGAGGTCATGTACCATAATGTGATGAATAAATTCAGGTGGCGCGAATTGAATAATCCCAATACCTACTACACCACCGAGGACTACAAAGATAAGGCAGTTTCTGTGCACCGCTCCTATCTGAACAATCTGGCTGAAGCGTTGGTGGCAGAAAACAAACTGGAAAAAGCCAAAGATGTACTGCTTAAAAGCCTGGAAACCATGCCTGATAAGTCTGTTCCCTACGATATCTACAGTGCTGATATGGTGCGGTTGCTTTTTGAAGTGGGTGAACCGGAAAAAGCCCTTGAAATCTCCCAGGTACTGTCTTCCAGGGCTGACCAGGAACTTTCCTATCTGAACAGGGAAGGAATTAGCAACAGGGATACCTATATTAACCTGAGAATTCTTGACGTTTTAAGGAATACCATGAAATCGATGGGGCAGACCGAGGAGGCCCAGGAACTGGAAGAAATTTTCCTGCAACACTACAGTTTGTTTCAGAACTAGCTATTTGGTCAGCACACAAAACAGGTCAAGTCCGTCCCCGGCGATTTCAGTTAATTGATAATCCTCATGGCTGATGGATGAAACCAGATGATCGTCATCGCGTTGTAAACTTCGGCGGTTGATGCGATTCAACAGGTCATAGGGTATTCGCAGCCAACTGGCCGGCAGCCTGTGTTGAAGATCCAATATGTCAAAGCGGGTAATCCTCTGTACTGACAATTTATTCTGGCGATAGTACTCCATTACCTTCTTGTTTCCCTTAATACCGTAGATCTGCACCTCGTCAAATACAGATTTTGCCAGTTGCTGTAACTCATGACTCAAATATTCCCTCTGGTGCCAAGGGTTACGGGTCAGGGTAAACTTATTGTTCGGGGTAGTAATCAGCGCCTGCCCACCTTTTTTTAAAATTCTTTTGATTTCCTGAAGAAAAGACAGATCATCTTTTATATGCTCAATCACCTGAAAACTGATTATCCTGTCGAAACTACCGTCTGCAAAATCAGTCATGGGAGGAATGTTCATCTGGTGAAATTCTACCTCAGGAAATTGCCGGCTTAGCCGTTCTATTACCGGTGCGATTTTATCAATGGCTACATATCTCTGGCAATTTTCATAAAGCAGTTCAATTCCTCTTCCTTCTCCACAACCAATTTCCAGCACCTCACCCTGTATATATGGAAGCGCCAGGTAATAGGCTTTAACCAGCCTTTGATGAATCGGATTATCCGAATCCAGCCGGGCACTGGCAATCTCCGTAGTATATACCGACATCGGTGAGACTGTTTTATGACTGCTTCAAAGATAGGTCAAATTGAAAGATCTTGGATATGCCGGTATAATTATTGAGGTAATTTCTTTAATATTAAAGAATGTACAGGTCCCAAACATACACCATAAAGTGTCACGCCAAAACCCTTATTTGCGGGATGCTGGCAGCTTTTTCCAAGGTGCTATGCCTGGCACAGGAAACAGATCTGAACTCTGTGGATCTTTACCACACTGATGCACCGGTTAGCTGTAAATTTGTCACACTGAACGATGATCGCTACTGGGTTTATGCTGTGCTGGATTTCCGGTCGAACGTAACTGACCCTCTTTGGGTTCAGTATTCATGGAGCACCAACGAGGGGGACAAAGTCGATTCCACACAAGTAACACCAGGGGATTCTCAATCGGTTCTAAAATGGAGTTTTCAGGAAGTGTTGCCTGACCTGATTACCGTTCGTTTGAATTGGAATGCACGTGAATGGATATTTCAGGAACATTTTCCTATGAACGCCTATCATGGCTCCGGGGGCGTTTCATTATGGGAAACCTCCCTGCCCTTGCTCCGTTCCTGGATCCATATTGGGGACAGTGTGCAGGTGCGGTCCGGCGAAAATGGGGCGGTGTATACTTATTTTTATGGGCATGATTTTGACCCTGCCAGACCTCCCATGACCATCAATCCTGCCAGCGGCAGTGCCTCCCTCAGCATTGATTCGGTATTTATGCTAAAGGCAAATCAGTTTTATATTCCTGACAAACGGGGACTTTATTTCTTTCAGGCAGATAGCACCAGCACATTGGGAGTATCTCTGGTAGTGACCGACCCTCAGTTTCCCAAGCCCAGGGAAATATCGGATCTGACTGAACCATTGATCTACGTATCTACCAGGAACGAGTTTCAATCCTTAAAGGAAGATTTTTCCAGTAAACAGGCGCTTGATAAATTTTGGCTGTCAACATTGGGGTCCGCTGAAAAAGCCAGGGCTGCCATTAAGAACTACTACCAGAATGTGGAGGAAGCCAACAGGTTGTTTACCAGTTATAAAGAGGGCTGGAAAACGGATCGTGGCATGATATACGTCATTTTAGGTCAGCCATTAGTAGTGAAAAAAGAATATGAAACCGAAACCTGGACCTACAGGGACAGTAACGGGGAAGAGATCAACTTTCAGTTCAAAAAAGTGAGCAATATCTTTTCCAATGACCATTATGAACTGTTCAGGGATAAAAACTATGACCGTCCCTGGTTTGTGGCCATTGATAAATGGAGGGAAGGTCGCATTCCGTAATGGAATCGGATAAGACATTCCTTTATGGCACCAGGGCAGCGATGGAAGCCATCCAGGCTGGCAGGGAAATTGATAAGCTCCTGGTTTTAAAGAACCTGAAAAATCCCCTGGTACGGGAGTTAATATCCCTGGCCAGGGATCATGGCGTTCCAATTCAAAGAGTGCCCGTACAGAAGTTGAACAGCTATACCAGGAAGAACCATCAGGGTGTAGTGTGCCTGCTTTCGGCAATCAGCTATGGTTCGCTGGACCATATCATCTCCCAGGCATTTGCGGCCGGGCGTATACCGTTAATTGCTATTCTGGACCGGGTTACCGATGTTAGAAACTTTGGGGCCATTGCCCGTTCTGCGGATGCTTCCGGTGTGGATGCGCTGGTGGTCCAGTTGACCGGACATGCCCAGATTACCGGAGATGCCATCAAAGCCTCGGCAGGAGCTCTGAACCACCTGCCGGTTTGCCGGGTATCCAACCTGAAAACCTGTATCAAGGAATTGCAGCATAGCGGGCTGCAAGTGGTGGCCTGCTCCGAAAAGGCCAATTTTTTGATGTATTCAGTTGATCTGAGGGTTCCTACTGCTGTTTTAATGGGTTCAGAGCAGGATGGGATTGCCCCTGAGTTACTGGCCGGTTGTGACTTTCATATGAAAATCCCCATGCGGGGCAAAATTTCCTCCCTGAACGTATCTGTAGCTACTGCCCTGGTATTATATGAATGCGTGAGGCAAAGGCTTGAATTATAAAAACCTGTTCATTTTTTTGGCTTTCAGATCAGCTGAGAAGTCCCTGAATTGCCTTTCGTTGTCCTTTTTGCAGATCAACAATACATCATCTATGTCGGCCACCAGGTAACCGTCCAGTCCCTGTACGATAATAAGTTTATCCATAGATCCTTTAACAATACAATTACTGGTTTCATAGGCCAGGATATTAGCCTGGAATACATTGTTGTTCCCATCTTTTGGCTTCAGGTCATGCAAAGTTGCCCAGGAGCCAATGTCTGACCAGCCAAAATCAGCCTGCACCACATACACATTGGTTGCTTTCTCCATTACCCCAAAGTCAATCGAAATATTCTTGCATAGGGAATAAACATCCCGAATGAATGCCTGCTCATCATCTGTATAGAATTTGGATTCCCCCTGTGCAAACAAATCTGCCATATCCGGCAGGTACTGCTGGAAGGCGGCCTTAATAGTTTTTACATTCCAGATAAATATCCCGGCGTTCCACACAAATTCGCCGCTATCCACGAATTTTTGCGCCAGCTCCATTTCCGGCTTTTCGGTAAAGGTCTTTACTTTCTTAACCTGTTCATCGGTATCGGGGTGAAATTGTATATAACCATAACCGGTTTCAGGTCTGCTTGGCTTAATACCGATAGTGATAATTTTATCGGATAACGCTGCCGATTCAAGCGCCCTGGATATAATTTCCTCAAATTCCCGTTCCTTAAATACTGTATGATCTGAGGGAGTTACAATAATATTAGCGTCCTTATTCCTGGATGCAATTTTATAACTGGCATAGGCGATACAGGGTGCAGTATTTCTTCCCACCGGTTCAGCCAGGATCTGGTGATCCCCGAGCTCGGGCAAATGTTCTTTCACCAGCTCCACATAGGCATCGTTGGTTACCACATAAACATTCTCCCGGGGACAAATATTTTTGAAACGGTCATAGGTCAGTTGAATCAGGGAATTCCCGGTATCCAGTACATCCAGGAACTGTTTTGGGCGATAATTGCGGCTGTAGGGCCAGAAACGGCTGCCAACACCTCCCGCCATAATGACCACATAAGAATCTTTTTTGTTCATATAATTCCTTCTTTAATCAAATCATGTAAATGAACAAAGCCCAGGACTTTGTTATCTTCGGCTACTATCAACTGGGTGATGTTTTTCCTTTGCATTATTGCCAGTGCCTGTGCTGCGAAGCAATCCTCATTAACAGTCAATGGATTGGAGGACATGATCATTTCTGCACTGATACTGCTCAGGGAATCCCTGGTTTTCAACATTCTTCGCAAATCACCATCTGTAATGATTCCCTTTAACGACCCTGATTCATCCACCACCGCGGTGGCCCCAAGTCGTTTCGAGGTCATCTCCAAAATGATCTCTTCAATTTTGGCATCCATCATTACTACAGGACATTGGTTATTTGGATAAATATCAGATACCTTCAGGTACAGCTGTTTACCCAACGATCCACCGGGATGAAAACGGGCAAAATCCGTACTGGTAAAACCCCGGGCCTCCAGCAAGCAGACTGCCAGGGCATCTCCCAGGGCCATGTGCACGGCAGTACTGGTGGTAGGCGCCAGATTATGCGGACACGCTTCTTCTTCGATTGTTCCATTGATCACATGGTCTGCCTGCCTGGCCAGGTCGGATTCGAGATTACTAACCAGTCCGATAAGCTTGCACCCTGCACGTTTAACCAGGGGGATCAGCACTTTTATCTCAGGTGTACTGCCGCTTTTGGATAAAAGCATTACAATATCCTCCTGTTTGATCATTCCCAGGTCTCCATGAATGGCGTCCGCTGCATGCATATAAATTGAGGGAGTGCCGGTGGAATTTAAAGTTGCAGTAATTTTGCTTGCAACGATGGCACTCTTACCAATTCCCGAAACCACTACCCTTCCCCTGCATTCCAGGATTGCGCTAACAGTGGCTTCAAATTCATGATCGATTAATCCGCTTACTTTTTCAATAGCCTGTGCCTCATTTATGAGCACTCTCTTGGCAGTTTCTCGGATATTTTTTATTAAATTCAATAGTGAGGATGCCCTTGCATAAATTTGTTTAAAGATATAAAAATTAAGGAATCTATGGGGTCGGAACCGATGTTGATTGAACAAAAAGACCAACTTAAAGAGAAGCTAAAAGAGGTTTTTGGTTACGGGCAATTCAGGGGCAATCAGGAGGCTATAATAAAAAATATACTTCAGGGCAAAAACACCTTTGTGATCATGCCCACCGGTGCTGGCAAATCGCTTTGCTACCAGTTACCCGCGGTTATGCTGGAGGGCACCGCCGTGGTAATTTCACCGCTTATTGCCTTGATGAAAAACCAGGTGGATCAACTAAATGCCCTGGGTGTCAATGCCCAGTTCCTGAATTCCACTTTGAGCAAGTCCGAGATCAACAAGGTAAAGCAGCAAACGCTGGATGGTAAAGTTAAACTGCTTTATGTTGCACCCGAATCACTTACCAAACCGGAAAATGTAAGTTTCCTGCGAGAATCGAATTTACGGTTTGCGGCTATAGATGAAGCCCATTGTATTTCGGAATGGGGCCACGATTTCAGGCCGGAATACCGGAAGATTAAATCCATTCTGGATCAGTTGGGCGAACTACCCATCATCGCTCTGACCGCCACAGCAACCCCGAAAGTGAAGCTTGATATCCAGCGAAACCTCCAAATGGAAAATGTGGATGTGTTTAAATCATCCTTTAACCGGGAAAACCTCTATTATGAGGTCAGGTCGAAAAAAGGGATCAAAAAACAGTTGATAAAATTTGTTAGGGCGCATCATGGGAAATCAGGAATTGTGTACTGTCTTTCCAGGAAAACCGTGGAGGAGATTGCCGAGTTTCTCACGGTAAACGACATAAAGGCAGCACCTTACCATGCCGGACTTGACAGCAACGCCAGGATCAAGAACCAGGATGATTTTCTTAACGAAGAAATTCATGTGATCGTAGCTACCATTGCTTTCGGTATGGGTATTGATAAACCAGATGTCCGATTTGTAGTGCACTATGACACGCCCAAATCATTGGAAGGTTATTATCAGGAAACCGGCCGGGCCGGAAGGGACGGGCTTGAAGGTAATTGCCTGATGTTCTACAGCTATAATGATATTATAAAGCTGGAGAAATTTAATAAAGACAAGCCGGTAACGGAAAGGGAGAACGCCAAGATATTGCTGGAAGAGATGGCTGCCTATGCGGAGTCTGCAGTCTGCCGTAGAAGACAGTTGTTGCATTATTTTGGTGAAACCTATACTGATCCTTATTGCAGGGAAACCAAATGGTGTGATAACTGCAGACATCCCAAAGAGCATTTTGAAGGTAGAAAATACGTGATCACCGCACTTAATACGGTGATACAGACAGAAGAGCGGTTCGGGACGAAACACCTGATTCACGTGATCACAGGGGTCAAGAGTCAGTATGTTCAAAGTTACAAACACTTTGAACTGCCTGTTTTTGGAACAGGAAAAGGCAAAGACCAGGAGTTCTGGAGTTCGGTCCTGAGGCAATCAATGCTGCTGGGATTCCTGGAAAAAGATATAGAACAGATCGGCCTGATCAAAATGACCAACAAAGGACGGACATTCCTGGAGGAACCGTATGCCATACAACTTACCATGGACCATGACTATGGGGCAGAAGAGGAGCCAGATATTACCGATGAAACAGTCACCACCCGCTCCTATGATGAAACCCTTTTTGAACTGCTGAAAGCACTAAGAAAGAAGATTGCCAAACAAAAGGGTTTACCGCCATACGTTATTTTCCAGGATCCGTCACTGGAGGAAATGGCCATTGTATATCCGACCACCAAAGAGGAACTATCTCAAATAAACGGGGTAGGCAGGGGAAAGGTGAATAAATTCGGCCAGCCTTTTGTTGAAGCCATAAAGAATTATGTGGTTGAGAACGACATAACTACAGCTTCGGATGTGGTGATCAAATCCGCCGTAAACAAGTCCAGAAATAAGATATACATCATTCAGCAGATCGATCGAAAGGTGGACCTGGAAGAAATCGCCGAATCCAAGAACATGAAAATGGAGGAACTCCTGGGAGAAATAGAGCAGATATGTTATTCAGGAACCAAGCTCAATCTGGATTACTACGTGGAACAAATTATGGACCACGAACGGCAGGACGAATTATACGACTATTTTCTAAATGCTGAGTCGGACAGCATTTCCAGGGCTTTAGAGGAACTGCAGGATGAAGATTTTTCCGAAGAGGAGTTAAGACTGATGCGTATCAAATTCCTCTCTGAATACGCTAACTAACAGAATTACTTTACCGATTTTTACCATGACTGCAACTTCAGCAAGTATGAACATTCTTATTATAGGCTCGGGTGGCCGGGAGCATGCATTTGCCTGGAAAATTAGCCAAAGCCCCAAATGTGATAAGCTATTTATTGCTCCTGGCAATGCCGGTACCTCGTCAATTGGAGAAAACGTACCGATATCACCTACCGCATTTCCGGAAATTGCCGATTTCGTGGTTCAAAATAGCATAAAACTGGTAGTTATAGGCCCTGAGATACCCCTGGCATTAGGGATTGTTGATTATTTTCAACAAAGGCATGATCTTAGGGATGTTCTTCTGGTGGGTCCTGATAAAAAAGGGGCCCTGCTGGAGAGCAGTAAAGATTTTGCCAAGCAGTTTATGAACAAATACCATATTCCAACAGCTCGCTATGCCACCTTCGATCGAACCGGGGTTGAGCAGGGGTTAAACTATATCAAGGAACAAAATAATCCCATAGTTCTTAAGGCAGATGGACTGGCCGCCGGCAAGGGAGTGGTGATCTGTGAGAATCAATATGAAGCACAGCAGGTATTCAAAGAAATGCTGTTGGAGTCCAAATTTGGCCAGGCAAGCGCCAAAGTAGTGGTAGAAGAGTTCCTGCAGGGAATAGAAATTTCGGTTTTCCTGTTGACTGATGGGAAATCCTACAAGATACTTCCCTCAGCCAAAGACTATAAACGCATAGGAGATAATGATACGGGACCCAATACCGGTGGTATGGGAGCAGTTTCCCCGGTCCCCTTTGCGGATGAGGACTTTATGCGGAAGGTTGAACAGAAGATCATAACACCCACAATCAAGGGATTGCAGGCTGAAGGAATTGACTATTGCGGATTCATATTCCTGGGCCTGATAAATGTGGACGGCGAACCCATGGTAATTGAATACAATGCCCGCATGGGTGATCCGGAAACCCAGGTAGTCTTCCCCAGGATTTCCAGCGACCTGGTGGATCTGCTGTTAGGGGCTGCTACCAAGACCCTGGATCAGGTAGAATTGGAAATCGATCCGAGAAGTGCCTGCACTGTGGTCATGGTATCAGGAGGTTATCCGGGAAACTATCAAAAAGGCGTCCCCATCGAAGGCCTGGATGCCCCGACTCAGAATCTGGTCTTTCATGCGGGTACGGAAACAGACCCTGGTAAAAATTCAATTATCACCAATGGCGGCAGGGTTTTGGCGGTAACTGCATTTGGAGTACGCCCCAGGAATGCTATAAGATCCGCTTATGAAACGGTAAACTCCATTAGTTGGAAAGAAGTATACTTCAGAAAAGACATAGGACAGGATTTGCTGAGGGAAACTTCCACTGAGTAACATAAAGTTGTAAATTACCATAATTACAAATTCAAACTATGTCAGGTTGTAGTTCTTGTGGAGTTAGTGGAAATAAGGTGGCCGGTTGCCAGAATAATGGCGGGTGTCTTACCGGGGGATGCAACAAATTAAACGTATTTGACTGGCTTTCAAACATGGATATACCTCATTCGGAAGCCTTCGATATTGTTGAAGTACGTTTTAAGAGTGGTAAGAAAGAATTTTACCGCAATCATGACGGGTTGGATCTGGTAACAGGTGACGCCGTGATAGTGGATGTTCCCAATGGCCACCATCTTGGATACATATCTTTGCAAGGTGAACTGGTACGGCTGCAGATGCAGAAAAAGAAGGTGAAAAATGATCAGAATATTCGAAAGATTTATCGTGTGGCCAACACCAAGGATATAGAAAAATATCAGGAAGTAAGAAACAGGGAACAACCGACGCTGCAGCGAACCAGGCAGATAATTAAGGACATGTCCCTGCAGATGAAATTGTCCGATGTTGAGTACCAGGCGGATAATTCAAAAGCAATTTTCTATTATTCTGCCGATGATCGTGTTGATTTTCGGGAATTAATTAAGGTTTTAGCCGGTGAATTCAGGATAAGGGTAGAAATGCGGCAGATAAGTCTGCGGCAAGAAGCAGGCCGTCTGGGTGGGATTGGATCCTGCGGAAGGGAATTATGCTGTTCTACATGGCTGACTGATTTTAAAAGCGTAACTACTGCCACCGCCAGGTATCAGAATCTCAGCCTGAATCCCAGTAAATTATCGGGACAGTGCGGCAGATTAAAGTGTTGTCTCAACTACGAGCTGGAAACCTATATGGATGCCCTTACTGATATACCGAAATTAAAAGGACCATTGTTGACTAAAAAAGGACCTGCCAAGCTCCAAAAAACTGATATATTTAGAAAAATCCTTTGGTTTGGCTATGAGAAGGAGAATTCATGGCATCCGGTATCAAGCGAACGGGTTAAAGAAATTATGGGATTAAATGCCAGGGATATTATTCCGGATACCCTGGAGTACAATGAAGGGAATAACGGCAAAAGCCACTTTACCGCCATTAACAAAGAATTAGAGAAAATTGATAAAAAATACAGGTCCAAAAAAAGGGATCAAAAGGAGAACAAGCCACGCTCTAAAAATCTGTAACCTGGTGATCCTGTTGCTAACGGCAGGCTGTTCCGACGCGGATAGAATCTATGAACGGAACGTGGATTTCCCGGGGAATTTGTGGCTGGCTGATAGTATAGCAAAGTTTGAATTCCTCATTTCAGATGATGAGCAGACGTACGATTTGCACTACAATGTCCGGAACTCAATTTCTTACCCGTACCATAACCTTTACGTCCAATATACCCTGGAAGACTCCACCGGCAATGTTCTGTCAAAAGCCCTGCAAAATATGGACCTGTTTGACCCGGTCTCCGGGAATCCTTTGGGAGACGGCCTCGGGGATATTTTTGATCATCGGATTTTAGCTGTCTCCAGGCAACGGTTTCCCACGGAAGGCTGGTACAGGTTCAAGGTACAGCAATTTATGCGGCAGGACTCACTTCCCCTAATAATGAGCATGGGATTAAGAGTTGAGATTGCCCGACCCTAATCAGTGCTATGTTGATTCCCAGGGATGATCAGGTAAACAGATGCTGAATACTGTGCCTTTTCCCGGTGTGCTGACGACTTCTATGCTACCTCCATTCAGCTCTACAAATTCCTTGCACAGGAGCAAACCTAACCCGGTGCCCTGGTTTCTTCGACCTCCGTTGATTCCGGTCCCTCTAAAGTCAAACAATTGGCCCAGCATTTCATCGTTCATACCGATGCCATCATCCGATACCTCAATCACAGAACTGCCCTTACCACCTCGCTTTAACACCACACTTATATTGCCATTATCACCGGTAAATTTTATTGAATTGCTGATCAGGTTTCTCAAAATAAGGCGAAGCATGTTGACATCTGCATATACCGATATTTCCCCGGGAATACTGGCTTTGAAATAGATATTCTTGGCTTTGAGCCTGGGTTTTACCAATGCATAGTTTTCCTGTACCAGCTGTTTAAGGTCTACGGTTACAATTTCTGGCCTGAGCTGCCCCAATTGCGACCTAGACCACTTTAGAAGATCATCCAGAAAACGGTTCAATCTTTCATTGGTGGCGTTTACTTCACGCACCAAATTCCTTAGCTCAATATCTCCAACGGATGCCATTTTAGCTCCGAGAACATTGAGCAATCCTGAGATGGTGTTTATTGGACTTCTCAGATCATGTGAAATGATTGAGAAAATCTTGTCCTTGGTGATGTTTGACATGCGCTGTTCCTTTTCTGTTCTGGTCAATTTGAGGTTGAGATTCTGTAATTCATCAAATTGTTGTTCCAGTTTTTGCCTGACCTTTCCGGCCTTGTCAACTTCCTGTTGAAGATTTTGAATGACCGTCTGTTGAGAACGCCAGTTTGAAAAAACAACCACCAATCCCAGTGTCAGAAATAAAATCAGGAAATGCCGCCAATTGGTTAAGGCCACAGTTTCCTTTGCTGCTGTTGTTTGATCCACAGATTCCACATAAATTGTATCTTTCGAAGATTCCATTTCTTTGTTCAGCATTTCATTGAAGCTTTCTGCCTGGCTCTGTAAAGAGTCCTTATACAATTGAGTTAAGGCTTTCATCACATTTTTCTGATATGCCAGAGCCTGGTTGAAGTTTCCTCTTTTGGTAGCGATATCCGCCAAGTGCTGATTAATGGTCATTTGTTGTGACCTATTGCCTGATTCCTCAATGATCCTGGCTGCTCTCAGGTATGAAACCCTGGCCAGTCCGTAATATTTGCCTGGTTCAGCTTTATCACCGAACAGTTCGTATATATTGCCCTTGGCCAGGTAAATTCTGGCCACCTCCGGGGATTGGTTTTCTCCATTCAAAAGGGGTAATGCCTGGTCAAAATAACTAATGGCCGAGTTATACCTGCCGGCTTTCATATATAAGAACCCGATGTGACCCAGTGCATTGCCTGCCTGCTTCTCACCTTCTTCCACTATCTGTAAATAGTGGTTAATACTGTCCTGGTCGACCTGGCCGGGAGTTTGGCAATTGCCAGAGAACCCTAATGGGATCAGGCATAAAAAAAACAAGAACGATCTTACGATCCTTCTTGCTGGTGAGAGGGAAATTAAATTAGTCCGACACATTTCAGATACTGAATATAACCATTCCACAACACCAATCAAATAATTTGTTCTCTTAGATAAGCCCAAATAATTCTAAAAATAGTTCCATATTTCTCCCAATCCTGCTATAACACAATTTCTGGAACTATTGTAAATCATTTATCGTGAAAAAGTCCTAAATGCGGCGGCAGGTGAAATATTTTTGCTCTCTGAAAAAAATATTCCTGTAAATCCAAGTTTTAACACCAATTCAGATCACTCTGCCTTCACGGCGAAACGCTCGATCCTTTCCCGGATCTCTTCCGGATTCATCCAATATTCCCTGCTGAAAATTCCCAGAAATTTCCACCCCTTACTTTTGAGGATCAGTGGAACATATACATGTGAATCCTTTACTGAAATACTTTGATAGTACAGGTCATCATCAGTCATTAACAGACCAAGATAAAGATTGTCGCGGATCATAACCAGGTCAGCAAAAGGCAGTAATTCTTCCAGTGCGTGTGACCCGTTAGGGAATGCTTCGGCTTTCAGCTTTTCCTTAAGATACCAGGTGTTCTGAAACTGACTGTCGAAGGCCTCAGGTCTATTAGGGATTCCCTCGGACACCTCCCAGGCATATTCGAGGTATTCCTTAAAAAGTCTTGGGCCTTCGTTTTTACTTTTGCCCACTCTGAGATCCTGAGGCATTATGCTGGCGATTACGTAAACCCGTTCCCTTGCCCTGGTAATGGCAACATTCAAACGGTTCTCACCGCCGGGTATGTTTAGACTGCCAAAGTTCATACTGAATTTGCCATTTGCATCCGGTGCGTATCCAACAGAAAATATTATAATGTCCTTTTCGTCACCTTGTACATTTTCAATATTCTTAATTATCAGATCGGCCGGCATGGTCTGATCCGTGCGCAATAACCTGTCTTCCAGGCATTCCATGATCAGCTGCTGTTGCTGAATATTGAAGGTTACCACCCCAATGGATTTTCCCGGGGTTTCCGTTATGATTTTTTCCACCAGTTTGACCACTTCGATAGCTTCATTCTGGTTGACGTTTTTTTCCCAGGTCCCGTTGATCTTAACATACCTGATAGCAGGAGTACCCTGATCCAACACCTGGTAATCCGGAAGCATTCTTAACTTGCCTTCATAAAAATGCCGGTTGGAAAAAGTGATGAGATCAAGGGATTTACTGCGGTAATGACCCTGAAGATGGATCTGAGGAAGATACTTGGCGGCCAGATCCAAGAGTGAGTCAATTTCCAGTTCAATCTCCTCCGGTTCTTCTTCCTGCCAGCGAATCATGTAAAGATCATTAGGGGCCAGTTGCTTGCTGTCACCGGTCACTACAATTTGCCGGGCCCTGTAAACGGCTGGTATTCCCTTTTCAGCAAAACATTGTGAAGCTTCATCAAATATTACCAGATCAAACAGCTCTTTCATCGGTGTAATAGCGCTTACCGATTCAGGGCTGGCCAGCCAGCACGGCACCAGGGTAAACAATTCACCGGTAAAATGCTCCAGCAATTTCCGGATGGGCCAAATCCTCCTTTTCTTGGAAACCTGATGTCGCAGATCGCGATAGGAGATCATATTATTTAATCGGTTATACTTTACATCTTTGTATATGTTCTCCCTTAGTTTTAACAGAAGTATCTGCTGGCTGATGGCGAATTTGGATTTTACCTGATCCCGGTATTCCTTTTCCAACTGGTTCATTTTCATTGAGGACACAATGCGCAGAATTGGGTATTTAGTCTCAATATGTTCAATCCAGGCCAATTTTAAACTGTTTTCAAAAAGCACCACTATATCCACATCCGGATGCGACTGCCGGTATTCATATAGTTTGTCTACCATGGATTTCTCAGCTGATGAAAAGCCGGCTTTCAGAACATCGAACTGGCAAAGATTCTCGAACTCCCTGTCCAGTGAATGCTTCAATTCAACCTTGAAGCCAGGATCATTAATGATAGCACTCACCTGTTTAGGCAACAGGTATCTCAACCATGTTTGCCTTCTTTCAGGAAGTTCTTTCAGCAGGTCAAGAAGTCTTTCCAACACTGCCTTAAGTTTCTGATAAGAAAGCTGGGGCACATTAAAATACTCCCGGAAACTCCTTTGAGCATTAAAAATAGCCTGCGCTTCCAGCGCCTTCTTTTGATAGTAAAACCAGGCCTGAAAATCTACCTGGCGGTGGTTACCAGGAACCTCCTTCAGCCACGGATACTTATTAAGTTTGTCAAGGTTGTGTTCCAGATTTAGCCTGTTATCAATTTTTTCCAGCAGAATCCTAAAGCCCTCCCGGGTATTCCGCAATCCATTTGCTCTCAATACCCGCTGGTATTGCATTTTTTCCTTACTGAATAAATGCCAGTTCAGCCACTTGAACAGGTTTTTTTTTGATTCGATGCGCCGCTGGATAATTTCCTGGAATGATCCCAGTTCTTCTTTGGGTATGCTAACTTCAGGCCCTTCCTTCTTAAAACAATCCAATATCACGCGTTCAATATTGGCCAGACCCAACTGACCTTTTAAACTGTCTTTGTACTCCAGATGCTCATTGAAGTACCTGTAAACCGCAGGGTCCTTTAACAGGCTGATGAATTTCCTGATATCGGTATTATTATTTTCAATGTGCTCCAGTGTATCATATGATACCCCGGAGTTTAAAAGAGTTGATGCATCCTTAGCCAATTTCTCAGCATAATCCCATACCTTATCAATATGTTTGTGGATAGCCTTCAGATCTTTAATAGTATATCCATTGAAGGACCGTCTATCTTTCCAATGGAAATCATCATTCTCGAACCGTTCCACGTAGGAATGATAAGATTCCAATACCTTTTTGAATTCGTAAATTGCCGATATGGAGAAATGACGGAATTCCTGCCTGGCGCTGACGCTGGGTCCGTCCAGTGTTGATGTCAGGTAGAGTTCTTTTACAGATATGCCGCATTCCTGCTGATCGAAAAGAGCATGCTTGAATTCCTCAAGTTCCTCTGTAATTTGATCAATCCTTCGACTGGCCTGGAGAAACTGTCTTTCCAGTTGAATGGCATCCAGACTGTTGTTTAGTCTCTTATACTCTTCCAGACGTTCTATTTGTTGCAGAATCTGAGCATACAGTGGTCTTCGGTCGTTTTTGAAATCATGCACCAGTGCGATGAAATTGTCCATTCCAACCTCTGTAAGCCGTTCGGAAACTACATCCAGGGCTGCCCGTTTTTGACAAACCAGCAGCGTCCTTTTTCCTCTGGAGGCATAGTCAGCCATAATGTTGGATATCAATTGGGATTTACCGGTACCAGGAGGACCCTGAATCACTAAAGACTTACCTGACTTTATCGCCTTAAGTGCATTCTCCTGAAATGCATCCAACCTGAAAGGTGTGACAGTTTGCTCTTCCTTTAGCGCCGATAGAAAGCCGAACTCGGAAGTACCGTTATCCAGGTCCAGATCTTCAAAAAGTGCCCCAATGTCCTGAATCGACTTGTTTGCTAACAGCTCCTTATAATCAGGTACCAGGTAGGACCCGGCCTGTGGGAACAGCCCCAGCACCGCCTCCGGATACAGGGTAATACTTCCTTTCTTAAACCCGGATTCAAATTCGGCTTTGCTATAATAATTAAAAGGCATCAGGTTGTCGGTGAAATTCTGCTGATTAAAATTCAATTCAACTCCACTCCCCTTGAATAACTCGTACAAAGAGACCCTGAATGAGCGACTGTCGGTGGGAAATTCCTCGAAATTATGATCCATTAGCTGCTCGTCGACCGGAACCTTGTTATAGTGCGAATAAGCCAAAAGAAAGCTGCGATTCAGATAACAAAACTCGTCCGATCGTGGCTTTAGCTTCCAGATATTGTCCTCCATGCCGATGGATACCGGGAAAAACAATAAAGGAGCTCTAACCATGGTACCATCCGAATACACACCCCTGGCAAAAGGCCAGGCCACATACAGGTCTCTGGCTCCTCTTTCTTCAAAAACAAAACGCTCGTTCCGCCATAAGGCTTTTAATTGCTGGCTTACTTTATTGTTGTTTTCATCCCTGCTGTCCAGAACCTTGCATAAAGGCATTTCCTTCTTTCTCATAATGAGTTGCTCAATCAGGTAAAACGCAGGATGGTTGTTCAGAAAGTCAAATGCATTAAGGTCAATAAAACGACCTGAGGCCAATCTCAGTAACTGAATCGACTTATTCCTGGAAGTCAGGTTTGTCAGACGCCGCAAATAGGAATTGAGGACTTTTTGCATGATTGTTTGCGGGTCAAATTTCCAAAAATTGACCTAATTAAAAATCTACATACGGGCAAACTCTAAGATAGGTACTATCATCGATTAAATGTATCTTTTTCAGGTCTTCAAGGTTTTTAAATAATCCGTGCTGATCGCGGTATGAGACTATCGCTTTGGCCTGAACAAAGGAGAAATAGGGATGCGAAGCAATTTGAAGATAGTCCATTTGGTTTACCTTTATCTTGTTAAGCGGTGTTTGCGTAGTATCGATGAAAACCCGCTTTTTGAGTGCTTCTATTATTTCCTCCGGAAGGTGGTAAACCTCCGCCAGTTGCTGCATTGAGTGAAATCCTCCCAATAGATTTCTGTACTTAACAATTCGCCGGCTGAGTACCTTACCGATTCCATTAATCTTCATCAACCACAGGCTATCCACTTTGTTAAGATCCTTCAAATCTATGCTCTGACTGACATCAGATCCGGTATTTTGTGAATCAGTTGTAACCCCTGGATGCTCTTCAGATGGCTCAAAATTGATCCAGGGCCTGAGCGCTGACCATAATGTATCCGTCATGCCATATAGTTTCATGAGATCTTCCGGGCTTTTGAAGATGCCGCCGGCTTCGCGATACCTTATCAGATTGGAGGCAATAAACCGGGGCATTCCCATGGCCAAAAGGCTATCATAGTGAATCAAATTGGGATCAAACCTAGTGAAAACCGGCGCTTTGGTGACCGCAGTATCCGGAATGCCCGATAAATTTATTATAAGGCTATCGAAGTACCGCGTTTCCGGGTTGTTAACCGATTGACCTGGAAAACGGCCTAGACAAAAATGTACACCAATCAATAAGCCTATTAATACCAGGTAAGCATTGGATTCAGTTCTTGAAAATCCAAAACAATTCCTGATCCAAACGATTATAATTCTATACATAACCAATTTTCCTCTATTTATCACCTGTCAGTCTCAAAAGCCTGATTTTCATTGGAGGTACTTCTTCAAATTGCTATGTATATCTGTGATAAATAGCTCTAAAAAGTATAAATTTTTGCTTTTCATGTTAACTTTGTTATTCTGACGCAAAACATTCATGCATCAACAATTCAAAGTATTAGGTATTTCTCATAAAACTGCCCCGCTGCATATACGGGAATTGACCGCTTTGGATATGGATGAAACGGTCCAACTCATGAGCCGTATTAAGGACCTGTTCAACCTTCGGGACGTTCTTGTACTTTCGACTTGCAACCGAACTGAGATATACTACGCATCGGACCATGATCTGAGACACCAGCTTATCAGGCTCCTTTCACAGCACAAGGGAACTGACAAAATTCAGGATTATCAGGACCACTTCATAAATATCACTGATCACCAGCTTGCGGTTGAGCATCTGTTCCGGGTGGCCACAGGTTTGGACTCCCAGATCGTGGGAGATATGCAAATTACCAACCAGGTCAAAACAGCGTACCAGCTTTCTGCAGATATGGATATGGCTGGACCATTTCTGCACCGGCTCTTGCACACCGCTTTTTTTACCAACAAGAAAGTCGTACAGGAAACAGCTTTCAGGGATGGCGCGGCTTCTATTAGCTATGCTACCATGGAGCTAATATCGGAACTCACCATTACGCAGCAGGACCCGGTGATAATGATCGTAGGTTTAGGTGATGTTGGCAGCGACTTATGTTTGAATATTGCCGATAACAAAAACTTCCGGCATTACCGGGTGTTGTTGGCTAACCGAAGTTACCGGAAAGCAGAAGAACTGGGAGAACGCTGTGGTTTCGAGGTTATTTCGCTGGAATCTTTCCGGAATCATATTGCTGAAGCAGATGTAGTGGTAACCGCGATTAATATCCCTGGCATGTTAATTCACAAAGAGCATGTATCGGGCCTTCCCATCGGGAATTTCAAATATTTTATCGACCTGAGTGTGCCTCGCAGCATAGAATCCGGTATTGAAGACATTAATGGTGTATTGCTTTACAATATCGACAATATAAAGGCCAAAGCTGACGAAGCTTTAAACAGACGTCTGGCTGCAATTCCCGAAGTGGAAAAACTGGTCTCCGAGGCAATAAAAGATTTTGACAACTGGAGCTCCGATATGAGTGTGAATCCAACCATCAATAAGTTGAAAAATGCCCTGGAACAGATCAGGAGAGAAGAAATTGCCCGTCACCTGAAGGATGCCCCTAAAAGTGAAGTGATCCTGGCAGAAAAGCTCACCAAAAGCATTATGCAAAAAGTGATCAAACTTCCGGTGCTTCAATTAAAGGCTGCCTGCAGACGTGGCGAGGCGGAAACCCTGATAGACGTGCTCAATGACCTGTTTGACCTGGAGAAAGAAACACTATCTTCAAAAAAGGAATAATTCGACCAATCTAAGGTTTGTAAGTTTTTGGCTTATTCTTAAATCTATCCGCTTGGCTATCTCAATACTTATCCATTAATTGCATAGATATAGTTATATAAGAGACATCTGGGTGGACAATAATAAGCGCTTTTCTGTAGCTGGAATACTTCCTTTTTGGGTGAGGGGGTTGATGTTTGCGGTACTGTTTTTTACTAACAGCAATCTCGCAGCATCCGATTTCGTGGAAGAATATTTCATTTTTCTTGAGAACAATAAGAAAGGGATCCGCGATGCAGATCACCATGTGGTGGTGCCTGCAATGTACGACGATCTCGGCTGGTCGATGGGAGCTTTCTATACTATGGAGGATGTGGTTGGTTATAAGGAAAATGGATTATGGGGTTTGATGAACCTGGAAAATAAGAAGATCAGCGCTCCGCAGTTTCATAATCTCTATCCTTTAAACAGAAAACAGATAATTGCTTCAAAATTAAGTGGCAGCCAGGAACTTTATGGGATTGTTGATCTGAAAGGCGATACGCTACTGGATTTTGAATACAGCTGGTTCGGCATGTTTAATAACCTGATCGTAGCCGCAAAGACCATCAATTCACAGTTGAAATATGGCATATTGAGCCAGACTTTCGAAGAAGTCGTTACGT
>Ga0268386_10000152_pt1 | contig 40541 bp, 30 predicted proteins | sample RVTome_15_FD_200260 | JGI IMG/M metagenome (GOLD analysis project Ga0268386, IMG submission 200260) | Soil microbial communities from uranium-contaminated site in the Upper Colorado River Basin, Wyoming, United States - RVT150D86... ... | reverse complement strand
ATCGTGTCGCCGGCGACGACGTAATAGTCGACCGCCTTGCCGGTTTCCGAGGCGATCGAGAGTCGGCTGCCCTGCTCCGGGCGCGGTCCGTAGTGCAGCATCCGGAAGTAACCGCCCTGAGGCGTCCAGTCCACCCGTATCCGGTATTTCCTGCCCGCCCGCAGGTCGGCCTTGGCGTTGTGATACCAGGGATTCCAGTTCATCCGCCAGCGGTCCAGCAATAGCTCGCCATCGAGTTCGAGTTTTGCGTAGCCGCTGGAGTACATCTTGAGTTCGTGCACGCCGTCGCGTGACGGCTCGATGCTGCCCTCCCACTCGATGCGCAGGTTCCGGGCGTCCTGCGCTTCGGCCGGCAGAGGTACTTCACGGGTGCTGCCATGCGACAGGTACTGGTAGTCGAGATCGGCTTCAACCCGTTCGAGGACCAGTTCCTCGCCGTCGTAATAGCGGGCGGTCAGTCCGCCGGGATCACCATCCGCGTCATAGAGTTCGAAGCCGGCCGAAAGCGGCCTCGGGGCGTCGGGGTCGCCCACGCGTGTGATCGACGTGTTGTTCCACAGCAAGCCGTAGCCGCGGCTCGACGCGAGGAACGGGATTGCTATCTCTATGTTGTGCGTCGTCAGCTCGACGTTCTCGCCCGCGTAGTTCACCCGGCCATCCTGCTGCTGGCCGAGTCCGTAGATTGCCTCGGCTTCATAAGCGGCGAACTCCTGGCGGATGACGAACGAATCTTCGTCCACGGGTCCGGGGTCCGCAGTGACGGGCGCCAGGCTGCGTTCCGCTTCCGCGAGCAGCAACTCGCCGTCGGCATCCCTGAACTGCAGCTTGCCGGTCCCGAGCGTCACTTCGGCAACGAGCGCGCCAGCGCGCACCGCCAGAATCCCGTCGTTTTCCTCGGCCTGAAAATCTGCGTCCGGTATCCCGGCGACGACCATCAGCGTGTCCGGCAGGTTGGAGAAATCAACTTGCGGCGTCGCAGTGACTCGCACAATGCCGTCGTCGATCACTTCCAAGCGGAGCTTGCGGAACTCTCCGCTCTCAAGATCCACCAGCACGCCATCGCTGGTCGTTTCCCACGTTGGCGCCGCGTTGACGGCGTCGCTCGGCACGTCGTTGCATGCAGCCAGCCAGGGAAGCACGGCCAGGCTGCGCAGTATGCTGCGCGCCCTATTGCTATCTCGCATTCTCAGTCCTGTCGTGAAGTGTGTTCGCCCGTTTCGTACGTCGCCAGTCTTACCTTGAGCACGTGCGGGTTGCTCGAGAAGTTCAGCCCCCAGTCGGTCTGGTCACCATTCCACACGCGCTCGAACACCCACTCGCCATCGTTGAAGTGCCCCTCTTCAACCCTGGCGATGATCATCTCCTTTCCTGAGAACTCCGCGGAGGGATGGAACGTGACGCGCGCCTGGAAGCCGGTGACAAGGTACTCGTCGCGGCCGAGTTCCGCGATCACAACACCGCCCGCCGACGGATCATTTCCTTCGGGCGGCGTGGGTCCGAACATCGGGCGCCCGTAGGTCACTTCCGCGGTCCATTCTCCAAGATCAAGACGCTGTATGGGTTCCGCCGGCTCCCGGTTGGAAGGGGGATGCCACAGGTCCGGAACGGGATCGGTGTCCACCGGCTCGGAAACTCCCCAGACCCGGTTCTCGAAGCTCAGCTTCGCCCACTCCCGGGCCATCGGCGCGAACAGTCCATAAGGCCTGGCGAAGTGAATGAGGGTTTTCTCGTCCATGCGCTCGGCGCCCAGCGGATAATTGGAGTAATCGCTGTAGTCCGTGCCGAAAGGAGCGAAGCCGATCGCCTGCCGGCCGAGCGCCGAAAAAAAGTAGCGTGCATACGGCTGGGCGTTGCCGATCTCGGAAATGTACAGCGCATTGTTCGGCCGCCTGTACAGGTCCATGACCTGCGTAACGATCCTGTGCTCGCGGAAGTAAATGTCCGGCGAGATCATGTCGATGCCGGGTGCGGCAGATTTCCACACCGGTATCACATTGTCGGTCGGCCCGCCGCTTGCGTAACTGCCTGCTTCGCCCGGATTCACCGGATGGCGCAGTGCAACGTTGACGTACATAGGCAGGGGATAAGCCGCCTTGCCGGCCTCTGCGATCTCGTTGCAATAGCGTGCGATGTGCCAGGCATGAAAATATTCGTCCGCGTCAGCGCCGAACACGGCGCGCCAGTTGCCGCGCGGCTTGTCCATGTCCCGCAGCAGCTTGTCGGGAACGTCCTGCCGGAATATAGCTTCGGCCGTGTCGGAGTAATCGCGGACAGAACCGTAAGTACCTACCTCGTTCTGCACCTGCACCATGATGACCGTCCGTTGCCCATCGATCGCCTCGAGATGCCGCATAAAGGCAACGAATGCTTTCTTGTCCGCCTCCAGCGTGGTGCGAAAGTGCGGCGAGAGCGAGTTGAGTGTTTTTCCATCGGCGGTGATTACTCGCGGGAAACGTGCGTTATCCAGCTTCACCCATTCCGGCGTATAGTTTGGACCGTTGTTCTTCCACGTGGCGAACCACAGCAACACGAGCCGCAAATCGCGCTCGCGGGCCTCCGCAACGAGCACGTCGACGAACGAGAAATCGAACTCCCCTTCCTCGGGCTCCACCTGCTCCCATGCAACCGGAATTACTACCGTATTGGCACGCATCTTTTCGACCGCCGGCCACACCTTCGGCAGGATTGCCGGATAGTTGGATGAGTTGTTGGTCTGCGCGCCGAGAATCAGGAAAGGGGCACCGTCGACCATCAGGGCATGGCGGCCGTCCCGTTCGACCAGTTCGGGGACAGGGACGGGCTGCGCAATGGCCGCCGCGCTCAGCAGAAGCGTGGTTAGAACAAACAGAATCGGCTGGCGTGGCTTCTCGGCATTCATCCGGTGCTTCAGCGCCAGTTCATGCTGATCCTGGCGATGTACGTTGTGTCGTTGACGTACGAGCTTTCGTGATCACCCGCACCGTTCTGCTCGGCGATCAGCACCGTTTCGGCGTTGCCGATGTTGATTGCTTGCAGGCTCAAGCTGAGATTGTCGTTGACGCGGTATTCCACGGAAGCATCGAGCTGGCCATAGTCGTCGTTGTACACCGGCAGGCGCCAGAGGCCGTTGGTGTCGCCGTTGTAGCCGTTCGGGCCCACGGCCATCAGGAACTTGCTGCGCCAGTTGTAGGCCAGCCGGCTGGAGAACTGCCCGAGTTCATAGATTGCGGTGAAGTTGTAGGCGTTGCGTGAGACGCCGATGAACGGCAGTTCGCCGAAGGTCGAAAAGTCCGTATCCACGGGTTGCGAGATGTCCGCGAGTTGCATGTCGCTGTCGACGTAGGTGTAGGTGGCATCGACGCCGAGCCCGCTGAAGGGACGCGGGAGCCCATCGAAGAATTTCTTGAGGCCGAGCTCGACTCCCGTGATTTCGCCATCGCCATTGTTCGTCGGCTGCGCGACCGAGTAGGTGAAGCCGCCGTACTCCTCCTGCGTGAAGCTGCGGCTGATCAGGTCGGATACGTCTTTGCGGAACACATTTATGTGTGTCATGCCGCCCGTATCGCTGAAATACCATTCCAGCGAAAGGTCGAGCTGGTCCGCAACTACCGGTTCGAGATGCGGGTTGTCCCACAGATCCGCGCTGAGGATGAAATCGTCCAGCGTGGGTGCGTCTTCGAGCGTTACCCCGTTGGGCAGGCTCGCGCCCAGGATGCGGTAGGACTGCAAATCGCCGAACGCCGGGCGCGAGATCGCGCGCGAAGCGGCAAAGCGCAACACCAGTTCATCCGTCAGGCCGACGCGCAGGTTCAGGCTCGGCAGGACGTTCGTGTAGCTGTTGTCCACGTTGATCGGCTCCGGGTCGCTGTAGAAGCCCATACCGCCACCGGCGTCGGTGACGGTGCTCGGGTAGACGACGAAACCACTCGTCGACATCTCGGTCCTGACGACCCGCAAGCCGATGTTGCCGCTGACGGGATACTTCATATCGTCCCAGGCGAAATACATCATCGCATACGCGGCCTGGGTTTTTTCGTCCTGGAGATTTGTGAACTCGGGACCGTTGATGTCGCGCATCGTGCGCGCTCCATAACAGCAAAGATAGTTTCCGGAATCGGCTGCTTCCTGGTGGAGGTCGAGGAAGGTCTGCGGGTATCCTTCCGCCAGCATCGCCGCGGGAGACATGAATATTCCCGGATGGGCGCCGTCGCCGCGGTAGAAATCGTCCAGCGTATTGAGCGCCAGGTTGTCCGGGTCGGCCTGCGGCAGCGGGGCCAGGCCGTCGACGGCCCACCACCGCATCCATTGCTGGTAGATCGGCTGCCAGTCATAACCGGTATCGTGGTTCTCCGAGTCGGTATCGCTGAAGCGCACGCCGAATCTCGCCGCGCGAAGCACCGGCCGGTCGAACTCGTACTCCGCATCGAGCCGCAGTGCCGTAGTGTCCGCGTCGTTGTCCGTACGATTGTCCATCGTGAACGCCATGTAGTAATTCGCGGGATCTCCGAGGTGGTCCGGGTTCGTCTGCATTTCGGGACGGTTGCCGGTCAGGTCAACGTCGAGGTAGTCGAGTTCCACGCCCGATGCGACGGTTGAGTCCAGACTTCGAGTCTTTGCCATCACGTGTTGCACGTCGAAATTCAGCAGCCAGCGCTCGCTCGCCTGCCACCCGAGGTTATACGAGACGTCGGTCGTCTCCGATTCGCGATCCTGGAAACGGGCAGCAGCGCCCATTGGTATCCCTCCCGTGACTGAATCGAGTCGTCCTTCCAGGAAAATGTTGTTGTCGTCGTACGTGAAATCGCTTCCGGCAGCGGGAATGATGTCGTACGGCCAGTTGTCCACGAAGATGGAATCCTCGTCCCAGCGTTCTTCGTACTGGCTGTTGAACACCTGGAAGTTCATGTCCACTGCGTCGTTTACGCGCCATTGCACGACACCGTACATACCCTCCCGCTCGCGATCGAACTCGTAACTGCGCCAGTCGGCGCCGCGCGGGACGTACACCGTTTCCCCGGGCACGAGGTCGGCACGCGGAAAGAACGCGCGCGAGTAAACGCCGTCGGTACGCGTGGCCGCTTCGGAGTACGCGAAGTCCAGCAATATGCCGATTTCGCCGTTGCCTGCGTCCCACCGGTTGCTGAACAACAGCGAGGCCGAGGGGCTGATCTCTTCGACGAAATCTCCGTAGTTACCCTCGGTCGTCAGGGCAAGTTCCATACCGTCATAGTCGAACGGCCTCTTGGTGCGCAGGTCGACGGTGCCCCCGAGTCCGCCTTCGATCAGGTTGGCGCTCTGGTTCTTGTATACATCTACACGCTGCAGCAACTCCGGCGGCACGTCCTGAAAACTCAGCGCGCGCCCACCGTCCGCCGTGAAGCTGTCGCGGCCGTTCAATTCACTGCGTACCATGGTGAGGCCCCGCACCATCACGCCGGAGCCTTCGGCCGAAAAGTGTTCCGGATCGTTCAGTTCCTTGAAATGCGTAATGGAAACGCCAGGGATGCGTTGCAACGCTTCGGTGACGCTGCGGTCCGGCAGCTTGCCGATGTCCGTGGCAACGATCGAGTCGACAATCTGGTCGGCGTCACGCTTGATTTCCTGCGCCGACATGATGCTGCGGCGCTGGGCGGTGACGACGATCTCTTCGACGTCCCTTGCGCTCTCGTTCCCGTCATCGTCGCCTTGCTGGGCTTGCACTGGACCGGCGCATACCGCCCACATCGCAGCCAGCGACAAGCTGAACAAAGACCGGGCCTTTCGTGCGATCGGCGTGCTTGCAATAGCCTTGACCTGACCATTCATGGCGTGCTCCTGACTCGTGTCTCGAAATTATCGACAACCCTGTTTGCCTGAGGCCGGCGTCGAACCGGCCGCCCTGTAGCTACCTGCCTTTGCGTGCTCTTTTGCTTCTTCCAGCGTGACCTCAACCGCGAACTCCGGCTATCCATCGGCTCGTTCCTGCGCCGAAATCCGCCAGGTGCTGCCTGCCTCGAGTTCGACCTCGAGCAACCCCTTTTCCGGACGCAGCAGCTGCCGGGCGCCCTCGTCACCGCTCACCGACACGCGCGCGGATGCCCAGTCGGCGCGCAGCCGGGTCCGCAGATCCCGCTTCGCATGCAATACCGCTTCCTCGAGCTTTCCCTCTTTCCAGGTGATGTCGACCGTCAGCCCGCCCCGGGCACGCAATCCTGCGACGGAACCGCTGGACCACGCCGTGGGGATAGCGGGCAGCAAGTGCAATTCCCCGGCGTGCGATTGCAGCAGCATCTCCGCTATGCCTGCGGTTGCCCCGAAGTTGCCGTCGATCTGAAACGGCGGGTGCGTGCTCCAGAGATTTGGCAACGTGCTGTCCTCGAGTTGCTCCGCGAGAATCCTGTGGGCGCGATTTCCATCCAGGAGCCGGGCCCAGAGCGCGATCTTCCACGCGCGGCTCCACCCGGTGCCCTCGTCTCCCCTCGCATCGAGTGAGGTGCGCGCAGCAGCTACGAGTTCCGCCGTTTCAACTGCGTTGATTGCGGTGCCGGGATAAAGGGCATAGAGGTGGGAAACGTGCCGGTGTCGGCTTTGCGGGTCGTCGCGGTCTTCCTTCCATTCCTGCAACTGCCCCCACGAGCCGATGCGCAGCCCCGGATCGAGGTTGTCGAGCGCCGCATCGAGTTGCCGTTCGAAGTCCCGGTCGCCAAGCAATTCCGCCGCCATCCGCGTGGCTCCGAACAGTTCGGCCACGATCTGCTGCGACATTGCGGCGCCGATCGTGAAGTCGCCGTGTTCTGGCGAATAGCTCGGACTCACCACCAGCAGGCCGTCTTCCGGATCGGTCACCAATGCATCCAGCCAGGTCAACGCCGCACCTTTCATTACCGGGTATGCACGGTCCCGCAGGAAATCCCTGTCGCCGGAGAAGCGGTAGTGTTCGTAAAAGTGCTGCGCCAGCCAGGCGCCGGCTTCCGGTTGCCAGAACGCGGTCGGCCAGTCGATGACGCCGCTGAAGCCCCAGATATTCGTGTTGAGAAACACCGTCCAGCCTTGTGCGCCGAGCAAACGCGCGGCCGCCAGTTCTCCAGGCTTTACGAGACTGTCGACGAAGTGGAACAGGGGCGCCGTCGTCTCCGCGAGGTTGGCTACCTCCGCGGGCCAGTAGTTCATCTGCAGGTTTACGTTGACGTGGTAGTCGGCGTTCCACGGCGGCGTAGCGGATTCGTTCCAGACGCCCTGCAGGTTGGCCGGCAAACTTCCTGCGCGGGATGCTGCAATGAGCAGGTAACGTCCGTACTGGAAGTACAGCGTTTCGAGCGCGCGGTCGGCAACAGCATCCCCCTGTCCATAGCTCGAAAGCCAATGATCGATCGGCAGCTGGACTGAGCGTACCGCGGGCAATTGCCCAAGCTCCAGGCGGACGCGCCCGAAAAGCTCGCGATGATCTGCCTGGTGTCTCGCCAGCAGTGCGGCAGCACCACGATCACTTGCCCGTTCAACGCGACGTCGCACGAGCATGTGCGGATCCGTGCCTCGATATCGGGGGAAAGTGGCGGTGTAGCCTGTCGCCGCGGCAAGAATGAGCGTGACCTCGTCGGCGCCCGCGACGCGAAGACCGCCGCCATCGATGTCGGTGACGCTCCCACCTTCGGCAATGATTCTGACTTCTGCCTCATAGGGAAGCCCGTTGTCGTTCAGGCTGCCATTGACGACGATTCTTCCGCCATCGACGAAATGGTTTGCAGAGCGATTGTCGGGAACGGAAAGCCTTGCCTCGAAACTGACCTGACCGGGCCGGTCGGAGCTGAGATGTACGACGATGACCTGGTCCGGGTAGCTTGCGAAATACTCGCGAAGGTATTCGACATTGCCGGTTCGGTAGCTGACGCTCGCAAGCGCATCAGTGATGTCCAGTTCGCGCCGGTAGTTCGAAACTGGATGCTCGTGATGAAAGTCCAGCAACAGTTCGCCGAAACTCTGATAGTTTCCGTAGCCGCTCGCTGCTCGTCCGAGGCGTTTTGCCACGGCTTCGGCCGGCAGCGATCCTTTCTGCGACAATTCCTGTCGCACGGCAGCAAGCTCATCGACAAGTGGTTCCGGCGGCAATCCGAAGTCATAGCACTCGCGGGACCCTGGGCCGCCGCTCCACAGGCTTTTCTCATTGAATTGCAGTCGATCCGTATGAATGCCGCCCTGAATCGCAGCGCCCATGGCACCGTTTCCTACCGGCAGGATCTCCTGCGCCCAGTGTTGTGCGGGGTGGTCGAACCAGAGTACGAGCGAGGCTTCGCCGGCCCGGTCGACGGCGCCCAGAACGCTCGCGGCGGCCGCGGCGACGGCGAAACGATACACAAACCCTGAGCGCATCAGCGCCGATCCCTCCCCCTTAAGGTCATCGAAAAACGCTATCACGGTTGCCGGGCCTTTACAATATTTATCCTACCAATCGTATAAACAGAAGTCCCGATCGGGACTGTCATGGCCCCGGGGCCAGCTTGTTGTCCCCGTCCTGAAGCCGCGAAACCCGCGCCACTGCGGCGTTTGAAGCCATGGGCAGGATTTTCGCCTTTACCCAAAGACAAAGGATAAAAGGGCGTGTTAAAGTCCATTCATATGATCAATCACACTGATGCCGCTCATCCCACTGCAGGCGGCGCATGTCCGAAAACGCCGGCGACCGGGACGCGGATTGGGGGAGAACGGCCTTGGTAACAGAAACCAGTCCCGCCGAAGTCCGCACCCAGCTCGGTCGCAACCTGACCTACGGCTTGCTGGACGCCCTGGGACGTTCGATCGTCATCGGCCACTATGACAACAGAGCCTTTCCCACCGAGGCGGAACTCGCCCGGCAACACGGCGTGAGCCGGTCGGTCACCCGCGAGGCGGTCAAGATGCTGACCGCCAAGGGCCTGCTGAGTGCCCGCCCCCGCCAGGGGACCATCGTGCAGCCGAACAGCAGCTGGAACCTCTTCGATCCGGACGTGTTGCGCTGGCTGCTCGAGCGAAAGTTCTCCGTCGAATTGCTGAGGCACTTCAACCAGCTGCGGGTTGCCATTGAACCGGAGGCCGCCGCACTCGCAGCAGTACACGCGGATGCCGCCGATATCGAGTCGATCAAGCGCGGCCTCGACCGCATGGTTGCAGCGGAAGAAGGCATGGATAACACGCTCGACGCGGACATCGCGTTTCACGTAGCGATCCTGCTGGCGTCGAAGAACCCTTTCTATGCGCAGTTCCGTGATGTGGTCAGCACCGCGCTGCGCAGCTCCATACAGTTCACCAACAGAATCAAAGGCAGGACTGCCAGTGTCACCGATCATGGCGCGGTGAGCGATGCAATCATCCGCCGGCACGCCGAAGGCGCCTACGTGGCAATGAGAAAGATCGTCGGTGACGTCCTGGAACTCATCGATAGCGCCGACCAGGAAAGTACTTCCAAGCGACGGCTGAACGCGCAATAGCCTCACGCCAATGCAACGTTTCGTGCTGGGCGACTGGGGAACGAGCCGGCTTCGTTTGTTTCTGCTCGAAGGCGATGAAACGATTGACGCCTGCGAAGGCCCCGGTATCGCACGCCTCGCCGGCACGCCGCCAGCCGGGCGAATCGACACCCTCGCCGGGCTGGTTGAGCGATGGATAGATGGCCCGCAATCGATTCGCGTGCTGCTGTCCGGGATGGCGGGCTCGCGAAACGGTCTGTACGAGGTGGCCTATGCATCGCTGCCCGTCGGTAGCCCTGAGTGGACCCGCGCTGCACGCTCTTTCGATGCCCGCAATATGCGCATTACGATGGCGGCAGGAGTCTGCAGCAGGGATGGAGGCGAAAGTATCGACGTCATGCGCGGCGAAGAAACCCAGATTTTCGGTGCGATGCAACTCGAACCCTCATTATGCCGCGGAGCACACGTCCTGCTCCTGCCCGGGACACACAGTAAATGGGTCGAGATCCAGGACGGCACGATCACCCATTTCCGCACCGCTATAACCGGCGAGTTGTACGCATTGCTGCACGATCATTCGACATTGTTCCAGGTGGCTGCGACCCCCGGCGATACCTTAGCCGCTAACCATCGGGATGGGTTCAATGCCGGGATCGAGCGCAGTATGAACCTGCGGGACGGCATCCTGGCCGCCCTGTTCGAGGTACGGGCCGCGCAATTACTTCGGGATCGTTCCAAGTCCTGGGCAATGGGCTTTGCGTCGGGACTCCTGATCGGCCATGAAGTCCGGAGCATGTCGGGGTCATTTCGCACGAGCCGGGCAATCCGTCTCGTGGGCAGTCCGAAACTGGTATCCCTCTACGAAGGCGTCCTTACGACCCGCGGTATCCAATCGCAAGCGATGGATGGCACCGAATGTGCGCTTGCGGGCCTCAACGCCCTGCGCCACGAAGTTTCGGTGCATTGAAGTGCATTCCGAATCCGCACTGGAACAGCACTCACCCGCCATCGCGGCCATCTTGCGCGGAATACGGCCGGGCGAGGTGGTCGGAATCGGTGAAGCCCTCGTGCAGGCGGGCCTGCGCATCATCGAGGTACCGCTGAATTCGCCGGAAGCGCTGGCAAGTATCGAAAAGCTTGCCTCGAGTGTCGGCGACCGGGCACTGATCGGCGCCGGCACGGTACTCGACATACGTTCGGTCGATGCCGTCGCCGCTGCCGGCGCAAAGTTCGCGGTAGCGCCGAACACCAGCCCGGAGGTCATTTCACGCGCTCTCGATCTCGGTATCGAGCCGATGCCGGGTTTTATGACGCCGACGGAAGCGTTCTCCGCGCTCGCTGCCGGCGCGCGCCATCTCAAGCTTTTTCCCGCGAGCTCACTCGGGTTCGGACATATCCGCGCATTGCGTGATGTGCTGCCCGTCGACTGCCGCATCTGGGCCGTCGGAGGCGTCAGCGCTTCCAGCGTGTCGCAATACCTCGCGTCCGGCGCCTATGGCGTGGCGGTCGGCGGCTCGCTCTTTCGGCCTGGCCACAGCGCCAGGGATGCGAGGGAACGGGCCGAAGAACTGCTCCACGCGTGGCGGGACGCAGATCGGTCACGAAAGGGATAATTCAGGAATGGGCCTCGCAGCCATTGACTATGCGATCGTTGCAATCTACGGCATCTGTCTTCTTGCCATTGCGACTTTCGTCTCCCGCCCGCGAGCGGGACATGACCGCGACACGGAAGACTACTTCCTTGCGGGCAAAGCGCTCCCCTGGTGGGCAATCGGTGCGTCGCTCATCGCCGCAAACATCTCCGCAGAACAGGTCATCGGCATGTCCGGCTCCGGCTATGCCATCGGCCTCGCGATCGCATCGTATGAGTGGATGGCTGCGATCACGCTCGTGATCGTCGGCAAGTTTTTTCTGCCGATATTTCTCGAGAAGCGCATATACACGATGCCGCAGTTCCTCGAGCAGCGGTACGACGGCTCCGTGCGTGCGGTCATGGCCGTATTCTGGCTGGGCGTTTTCACATTCGTCAACCTCACATCGATCCTCTGGCTCGGCGCGCTTACGATCAATACCGTCACCGGGTTCGAACTGTCGAACTGTCTGGTCGGCCTGGCGCTATTTACCGCTGCATATTCCTTATACGGCGGGCTCAAGGCTGTCGCGCTGACGGACATCATCCAGGTGACGATGCTGATCGCCGGCGGCCTTCTTATTTCGTACCTGTCACTGGACGCCGTCAGTGAAGGCAGGGGCGCCGTTGCCGGGTTCGCGCGCCTCATGGAAATCGCCCCGGAGAAGTTCGACATGATTCTGAGCGAGGAGGACCCGAATTACCGCTTCCTGCCGGGACTCTCGGTACTGATTGGCGGCATGTGGATCATGAACCTGAGCTACTGGGGGTTCAATCAGTACATCATCCAGCGTGCTCTCGCAGCGAAGAGCCTGCACGAAGCGCAGAAGGGCATTATATTTGCGGCGTTTCTGAAGCTGCTGATACCGGTTCTCGTCGTTTTCCCGGGCATTGCCGCAGTCGTCATCGCACCCGACCTGGATCGCGCCGACCAGGCTTATCCGACACTGATGTCCCTCGCACCCGCCGGCGTTCGTGGTCTGATTCTTGCTGCACTGATCGCTGCGATCGTATCCTCGCTCGGCTCGATGATGAATTCGATAGCGACGATTTTCACCATCGATCTCTACAAGCCGCTGCGCCCCGCGACCCCGGAAACGTCACTCGTCAGGATCGGCCGGACGGTAGCATTGTCCGCCCTCGTTATCGCGGCCATCGCCGCGCGTCCGTTGCTTGGAGAGGCTGAACAGGCGTTCCAGTGGCTGCAGGAGTTCACCGGTTTTTTTACCCCGGGGGTCGTTACGTTGTTTGTACTCGGCATGTTCTGGAAACGGGCGACTGCGCGCGGCGCTTTCGCGGCCGCGATCGGTTCGGCGGTTTTCTCTCTGCTGTTCAAGATCTTCCTGCCGGAAGTACCGTTCATGAACCGGGTCGGTTTCGTATTCCTGTTGTGCGTCGCCGTGACCGTTGTCGTGTCGCTTCTGCACGGACCGAAAATTCATCCCAAAGCGGTTCACGTCGCCGGCATGGACTTCCGCACCAGCACCGGCTTTAACCTTTCCGGCGCTTTGATAGCGGCCGTTCTGACCGGGCTCTACTGGTACTGGTGGTGAGAAAGTCCACGCTCTTGCCACACACTAGGCGTGCGGAGCCCAGGTCTTGTCGCCCGGCTCGTAGGGTACGCACGGGTCGTATCGCCCCGGCGTCTCTTCGTAACGCATTGCCTGGGTGTAACCAATCTCGGACGTGAAGTATCCGAGCAGCGCGAGTTCCTTGATCATGCGGAAATAGTGCGGCATCGCATCGGTCTTGACGCCGTTCCTGTACTCGACCTTGCGCATGCGCTGCACCTGTTCGTCGTCGAGTTTCTCCAGCAGTATAAGCCGCTCGGCGGGAGCCGCAGACATGAATGACTTCCCGTGCATCTCGTGGCACTCGTCCTCGAGAGTCTGCAGGCCGTCGCGAAATACCTTCCGTTCGCGCTCGTCGTAGGTGTCGATAACCATCAGGGCGATGAAAGGTCCCACGCCCGCGGCTTTCGCGCCCGGAGTGGCGGTTTCCGGAAGGATCGTCTCCGCCACTTCATCGAGAAAAGCGATATCCGTCTCTGAAAACGCGGTGCTGTCGGCCTGTTGCCCCTTGCACCCCGCCAGCATCGCGGCCTGGCCGACCAGCGCAACGCCGCCAAGCATCGCGCTGACGCGCAGGATCGCTTCGCGCCGCGTAATCAGTCCGTCGGTATTATCAGTATTGGAAGGCATAACCTGCTCCGGGTTACCGTCATCATCAGAGATTGCGCCGCTTCAGTTCCTTGACGGCGTAATCCGCTGCGCGCGCCGTGATTGCCATGTAAGTGAGCGACGGATTCTGGCACGCAGCCGACGTCATGCACGATCCGTCGGTCACGAATACATTCGGGGCATCCCACACCTGGTTCCACTCGTTCAGGACCGATGTGCGCGGGTCTCTTCCCATCCGCGCCGTTCCCATCTCGTGTATGCCCCTGCCGGGAAAACATCCCTCATCATAAGCCTGCACGTCACGGGCGCCGGCCGCCTCCAGCGTTTCGGCCATATCATTCATCATGTCAATGCGCATCAACCGCTCGTTCTCGCCGGTCGCGCAGTCGATCTCGAGCACGGGCAGGCCCCACTTGTCCGTCCTGGCCTCGTCTATGCCCACCTTGTTCCCGTGCGCCGGGAGCATTTCCCCGAAGGCGGTCGCACCGATCTGCCACTGCCCGGGTTCCGCCAGCGCATCTTTGAAATCCCCTCCGACACCGAGTTCCGCAACCGCCCGGCGCCAGTCGCTGCGGCTCGCCGAACCCTGGTAGCCAAAGCCCCGCAGGTATTCACGTTTGTCCCCGAAAAGGTTGCGATATCGCGGAATATAAAAGCCGCTCGGACGGCGTCCGCGGTAGTAACGGTCCTTGAGCGACGGATCTGCCAGTACGCCCGACGCACCGAGTTCGAAGTGGTGATCCATGAGGTTGTGGCCGAGTTCGCCGGAACTGCTGCCAAGTCCGCCCGGCCAGACGTCCGTCGCCGACCTCATCAGGATCCAGGTGCTGTTCAACGTCGATGCGCACAGAAATATCACCGGCGCGGTGTACTCGGTGCTCTGTTCGGTGACGGCGTCGATCACGCGGACGCCTGTACCCCGTTTGCGATCGCGGTCGTACAGGACCTCCGAGACGATCGCGAAAGGCTTGAGCGTGAGTCGTTCCGTTGCCATTGCGGCGGGCAAGGTCGAAGACTGCGTGCTGAAGTAGCCCCCGTACGGACAGCCGAGCCAGCATGCATTGCGGTACTGGCACGGCGCGCGCCCGGGCAGCGCTTGCGTGAGATTCGCGACGCGGCCCGGGATGAGCCGGCGACGCCCGTCGAAATGCCCGCGAAGCTTGCCCGCCACCAGTTCCTCGCCGCAATTGAGCGGCATCGCCGGCTGGAACTGCCCGTCCGGTAGCTGCGGCATCTGTTCGTGCGAGCCCGAGATGCCCGCGTGGCTCTCGACGTGGTCATACCAGGGCGCGAGGTCGGCATATCGGATCGGCCAATCGGCCGCGACCCCTTCACGCGCATTGGCTTCGAAGTCGTAATCGCTCCAACGATAGCTGTGGCGGCCCCACATCAGCGACCGTCCGCCGACGTGGTACCCGCGGAACCAGTCGAAGCGCTTGATTTCCGTATACGGTGAATCCCGGTCCGATGCCCACCAGTCGAGATTCATCTCGTTGAGCGGGTAATCGCGCTTCAGAACCGGATAGGCTTCCTCCATCGCGCTGGTGCGGCCGCCGCGATGCGGATACTCCCACGGCGCCTTTCTCGCATTGACGTAATCCTTGATGTGCTCGACATTCTTGCCGCGCTCCAGAAGCAGGACGCGCAACCCCTTCTCTGTCAGTTCTTTTGCAGCCCAGCCACCTGATATTCCGGATCCAACGACAATGGCATCGAATGCTTCAGCAGAAACCACATTAACCCCTTAATGTTGCGGAAGATGGATGGAGCAGCTGGATGATACGTAGATGTGCGCGGAATGGGTACCGCGAAGGGGCAGGTGGTTCAGCCGCATTTCCTGCGCATCACGAGCTGCGCCAGTGCTGCATCGCGCCCGTCCGGATCGGTCACCAGGCCCTCGCGATAGTACAACACCCTGTGGTCCTTTCCCTTGTTGCCCGTAACTGCGCGTAAAAGTTCGTTATGGCGCATCCGGAAGTGCGGGCTCTTCGGACCACTGACGTCTTCCGTGGAATCGAGGTGCTGTTCGCAAATGAGGGTGCCGCCGCAAACGAGGCTTGCCGGCAAGAGCGGAAACAGCAGCCGGTTGACGTAGCGTGTCATGACGATCAGGTCGTAGCGTCCCCGCGGAAGCACCGGGGCGGCGTCAACCTCAAGGTCCGCCTCTATCCAGTGGATGCGCAATCCTCTGGATGCCGCCATCTTCTCTGCGCGCGCCAGCCCGACCGGCGAGATGTCAATCGCGTCGACCTGCCATCCGGCCGCGGCAAGAAACAGGCTGTTCCGGCCGGCGCCGCAGGCGACGTCCAGCGCGCGGCCTCGGTGCAGCTTCGCCTCCCAGTCGGCCAGCAATTGCGTTGGATATTGCCGCTCGGCGTACGCGCCGGCGCTATATCGGTCATCCCATTTGAGGCGATCTGCCTCGCTCATCGCTTCACGGCGGAGCATCTTCGCCCTTGCGAGCAGGGGGCGGTGCAGGCGGCGCCGTCCTGCCCGCCATCGTCGGGGCAATCAAGAAAGCAATGGGCAGGTAGCGCCCGGCGAGGAACTTGTTGCTGGCGACGGCGGGCCGAGCACCGTCGCCAGGCCGTGGTCGGTCGAGGAGTTCGCGCGCTACGTTTGCCGCCGTTCCCGGCAATTCGCGTGCAGCCGGGATGTTGATCGTCGCAAAGTTCCGCAGGCACCGGCGAGAAAAGCGGGCTCGTCGCAACGACGGATGCGCTCAAAACCAGAAACGGGCGCCGGCGAGGACAGCAAAGCTTCGGCGCTCCTCCCCCGCTGCCTGAGCCAGGTCGGCCGTATCGCCCACCTTTCGTTCCCACTCCATCCCGACATACGGCGCAAATTCCCGCCGGATTTCATAACGCAGGCGAAGCCCGCCCTCGACCGAGCCGATGCCGGACCCGACGTGCAGAGAGGGCACGTCCTGGATGGCGAAATTGATCTCGACTCGAGGCTGCAGGACGAGGCGCTGGCTGATGCGCAAGTCGTACTCGCCTTCCAGTCTGCCGCTGAGATCGCCCTTCTCCGACAGAAACGCGGTCGCTTCGACATCGAAGGTGTAAGGCAGCAGTCCTTGCACGGCAGCCACGAGGTACGAGCGTTCCGGGTCCGGGCGAAAGTCATGACGGACGCCGAACTGTGCATCGAAAAACGGCGAGACGGCGCGGCTATAGAGGAGTTGCATCTCAGCGCTGGCAAGACCCCCGCCACGGCCGCCCTCGCCTTCGCTCTTGAGCCAGAGCTTGTCGATGTCTCCGCCGTACCAGCCTTGCAGGTCCCAGGCATAGATATCGTCACCGTCGCCGGTTCCCGCCTCGATCCGGTCTGCAAGGAAAAGGAAGTTCGTCGCTCCGCCATCGTCGGCGCGCAACTGCGAGCGCGCCTGCGCCATATTCTCCGGGTCGAACAGCGAATCGGCCGCGTGCAACGGAGCAGACCGCGCAGTGTCCGGCGCGTCGGCGGCGGGCGGCGCTTCAGCGGCATCCATGGTGCTCATGTCGTGCGAATCGTGCTGCGCAAGTACCGACCCTGCGGCCGACAACATCAGGAGCACAATCACGAGCCGGCTCATGTTGCGGTCCCATCGAGCGGGCGCACAGTGACGACGTTAAACATTCCCGCATGCATGTGATAGAGAAGGTGGCAGTGAAATGCCCAGTCGCCGGGGTTGTCCGCCGTCAGGTCGAACGTAATGCGGCCTCCCGGCAGCACGTTCACCGTATGTTTCATCGGATGATGACCGGTGTGCCCGTTCACAAGCTCGAAGAAGTGACCGTGCAGGTGGATGGGGTGCTGCATCATCGTATCGTTGACCAGCGTGACGCGCACCCGTTCGTCTCGGGCAAAACGGATCGGCTCCACAATCTCGTTGAACTTGCGACCGTCGAACGACCACATGAAGCGCTCCATATTCCCGGTGAGATGGATTTCGAGGGAACGGGATGGATGCCTGGTGTCGGAATTCGGCCGCAGCGCCACCAGGTCGGTGTAGACCAGGACCCTGTGTCCGACGTTTTCGAGGCCGAGGCCGCGTCTCCCCGCCGCGTCGCCGATATTCATCGCCATCATGTCGACGCCCGGTCCCATCGCGACGTTCCCAACCGGGCCAGGCATCGACTGATGATCGGCCCCGGTACCGCGCTGCGAGTCGCCAGTCGAATGCATGCCTGTGTGGCTCATCGACAGTGTGGGACGGGGGCGGAGCTCGGGAACGTCTGCAGTCATTCCCGGACGTGGCGCCAGCGTCGCGCGCGCCATTCCCGAGCGGTCCACGGACTCCGCCACGAGGGTGAATGCGCGCTCATCCTCGGGCAGCACGATGACGTCGTACGTTTCCGCGACCGAAATCTGGAACTCGTCGACCTCGACCGGGCGAACATCATTTCCATCCGCGTTGACTACTGTCATGGGCAGACCCGGAATCCGCACATTGAAGACCGTCATCGCAGAAGCGTTGATGACGCGCAGCCGCACACGTTCATTCGGCCGGAACAGCGCGGTCCAATTCTCCAGCGGACCGTGTCCGTTCACGAGGTAGGTATAGGTCGAACCCGTGACGTCGGCAATGTCGGTCGGATCCATCCGCATCCGCTTCCACATCATTCGCTCTGCGAACGGCATTTGCTCTTCCGGGTCACCCTCGCCCGTGAGCCCCGCCAGCGTATGTCGCTGATTATTGAAATAGCCGGGGTCCTTCTTGAGCTTCTGCATGATCTGGTGCGGATGCATGAAGCTCCAGTCGGACAGCACAATGACGTGCTCGCGGTCGTATTGCACGGGGTCGCGGCCTGCCGGATCGAGTATCAACGGACCGTAGTGCCCGAGCTGTTCCTGCAGATTGGAGTGGCTGTGATACCAGAACGTGCCGGCGTGGCGAACCGGAAATTCGTACACGAAAGTCTCACCGGGGCCTATTCCGGGAAAACTGACTCCCGGCACGCCATCCATGTGAAAGGGGAGCAACACCCCGTGCCAGTGGATCGACGTATCTTCGTCCAGCGTATTGGTGACGGCAATGCGGACCGTCTGTCCCTGTCTCAGGCGGATCAACGGAGCCGGCAGCGTGCCGTTGATCGTCACCGCGTGTGCCGCTCGTCCGCCGACCGTAAATCGACTGTGACCTACGCTCAGCGCGATGTCTTCGCCATTCTGCGTCGGCAACGCCGGGCCCAGGCCGGGCGTGCCGTTCCGCGCCCATGCGGGAAGGAAGCCGGGCAGCGACAGTCCCGCACCGGCAAACAAAGCAGCGCCGAGCAACTGCCGGCGGGTAAGGTTCGTGGACATCAATGACGAAAACGTTAGCGATACGACCAGCCGCTTTGCGGCACATGCCGCAAGTCTGACGGAAACACGCCGGCCATGACAGGCTTCGTCATCTGCCGGGGTAAACGTGCGCATCCTGGCGCTCGTACCCACCGTAACTTCATGCCGCAGCACGGCCCGCGATCCGGCCGACTTCCTTTGCCAGATTGCTGAAGGACAGGGGTTTGCTGAGGTCCGCGTTATACCGAATGTTCGCCTGAATTGCCAAATGCGGTGCCGCGTGACCGGGAGTTCGTGAATCGAGCCTCGGTTGTATTCGCTACAAACGCCGCGCGACAGATGCGCACGAGCAACGCCCGAGGCACTCCACGGTGCCCTGTTTTGCGACCCCATTCTTGCCGGTCCGGTTTTTCGCTATACTGAACACTACCGGTGATTGGGGCGCTGCAATTTGTAAGGAGTTACGAATGGCTAAGACAATTGCCCACGATACTGCCCGCACCACCACCCGCACACCGGTACAGCAAGCTGCCTTCCTTTCCGGCGTCGTCTTTCTCATTGTCGGAATTCTCGGCTTCATTCCGGGTATCACAACGAACTACAGTGCGTTGGAGTTTGCCGGTCACGAATCCGGGGCGATGTTGCTCGGGATGTTCCAGGTATCGGTACTGCACAACATCGTCCACTTGCTGTTCGGCGTTGGCGGCATAGCGATGTCGAAAACAGTGCCGAATGCGCGCAAGTTCCTGCTCGCAAGCGGCATCATCTATCTCGTCCTGTGGCTGTACGGCCTGGTCGTCGACCAGACTTCCGAGGCCAACTTCGTGCCGCTCAATTCCGCAGACAACTGGCTTCACCTGCTGCTCGGCGTGGGCCTGATCGCAATGTCGTTCCTGTCGCGGGACCATCGAGCGGCCGTTCGTGACCCGAACCGGACGGAGCGCTAGTCGGGTCTTCGCACTCGCAGTGATCGAACTCTGCGGAGCCCGGCCGCCATCCATGACGGTCGGGTTCCCCCCAGCCCTCTTTCCTGCCTGTACAGGACCTTCCCGGCGTAGCGAACTATTTGTTAGCCTTTAGCGCGCCAAGCAAATCGCTGTAGTCATCGGTCCAGATCCGCTCCGGCGCCGGCAGCGAAAGGTCGCTCGCCTGGCTCTCTTCCGTCACGCCATCGGCAAAGGGGCCGGAATCTGCTGCTATCAGTACCCAGTCAGTGGTCGAGGTCACGCCGATGTCTCGCGGCGTCGTCACGTACAGTATTTCTTTCCCCAGGGTCGATCCGAGACTGGCGGCAACCGGTACCAGGTCCAGGTAGTTGTTCGTGAGGTGCAGCGCCAGCACCCCCTGCGGTTTGAGGTGCGACCAGTAAAGTTCGAGCGCCTCAAGCGTCAGCAGGTGAACAGGAATGGCGTCGCTGTTGAATGCATCGATGACCAGAACGTCGTACCGGCGGCTTCCCGACTGCCGCAGCTCCCGCTCCAGTGAGATGCGTCCGTCGCCGAGCACGATCTCCAATTCGGCGGCGGAATCCGCGAGGAAGGAGAAGTGTTCGTTCGCGACGTCGACCACTGCAGGGTTGATCTCGTAGAAGCGAAACTGGTCCCCTGGCTTCCCGTAAGCTGCGAGCGTGCCGGTACCCAGCCCGACGACACCGACGTTCAGGCCGGTCGAAGGCCGCACGATATTCCCCATCACGGTCGCGATGCCCGTATTCGCTCCATAGTAGCTGGTCGGGAGCTTGCGCCCGGTTTCTTCGAGCAACTGAAACCCGTGTATCGTCGTTCCATCGACGAGTACCCGCCTGGCGACGCCGTCGTCGACCATATCCCTGATATTCAAGACACCGTAGAAGTTGCGGATGCTCGCGATATCGTATTCGACACGCAGCGTGTTGAGCGAGACGACAACCACAGGAAACAGAAACATACCGATGAGCCAGCCGGCTGCAAACAGCCGCACACCCCACTGCTCCACTCTTGCCTGAGCGGCAGACAGCCTGTGCAGAGCGCCGCTCACCTTTCGCTCGTAAGCGTCGCGCAGGACGACCGGGCCGAGAACGAGATATATGAGATATGCGCCAATGAGTGCTTCCCAATACCTTACGAACATCAGTGGCGCGGCAATGGAGACGAAGGCGCCGCCGATCGTTCCTCCAAATGCGATGAGGAGATACCAGCCGGTCAGGCGCCGTGGCGCCGGTCTGAGCCTGTACAACTCTGCGTGACAGACCACGCATGTGCAGAACAGGACGAGATTGTACGTAGTTACGACGGGAACGATCGGAAACGACGTCGCAAAGAAGTGCAGGATAACCAGGGTGCATGCGGCGACGACAAAGAAAGACCCCCAGACGGCCCGGTCGTACCACCGCCCACCGCTGAAGCAGATTATATAAGTGAGCAGGTAGACAACGAGCGGCAGCACCCAGAGAAACGGAATCGGCGCGACGTTCTGCGTAATCTCGCTGGTGACCGAAAGAAGAATGACGACGCCGCAGGCCGACAGCACCACGGTAAACAATGAGTCCGCGACGCGGCGACCTGCACGCGTGCGGCCCTCGACCGCGGGTTGTTCCGGCCCGCACTGATCCGCCCACCGTTCAGGGCCCTTCCATACGAGCCTCGAGGCGGCAAGCTGAAGAACGACGAACCCGCCATAGCCTGCCGACCAGGCCAGCGACTGGAGCTTCAGGCTCATGTTCGGCTCGACGAGGAAGGGATAGCTGAGGAGCGCCAGCAGCGCTCCGGCGTTCGACAGCGCGTACAGGCTGTATGGCGATCGAGCCGGCCCCGTCAGCGACGACCATCTCTGGATCAGCGGGGCCGTGCTTGCGAGCATCAGGAAAGAAAAGCCGATCGTGACCAGGAGGGCCAGTAATATGGACGCGCCCGGATTCCTGTCCGTGGCATCAAAGTCGCCGCCAGCGAGGCCGACCGGCAGCGAAAACAGGGAGAGCGCCAGTAACGAGAGGTGCGCCACCACCTGGCTTCGCGGCTGCAGAAGCTTCGTCAGGAGATGCGCGTAGCTGTAACCGGCCAGCAGCATGAACTGGAAGAAGAACATGCAGGTGGTCCACACCCACGCCCCGCCGCCGAACGAGGGCAACAACAGTTTTCCGACGATGGGCTGAATCTGGAAAAGCAGGGCCGCCCCGGCCAGTACTGCTGCGCAGTATGCGACGTAACCGTTCCGAAGTCCGCGGCTCGAGCGGTTCTGCGAAGGCACGGCACGCGGTTGCAAGTTGCGCTAGTGGCCTGTAACAGCGAAATCGGGAGTGACCTCACCAAGGGACGCTTGGGGCTGGCACCGTGGTGCCTGGCGCCGGTCTGGAGCGAAGCCCAAAGCCCTAGCTATCGGCTGAGTGAAGACCAAGCCAGGCGCCGCCAGACCGAGCGAGACACTTCCGATTTCGCTGTTACAGGCCACTAGTGCTCCGTGGAGCGGTTTCGCCGACAATCGAATCGATCAGCTCCCGGCTCAGCATGCGGCGAATGCTTCGCACAGCCTGGCGGATTCGTTGCTCATTCTCGACCAGCGAAAAACGTACGTAGCCTTCTCCGGATTTTCCGAAGCCAATACCCGGCGAAACGGCGACGCCTGCATCCCTGAGAAGTCGCTTGGAAAACTCGAGTGAACCGACACGCAGATGGGGTTCGGGGATCTTCGCCCACACGAACATAGTGGCACATGGTTTGCGGATGAGCCACTGTCCGTCGCCAGGGCTGTTCAACCCGTCGACGAGGCGGTTCCTTCTGGCTTCATAGGTCGCGACATGCCCCCCGACGCAGTCCTGTGGTCCTCGAAGCGCTTCGATTGCGCCAACCTGGATTGGAGTCGGTATGCCGTAGTCCAGGTAGCTTTTCATGCGCGCCAGTGCCTGGATCATCGCTGCGTTGCCGCAGGCGAAGCCCACCCTCCAGCCTGCCATCGAGTGGCTTTTCGACAGTGACGTGAACTCGATGGCAACCTCGCTCGCTCCCGGCACCTCCAGCACGCTCGGCGGCTTGTAGCCGTCGAACGCGAGTTCGGCATACGCGAAGTCGTGCAGGATCATGACGCCGTACTGACGGGCCAGTTCCACAACTCGCCGCAGGAACGATTCCGATGCGACCTGGGCCGTTGGATTGTGCGGGAACGACAGGATCAGAAGCTTCGGCCGGAGTTTCGGGATCGTCCGCTCGAGCGATGCAAGAAATTCATCCGTGTCGTGCAGGGGTAATGTTGCAAGCCTTCCGCCGGCGATGGCGACGGAATACTGATGAATCGGATAGCCCGGGTCCTGGCACAACACGACGTCGCCGGGTCCGACCGTCATCAGTACGAAATGCGCGAGGCCCTCCTTGGACCCGATCAGCGCGATGGCTTCGAGGTTCGGGTCGAGGGTGACGCGGTGGCGCCGCGCGTACCATTCACATATTGCCGCGCGCAGGTTCGGGATACCGCGTGAACTGGAATACCGGTGGGTACGCGAATTACGCGACACCTCACAGATCTTGTCGACGATGTGTCCCGGGGTCGGCAGGTCCGGATTGCCCATTCCCAGATCGACGACATCCTCCCCGGACCGTCGCGCAGCGAGCATCAGCTCGGTCACCTCGGCGAAGACGTACGGCGGGAGCTGATCGAAGCGATGAAAATGAAACTGGTTCTTCATGAGACGGTCGGCAGTACTCCGGACGCAGTCTTTACAACACAAATGAGTGGAAATTCCAAGTCCGGCGACAATGGATTTTCAGTTCCCCGGGGAATCGCGGCGCGTGACGCCCGTCGGCTCGCGCCTTTGCCAGAGAATGAGGCCTGTCAGCAAAACCGCGCCTGCAACGTGCATCCACAGGCCGAGGGGCATCCAGAGCAACAGGATCGCACTCAACAGGAGCAGCCCCGCTGAAGCGATGTTCAGTGGCCTCTTCAGGTACCACTGCAGGAGACTGCACAGGGCGAATAACCCAAGGCAACTCCACACGAATACTCCCAGCCGCTGCATCCACGTACCGGTAATCAACGGGGCGTATACGAACAACAAAGGCACCAGGTACAGACCCTTGGCGAGTTTCCATGCAGTGAATCCCGTCGCCATCGGCCGGCTGCCTGCGATTCCTGCCGCAGCAAATGCGACGAGGCAGACGGGTGGCGTGACATTGCTGTCCTGCGACAGCCAGAAGATGACGAGGTGTGCGCTCAGCAACATGCCTGCGAGAAGGGCGGGATCCAGCAGTTCCTCGCGCAGGATCTGTTTCATCTCCAGCGGCATTTCCCGAAGCGCGAACGCCGGGTCGCCGCCGAACAGGTCTATGGTCGCCTGCACGCTGCCGGGCAGGTCCGCACCCTGCATGACGGCCAGCATGGCATCGCGGCTGACGAGGTCGAACAGCATCGGTGCGGCCAGGGTCGCCAGCACCACGTAAGAAGCGGTCACAGGCAAGCCCATCCCCAGGATGAGCGACGCAAGCGCGATCAGCAACAACGTCAGGATCAGGCTGCCGTTCGCCCACTCGACGATCATCAGCGAAAATGCGTTACCCAGACCGGTGGTGGTTACTACATTGATCACGAGCCCGACCGCCACCAGGAGGACGGCCGTTGTCGCCATGGTTCGCACCGCGTCCACGACCGCCTCGAAACAATGCCTGCCAGTCATCGGGGTTCTGGATAACCACGACGTAACGATGACCGCGCCGATGGCAAACGAGACAGCGCGGACAGGCGTGTATCCGGCGGCCAGGAAGCCGATCAATACCGCCAGCGGCGCAATGAAATGCAAGCCTTCCCTGAAGACAGGTGCCAGCTCGGGCGCATGCCTGTCATCGCCCTCAGCAATGCCTGTTCGTTTGGCCTCGCCGAGCACGAAGAACGCCATAGTAAGGAAGTACAACAAGGCAGGCAGGACGGACACCGCAATGATGTGCGTATAGGGAATCTGGGTGTAGCTCGCCATGACAAATGCGCCTGCGCCCATGACGGGCGGCATAAGTTGCCCGCCGGTCGAGGCCGCGGCTTCGACTGCCGCAGCGAATTGCGGCCGGAACCCTGAGCGCTTCATCATCGGGATCGTGATGACGCCCGTCGACACCGTGTTCGCCACGGCAGAGCCGGTCACGGATCCCATCAACGCGGACCCTGTTATCGCCACCATTCCGGCGCCGCCGGTAAACCGGCCGGCGACGCCGTGCGCGAGCTTGATGATAAATTCTCCGGCGCCCGACTTGAGCAGGAACGAACCAAAGAGAATAAACATGAAGACATATGTTGCAGAGATGTTCGCGACAAAGCCGAACATTCCGCTGCTGCTGAAATAGCTTCGATAGAGCACGGTCTCCATGCTCAACCCCGGGAAGGCGAAGACTCCAGAGACATAGCGGCCGAGGAACAGCATGTACGAAAGACTCACAACGATCAGAGCAGGCATGAACCAGCCACTGGTGCGGCGCGTGATCTCAATGGCGAGCAGGATGGCGAGGGATGCGAACAGATAGTCCGCCAGCATGAACTCCGTTTCCCGGGCGTACAGGGCATCCTCGAAAAGGATGAGGTAGGCGGCAACTGCGACGCAAAGCACGGCCATTACCAGGCGCCACGCGTTCATGGCGGTCCTGCCAGATTTGTACGCCGCGGGATCGTGAAACGACAACGCGCACAGCGCCGCGAATCCGCCAAAGTGAATTGCAGAAAACCACAGCTCCGAGAGCGATGCGAAAACGTTGGTATAGATATGAAATATGCCGAACAGGAACGCTCCCCAGCGTACAAGCGGCGAATTCATGGCGGCGACAGGTGATCGGGGATCGTGAGGCCCTGCTCCCGGTAATAGCGCGCCGCTCCCGGATGCAGGGGCGCCCCCAGCCCCTTGAGCGCCAGCCCCGGTTTCATATCGGTAGTGGCACGATGGATCTCCTTAAGCGCCGGCAGGTTCTCCCACATGGCCTTCGTAACCTGGTAAACCGTTTCGTCCGGGACATCGGCGCGCACTGCCAGAACATTCGGGTGCGCAATGGAGCGCACTGCCGTGCCCTGGCTCGGGTACGTTCCGGGGCGAATGTCGTAGTAATCCCAGAGCGGATACCGCGCGTTGATCTTCGACAGTTCTTCATCAGTAACGCCGAGTACCGTGAGCCGGTCTCCGAGCACGGCCCACGCGCGAGTGATGGCGCTGACGGGAACTCCGGCGGGAATGTTCATTCCCACGATGTTGCCGTCCTGGATCGCGTCTGCGGTAGCTCCGTAGCCCATGTAGGCAAGGTCGAGATTCCGCCGATAGTCGATACCCAGGCTGTCGAGTATGTAGGCGCCTGTATGCTCGGCGCCCGAATTCCGTTCGCCGAGCACGTAGCGTTGTCCGTCCAGCTTGCCCAGATCCGCAAGAGTCCCGTCGGCGACGAACTCCGACAGCAATGCGAAGTGCTCTACGTTCTGCCACATCGCGCTGATGCTTCGCAGCCACGTCTGGGGGTCCCGTACAGGCCCTTCCCCGTTCCACGCCCACGCGGCGAAGACGCCTTGCAGCAGCGCAAACTGCGCCTGGTTGTCCCGCATGAGCTTGATGTTTTCGAGCGAACCGGCGGAGCTGATCGCGGCCAGGGAGATGCCGTGATCCGCATGCAGCCTGGATTTCGTGATGGTTGCGAGCGCGACTCCAACCGGGTAATAGGTACCGCCGACCGTTGCGGTGGCGAGAACGTACGGGCGGCTGGCGGCAAGATCGCCGGAACAGGACCCCGCCAGCACGGCGAACAGCAGCAGGCTTGATACGAAGCGAAGTCTGTGCAGGGCGCGCCGCATTGCGCCGATGCTAGCTTATCGGGATGTTCCGGTCACCTTCATGACGGACGGTGCCGGACGCGCTGCGTCCGGCACCATACTCGGTGATGCCCGGTCATTCGGCTGCAGCGTCGGACCTGCAGCTCAAGGTCAGTGAGTGACTGCCTTTCGCTTGCTCGCCTGGGACATCATCATCTGTTCGTACCAGGAGCGAACCCGCTGAACGTGTTGTTCTTCCTGGGTGAGCGCCTGCTGGAACTGTTCGACGAGATCGTCCGCGCCGAGCTCCTCGGCGAGCATGATGAGGAGTTCCCATGCCGCGTTATCGGTAAGCTCCAGGCTCAGGAGCACTTCCAGGCACTGCGTCATGGTGGTGCGCGGATCGTTCAGAACCTGCTGCATACCCATGGCCGCCACGCCGCTGACGTCCGCATCCGGTGTTTGCGCGGTGGGGTCGGCTCCGAGCGCCACGATCGCTTCCTTCAACATCACGAAGTGTTCGGCTTCCTGGTCGCGGATGTGCCGAAGCTCCTCTACCGTAACCGGTCCCGCAGGATGCAGATCGTCGGCGGCTTCGCACTTGGTAATCATGCTTTCGTACAAACGCACTCCGGTTCTCTCATACGCCAGGCGTTCGCCGAGCTTGTTCAGGAAAACTTCCGGGTTGTGTCCACCTGCTTTTTTCTTGCCGGCTTTAAGCGCCCCGCGGAGCGTGGCTGGCATCGGCACGGAACCGACAGGATCGGATTCCCGGATGTACTGTGTATCAATCGCCACCATGTCGGGCGTCTCGATATCCGCCGCCTCGGCGGTCCGGCTGTATTCCTCCGACCCGGCGAACTCCTCGGCGCCGCTCAACATTTCCTTGCTCTGCGCGGGCGACATGTCGATTCCGGTGCGGTTCTTCCCCATTTCAGCTGCTTTTTCCACGGTATCTCTCCTGAATGTCTGCAAAAGGTCAAGCGGCTTTGTCGGCAGCTTTCCTGCTGAGCTCCGTGCCGGGATGCCACAGGTAGTTCTCTGCGACGGCTTCCGACGGCGAGCCCTCCGAATTGATGTGAGCACGGTAGTCTCGGGTCGCGTCCGTCTCCTCGGACTTGTCGACGAACGCGGTCCCGGCCGCGCTGAGGTCAACTTCTTCCCGGAGCGTTTCCCGCACGAATTCTCGCTGGCTCTCATACGGGATCGGATCGGGAAGCCTCTCCGGCAGTATCTCGGCCGGATCTCGCTTTTCATGCTTTTTGAAAAGTTCCATGACCAGGTTCAGGTGACCGAGTTCGTAGTCGAGGAACCGTTCCCATATGGCCTTGATGCGCGCATTCGTTTCAGCTTCCATGCAGCTGTAATAGTTGTAGGCTTCGTTCGCTTCGTAGAGCAGCCATTTCTCCAGCATCGTCTCATCGGGATCGATAATCGAGCCGTATTGCGTCACGTGCTGCTCCTCGATGGATGCGATCTCCGCGTAAAGGAGGCGAGCGACAGGATCCGCAAACGTCGGTCCGATGGTCATATAGTAGTCGCGGGTCTGGTACTCGCCGGACATGATCGTGAGCGCGTTCATTTTGCTGATGGGCTCGGCGGTCTTCCGGTCGTAGTGGTCCCTGAGGTCGTCGAGCGGGTGCCGGTGTTCCACGATGGTCGGACGTCCCGGGATGATGTCGGTATAGCTCTGCAGGATGTTGTTTGCGTCCTTGCCCTCTACGCGATCCAGCAGCGCGGAGTATCGGTACATGTGGTCGAAGTCTTCCAGCAAGCCGAAGCGGTAGACCTGGGCCAGGTATTCGTCCGGCTCCTGCTGCGCGATAGCGGCCGTCACCTCGATCGCCACCTGCTCGTAGCCAATGGTCGTCTCAATCGGAGAGTGATCGCCGGACAGTAGCCAGTTGATCATCGTCTGCTGGTGGTGCTCCACGCGGCGCACCTGGGCCAGCGGTTTTCGCAATTCTCCGTTCATCTGCGAACAGAGATGCTGGAACCGGTTCGCCTGCTGCTCGATGCCATTCATCAGGATGACGCGGACCCGCGTAAAGGCATCGTCATCGAGCTTGCTGATCGGTTTCTGAACGAGGTCCCTCCAGGTGAACTTCTGCTGGTCGAGGCGCGTTCCCTTGTTATCGAATAACTTGATAGCCATGACTGCTCCTGACGAGGCGAGGAAAAAGAATCGGCGGGGTCTCTGCGGCTGCAAAAAGCGTGCCGCGGAGTGCACAGCCACGCCGAACCCCGCCAAGCGGCGGTATGCGGCTCGAGGCGCATCGCGATATCAGGAAAAGTCGAAAGATTGAGACGAAGTTTTACACGCGGCTGCAAATTCTACCGCCGGACCTCGGGGTGGCGCCCTCACGTTTCGCCAGACTCGCAGGTGGGCGTGAAAATCGGCAACTCGGCCAACAGACGGAACAGCACCGCACTGCTCACGGGCTTGACGAGGTGATCATCGAAACCTGCCTCCCTCGACTTGCGGCGATCATCCTCATGGCCCCATCCCGTCAGCGCGACGATAACCATGGTCTTGCCCCATGGCTCCCCGCGGATGCGGCGGCACGCTTCCATCCCGTCGATCAACGGCAATCCGCGATCGAGCAGGATCACTTCCGGACGAAATTGCCCTGCCGCCTCAACCGCGGCAAGGCCGTCGTACACGGCCCGGGTTTCGTGTCCGTGCAGGCCGAGGAGCAGCGACAGCGAGTCGGCGCTGTCCTGGTTGTCGTCCACGATCAGAACCCGTCTCGCTCCGGACGAAGGCAGGCTCGCAGCCTCCTGGACTTCTTCGTTGGTCGTCGACATTGCGGTTAGGAGCGGCAGACGCACTATAAACTCGCTGCCCCGACCCACTCCATCGCTTCGCGCGGTAATGTTCCCGTCATGCAGATCGACCAGTCGTCTCACCAGCGTGAGGCCGACACCGAGACCGCCGCTCCAGTCCGCATTTGACTTCCGCGCCTGCGCGAACATGCCGAAAATGAACTCGAGCTGGTCGCTGTGCATGCCGATGCCGCTGTCGGTGACGGTGACCACCGCCTCGCCGTCCGACCGCTCGACCGTCACGCGGATGTAACCTCCTCGATCGGTGTACTTGCATGCATTGTTCAGCATGTTATTGAAGATCTGTGCCAGGCGCACGGGGTCGGCGTCAAGATAGATCGGCTCATCAGGCACAACGACCTCGATGACCCGGGCCTCACGTTCCGACAGGGTGCAGCAGGTTTCGGCGCTGTGCCTGACAATCGAATTCAGCTCGACGCACGACTTGCGCAATTCCAGCTTGTCCCTGGTGATTCTGCTGACGTCCAGCAGATCGTCCACCAGCCGCACCAGATGAGACAACTGTCGCTCCATCGCCTCACGTGCCTGCCGGCGCAAATCCGGATCGTCGTCGGCCTGCTTGAGGATCTCCAGCGCGTTGCCGATCGGCGCGAGCGGATTGCGCAACTCGTGAGCCAGTGTGGCCAAAAACTCATCCTTGCGCCGGTCGGACTCCTTCAGCGCCTCTTTCATTTCCTTGCGCCGGGTGATGTCGATGCCCGCGGATTGGGCCTCCACCAAGCGCCCGCCCTCATCGAACACAAGTCCCCGGTTCGTCCAAAGGACCCAGCGCTCCCCCTCGGTTGTCTGGAACCGGTTCTCGATACGGACTTCCGGAGACTCCGGCGTCAATCGGTCGAGCATGGCCTCGACGGCAGGACGTTCACCCTCCGGAACGAACGACCAGAAGTTTCTTCCGGTCAGCGCGTCTGCGGTCGTCCCGCGTGCCCGGGCGTAAGCGCCGTTGACGAAGAGAATTTCTCCATTACGCCTGAACCGGCAAAGCATTTCGGATTGGCTTTCGACGAGGACGCGGTAACGGTCCTCACTTGCGCGCAGTGCGTTCTCTGCCTCGCGGCCGCTGGTCGTCCCGAGGCGTCGCTTCGGCGCCGTCACGCGGCGTACACCCGCGACGCCGCAGAAACGGTGCCGGTCCTGCCTACCCCTGACATTTCTTCTTCGTGATCACTTCGGCGCACTTTCGGCGGATGCCGATCTTCTGCAAACAAACGAGGCGGCGGTTTTCGTCGTCATTGTACCCAAACCGCGCGGTTTGTCGCCGATCGCGGCGCAAAAAACGCGTGTCGCAGCGGCAGGAACCGCGTGGCACAGAATTTGCAGTTTTCGCAAGGGCAAAGGTTCTTGCGACCTCGCTACAGGAGGAACACACCATGCCACAGAAGAATCACGGTAGCAGTATCAAGGACGACGAGCGCTACGAAGCGCTGCGCAAAGAGGGAATGAGCAAGGAGAAGGCCGCCCGTATTGCCAATACGGACCGCAAGGAAGCGGGACAACGCGGCGGCAAGTCTCCGAAATACGAAGAATGGAGCAAGGAGGATCTGTACGACAAGGCGAAAGACGTGGGAATCGAAGGACGCTCCCAGATGAGCAAGAAGGAACTGATCGAATCCTTGCGAAATCATTGACACGCAATCGTGGAAAGCCCTCCCCCGGGCGGCGCTTCCGTCGAGACGCCTTGCCATCGGTGAGCCGCGGGGAGGCGGACCTTGCGTGTCGCCCTAAACGTACGGCAGGCTGCCGAAGGCGGAATAGTGCTCGTTGAGGTCGTTTAGCGCGATCATATCCTCGGCCGTGAGTTCGAAGTCGAATACGTCCAGGTTTTCCTCGAGGTGTTGCACCTGGTGGGCCTTGGGGATTGGCACGGTGGCGTTCTGCAGGTTCCAGCGAATCAACACCTGGGCCGGCGACTTGCCGTGACGCGTGGCGATTTCTACGAGCGCTTCCTCGTCCAGGCGTTCGGCGCGGGTGAGTGGGCTGTAAGCCTGGATGACAATATGGTTATCGCGGCAGTAGTCGCGCATCTCCCTGCTGCAACCGAACGGGCTCCACTCTATCTGGTTTACGACAGGCTGCTCGCCTGTCATCTCGGTGAGTTCACGTATCTGTTCGATGGTGTAATTGCTGACGCCGATGTCCCTCGCAAGACCTTCGCGCTTGGCCTGCCGCAGACCTTCCCAGAGGACTTCGCCGACACCATCATCCGGTGGGCGATGTATCAGCATCAGGTCGGCGTACTCCACGTTCAGTTCGCTCAGGTTCTTTCTCGTTGCCCGGTAAGCGTTGTCGGTCTCCTCGACCTTGGTCACCAGGTAGAAGGACTCGCGTGTCGCGCCGACCCTGACGATCGCCTCCCCAATGCCGGGTTGCGTGCCGTAGTCTGCGGACGTATCGATCATCGGATATCCGAGTTCCAGTGCCCGCGCAACGATGGCTGCCGTGTCGTCGGTCAGCTGCCATGTCCCGAGACCTATGACGGGCATGAGATTGCCGGAGTGCAGCAATATTGTGGAACGCGTATTCATTTTTCGCTTCCAGTGGAGCAGGACCTGTTAGCCACCTTGCAAAATCAATGCCGGTTATGCCGAGCGTGCCTGCCGAGCGGAACGCTTTCCCGGTGGCGCTTGCACAATTTACAAACCCCTGCACGAATTACATCAGCCGCGTCGGTCCGGCGCGCGGCCCGTGCTGTCTCCGGTCTTTACGCCGTTCGTGAAATGATGGTGTGCGTCGGATAGGCGAACTCGATGCCTTCTTCCGAGAATCGCTCGAGAATGATCAGGTTGATGGTCTGCTGCAGGTCCATGTAGTAGTTGTACTCGGGTGAGAGCACGTAGTAGACCGTTTCGAAGATCAATGCCGAATCACCGTATTTCTGGAAATGCGATCGATCAAAGCGCACCTTTTGCTGCGCCTCGATGGCCTCGCGGACAACGACCGGTATCAGCCTCAGTTTGGCCGCTGGTGTCTCGTACGTCACCCCGAGCGCGAATACCACGCGGCGCTCGAACATTCGTCCGAAATTCCGGATGCGGCTCGTCAGCAGGTCGTTGTTGGAGATGATGAGCTGTTCGCCGGACAGACTGCGGAGCCGGGTGGTCTTGAGACCAACCTTTTCAACGCTGCCGACGTAATCGCCGATCGAAAGAAAGTCACCCACTACGAACGGCTTGTCGAGCACGATCGACAACGAAGCAAACAAGTCGCCGAGAATGTTTTGCGTGGCGAGCGCGACCGCAACTCCGCCGATTCCGAGCCCGGCGACCAGCGCCGTGATCTGGACGCCGAGGTTGTCGAGGATCACCAGGATAACGATGGTCCACAACACCAGCCGCAGCACGAAGCCGAGCACGTCCATCGCCGCGATCGCTTCCGGGTGTGTCTGCAACTCGCGCTCCCTTCGCAGACGCAGCGAGATATCGAGAGCGGCGGTTGCCCAGATGCCGACCTGCATGAGAGCGCCGATCATCAGAACGTTCCTGAGCAGGGTCCGGACCGACGGCTCGATGACCCAGGCCTGCGCGCCAAGCGCCAGTGCCGCAAGCACGAGAAACCAGCCTTTGGTCGCCGTCACTGTATGAGCGGCTATCCGCAGCGGCTCGAATGACCGATGTTCGCCGAGTCTCGCGAGACGGCTGCCGATAATTCTGCGAGCAATCCAAAACACTGACAGGGATACCGCGAATACTGCGACCCCGAGTCCCCAGGCCAGAACCGGATTGCCGAAAATCTGATGGTCAAGCCATGCAAAATAATCCATGCGTTCTCCTGGACACGCTCTTTACGTTCTGCCGGCGTACAACCCCGCCGCCAGTTTGGTTGTGCGACTTTTTGTACTGTAGGGCAGGACCTCTATTATCTCGCCCTGCTGCAGCCTTCTCTTGATCCCTGACCACCATTCGTACGAGAGCAGCTCCGCGTGGTACTTGCGGAAAACCTCCTGCAACGACTTGTTGAAACCGAAAAACCTGATGAACTCCTCGGGGAACACGTCGTTGGTGCCGACGAAAAACCAGGGCTCTGCCGACATTTCATCCTCCGGGTAAGGGCTCTCTGGAAGAGGCCGGAAGTTGCAATCCGTGACGAACGTAACTTCGTCGTAATCGTAAAAGATGACCCTTCCGTGACGTGTCACGCCAAAATTCTTCATCAGCAGATCACCGGCGAAGATATTACTGGAGGCGAGATCACGTACCGCCTGCCCGTAGTCGATTACCGCGCGAGCAGCCTCCTCGGCAGCCGCGTCATGCAGAAACAGGTTGAGCGGCACAAGGCGGCGTTCGATGTAAAGATGCTCGATGAGAAGCTGCTGACCCTGCTCCGAGCAGTTCTGGCTGCATTCCCCGAGCAGGGACTCGAGAAGTCCTGGCTCGAAACGCGCGAGGTCGAAAGAGAGGCGCCGGTATTCCTGCGCATCCACGAGACGCCCCGCGCGATCGTGCTTGAATACCAGTTCGTACTTCTCCCTCACCTGCTCCGGACGGATGTTCTTTGGAAAACGGAACTTGTCACGGATGACCTTGAACACGACATTGAACGACGGCAGCGTGAATACTTCCATGACCATGCCGGCCGCCCCCGGAGCGAATACGAACAGGTCGCTTGATTTCTGCAGGTGCCGCATAAGGGAGCGGTAGCGTTCCGTCTTGCCCTGTTTGGCGCGACCGAGAACCGTGTAGATCTCCTCCACAGGCTTCAACGGCATCAGTTCACGAAGGAAGCGCACGGCGCTGCCGACGACTTCAAGGTCGACGTGAAAGTAGCTGCGGGTGAAGCCGAACAGCATGCTGACTTCGGCTTCCGAGAGAATCACGGCATCGGACGTAATTCCGTCGTGAGGATTGGCGAAAGGAATGACCAGCGGCACGTGCCACCCGTCGCCGAGGAGCCTCCCCACCAGATATGCGCGCCTCCCCCGATAAAAGATCGGCGCGATCGCCTCCACCTTCCCCGGATACGATCTGATCCTCTGCTCGCTGCGGTAAGCGCCAATCTCTGCGGTGATGAAAGCGATCGTGCTCTCCACATCGCGAAACTTGTGAGAGAACGGCAGGTCGCCCAGGATCTCGTCGAACAGGTGATACAGGGATCCGCGGTTTCGATAGGTGCGTGTCCGCAGCGGGTACGCATCGCCGGATGACGGCTCCACGTCCATGGCCAGAAACTCGACCTCCGGATCGACCCCGGTCGTGTCGAAGTTGCGGCGCGTTATGGAGCTGAAAAACGTCTTGTAGAATTCGGAATCGGGAGCGTCGGAGATGATCTCGGCATAGTAGCCCTTGATCCGGCTCCAGCAATCCCGGCTGCCCATCCGATCGCCAAGAATCGCCTGCATTTCGCCGACACCTGCCGCCACGGACTCGTTGTATAGTTCGATGCGGCGTACGGCCTCGAGCCGTGCCGTAGCCCAGTCGCGATTTATGAAATGAAGGGCAGTCTGCCGCGTAATCTCACGAAACCGGCGGTTGTATGCGCGGAACGCTTCAGCCAGCGTCGCCGCGGCCTGGCGCTCTGCCGTCCGCGTCCCGTTGTCGCCGCGGTTGGCCAAGTCGTTTAGCGCCGGCGCCGCCAATCGCTTCGGGCCTTGTGCCACGCCGGCGTCGCGTGCCGTTTCTGGTTCCAGCCTCGATACGGATGACGCGCCAGCAGTGACTCATTCTTGAATACAAGGACGAGGGCTGCGCCGGCCGCGAAGCCGCCGACGTGAGCCCAGAAGGCTACGCCGCCGCCCTGGGCGCCGATCGACGTCAGGCCGCTGACGAACTGCACCAGGATCCAGTAACCAAGCATCCAGAATGCGGGCACTGCGAATGTCGTGATGTAGAAGCCGAGAAAAAGCAGCAGGTGAACGTTTACCCGGGGATACAACACGACGTACGCACCCATGACTCCCCCGATGGCGCCCGAAGCGCCAACCATCGGAATCGGCGAAGCGGTGTTTGCGAATACCTGCGCAGTGCCGGCTGCGAGTCCGCAAAGAACATAGAAGATCGCGAACCGCGTGTGGCCCATCGAATCTTCCACGTTGCCGCCGAATATCCAGAGGAACCACATGTTCCCGACGATGTGCATCCAGCCACCGTGCATGAACATCGATGTCAGCATCGTCAGCCAGTTCGCCTGGCCGTCGATGACGCACGGAAAGTCCGGCGGTACCGCCGCGCGGTCGATGGTTCCGAGCAAATCGCCTGGAATCAGGCCGAGTTGGCAAACCGACCGGGTCAATGCAGGTTCGCTACCGAGACCCTGCAAAAGAAGCCATGCCGCTACATTCAGGACGATAAGCGCGAAGGTTACGAGCGGAACCGTAATCTGCGGATTCTCATCTCTGATCGGAAACATCGGCGCGTGCTAAGTCGGCCGAGAAACGGAAACGAGCATCAGGTCGTACCTTCACCGGCGGCCGGCTCTGGCTGTTGCCGATCTTCGAGGCTGGTCCAGACGGTAAAGAACAACGCTGCGATAATGGGGCCGATCAGGACGCCGGACAGGCCGAAGACCGCGATGCCGCCCAGCGTGGTCAACAGGATGATGTAGTCCGGGAGGCGGGCGTCTCGCCCGACCAGGACCGGACGAAGCAGGTTGTCCACCAGCCCGATCACGACTGCTCCTATCACGATCAGCACGACCCCCTTCGCCACCTGTCCGGACGCCAGCAGCACGATTGCAGCAGGCAGCCATACGATCGCCGGCCCGACGGCCGGAATGAGGGCGAAAAGCGCCATGACGACCCCCCACAGGATCGGTGCGCGAATACCGAGTGCCCAAAACGAGAGCCCGCCGATCAGACCCTGGATCGCGCTGATGAGGAACGTTCCTTTCAACGTGGCCCGCGCCACGTTCGCGAAGCGAGTTCTGAGGTTTTGCTGCAGGTCCATGTCCAGTGGAACAACCCGGGCGATGGCCATCAGGATCGACTTACCGTCCTTGATGAAGAAGAACAGCAGGTAAAGCATCACGAAAAGCTGCAGGAAAAACTGCAGCGTGTTCTGTCCGATGGCCACCGCGTTCCCGGCGACCCAGCGGCCTGCCGCGATCGCGGCGGCGGAAAGCGCTTCCTGTATACGGGCGAGGTCGATCTGGAAGCGGTCGATCAGTCCCGGCAGGAACGGAATGCGCTGCTCGAGCCACAGGAGCGTCGACTCGGTGTCTATATTGCCGGCTTCAAGATCCCTGGCCAGGTTAGCCGCTTCCTGCGCAACCGCGATCGCGATGAGTGAAACCGGGATGAGGACGGCGATAATGACCGCAAGCGTGGTCAGCAACGCATTCAAAGCGGTCCGGTTGGGCATGACCTTTACGAGTTGTTGATGCACCGGGCGAAACATCAGCGCAAGGACGGCGGCCCAGAAGATCGCCTTGAAAAAGTCATCGATGAGGTCGTAAAAAGCTACGGTGACGACTAACAGTAACAGCAGGAAAAAGACCTGGTCCGCTGCCTTCCTTGTCAAAGTCATTTTCTTTTACCGCGACGTTAGGGTCTAGCCCCGCCGGCCACAGCACTCTGCCGGCATTGGACCCGAAGTTCAATCAGTCGCAAAACAGTAGAAAAGGCCGTTGCCGCCGGTGCCCTGCAGGTCCGCCTGCCCGCAACCGCGGGAACCGTGCGCCGAGTTCCACGACGTCGGATCCGGGCCCCCACCCTGGCGGTCATGGTGTCCGACCTGGGCACTGCCCTCGCCGGCATTGCTGGTCCAGTTGCTGCACGTATGATCCTCGTCGCCGCCGAACGCCGTTCCGTCGGAAGTCGAGCCGGTCAGGATGTCGTGCATGTTCGGCGTGTCTCCGCGCCCGTTCACCGACTCGCCGTTCTCGTCCAGTGCGTTTTCCTTGTTGATCTTGTTGTTCTCGCTATGCAGGTCTTCGACATCCCGCGCGACCATCGCTCCTTTTGCATTGAACCATGGTCCGTCGCCGATGCGATCGCGTGCGTCGACAGCCGGCTCGCCCTGACCTTCCGACGTGCTGAGATAGGCGCGCCACTCGCGGTCATCGCCAGCCAGTCCGGAGCAATGGGCATCCGCACCCGACAGGCCGTCGAGCCTGGCTCCGTCCCCGGGGCCTTCGCTGGTAATAAAGAAAGACATCGCCTTCTCGCCCTCTTCCGCGGCAGCGCTTATGGTCCACGCCACGGCGAAAGCAAGTGCCGCAATGAGTACCTTGTTCATGGGAGACTCCTTACGAAAGATTGTGGTGGTTGGCTAGAACCTATCTCATAATTATGAGATAGGTTCTAGTGTACCGCAGCCGCGGGATATCACGTGATTCGCGGGCGGGAACGCTTACCGGCTGGTGTCCCTGCGTCATGTTTTCAGGCGATACCCGGTCTTGAAGATCCACCAGACGACGACCATGCAGATGAGGAGGAAGACTGCAGTCACTCCTATGCTTACCCCGACGCTTACGTCTGCATTTTCATAGAAACTCCAGCGAAAACCGCTGATCAGGTATACAACCGGGTTGAACAGGGTGACCGTCTGCCAGAGTGGCGGCAGCATGCTGATCGAATAGAAACTGCCGCCGAGGAAGGCGAGCGGCGTGATGATCAGCATCGGCACGATCTGCAGCTTCTCGAAGCCGTCCGCCCAGATACCCAGAATGAAGCCGAACAGGCTGAAGCTCACTGACGTCAGCACGAGGAACAGGAGCATCCAGAACGGGTGTGCAATGTGAACGGGGACGAACAGGTTGGCGGTAGCCAGTATGATGGCGCCTAGTATGATCGACTTGGTCGCGGCGGCGCCGACGTAGCCGAGCACGATCTCGACGAAGGATACAGGCGCCGACAGAACTTCGTAGATCGTTCCGGTAAAGCGTGGGAAGTAGATGCCGAAGGAAGCATTCGAAATGCTCTCCGTCAGGAGCATCAGCATGATCAGTCCCGGCACGATGAACGAGCCATAGCTGACGCCGTCGATTTCGTTGATGCGGGACCCGATCGCCGCGCCAAAGACGACAAAGTACAGAGACGTCGAGATGACCGGCGACACGATGCTCTGGAAGATGGTACGGCGCATCCGCGCCATTTCGAAACCGTAGATCGCCCTGACACCGTACCAGTTCATACCGCCCTCTTGACCAGGTCTACGAAGATTTCTTCGAGCGAACTTTGCGTGGTATTGACGTCACTGAACTTCACACCCGCATGGTTGAGTTCACCGAGCAACTTGGTGATCCCGGTACGCTCGCCCTTGGTGTTATACGTGTAAGTGAGCTCCCGGCCGTCGCCGTCCAGTTCCAGGCCATAGCTTTCGAGCTGCTTCGGTATCGCCTGCAGCGGCTCCTGCAACTGGAGCACCAGTTGTTTCTTGCCGAGCTGCTGCATCAGTTCATTCTTCTCCTGGACCAGGACCAGTTCCCCGTGATTGATGACCCCGACGCGATCGGCCATCTCCTCGGCCTCCTCGATGTAATGCGTAGTGAGGATTATCGTGACGCCGGACGCGCGCAGATCGCGGACGATCTCCCACATGTCCTGCCGCAGTTCCACGTCTACGCCGGCCGTAGGTTCGTCGAGGAACAGGATTTTCGGCTCGTGCGCGAGCGCTTTCGCGATGAGGACGCGCCGTTTCATGCCCCCGGACAACATCATTATCCGGCTGTCCTTCTTGTCCCACAGTGACAGCGACTTGAGCACAGCCTCGATGTGCTTCGGATTTGCAGACTTACCGTACAGGCCGCGACTGAAACTGACGGTGGCCCAGACCGGTTCGAACGTATCCGTTGCCAGCTCCTGTGGCACCAGCCCTATCATGGATCGCGCCGCGCGAAACTCACGGATGATGTCGTGACCGTCCACTGCAACGTGGCCGGAAGTGGGATTTACGATGCCGCAGATAATGTTGATCAGCGTAGTCTTGCCGGCGCCGTTCGGTCCGAGCAGCGCCAGTATCTCGCCGCGCCGTATCTCCAGGTTAATGTCCTTGAGGGCACGGAATCCGGACGCGTAGGTCTTGTTCAGGTTCTCTACGGAGATGATGGCTGATGTCATTGCTGATGGCTTCGGATAACGGACTTCGGGCGAGGCAGGCGTGATCATAGCGGGAAGCGCCGGCGCGGTCATCGCGTCAGGCGGCAAGCCATCGCCTCGCCTGTCCCCTATACTGAGGTCTACAGGAGATTGCGATGGATCTGGCAGAAATATTGAGTGACGCACAGCGTCGTGGCTTCAGGCTGAATTTCGCCCTGGAGGACGACGGCGTGCGCTGCCCTGAAACGGGGCGCTGCTTCGGGCGCGATGACGTGAAAGTGGTCTACAGCCGTTCGGTCGATACGGGCACGGATCCGGGCGATGAGGCCACGATATACCTGATCGAAACGACGGATGGCCGAAAGGGATACCTCATTGTTGCGGACTCTTTCCACGTACACCCGCGCAAAGCGGCATTTATCCGGAAGCTCGTGCGCGGCCGCGGCACCGAGGCGACCCCGTAGGAAAACCGCCATGCGGCGTTGCCAACGCTGTCGTCAATCAACGACAGTTTGACAACGCGCGCACTTCGCTATAATCGCTCGGTTAAATCATCCTGTAACGGCAGAACCACAAAGAATGAGTACCTTGCCACTGTACCGCGCGGCAGTCGCCATGACAGTCGGGCTTGCGACGCTCGCAGGATGTGCCGCGAAAGAGCCGGAAGTGCTCCCCGTCCAGCACGAGAACGTCTACATCGGCAAGGACCCGGTTTATGCGGCACTGGTTCCGCGCGGCGATGGCCAATGGACGTTCTCGAAAATCACGAGCAGCAACACTGATCCCGACAGCGGCTACCTGGTTCGCCTGAACGATCTCAGCCCCGCGTTCGACATCCGCCGCGCGGAGTGCGAGCCGCGGCCCTATCGCGAAAACGACCGCTGCAATCCGCTGAATCCCTTCAGGGAGCGAGACATGGGCGTCGTCGGCAAGATCGTCGATACCGGGATCAGCGCAGGCACCGGCGGAAAGCTGTCCGGCATGAGCCGATCCTATTCGACCGAGTTCGATAATCTTGCCTTCAACGCCGCGGTCGACCAGGCACTGCTGATGACCGGCCTGGACGACAATCGGCTAGCGCTGATCAATGGCTTGTCGGCGACCCAGGAAAAAATCACCGCTCACGAAGCGGAAGTAGCAGCTCTCAGGGGGCAGATGCTTCGCCAGTACGAACTGGACAAAGAGGAGAATATCAAGTTCGATTCCCGCATCAGTGGCCTCGTTCAGTACTATTCGCATGACCTCGATCCAGCGAAGTTCGTCGAAATACGCACCAACGTCTCCGCCAGTACTGCCTCGCCCGGGGATACCACCGATATTTCCGTGTTGCCCTGCGAAGCCCCGGATTGCATGAAGGAACTGAACGCCGCGGTAGCCTCCCTTGATCAGAAGCACGCCGCGCGACTCGACTCGTTGCAAGCCGACCTGGTTCGACAGACCGACGCGTACGTCGTGGATTGCAGCTCAACCGAACATGCCGGTTATCATTTTGTTTTGCATTGCCCCGAGAAGCTGGC